>OLOK01002667.1_pt1 | contig 12127 bp, 9 predicted proteins | sample 1672591 | NCBI WGS metagenome assembly OLOK01 (sample SAMEA3136703, study PRJEB25190) | human gut metagenome | biome: human gut; feature: human-associated habitat; material: faeces | place: Austria | collected 2013 | reverse complement strand
CATGAATTTTGCCATTCCAGCGGACTTCGGAATGATGATACCAACCTGTACCGGTTTTCCGAACTGTTTTGCTTTTTCCATGAATTTGATGAATTTCTCCGGCTCAAATACTGCCTGTGTCTGGAAGTATTCTGCACCTGCAGCTACTTTTCTTTCCATTTTTGCAAGCTGTGCGTCAACGGAATCGCTGCACGGAGATACAACAGCACCCTTGGAGAATTTCGGAGGCTCACCAACCAGTTCGTTTCCACCAAGATCCACACCGGATTCCAGAAGCTTCACTGTGTGAAGAAGGGATACGGAGTCAAGGTCGAATACAGGTTTTGCCTGTGGGTGGTCACCCATCTTTGTATGGTCACCTGTAAGGCAGAGGATGTTGTCAATGCCCAGCATTGCAGCGCTGAGAAGATCAGACTCCAGAGCGATACGGTTTCTGTCACGGCATGCAAGCTGGAAAATAGGATTCATGCCTGCATCCTTGAGAACCTTACACATTGCAAGAGATCCAAGACGCATAACAGAAGACTGGTTATCAGTTACGTTAACTGCATGAACATCCTTAAGGTATGTTTTTGCTTCTTCTACCAGCTCATCTACGTGGATTCCTTTTGGCGGTCCTACTTCTGCAGAAACTACAAATTCACCACGGTCGAATAATTCTTTCATTTTCATTGTACATTGCTCCAATCATTATAATCTATTTTAATTCATCGTCTGTTGCAAAGTTATGAATCTGTGTCGGACATTTCAGCGCGTCAAGGCGTCCGATCTCTTTCAGACGTCTGTAGATGCGTTCCCATCCACATTCCATCTCGCTGTCCACTTCACATTTACCGTTCTTGGAACCACCGCACTGGCCGTTCACAAGGCTCTTTGAACATGCTGTGATCGGGCAGATCCCGCCTGTCAGGTTCAGGTAGCATTCACCGCACTGGTCACATTTGTACTCTAACGGTGTCACGCCCTGGAAACCAGGTACCGGGTATGTATCGCAGGCTGCACAGACCATCTTGTCTTCCAGATATTCTGAAACGGTCTGTACACCAACACCGCAGGAGAATACCAGAACCAGATCTGCTTCCTGGATCTTGCTCATATGTTTCTTAAGACGTAATTCCATATTTTCCGGATTACAGATGTAATCAGTTGTCATGATTCCTGTCACATTTCCTTCAGCAGCAAGTTCCTTCTGAAGTTGGGCAGCTTCTTTTTCCGGAAAACGAACTTCTTTACATCCATGACAGTTGATAATGAAGACTTTCTTTCCGGCTGTCAGTGATGTAATCGCTTCTTTTGCTTTTAACTGGGTAATCAACATATTACTTCATCCCCCTTACTGCATTTTTTCCGGCTTTGATACTGTTAATGATCGGAATCTTGGAAGAACAGATATACTGACAGCATCTGCACTCAACACAATCCATAACGTTCATGTCTTTCATGCCCTGCCAGTTCTCATCTTTCGCATATTTCACGAAATACAGAGGTGAAAGCTCCATCGGACATACATCTACACAACGTCCGCACTTGATACACGGCTGTTCTTTTGTCTCATCCGGTTCAACGGCAATGATACCATTGGAGCCTTTCATCATCGGTACATCCAGTGTGTTCAGAGGGAATCCCATCATTGGTCCGCCCATCTTAACCAGAACATCGTCATCTGTAAATCCGCCGCAGTAATCGATCAGCTCTCTTACGCTTGTACCGATCTTGATAACGAAGTTTCCAGGATTCTTGATCTTCTCGCCTGTTACTGTAGCAACACGCTCAACCAGAGGCATTCCTGTCTGGATCGCATCGGAGATTGCTTTTACTGTACTGATATTATCTACTACAACGCCGACATCTGCCGGAAGACCGCCGCTTGGAACAATTCTTCCCATAACGCGCTTGATGAGAGTTTTCTCAGCACCCTGCGGGTATTTGGTTTTTGCAACAAATACTTCCATGTTTCCGATGTCAGCAACTTTTTTCTGCATTAATTCAATGGCATCCGGCTTATTGTCCTCGATAACGATGATACCCTTCTCGGCACCTGTTGTCTTAAGGACTGCTTTCAGGCCAAAAATAATGTCATCTGCATACTCAAGGAGTACTCTGTGGTCTGCTGTTAACAGAGGCTCACATTCACATCCGTTGAGAAGGATGGTATCTACCGGTTTTGCAGGTTTAAGTTTGACACAGGTCGGGAAACCTGCACCGCCCATACCAACGATTCCGGCTTCACGAATGATATCAATGATCTCATCCGGAGTAAGATTGTCAAGATCACCATGTGGCTGTACGGATTCGTGCAGAGTATTTTTTCCATCCGATTCAATAACAACAGCCATCACTTCGCTTCCACGTGTGCCATGCATACGCGGTTCAACAGCAACTACGGTTCCGCTTACGCTGGAATGTACCGGAGCACTGATAAATCCGGCAGCTTCACCGATCTTCTGACCAACTTTTACAGTGTCACCAACCTGAACGATCGGATTAGCCGGTGCGCCCAGATGCTGTGACATGGAGATTACAACTGTCTTCGGATCCGGGAATTTCTTCAGAGCGATGTGCTCACTGAATTCCTTGCGTTCTGACGGATGAACACCGCCGTAATATCCGTCCAGTCTTTCTTCTCTGATGGACTTCACATAGTCGTTGATCACTTTGAAATTAACTTTGGAGAAATCACGAACCTGTACAGGCTGATTTAAGAATTCTTCCAGACGTCCCTGTTTTGCAAGTCTCTGGTAAATCTTCTCCCATGCACAGTCTTTATTCGGATCTACTTCGCATTTTCCATTCTTTGCTCCACCGCACTGTCCATTGACAAGACTCTTTGAACAGTCAACGATCGGACAGACACCTCCGGTAATGTTCAAATAACACTGCGCACATGCGTCACAGCTCTTCTTGGTAAGTGCCATGCCATGATGACCTCTGTAGTTAAGGGTGTTGCTTGCAGCAACTACCGGCTTACCTGCCAGATCCGCAACGGTCTGAATACCAAGGCCACAGGAAATTACTACTACATTCTCTGTACCTTCCGGAATCAGATCCTGTAATTTTCTTTCTGTGTGCATCTTGTTGCATAAGAAATCAAATTTTGCACTGCCTGTAACATTCTTTCCCTGATCTGCAGCGAATTTCAGAAATTCGTCACAATCCGGTTCGTCAACAGTTTCAAATTCTTTGAAACATTTGTTGCAGGCAATCACAAACAGGTTGTCCTTACCGTCAAGCACTGATGCAAGTTCATCACTGCTTTTCAGTTTGTACTTAGTATAGTTTTCCAATTGCTCACCTTCCTCACGATAAAATTTTATCCTTATGATATCTGTTCTTATCCGTTCCCTCCATCTCTGCACTCAAAAAAGGGCTAATAAAACCAGATAAATAAGTTCAATACATATACCTTATTAAATGTAACATAAAATGCACATTTTATCCAGTTTTATTAGCAAATTTTATAAATTTCTTCTATGATTTCATCCTAAAATTCTATGAAGTGCAGATATTTGTACTGTAAAAGATATGAAATTAGCAAATTGTATACAATATACCACATTCTATAGCAACCATGACGATTTAACGCCTTCACACAGTTACGCTCTCAAACTCAAATCTTTAGAAATCGCCTTTGGTGGTGGTATAGTGTTACTGTTCACTCCATTCACAGTAACTTAGCCAAAATTCATTCTCTTTTTTATGAACACTCCTGATAATCCTCTCTCACAGTACTTGTATCATGAGTTAAGACGCTGTCCGCAATATTCACAATTGCTCAGACGTCCTTTTATTACCTGATTCTTTGCACCGCAGCTGGTACAGGTAACTGTAATATAAATCTTTTCATTTACACGTCTGTTTGGTGCAGTAATCATAATATAATTTCCTTCTCTGTCTATCTGGATATTCCGGATATATCCCCTGGCAATAAATTTTTCCAGTTTTTTTACTGCGCCTTTTCCCAGTTCCTGCTCAAGTTTCTCAAATGAGACCGTATTCTGGGCATAAGATTCAAACCAGCAGGCAATTTCCCTGGCTTTTTTCTTCCGTAATGCTTTCTGAACTTCCCTGAAAGTCGGATATAAAAATAACAGACAGAGCAGGATCTCTGTTGCTGCCATTCCCCAGCGTCCTTCACCAATATACTTCTCCGATGCACCAATAGCTCCCAGGGATAAAAGTATGCAGAAGCCACAAAGAACCCACTTCAGTTTTCCCAACACCCCTGCTTTTTTATTTTTTTCTGTCAAAAAATCATTCATGTCTGTTTCCTCTTTCTCTGATTAATCAAAATTCTATAATATATTGGTGAAGCTTCTGTCAGCCTGCCCCCAGCAGAAGCCATGCATCACCTGACGGATCATAATAATAAACCACATTGTCTCCTACTGCATAATAATGTTCTTTTGTAAAATGATCCTCATGATCCGTTCCCAGAACAAATACCGGACAATTTCTTCCCTCAATGTACTCCTCAGTATCTGTATACCACAGAGACATCCCAAGACCAAGGTAATAGCTGACTTCATCTGTCTTAGAAAGCTGTTCTCTGGCAATCTTTATATTCAATGCCGAATCATGCTCCGGATTACACTCTGGATCGTACTCTGACTCATACACCGGATTATATTCCGGATCATACTCATCCCAATTATAATATATGGAGAAATCATAGCAGTGGGTTTCTGCTGCAAGATGTCCATCCTTTAACGACACCATAGGATGGTATTGTACACTCATATTCTGCTTCTGTACAGAAACCATCACATTGGAATGAATCTCACTCACATTGCAGCGCAGGATAATGATTTCATTCTCCTGTCCCCTATAGTATGGAGAGTTCAGATCATCCAGATATTCCCCTTCTTCCGTAGGCTGAGCCGGATAAACGCTGACCCTGCAATCATCCCCCGGGACAATGGCATAAATTTCATATCCCCCTGCATCAACCACTGTTCCATCCTGTAAAAAAGGATACGCAGCTGCCACTTCTCCCTGTCTGGTATATTCAAGTATCTCTGCTGCCTCTGCACCTTCATAGGTATATCCCAGAAATGCCATTCCGGCCTGACATTCATTTTCCCTGATAATGTCCTGCAGAATTGCCAGATTCTCATCTGCCCCAGGTGCTCTGGCAGATACTTCTCTCATACCTCCGCCATGAATACCAACAGAAAATAGTACCGCACAAACACATACAGCAACCGAATATTTTTTCATACTCTCATCTCCCTTCTTATCAAACGGATATTTGTACTCCGCTTCGCTTTCTGCTCATAACAGAATAACTTCGCAGTTTATCAGCTTGCTATTTTAACGTAGTTACGATCAGTTTACTTTCCAGTGCAGCCGCTATCAAATCTTCTTTACAGCTGTATCCTGCCCTGGCTATCATTTCCTGAAAATTCCATCTCACCCCGGAGGTAGAGCATTTCATTTCCCGCGCAATCTCTGAATATGACATTCCACGGATATACAGGCGAAGCATCTCAAGCTGCCTGGGACTGATATCACCGCTTGTGATCCAATTAAGCTCCACCTTCGGCGTCATATCCGGAAATACATGCTCACCATTTAAGGTTCTGTGGATCACACTCCGTATTTCCTCTTCCCCGTGATCCTTATACCAGAGACTGTCTGCACATCCACTTTTTGCCCTTTCCAGCACCTTGGGATCGATCAGGGAAGTAACGATCAATACCTTTGTATAGGGATACTTCTCCCTGATCACTTTTCCGGCACTGAGTCCATCATGATTATGAAACGTCTGCACATCCATGATCACAAGATCAATTGCCGAATAATCACAGATTTTTACAGCTTCACGTGCATCCGAAACTGTCTGGACATGTCGGAATTCCGGCTCCTGCATAATAATATATTCAAAATACTTCTGCACGATCTTCTGATCTTCTACTATCAGTATCCGTACCATCGAATCCCATCCTTTCTGTCAGTGGCATTTTCAATATCAGACAAAACTCAGGGGAAAAAGAAACCTGCATCCTGCATTTTCCTGATTCAGCTGCCTTTCTCAGTGCAGATAAACCACCGCCTTCTTCCGCATTTTTGTCAGGCACCTCTCCATCATTGGTAATCTGAACAGTATATTCATCTGCATTTTTGTCTATCTTCACCCAAACAGTACTGCCATGGGCATGTCTGGCACAGTTTGTCACACATTCACGGATTGCCCTGTCTATCAGCAGCCTGTAAGATGGATGCATGGGAAAGTTCCCACTAATCTGAACTGAAATTCCAAGCTCTTCTGCATGTCTGATCGTATCCTTATATACTTCTTCCATACTCTCAACAGCAGAACCGGTAAGAATATAAACCAGATGTTTCAATACAGACAACTGTTTATCCATTTTATCCGGGTCTTCTTTTCTTTCCAGTATTCTTCGTATTGACAGAAGGCTTCGTCCAAAATTGTCATGAACCTGCATTTTCATGACAAGCGTCTCCTGCTCTCTGATTTTATCTCCGATTTTTTCGTACATTTCCTCCAGCTTACGATTCAGGATTTCCAGCTTTTCATTGTTTGCCCTGATCTTTTCACCATTGTAATAAATTTCTGATACATTAACTGCCACTGTCTGCAGATATCCTACACAATCCGGCTCCTGCAGACCATATTCCTGAAACATCCAGACGGAACCATCAGGAAAATAAAACACATTACTGTCTTTGCTCAATCTGCGAAGACCTTCCGATTCAGGTCTCCCATTCATTGCTTTCCTTAATGCCTCGTAATCCTGCAGATAAGAACCTGTCATGATTCTGCTCAGTTCCTGCATCTTGGTATTACACAAAACAATCCTTCCAAGAGGATCCGAAAAACAGACCCCACAGGGAACATCATTCACAGCCTCGTTCACAGACCAGTAAGACAGAGAATGATGATATCTGCGTCTCTCGCTCCGGATTGCCCAGCAAAGATAAAGCAATAATCCTATAACCACCGTCATGAAAACACTGACCGGATAACCCTGAAGCATTGGCTGATAGGAACTTTCTCCCAGGCAATATCTGTGATCATTCATCAGAGCGCCCATGAACATGAAGGAAACTACAAAGCCAGCCACTACCGTTACGATTTTCTTTTTCCCGGAAAAGCAGGTGATTCTTACCAGCAGGAGGATTAATTCCAGAATCATGCAGATTTCAAGAAGAATCATCAGAACATTCTGTATTGCCATACTGCATTCCACAAAACTGATCATCTTCCGCCTCTCTTTCTGAAGACGATACAACTAATAAACCATTCGTTTTCATCTTCCTGCTGCACTTTTAATTCCGGCCTTTCCGATATGAATCCACGCAGATCCGCCTCTGATACAATATGAACTGAAACCCGCAAGGCATCATCAATCTGCGACACACGGTAAAAAACAGACTGCATGGTATCAACCAATCGTTCCACAAGCCATTCAAAGATGTCATAGCATTTTAGTATATCATCTGCATTCAGCCGCACATCCACATTTTCCACGTAGTAAGCAGCCCGGATCCTGCATAATTTTAAGCTGTCACAGGATTCCGCCAGGCTTTGTCTGAGATCTTCCATTGTAAGCAGATTTCCATCTGATGCATATTGTGTCAGCACCAGATTCTTTCTCCGCTTCAAATACGTACCAACAACTACAATTTTACCGAGAATCCGATCATATTGTTCCCTTGATTCTGTCCGTTCCAGCTCATCCATAAACTGTGACAGTAATTCCAGCTGACCGGCAGTCTGATTCTGTATCATATTTAACAGACGATTCTGTTCTTCTGTCTTTCTCCGCTCAGCCTCTTTCTGATAAGCTTTCTGTAACAGACGGTTTCTGGCAGTCAGTTCCTCCTGCTGTTCCCGAATATCCTGATACTGATCCAGCAGTACCGAAATATCCTCTGACCAAAACAAATGTCCTCCCCTTATAGGAATATGGTTGATCCGGATTCCCTGTTCCTGTACTGATGATCTGTCTATTATGATTCTACGCAATTCAGGCGACAGCTCGGGAAAATCACCGGAATGATAATAGCGCTGAAAAGAATGATCTGTAATCTCTGCATCCAGTCCTCCGGAAGTCTGGAATAATTCAAAATATCGATTATTGGTTTGTATCAATCCACATAATATACAACCCTGAAAAATTGCCGCCATTAAAAGACAGCACACTGCCGTCATATCCCCTGCAATGATTTTGATGAAAGGCAGGCGGAGTATATTTCCGATATTCCATCCCAGAAGTAATATTCCCGGAATCACTGGCAGCCAGAACTGTTTCTTTCCCGGAATTCTGCTTTTTCTGATCAGAATGATTTCCATCCCTGTCAGACAGATCAAAATCCATCCCTGAATCATCATAAAAACAATACCATAGCTGTAATCTTTATCCGAAAATGGAGGCTGTTTGGAAAAACGAAATACCAACTGATGCAAATCATTTGTAAAAACACTTACGATCAATATCGCTGCCACGGTCAGCAAAATTATAATCTTTCTGACCGTTTTCTCTTCCTCCTTTTCGCCCAAAAACATTGCTGCTGCCAAACCCAGAACCGGAATCAGAATCATGGGAATATAATATAGATACCAGCAGATATGTTCTCCAAGAGGATCATGAAAAATATGAAATTTTACTGTCCGCACAAAGAACCAGAATACCATCAGACAGCCAATTGCAGTCAGGCATCTGCGCGTTTTTTTATGTACTACATGTCTTCTCAGATAAATCACCCAGGCACAGTACATTCCCAGATAAATACAGCTACGACACTGATCTGCCAGATTTCTCATAAAAACATTTTCCGTTCTCACCTGCCTGCAGAAATAAGCCAGCAACACACTTATCAAAATCACTCCATATGACAGAGCCCTCTTTTTACTGTATGTCATGAAAATTCCTCTTTCACCGGAGCGGGTTTGAAAAATGCTTTACGCAAGATGTGCGTCACAATTTGCGGGAATGATTTTTCAAACACACCCAACCTATTTTTGTAATAATTATACTATAAAGTACCATTTTATCATATAGCTTTCAGAAGAATCATCTATTTTCAGAGTTTTTATCACAAACAGAGTGAACAATCCTGTCCACTCTGTTTCCCATTGCTTAAAACGGTCTTGGCTGACCACAGTATTCACAAAACTTTCCGGTATTCTCTGCACCGCACTGGCATTTCCACGAACTGTTATTCTGTTGCATTCCTCCGGTCATGTTCGTTTCTGACATTCCCGTCTGCTGCATTCCTCCGTTCATGTTCATTCCGGACATTCCGGGCTGCATTCCTCCGTTCATATTCATTCCGGGCATCCCGGGCTGCATTCCCACATTCATGTTCATCCCGGGCATCCCAGACTGCATCCCTCCGTTCATGTTCATCCCGGTCATTCCAGGCTGCATTCCCGCATTCATGTTCATTCCTGACATCCCGGGCTGCATTCCCGCATTCATATTCATCCCGGGCATCCCAGACTGCATCCCTCCGTTCATGTTCATTCCCGGCATCCCAGGCTGCATTCCTCCGTTCATGTTCATTCCCGGCATTCCGGACTGCATTCCTCCATTCATGTTCATTCCGGGCATCCCAGACTGCATTCCTCCATTCATGTTCAATCCTGACATTCCGGACTGCATCCCGACTGCATTTGGTGTCAGTGCCGCAATAATCTGATAAGCAGTCTGCTCCACTTCCATCAATTCCCTTCTGTTATCACTGCTTATAGAGAAAGTATTCAAGCGAAAATCCATATCATCAAACCACTGGGTTCTCACTTTAATACGCATAGTATAATCAAATTCATATTTATATACCGGTGGCTGATAACTTACAGTTTCTCCATCCTTTGTATATGTTTCCTCTTGCTGCTGTTGGTCTACATCAACCCTGCACTGTACAATGGCTGATAAAGGAACTATGTCCGGGTTTTCATTAACATCCAGTTTCCGCGCAACAGTAAAATTCCCCTTATTATCATCAATAAAAACATTGTAATTTCTGGTATTGATCTGACGGGTTATATAAAAATCCATTACCGCTTTTTTGTTTTTTTCACGATATTCCAGCTGACGTTTGATATCCTCTACTGTACTGTGCCGCCGCTCCTCAAACCATGGTGATAATTTTTTCGCACAATCCTTACACAGATTTCCGTCATCCAGTTTTCGATTTCCCAATAAACCAATTTTCTCCCCGCAGATATCACAGATTTTCTTATCAAATAATCCCATACCCTATCCTCCTTTTTTATCTGAAATCCCATACTGCCGCACCGGAATGGTGCGGCAGTATTTTACCTTATTCTGTAACAATTATTTTTTCAAAATATGTCTTTACGGAAAAATCAACTTCACCTGTTTCAGAATCATCTGCTTCTTCGCCGTCATCAGATTCCTCTGCATCGTCTTCTGCTATCAAACACAGTTTTCCATCATCCAGTAAATTGAACTTCATATTATCAAGACTGAAAAACATAGTTCCTGCCTCATCCTCTGTTACAGCCTTTAATACCAGTGCGTTTCCTTCCACGTCGCCCTGAAGTTCTACTTTTGTCTCTTCTCCGCTCTCTATTAAGATAATTTCAGCCTTTCCGTCTTCCACAGACATACTCATCTCAAATCCTGTAAAGTCAGCATTAACCGGCATCTGCATTCCAAATGCTTCCATCAGAGTACAGCTCCATTCTCCTTCAAAATCCTTCATGGTTGGATTTTCTACCGGTTTGCCCGGTACATAAGGCTCATACTCTTCCTTTTCCTGACTCAGGATCATTGTCGTTCCATCTGCTGTTAAGGTTATCTTACCGTCCTTGTACTCACATTCTCCTGTCTGATCATTATGAGTCATCAAAATTTTATCATTTTCTATTTTCCACTCTGATTCATCTACTTCAGGCTCTTCCCCATAAACAGAACTTGTTGTTTCCATTTTACCGTCTTCTTTAATGTCCACGGTCACTTCCATTCCCATTGCCCCCGGATGAAAGGATGCACCTTCGCCCATAGAAAGCTCATTTACATACCAGGTTCCAATAACATCCTTTTCTTCAAGGGCATAAACACTTACACTCATAAAGCCTGCCATTAAGACTCCTACTGTTCCTGCCATCCACAACCTCATTTTTTTACTCATACAAACATCTCCTTTCTTTTTTAATGTACTCCTCGGACTCTTTTTTACTTAATTTTGTGAGAAGATTTTTTGTTTATCTACATTATACGTGAACGCTCAGATATTTACACTAGCACTTCTGACAGTATGCATGTAATTTTTTGGATAAATTAAAACCTGCTGAAAAGTTTTTAACTCTTCTCAGCAGGTTCATTAAAATACTTTCTGTTTTGGCGCATTCTCTCCAGATTTTCCAGAATTATATCTGCGCTGATTGGTTTGGCAATATGAGCGTTCATACCCGCTTTGATTGCCTTTTTACGGTCTTCTTCAAAAGCATTGGCAGTCATCGCAATTTTTGAATAGGACCTGCTGATTGCGGGAATACTTTTTTATTTCCAGTCAGAAGCAAGGCATACAGGTACCGGATCCTGAATTTCCATTCTGTCAGGTTCTACCAGGCAGTCATAGGCCAAAATATGCACTCCTGCCTTTTTTGCCTCCTGCAGGGTTTCTCCAAATTCCCGATGAGTCTCCCAGTTGGGCTCAAACCTGTCAACTCCATTCATCTGGATCACCAGAAGCAGATAAGCTTCATATCCTTCCTGCATACAATGGATCAGCTCTTTCAGATGCTTCACACCTCTTTCTGTAGGTGCATCAGGAAATCGTGCTATATTGTCCGATTCCAGAGTGACACCTTTCACTTCTATAAAAGCCTTACGTTTCTCTGAACAGACGTAAAGATCAAATCTGGAATTTCCATAGGTCTTCTCCGGCGTTACCTGAACTTTTTCCGGAAAAAGATGTCCTGCCTTTATCCATTCCAGCGCTGCTTTATTAGGAATTTGAGAATCCATATTGATCAGACCCCTGCCCTTTTTATTTACGCAGATCAGATCATAGGCTGTCTTTCTCGCCGGATTGCTGCTCTTTTCCAGAAAAACCTGTGTACCCGGGACCAGAAGCTCCCTGCACCTGCCTGTATTCTTTACATGAACCGTTTCCACCTGCCCATTGATCT
>OLOK01002663.1_pt1 | contig 12140 bp, 10 predicted proteins | sample 1672591 | NCBI WGS metagenome assembly OLOK01 (sample SAMEA3136703, study PRJEB25190) | human gut metagenome | biome: human gut; feature: human-associated habitat; material: faeces | place: Austria | collected 2013 | reverse complement strand
TTTTTCTTTGCGGCGTCCACACGCTTCTTTGCAGCAACCTTAGAGCAGAAAGAGGGAAAGCATGAAGATGCCCTGCGCATATTGAACAATATGTTTGCCGCCAAAGGGAAAGACGCGCAGTTGTCACCTTCCCAATATGCCATGCTCTATGTGGCTCGCGCCGGAGTGGAGAAGGACCTGAAACACATGGATATGGCATTGGTCGACTTGGAAGAGGCAATAAGGCTGGACAGTTCGCAGCCGGATATATATCTGATGCGCGGCGAGATCTACCTTGTCCAAAAGAAAAAAGACCTTGCCAAACGTGATTTCGAGAAAGCCATATCATTAGGAGTACCCCAGTCCGACCTACGCGACCTACTAAAACAAACAAGGAAATAGTGGTTAGCGATTAGTGATTAAGCTATGATGCTATAAACTGCTAACCGCTAACTCTTAATCGTTAATCGCTAATCATAAAACGCTGATCACTGATCACTAATCGCTAAATTTGCGTATCAGACTAACGAATTCTTTTCCGTATTTTTTCTTCTTGTATTCTCCGATGCCGCTGATGTTTCCAAACTCTTCGATTGTGGTGGGGCGTGAAGTGCTGAGTAAATGGAGCACTTTGTCGGACAGGACGATATATGCCGGTAGGGCTTCTTCGTCGGCGAGCCGTTCCCTTAGTTCCCGCAAGGCTTCAAAGAGATCTTCGTTTTCGGTGTTGGGAAGTCCCAGCGGCAGTTCCTTGGAAAGAACGGGGAGTTTGCGTTTTCTGCCCCGCTTGGTCTCGTTGGCTTCTTCCCGGCGTATTACTACCAGTCGGGCAGTGGCCCTGCCGAAGAGGACATCGCTTCCGGCGGGGGTTATCTTCAGGTGATTGTTCTCATTGTAGGCTATCTCAAAGTAGCCGAGTTGCAACATCTGTAACAAATAATCGTGCCAGTCGCGGGCGGGTACTTCCCGTCCGGCAGCAAATGTTTTCAGTTGTTCATACCCCTTGTCCACTACTTCGGGAGTCATATTCCCTCTTAGGATATCAACCAATACACCTGTGCTGATTTGCTGTTCCGTACGGACAATGGCGCTCAATGCTTTCTGTACGATGATAGTCCCGTCAAAGCGTTCCGGAGGGTTCTTGCAAACGTCGCAGTTGCCACAGTCATGGGTAGCCGTTTCTCCGAAATAACTCAACAATATGCGACGGCGGCAGATGTCCGATTCGGCATATTGCTGCATCCGTTGCAGCTTCTCTATATTGATGCTTTGCTGTCCGCTGTCGGTAGCGAATTTAGTGAGCAGAATCAAGTCGGACAGCGAATAGAACAATAACGTGTCACTGGGCATCCCGTCCCTTCCGGCACGCCCTATCTCCTGATAAAAACTCTCAATGCTTTTGGGTAAATTATAGTGAATAACCCAGCGTACGTTACTCTTGTCTATGCCCATGCCGAAGGCAATGGTGGCGCATACCACCTGCACGCGGTCATTGATGAAATCATCCTGCGCTTCGTCCCTGCGGGTGGGAGAGAGTCCGGCATGGTAGACGGCAGCGCGTATGCCTTGCTTTTGGAGCATTTGTGCAACGGATTCCGTCTTGCTGCGGCTCATACAGTATATGATGCCGCTTTCTCCGGGATGACGGGCTATGAAGTCTATAATTGCCTTTGACTTTTCCTTCTGCTGGTAACCCCGTTTTACGGTGAGGCTCAGGTTGGGACGGTCGAAGGAAGAGATGAATATCCGGGGATGGTTCAAGTGAAGCTGTTTGATGATGTCTTCGCGTGTAATCTTGTCGGCGGTGGCGGTCAGGGCTATGACAGGGACCTGCGGAAACTGTTGGTGCAGAATTCCCATTTGCGCATATTCCGGACGGAAGTCATGTCCCCATTGCGAGATGCAGTGCGCTTCGTCGATGGCAAAAAGCGAGACATGCATATCCCGCAAAAGATAGTTGGCTTCAGCCAATAGCTTTTCAGGAGAGATGTAGAGCAGTTTCAGTTTCCCTTCCATACATGCCCGGCGCAGGGCGGCATTTTCCGTTTCATCGTTGCTGCTGTTCAGCGCACCGGCGCTGATGCCGTTGGCGCAGAGTGCTTCCACCTGGTCTTTCATCAGCGAGATGAGTGGTGAAACCACTACCGCAGTACCTTCACGCAGCAGGGCGGGAAGCTGGTAGCAAATGGATTTCCCACCGCCGGTAGGCATTAATACAAGTGCGTCGTTTCCGCCCAGAATATGGCGGATGATTTCTTCTTGCAAAGGGCGGAAACTATCGTAACCGAAATATGTTTTAAGCGTTTGTTGCATAAATAGGTGGCGGTATATTTTGAGGGGACAAAGTTACATTAATTATTGTATAAAACCTCAAAGGAAGTGTAGTTCAATTTAATAACCTAAATTTAATGCCCAAAGTTAAATAATCTTATTATTAAGCGTACTTCGCTTCTTTTCAACCTTTTTCGCTGTTTATATATTAAAAATATCTGTTGGAAAAGTTGCGTATAAAAAAAAAATGTTAGACTTTTGTGTTGTCTAAAGGAAACTCCTTTGGATTTCCTAATTTAACAACCCCTAACCAGTTAATTCAATGAGTGATTTAGAAGAAAAAGCACAGGAGGGAGCTGCAAAGAAGCATCCCTACAACCTGCGTGAAAAGAAAGAAAAGAAGGCTGCCTACCGTTCCTTGATTCGTCCGGAACTGGCAGATGAACTGTATGACAGGATATTAAATATCATCGTTGTACAGAAGAAGTACAGAGATCCTAATTATTCTGCTAAAGATTTGGCAAAAGAGTTACAGACTAATACCCGCTATTTATCGGCAGTCGTAAACTCTCGTTTTGGAATGAATTACTCTTGTTTATTGAATGAGTACAGAGTAAAAGATGCTTTGCATTTATTGACAGATAAGAGGTATGCTGACAAAAATGTAGAAGAAATCAGCACGATGGTTGGTTTCGCTAATCGTCAGTCTTTTTATGCTGCATTCTACAAAAATGTAGGAGAAACTCCTAATGGTTATCGTAAGAAACGTGCAGTAAAAAGCAAATAATTCAGTGAAGCTGAATTTATGAAAGGAAATATTCTGGGACGGTTGCTTCGGAATACTTCCTTTTGTCATTTTAATACTAACTATATCCTCCCGACACACATGAAAAAACAACTGATGTCCGTAGCAGTCGCTGCATCTTTGCTGACGGCTTGTGGCGGAGCGCAAAAAACGACTGCCGAGGCAGAAAAATTTGATTATACAGTGGAACAATTTGCAGACTTACAGATTTTACGCTATCGCGTACCGGAATTTGAGAACTTGTCTCTCAAACAGAAAGAATTAGTTTATTATCTCACAGAGGCCGCTTTGCAGGGACGTGACATCTTGTTCGACCAAAATGGAAAATACAACCTCAGAATACGCCGGATGCTGGAAGCCGTCTATACAGGGTATACCGGTGACAAAACTACGGCGGACTTCAAGGCTATGGAAGTGTATCTGAAGCGGGTGTGGTTCTCCAATGGTATTCACCACCATTACGGCTGCGAAAAGTTTGTTCCGGGCTTCACTCCCGAGTTCTTCAGGAAAGCCCTTTTGAGCGTGGATGCCTCCAAACTTCCGCTTGCAGAGGAGCAAACGGTGGAACAGCTTTATGAGGAGGTTGCTCCTGTCATCTTCGATCCGAAGGTAATGCCGAAGCGCGTGAATCAGGCTGCGGGTGAGGACTTGGTGCTGACTTCCGCGTGCAACTATTATGATGGGGTGACACAGCAGGAAGCCGAGGACTTCTACGGTGCGATGAAAGATCCCAAAGATGAAACGCCGGTTTCCTACGGTCTGAACAGCCGTCTGGTAAAAGAAGACGGCAAGATACGGGAGAAGGTGTGGAAAGTAGGAGGATTGTACGGACAGGCCCTTGAGAAGATTGTATATTGGCTGAAGAAGGCGGAAGGCGTAGCCGAGAATCCCGAACAGAAAGCGGTGATTGCCAAACTCGTGGAGTTCTATGAAACGGGAGATTTGAAAACATTTGATGATTATGCCGTTCTCTGGGTGAAGGATCTGGATTCCCGCATTGACTTTGTGAACGGATTCACCGAAAGCTATGGCGATCCTTTGGGAATGAAAGCAAGCTGGGAGTCTTTGGTGAATTTCAAAGATTTGGAAGCTACCCGCCGTACGGAGATCATCAGCAGCAATGCGCAGTGGTTTGAGGATCACTCTCCGGTGGAGAAGCAGTTCAAGAAAGAAGAAGTGAAAGGTGTTTCGGCTAAGGTGATTACCGCTGCTATTTTGGCAGGCGACCTTTATCCGTCAACTGCTATCGGCATCAACCTACCCAATGCAAACTGGATCCGCAGCCATCATGGTTCCAAGTCCGTTACGATTGGCAATATTACGGATGCTTATAACAAAGCTGCTCATGGCAACGGTTTCAACGAGGAGTTTGTATATAGCGATGCCGAACTGAAGCTGATAGACCAATATGCCGACATCACTGACAATCTGCACACCGACTTGCATGAGTGTCTGGGACATGGCTCCGGTAAGTTGCTTCCGGGCGTAGACCCCGATGCACTGAAAGCCTATGGTTCTACTATCGAAGAAGCGCGTGCCGACTTGTTCGGGCTTTACTATGTGGCCGATCCGAAGTTGGTGGAATTAGGGCTGACTCCCAGTGAGGATGCCTATAAGGCGCAGTTCTATACCTATCTGATGAACGGCCTGATGACACAGCTCGTACGCATCGAACCGGGAAATAACGTGGAAGAGGCCCATATGCGCAACCGCCAGCTCATAGCCCGTTGGGTGTATGAGAAAGGTGCTGCCGATAAAGTGGTGGAACTGGTGAAGAAAGACGGTAAAACTTATGTCGTAATCAACGACTACGCAAAAGTGCGTGAATTGTTCGGTGAGTTGCTTGCCGAAATACAACGCATCAAGTCCACCGGTGACTACGATGCCGCCCGCAAACTGGTAGAGGCCTATGCCGTAAAGGTGGATCCCGAACTGCATGCGGAGGTCTTGGAGCGGTATAAGAAATTGAACCTGGCTCCGTACAAAGGTTTCGTCAATCCTAAGTATGAAGCGGTGACAGATGCCGACGGCAACATAACCGATATAACGGTGACCTACGATGAAGGTTATGCAGAACAGATGCTGCGTTACAGCAAGGACTACTCCGTTTTGCCTTCGGTAAATAATTAATTCATCATTTCTCTAATCCTCATTATTGATGGAACTAACAGAACAACTCAAAGAAATAAAGACACAGCTCCGCCTCTCCATGAACGGGGCTGTGTCCCAAAGTATGCGCGAGAAAGGTTTGGTTTACAAACTCAACTTTGGCGTGGAGCTGCCCCGTATCAAGAGCATTGCTGCCGCTTACGAGAAAGACCACGCTTTGGCGCAGGCACTTTGGAAAGAAGATATTCGCGAATGTAAAATATTGGCGGGACTGCTCCAGCCGGTTGACAGTTTCCTGCCCGAAATTGCGGATATATGGGTGGAGAACATTCGGAATATTGAGATTGCGGAGCTTACTTGTATGAATCTTTTCCAACATCTTCCGTATGCTCCTGCCAAGTCTTTCCATTGGATTGCGGCTGAGGAAGAATATACGCAGGTCTGCGGCTTTCTCACCATTGCCCGCTTGCTGATGAAAAAAGGCGATATGAACGAACGCGTGGAAAATGAGTTCCTTGATCAGGCGGTAACCGCTTTCTTGTCCGGCTCCTATCATGTGCGCAATGCTGCACTGACCGCTATCCGCCGTTTCATGCAGCATAGTGAGGAAAATGCTTTTCAGGTTTGCCGGAGGGTGGAGGAGATGAAAGAATCTTCCTCGGAATCCGAGCAGCTTCTTTATAATCTGGTAAGGGAAGAGGTGACAGAGTGATAATGCGGTTTACTATTCTCATTATTAATTTTTCTTTTTTTGTTTGCTTTCCGCAAAAAAGGCTTAACTTTGTTGGCTGTTAAAAAACTGCGCCTTTAAATGGAAAGTCAGAATGTGAAAGATACGGTTAGGCAGATATTCACAGAATATCTCAATACGAACGGGCATCGCAAGACTCCCGAACGCTATGCCATACTCGATACTATTTATTCCATAGACGGCCATTTCGATATCGATACGCTTTATTCGCTCATGGCAGACCAGGAGAATTTCAGGGTCAGCCGCGCGACACTTTACAATACTATCATATTACTTATCAATGCCCGCCTGATTATCAAACATCAGTTTGGAAATTCCTCCCAATACGAGAAAAGCTACAATCGTGATACGCATCACCACCAAATCTGCACCCAGTGCGGCCAGGTTATTGAGTTTCAGAATGAGGAATTGCAGCATGCCATTGAGAATACAAAGCTGAGTCGCTTCAACTTGACACATTATTCATTGTATATGTACGGACTGTGCAGCAAGTGCGACCGCGCAAATAAACGAAAGAAGAAAAATAATAACCATAAGAAAGAGAAATGAAAGTAGACATTCTATTAGGATTACAATGGGGCGACGAAGGCAAAGGCAAAGTCGTTGATGTATTAACTCCGAGATACGATGTAGTGGCACGTTTTCAAGGCGGCCCGAACGCCGGCCATACATTGGAGTTTGAAGGCCAGAAGTATGTGCTCCGTTCCATTCCTTCGGGAATTTTTCAGGGTGATAAAGTGAATATAATCGGTAACGGCGTGGTGCTCGATCCGGCGTTGTTCAAAGCAGAGGCGGAGGCGTTGGAAGCATCCGGCCACAACCTGAAGGAACGCTTGCATATTTCTAAGAAAGCACATCTCATCCTGCCTACGCACCGTATTTTGGATGCCGCATACGAAGCTGCAAAGGGCGATGCTAAAGTGGGAACTACCGGTAAGGGTATCGGCCCCACTTATACGGATAAGATAAGCCGTAACGGAGTGCGTGTAGGTGACATCCTGCATGATTTTGACAAGAAATACGCTGCGGCCAAAGCACGTCACGAACAAATCCTGAAGAGCCTGAATTATGAATATGACCTGACAGAGCTGGAAAAAGCATGGTTTGAAGGTATTGAATACTTGAAGCAATTCCGGTTTGTGGACAGCGAACATGAGATCAACGGCCTGCTGTCAGAGGGTAAGTCTGTTTTGTGCGAAGGTGCGCAAGGCACAATGCTCGATATTGATTTCGGTTCTTATCCGTTCGTCACTTCCTCCAACACTGTCTGTGCCGGTGCATGCACAGGTTTGGGCATCGCGCCCAATAAGATTGGCGAGGTTTATGGTATCTTCAAAGCATATTGTACACGTGTGGGCGCAGGTCCGTTCCCGACGGAACTGTTTGACAAAACCGGCGACCAGATCTGCACGTTGGGACATGAGTTCGGTTCGGTAACCGGACGTAAGCGCCGTTGCGGCTGGATTGACCTGGTAGCCTTGAAGTATGCCATTATGGTAGATGGCGTCACCAAACTGATTATGATGAAGAGCGATGTGCTCGATTCTTTCGAAACAATCAAAGCTTGTGTGGCATACAAAGTGAATGGCGAGGAAATTGATTACTTCCCGTTCGACATCGAAGGTGTTGAACCCGTATATGTAGAACTTCCCGGCTGGCAAACGGATATGACAAAGATGCAGAGCGAAGATGAATTCCCCGAAGAGTTCAACGCTTACCTGTCGTTCTTGGAAGAGCAACTCGGTGTGCCTGTCAAGATTGTATCCGTAGGTCCCGACCGCGAACAAACCATTGAACGCTATACAGAAGAATAATAGATTTTAGCTAATTCTTCCTAAAAGATAAGGGAAACCGTGAGATTGCTCGCCGTTTCCCTTTATTTTTGGCAAGCTATTTGTTCTGTAAAAAGAAACGACACATTATTCACTTATTTATATTTAAAAGAAGAAAATTATGGGAACAGGAATGATAGGGATGCAATGGATTATTTTTATCGGCATAGCTGTGGTCAGTTGGCTGGTACAGATGAACCTGCAGAGTAAATTCAAGAAATATTCTAAAATCCCCACCGGCAACGGAATGACGGGAGCCGATGTGGCTTTGAAAATGCTGCACGACAATGGAATCTATGATGTTACCGTTACGCATACTCCGGGACATCTGACCGACCATTACAATCCTGCCAATAAAACAGTAAACCTGAGTGAGGGCGTATACAACAGTAACAGTATCATGGCGGCAGCAGTTGCAGCCCATGAGTGCGGACACGCCGTACAGCATGCACGTGCCTATGCCCCGCTGACGATGCGCAGCAAATTGGTTCCGGTGGTTTCATTTGCTTCCAACATCATGACCTGGGTGCTGCTGGCAGGTATTCTGATGCTGAACTCTTTCCCGCAGTTGTTGCTGGCAGGTATTATCCTGTTTGCCATGACTACGTTGTTCAGCTTCATCACCCTTCCGGTGGAAATCAATGCAAGCAAGCGCGCATTGGTGTGGCTGAGCAATTCAGGCATCACGAACTCTTATAATCATGCCCAAGCGGAAGATGCGCTTCGTTCGGCTGCCTATACTTATGTGGTGGCTGCTCTGGGTTCATTGGCGACGCTCATTTATTACATCATGATATTCTTGGGACGCAGAGAATAAGAACATTCTGTTCCGTAGAAATAGAAAAATGCTTTCTTCATGCTAAATGGAGAAAGCATTTTTTTTCTTAATCAATAAAATACCGTAACTTTGTCGCCTGATTTTATAAATGATTGATACGATTATGGCAGCAAAACCCAGTATTCCAAAAGGAACCCGCGACTTCTCGCCCGTAGAAATGGCGAAGCGTAACTATATATTCAATACGATTCGTGATGTATATCATCTCTATGGTTTCCAGCAGATAGAGACACCTTCAATGGAGATGCTTTCCACTTTAATGGGGAAGTATGGCGAAGAAGGAGATAAACTACTGTTCAAGATACAGAATTCCGGTGATTACTTTTCCGCTCTCACCGATGAGGAACTGTTGAGCCGCAATGCAGCTAAACTTGCCGGCAAGTTCTGTGAAAAGGGTTTGCGCTATGACCTTACCGTACCTTTTGCGCGCTACGTGGTGATGCATCGGGATGAAATAACCTTTCCCTTCAAACGTTATCAGATTCAGCCGGTGTGGCGTGCCGATCGTCCTCAGAAAGGACGCTATCGCGAGTTCTACCAGTGCGATGCCGATGTTGTTGGTAGCGATTCTTTGTTGAATGAGGTGGAACTGATGCAGATTGTCGATACTGTATTCACACGCTTCGGTATTCGTGTCTGCATTAAAATCAACAACCGTAAGATACTGAGCGGCATTGCCGAGATTATCGGTGAGTCCGACAAGATTGTGGATATTACCGTAGCAATTGACAAACTTGACAAAATCGGCTTGGACAATGTCAATGCGGAGCTGAAGGAAAAGGGAATCAGTGATGAGGCTATTGCCAAGTTGCAGCCTATCATCCTGTTGAACGGCAGCAACGAGGAGAAACTCGCTACGCTGAAACAGGTGCTCTCAGCCAGCGAAACGGGTCTGAAAGGTGTGGAAGAGAGCGGGTTCATCCTGAATACGCTTTCGACGCTTGGATTGAAGAATGAAATCGAACTTGACCTGACTTTGGCACGCGGGCTGAACTACTATACCGGTGCTATTTTCGAAGTCAAGGCGCTGGACGTACAGATCGGCAGCATTACAGGCGGCGGCCGTTATGACAACCTGACCGGTGTCTTTGGTATGGCAGGTGTCTCCGGAGTGGGTATTTCGTTTGGTGCAGACCGCATATTCGATGTGCTGAACCAGTTGGAACTGTATCCGAAGGAAGCTGTGAACGGTACGCAGCTTTTGTTTATCAACTTTGGTGAGAAGGAGGCGGCTTTTTCGATGAATGTACTCGCCGGAGTACGGGCAGCAGGTATTCGTGCCGAAATATTCCCCGATTCCAGCAAAATGAAGAAGCAGATGAGTTATGCCAATTCCAAGATGATCCCATTTGTTGCACTGGTTGGAGAAAATGAAATGAACGAGGGCAAAGTGACCTTGAAAAACATGGAAACCGGAGAGCAGAAGCTGGTTACTCCCCAAGAACTGGTTAGCGAACTGAGTTAATAAAAACTGAAATACTATTAAAAGGGAGCACATTTGTGCTCCTTTTTTTGTATATTTGTAAAGGAGGTGTTGCAGAAATGTAATATTCGGCTTTTACCTTTGCAATGACAATAAAATAGGAGGTTTGTATGGTTTCCGTTCAATTCAAACAAGAAAAGCACAATGCCCTCGTCAGTTTCTTGATGATTGTCATAGCGGTGTTGTTTCTGCTTTATATGGGAAGTTCGCTGGTGCACTCTACCAGGACTTTTTGGGCAAACTACTCTATTGAGAACCTGCTGGAGTAATGTTTGGGCAGTAAGGCTTATAGGAAGTTAACTTGATTGCCCGGATGAAGTTAACTGAATGTGGTGTAATAAGTTAACATCATGATGTGGATGATGTTAACATCGTATGGGCTATGATGTTAACTCGCTGTTTTACTCGTGCATAATTTGTTTTTGCAGTATTTATCCATACAAGGAATAAATAAAGACAACTAATTCGTTGTGGTTAGTTGTCTTTTTGTATATTTGTAAATCTGTGTCTTGAATTTTCGGCACAGACAAGCTTTGTTAATCATATCATAACTTAAAAACAACCAAAATCATGAATCAAGATTTCTCAATGCATGCCAATCCGTTGGTGGCTAAGCTTCAAAAGCCGGCTTCCGAACTTACAAAAGCCGACATAATTTCTTATATAAAAGAGAATGGAATCACTATGGTGAATTTCATGTATCCCGCTGCCGACGGACGGTTGAAAACGCTGAACTTTGTCATCAATGATGCCGCCTATCTCGATGCGATACTTACGTGCGGAGAGCGTGTGGACGGCTCCAGCCTGTTTCCTTTCATAGAAGCGGGAAGTAGTGATTTATACGTGGTTCCCCGTTTCTGTACGGCTTTTGAGGATCCTTTTGCCGAACAGCCTACGCTCTCCATGCTTTGCTCTTTTTTCAATAAAGACGGCGAACCGCTGGAAAGCTCTCCGGAACACACTTTGCGCAAGGCGTGCCGGGCGTTTACGGAGGTGACCGGCATGGAGTTTCAGGCTATGGGCGAATTCGTCAACGGCGAGCCTGAAGCCACCGACACCGACGAATGGGCGCTGGCCAACAAGTACGTGGCGGTGGTTCCCGTGCAGGTCGATCTGACGGATTACCGGCAGCTGAAGAATCTGACGAAGGTGTTGAAGTGACCGGAGAGGGGCGCCGGACCGGAAAATCGGCGGAGAGCAGTCCGAAGGCGGCATTTTTAATGCTTAATTCTTAATTTTTAATTATTTTTGTCAAAAAATGTCCGCCTATGCTGATCAAGATCCTGTTAGTCATAGCCATCGTCATCCAATGCGTCGCCACGGGCTATGCCCTGCGGTTGGTGCGCACCACCAAATACAATTCGGTGTGGATTCTTTTCATCGTGGGCTTTTCGCTGCTGTCGGTCGAACGCCTCATCCAGCTGCTTCTCGTATCGGGCTTCGAGGTCATTCCCCGCTGGTGGTTCGGTTATCTGGGGATCGTGATTTCGGTCTGCCTGTCGATCGGCGTGATGTACGCCCACAAGCTGTTCAAATACATCAACCGTCTGAACCGTCAGCGGTCGCTGCTCAACAAGCGTATCCTCACGGCCGTGCTCCGCACCGAGGAGAAGGCCCGGTCGCGTTTCTCGAAGGAGCTGCACGACGGTCTCGGGCCGCTGCTCTCTTCGGCCAAAATGTCGCTTACGGCCCTCGCGCGTGAGGAGCACGACGCCGAGCAGCGCGAGATCATCGACAATACGACCTATGTGATCGACGAGGCGATCCGCTCGCTGCGCGAGATTTCGAACAATCTTTCGCCCCACGTGCTCAACGATTTCGGGCTGGCGCGGGGCGTGCAGAACTTCATCGACAAGAGCGCTGCGATGCACGACGTGAAGATCCGTTTCACGACGAACCTCCGTTCGGAACGTTACGACACCGACATCGAGGTGATCCTCTACCGCGTGGTGTGCGAACTGATAAACAACTCGCTCAAACACTCGGGTTGCAGCGAGATCAACCTGTCGCTCTCGTCGGGCGGCGACACGCTGACGCTCGACTACTCGGACAACGGCTGCGGCTTCAACCCC
>OLOK01002657.1_pt1 | contig 12176 bp, 4 predicted proteins | sample 1672591 | NCBI WGS metagenome assembly OLOK01 (sample SAMEA3136703, study PRJEB25190) | human gut metagenome | biome: human gut; feature: human-associated habitat; material: faeces | place: Austria | collected 2013 | reverse complement strand
TCCTCCGGACACCTCCGTTGCTGCATAGAGCTCCGGTGCATACATTGCCGCATACGGATAATTGAAAAATCTATCTGCCTCTGCTCTGTCCGGATGTTTTACAACTTTCTCCGTAATCACTACATTTCTAATATACTGCAACGCTTCACGCAATTGCTGTTGAATAGGGCCTCTGAAAGTTTTTTCAATAATGTCATTACCGCCTAAACCACTCGGAAACTGTACGACATCTATCTGCGTGTACGGAAAGAACTTGTCCGGCTCCATACTAAAAAACATTAACCCTACATTTTTAGGCTTAGTATATTCGGGAAGTGTACAAATAATATTCATATCTCTGCACACCTCAACAAAATCCCCTGCCTTAGACTTCTCATACAGCGAACTTTTAACTTCCTTTAGATAATTTTGAATCAGTGTTATATTTAAATCTGACATCTCAGCCTCATGATTCACACGATCATCAAAGGGTACTCGATTTGCCAAATTGAATAAATCCTTCTCCTCATCGTCTGATGGTTCCACAGAATTAGACGCTTTACGGATATAATGAATTCGCTCTTTATTATCCTTTGCCATCGTTTTAGGTGATGAATATGGTCTACTGTCTCCACCCGGACACCACAGAATAATGAACGTCTTATCTTGATAAGTTTCTATACCAATAATTGGTGTATATGCCGGTCTAATGAGCTTACATTTCGCATAAATATCCTTTTGATATGCGTCCAGCTTATCCAGCGGCACACCAAGTAAAGGATACATCGGACGACCGTTATCCTCTTTCACACCTATAACAATATAGCCACCACCCCAGTTATCAAGGTCATTGGCAAACGCACAAACCGTCTTTAATGAAGTTGCTGGGTCCCATGTTTCTTTAAATTCAATTCTCGCCCATTCGACTACATCACCGGATAATAATGTTTTGATGTTTGTAGGTATTGCCATTTAATTACTCCCTTCCACCTATATATTTTACAATTTATCAACCATACAATTTAGCAAACTCACTAAAGTCAAAATCTGCATTCTTAGGCAGCCCATCCGCATATAACTCATTATTAAAATAACGATTTCTATAATTATAATTTGGGGAATAGTATATATTATTAATATGGTAAGAAAAAAGGCTTTGGAATTAAGATATTCATTGACATGGTTAGGTGTTGGAATATGTATACTTATTTTGACGCTTTTTCCACAAATTATGAATAAAATTTCAGCGATTATGGGAATTGCTTCACCAATGAATATGTTGTTTTTTCTGGGATTTTGCTTCTCTTTAACAATAATTTTTTCGTTAACTATATCAGTATCAAAAATGTCGATACAAATAAAAGATTTAACTCAAGAAATTGCTTTGTATAAAAAAGAGCAGAATGAAAAAATGGATGAAATAGAAAAAAAATAAATTGTTGGTATTGGGAGAGTTATGTTAAAAGAAAAGATATATTTGGAAGAAAATAAATATGTAAAAATTAATGCTATTATAGGAAGTGTTAGCTTTTGGGTTCTCATGTTTATTGTTTTTTGGAGTTATAAACAACCTAAAAATGAAAAAAATCAGATTATAATAAGTATTGTCGTAGTAATAACATTAACAATATTGCTAATATTGTTTTCGTTTATAAAAATAAAGTTTCATAGATGGGTTTTTGTGTTTTTAATATTTGCAGGTATTTTATCGCTGTTTATACAACCGGTGTTGAATATTCCTGATGAAGCGGCTCATTTTGCAAGAGCGGAAATGATATCTGAGGGTCATATTATAGTCGGACAAAAAGATAAAGAATTTCCATCTATTCAATCGGTTAATGACTTGCAACATTTTGGAAAGACGGCATTTACAAAAACAGATTTAAAAAATAAAAAAATTAATTATACTCCAACAACGGTAAAACATGTAGCTGCGACGAATTTGTCGTTTTTATATTTACCACAGACTATGGGAATATTGCTTGCAAAAGTTTTACATATGGATGCAATATGGCTTTTGTGGTTTGGACGTATCATGAATTTGCTGTGTTACGGAATTATTGTGGCAAGCGCAGTGAAAATTGCACCAAAATGGAAATTTGTTCTTTTCTTTATGGCAAGTTTACCTATGTCGATTCAGCAAGCAGCTTCTTTTAGTCCAGATGCTATTATTAACGGACTGAGCATTTTGACTATAGGATATTTTATTTATTTATATGATAAGAAAACAATAACAATAAAAGAGTATTGTATTTTTGAAATACTTTGTATATTAATTCCGTTAGCAAAGATTACAAATATTTTTATTGCTGGATTGAATTTATTATTACCAATGGAAAATGTGGAAAAGAAAAAAAGACTGCTAATTAAATGGGGAGCATTGGCTGTTGTGATAATAGTTGGTGGTGGATATTATTTGTATACTACAAAATTCTCTGTGAATATGGAGCAATATGCGTATTTGAAAGCTATGCATGTTAATTCAACAAAACAAATGGAATACATATTGAAGCATACGAGCAAATGGGGACGAGCATTTGTGTTATGCCTTATAAATCAATTTAGCAATACATTAGGAATGTTGAGTAGCTTTGGATGGCTAGATTATGGGTATCCGATAATAGGTGTAATAGGTACTGTTGGATTTGCCAAAGTTTGTTTTCAAGAAGAAAGTATTGAATTAAAAAAAATGGACAGATTTCTTATTTCGCTTATGGGAGTGGGAATATATACTTTTTCGTGTTTAGCACTTTACTTAAGTTGGACAACGGTTAAATCGAAAGAAATATCTGGAATGCAAGGAAGATATCTGATTCCAATGATTTTGTTATTGTCAATGTTAGGTGGAATAGGAGATAGCAAAAAAAATAAAGAAAACTATGTTGTAGATATTACGATTAGTGTGGTTATGATAGGAATGATGTTGATTGTAACTGCTATTAGATATTATTAGAAAAAGTAATAATAAATCGATTTAAAATAGGCAGAGATATAATAAGATTGTGAACAGTAAAAGAATATGCTACAATGAAAATTGTAGCATATTTTTTGTGTTTTTTAATAGTAAATGAAGGAGAAAATGGAAAATGAATTATAAGTACCATATTGATACCAAAGTATATAGAATAGAGCCATATGAAAATTATGTACGTATAACAGGATGGGGATTTGATGTAAATAATCAAAATGTAAGCTTTGCAGTAAAAATGAATGGAGAAAACGTAGAATATGAAATGAAAAGTATAAAACGTTTAGATGTAGAAAAGAAATATTCGAGAAAATGCAATGTCCCAGTAAAGAGCGGTTTTAATATAAAGGCATGTTGGCCAAAAGATAGTGAAGAATTAGAAAAACTTGAATTGTTTGTAAAAAGTGGAGAGAAAATCAACAAAATATGTAGCCTTAATAAAAAAGAAATTGATAAGATAAAAGATGATAGTACAATAGCGTATAATTTGGATTATGTAAGAATAAATAATGCAAAAATTTTGGTCGGAGGATGGACTATTTCTGATTGGGGAACCGACTATGTGAAAATTAGCATTTTGGATGAGAACAAAAAAGAAATTATTGATGATGTAAAATTGACCAGAATGTCAAGAAAAGATCTGGTAGAAGTTGGTTTTGTAGAAGAAAAAGATATTGAATGCGGATTTACAATTGAATTTCCATATGAGGAAGAAAAAACATATTATTTGTCAATTGCAGATAAAAAGAAGAGGAAAAGAATTGAATTAAAACCGGAAGTTATCCGCAGAAATAATAAAGTAGAAGCTCGCAGGGGCTTTGCAAAACAATTAGTAAAATGCATCAATAAGAAAAATATAGAAAAAGGAATTAACCATATCAGAAAACATGGTGTAAAAGGACTGAAGGAATATATTGTAAGTCGTGTAAATGCATCTGCAATGCCGTACGGTGAATGGTTTGAATTAAATAAACCAACAAAAGAAGAACTTGAAAAGCAGAAAAAAGTTAAATTCGAATTCGAACCAAAGATCAGTATTATTGTTCCGACATACAAAACACCGATTAATTTCCTGAGAGAAATGATAGATTCTGTTGTTGATCAGACATATAGCAATTGGGAATTATGTATTGCTGACGGAAGCGAAGGTGATGCTGCAGTAGAGGCTGAATTGGAAAAATATGCAAAACAGGATGACAGAATTAAATATACATTACTGGAAAAAAATGAAGGAATTTCAGGAAATACGAATGCAGCGTTAGAACTGGCAACCGGTGAGTATGTAGGATTGTTTGATCATGATGATATTCTTGCACCGAATGCTTTATATGAAGTGGTAAAAGCATTACAGGAAAAAGAGTATGACATCTTATATACAGATGAAGACAAGATTACCGGAGATGGGAAAGAACATAATGATCCAAACTTTAAGCCTGATTTCAGTATGGATTTATTCTGTTCACATAACTATATTACCCATTTCTTTGTTGTAAAAACAAATATTATTAAAGAAATTGGTGGATTTAGACCAGAATATGATGGCTCACAGGATTACGATCTGATGTTCAGATGTATTGAAAATGCAGACAGCATTAAACATATTCCGATGATATTATATCATTGGAGAATACATATGAATTCTGTTGCAGGTGATCCGGCAAGTAAAATGTATGCTTATGACGCAGGAAAAAGAGCAATCGAAGATCACTTTAAACGTATAGGTGTGAAAGCTAAAGTAGAACATACAGGACTTTGGGGAATGTATCATGTGATTTATGAGACTCCGGGCAATCCACTTGTTTCGATTATCATTCCGAATAAAGATCATACAGATGACTTGGATAAATGTGTAAAATCAATTATAAATAAAAGCGAATATAAAAATATTGAATTTATCATCGTTGAAAATAACAGTACAGAAGACAAAACTTTTGCATATTATGAAAAACTCCAGAAAGAGTATGAGAATGTAAAAGTGGTCAAGTGGGAAGAGGGATTCAATTATTCTGCTATTAACAATTACGGTGTGAGCTTTGCAAAAGGAGAATATTTACTCTTCTTAAATAACGATACAGAGATGATTACCCCGACAGCTATCAATGAATTGCTGGGATGCTGTATGAGAGAAGATGTCGGTGTTGTTGGTGCAAAACTGTTATATTCGGATGATACAGTACAGCATGCTGGTGTTGTAGTAGGATTCGGCGGATATGCAGGACATGTAAATATAGGAATCCGAAGAGATGATTATGGATATATGGTCAGAGCACAGATTAACTGTAATTATAGCGCTGTTACAGCAGCCTGTATGATTACTAAAAAAGAACTGTTTGAGCAGGTTGGTGGATTCGATGAACAATTTGTTGTTGCATGTAATGATGTAGACTACTGTCTGAAAGTAAGAGAAACTGGTAAGTGGGTTGTATTTAATGCATTTTCAGAGTGGTACCATTATGAATCGAAATCAAGAGGATATGAGGATACACCAGAAAAATTAAAGCGCTTTGAGGGCGAAGTTGCAAAATTCCAGAAGAAATGGCCAGAAATATTAGAAAAAGGAGATCCGTTCTACAATCCGAATTTTCCAATTGATAAGGCTCCATTCACGTTGGGATAAATAAAAGAGAGGGAAAAAGATGAAAAGAAAAATAGCAGTTTTCTTATCTGCACTTATGCTTTGGTCAACTGTTGCGGGAAGTGTTAACGTGGTAGCTGCAGAGGGACAGGAGAACAGTAATACAAACAGCAATACAATAGTAGAAACTCAAAATGATAATGAAGATACAAGCACGATATCACAGGATGATTCTGGTGTTAATAATGAAAATGAGAATAGCAATACACAGAATCAAATTGGTAATGTAGAAGAAAATAGCACCTTAACAGATAATTCAAACGAAGAACGGCCAGTTATTAATTATCTGGCAGTCGATCAGGGATATCTGCAAAGTCCGGGCGAACAGCAGATAGTTGTGTCATTTGGAAAAGGAACAGAAAATATTGAACAGCCACGATTAAGCTTTCAAAAAAGTGATGGAACTGTAACAGAATTCACATTTGTGAAAAAAGATGCGGAGTTATTCCTGTTTTCACATGATTTCTCTGCCGAAGAAAAAGGTGTTTACAGTGCTAAGACATTTACATATGTTCTGGATGGTATAGAGAACTCTGTTGATTTAGAAGCAGTAGGTGTTAATGCAAAATTTGGTGTAGATGAAGTGTATGAAGGCTATGAAGCCGGAAATAGTGACACAAATACGGAACAGGAAGTAGAAGCATCGGTAGTTGATGTAGAGTCTGGAAAGTTAGTTTCTGCATCAACAGATATTGCATCAACATTGAGTGAAACGGAGTCAGCAATTTCAACGGAAAGTCTGGAAGGAAGGACTGTAAGAAGCCGGAATAAAGTTGTAGTATTAGATCCGGGACATGGCGGAAGTGACGGTGGTGCCACGGCTAATGGTTTGGTTGAGAAAAATCTTACTTTGAAAATTGCACAGTATTGTAAAGAAGAACTGGAAAAATATTCAGGTGTTACAGTATATATGACAAGAAGTACAGACGTTGCAGTAGGATTGGAAGAGCGTGTACAGATGGCAAAAAACTGGGGAGCGGATGTATTTGTAAGTATTCATATGAATTCGGCAAGCCCGGCGGCAACAGGAGCTGAGGTATGGTATCCAAATAGCAGCTATAATTCGGAAATACATAACAATGGACAGAAGTTGGCTTCAGATATTGAAAATGAACTTGTTAGCTTAGGATTGGCAAACAGAGGTGTAAAAATACGAAATTCTGAAAGTGGTTCGAAATATTCAGATGGAAGTATTGCTGATTATTATAGCGTTATACGAAATAGTAAATTAGCAGGTTTCCCTGGAATTATTGTGGAACATGCGTTTTTAACCAATTCAGCAGATGCAGAAAAGTTGAAGCAGGAAAGCTTTATTAAGAAAGTGGGAATTGCTGATGCTACAGGAATTGCAAAGTATTTTAATTTGTCAAAAGAAGGGGATTCTGGTAAATTTACAGCATCAATTATAAAGAAAAATGATTTTGCAAGAACATTTACGGTAAAGATAAATGGAAAGCTTTCAGATGGTGAAAGTTACAGAGTTGCTGTCTGGTCAAATAAAAACGGTCAAGATCCAAATAATTTATGGACTATAGTTAATAAGCAATCAGGAAATGATGTAGAGATTAATTATAATACGGCTAATTACAAAAATGCAGATGGAATATACAACATACATATTTATAAATATGATAAAAATGAAAAAGTAAGCTGTGTACAAACAATGACCTGTAATATGTACAATAGTAGTGTAAATTGTAAAATTCAGGACACAACAGGAGAAGAAAAAATCTTTAAGACCTCTGCGGAAATTGCAAATGTTCCAGATACGTTAAATCGAATTCAGTTTGCAGTATGGAGTAATCAAAACGGACAGGATGATTTGAACTGGTATACAGGAACAAAAAGTGGAAATGTCTGGTCAACCAATATTGCTGTAAAGAATTATAAAAGATATGGAAAATATAATGTACATGCTTATGCAGTACTGAACGATGGAACGAGTGTATTCTTAAAAGCAATGTCATTTAATGTTACGAAACCAACAGCGAAGCTTACGGTGGGAAAACAAAATGGTTCAAATGGAACAGCAGAAGTAACAATAAGTAATATCCAAAGTAAATCGGGAATAAATTCAGTCTTGGTTCCGGTGTGGAGTCAGGAAAATCAAAGTGATTTGGTATGGTATACGGCTCAAAAACAGTCAAATGGAACCTATAAGATAACAATTGATATGGGAAACCACAATTACAATGAAGGGACTTATCAGGTTGCATGTTATGTCGTAGATGGAAATGGAATTCAGACAGGAATCACATCAGGCAGCTGTCAGATGAAAGCACCGAATATATATCTGGAAGCAAAAGATACAGCAGGAACAGAAAAGGAATTTCAGATTACCTTGGGTAATGCATCGGCGTATGGAAATATTCGTCAGGTACAGTTTGCGGTATGGAGTGTACAGGGAGGGCAGGATGATCTGATTTGGTACGGGGCAGAGAAGAAGAATGCCGGTACATGGACAAAGATGGTGAAGATTAAGGATCACAGAACCTTTGGGACATATAATGTACATGCATATATTACACTGGCAAACGGAAGTGTAAAGACAAAGACAACAACCTTTAATGTAAGTAGACCAACAGGGATAATAAGTGTATCTGAGTACAACGAGAGTGGTGGAACCTTCAATGTAACGATAAATAATATTAAGTCAGCATCTGGTGTAGAGGCTGTGATGGTTCCTGTTTGGTGTGCAAGTGACCAAAGCGATTTGGTATGGTATCAGGCAACAAAAATTAATAGTACAACATACGAAGCTACTGTGAATATAGCAAATCATAAAAAGCATACGGGAACATATAAAATAAATGTTTATCTGGAAACCGGAAACGGGATGCAAGTAGGAATTGGTGGCTGCACACAGGAAATAAAAAATACAGGATTATATGCAATAATGGGGCATTCGGATGTAACGATTGCTCAGATGGTTGCATATTATAAAAAGAATAATCTGACATATGATCAGTATTCGGGTAGCTTGAGTCAATATAATGGAGTATTGGCAAAAGGAGGAGCTGCTAATATAGAAATCTATTGTACAATTTTTAAGCAAGAAGCAGAAGCAGAAGGTGTTTGTGTAGAGGTTGCATTTGCACAGGCTATGCTAGAAACCGGATTTTTAAAGTTTGGTGGGGACGTAAAACCTGATCAGTATAATTTTGCCGGCATAGGTGCAACAGGAGGTGTCCCGGGAAATGAATTCAGTGATGTGCGTGAAGGGATTAGAGCACAGATACAGCATTTGAAATGTTACGCAAGTGATGCAGCATTGAATAATCCATGTGTTGATCCACGATGGGGGAGTTGGTTGAGAAATAAGGCGCCTTATGTACAATGGTTAAGTAAAGCGAACAATCCATATGGAATAGGTTGGGCTACAGATGTGGGATACGCGGAAAAGTTATTGAATATGATAAAAAATTTAAAGACATGTTAAAAGAAATGTCTTGTAAAATGCAAGTAAAGCATTTTACAAGACATTTTTTGTTTTCAAACATGGAAAAAGATGATATGATTATTTTATAAAATCTGAAAATATTTTTATTCAGCAAATATTTTTAGAATTCGAGGAATGAAAGGTGAAAAAGAGGTGGCTGTATGAAAAAAAGATTGATTGCTATTGCAAGCTTAATGTTTTGCCTGGCAGTTGGAACTGTAGTTAGTTATGCTGATGCACCTGATGATGAAAAAGGACAGGTAGTTGCTGACGAAAGTGTGACAGATGAGGATATTGGTTATGCACAGAATCAAGAACAGATAACAGCGAATGACGGATTACAGGAACAGGAAACTGTACAAGTGGATAAGGCTGCTATAACAGGCAAGGTGACGATAGAAGATATTGATGAAATGGATGGAACGTTTTCAATTATATTATCTGATCTACAGAATGAGGAAAAGATAAGCCAAGTGTTGATGGCTGTTTGGTGTGATACAAATGGGCAAGATGATTTGCAGTGGTTTATTGCAACAAAAAATGATAAAAATCAATATGTAGTGAGAGACAGTGTGGCTAATCATAAATATCAGTTAGAAAAATACAATGTAGGTGTGTATGCAATTAATACTGATGGTGTGCAAATTGGCATTGCCGGAACATCTTTTGAGTTTGAAAAAAAGGATATCGAAACTGAGATTAAACAAAATGAAAAAGACAGATTAAAAATAGACATTAACGTGGATAATGTGAGAATACCGGGAGGCATTAAAAACGTATTAATACCTGTATGGAGTGATATAAATGGACAGGATGATTTGATTTGGTATACGTCTAAAAAATTAGATGAAAATCATTATTCGTTAACTGTAGATATTCGTAATCATAAAGGATTGGGAAAATATAATGTTCACGTTTATGGAGAAACCAAAACGGGGAATTTAATTAAATTAGGAATATCAGAATTTTCTGTCAATAATCCCGAGATTGGAACAATAAAAGCTGCGGATAAAAATCAGGAAAGTGGTACATTTTTAATAAGATTATCAGATATTAAAAATGCGGAATATATTGATAATATAATGGTTCCGGTATGGAGTGACGTGAATGGACAGGATGATCTAGTTTGGTATACGGCCAAGAAGATGTCGGATAGTGATGAATATGTGGTAGATGTGAACATAAAGAACCACAAATATTCTCTTGGAAAATATAATGTTGGTGTTTATATTACAGATGTGACGGGAAGACAATATGGTGTAAGCAGTCTGGAAACTGAAATGATGTTAAATAAGGGAAACATAGATATCAAAGAAAAAGATGGATTAAATTATCTTGTGACCATAAAAGATTTTGAAGTTCCTGGGGGAGCGACAAGTGTTTTGGTTCCGATATGGAGTGAGGTCAATGGACAAGATGATTTGATTTGGTACACAGCTAAAAAGACTGCAAAAGATCAATATGAAATAAATTTGGATGTTTCTAAACATAAAGGTTTAGGGAAATATTGGATTAATGCGTATGCGGTTCAACCAAATGGAAATTTAATGGGGTTAGGAAATACTAATATTTCTGTTGAATCACCAGAATTGGGAAAAATGCAAGTAGAGTCAGATAAGGAAAGCGGTAAGTTAAAGATAACAGTTCCAGTTAATAAGAATGCCGGATTGATAAAGAATGTATTGATTCCAATTTGGTCTGACAAAAATCAGGGGAATTTGGTATGGTATACGGCCAAAAAGAATGCCCAAAATGAATATGTTGTGGAAACGAACATAAAGAATCATAAGTATCATAGTGGAGTATACTGGATTGATGTATATATGACAGATATTACAGGAATGCTTACGGGAGTTGAGGGAACGCAGTGTGATATGTCGCCGGATTATGATAATCTTACAGCGAAAGATATAGACGGTTCTGAGAGTGTGTATCAATTGAATTTGAATAATCTGAAAGTTCCGGGTGGAGAAAAAAGTGTGCTTTTTGCCGTTTGGGGAAATGCAGGGGGACAGAATGATCTCAGATGGTACACAGCTGAAAATTTAGGAAAACATAATTATAGGTTGAAAGTATCTATTACAAACCATAAAGAATTAGGAGAGTATAATGTTAATGCCTATTATATAACCCGGAATAATGAATTGCAGGGAATTGCAAGCACTACATTTAATGTTAGCCAAACAACGAAGTGTGCAGGAATACAGGTTTCGGAAGTAGATGGAAACAAGGGGACTTTTAAAGTGATTGTTTCAGGTGTGTTTGCACCATCTGGTGTACAAACAGTGCAAATTCCTATGTGGTGTGCAGATAATCAGAGTGATATTGTTTGGTATACGGCAATAAAAGAAGCAGAAGGAATATATTCTGCTAAAATGAACGTGAAGAACCATGCTTATCATTTTGGAAATTATAAGATAAATGTTTATGCAACTATGGGAAATGGCATTTTTTCGGGTGTAGGTGGAACTTCTCAAATGATCAATGCGGAGAATTATATATATAATAGATACATCAGTGCGACACAAAGAGAAGTATGTCTTTTGGGAGCTGATGGAGAACAAGTACTTTTCCCTACATGGAGTGAAACAAACGGTCAGGATGATATCGTTTGGTATAGTGGTGTTAATAGAGGAAACGGTACATGGAGTGTTACTGTAGACAGTAATAATCACAAGCATGGTGGAACATACAATACACATGCATATGTCACAAAAAATGGTGTAAGAAGTGCAGTTGGTTCAACAAGCTATTCACTGGAAAGAATCCAGACAGCACAGCAGTTTATGAATGCAAAAGCAAATATGTATTCAAGCAGAACCCCATACTTGTTGCTGGTAAACAGAAGTACACACAAAGTAGGAATCTATCAGGGATGGCAGGGAAACTGGCGTTGCATCCAGTATTGGGACTGTTCAGATGGAGCACCAAGTACACCAACTGTGGAAGGAACATTCCAGGTAGGAAGTAAAGGTTACTATTTTGATTCGGGTTCGGCGAGATGTTACTGGTATACACAGTTCAGAGGAAATTATTTGTTCCATTCAGTTTTGTACAATAAAAATGGAACATTAATGGATGGAAGACTGGGAATGCCACTTTCACATGGATGTGTCAGATTAAATATTAATAATGCAAAATGGATTTATGATACT
>OLOK01002653.1_pt1 | contig 12192 bp, 9 predicted proteins | sample 1672591 | NCBI WGS metagenome assembly OLOK01 (sample SAMEA3136703, study PRJEB25190) | human gut metagenome | biome: human gut; feature: human-associated habitat; material: faeces | place: Austria | collected 2013 | reverse complement strand
CTTTAAACTGTCCTCCCAGATCTGTTCCTCCGGATGGTACTGCATAAATTTTATCATGAGGAGTGCACAAAAAGTGCAGTCTGCCCATGGTATCCTGGCCCAAAAGTGTTCTTCCATTTGACTGTGTAAATAGCTGTCTCTCACTTAATGACCAGTCTGTGCGCTCCGAAGTTTCATCATACTGTGCTCTGAAATAAGAAGACTTATATGCCTTTTTCCAGAAATTTTCCCATGTATTATAAATCACATTTCCTCTTAAATGCATTGTTTTTCCTCCTATTCTTAGCCTTTCACACCAGACATTGTTACACCCTCAACAAGATACTTCTGACCAATGGCAAATACAACCACAACAGGTGCAAGCACCAGGCAGGCTGCTGCCATCATTAAATTCCATTCACCTCTGTAAGAACCAGTAAACAACTGAAGTCCCAGTGCAACTGTATATTTTTTCTCAGAATTTAAATATACAAGCGGACTCAGGAAATCATTCCAGGAATTTAAAAACGCAAACATACCTACAACAGCCAGGGCCGGTTTTGTAATTGGCAGGATAATTTTTGTAAAAATCTGAATATGGGAAGCACCGTCCAGATATGCTGCCTCATCAAAATCCTTCGGGATTCCCAGATAAAACTGACGAAGCAGGAATATGTAAAATGCACCGCCTCCAAACCATGCCGGAACAATCAGTGGAATAAAGCTGTCTGTTATTCCAATAGTTCTCCACATCAGAAATGTAGGAATCAAAGTAACCGCAACTGGAAGCATCATACTGCTGATGATGCAGGCAAATACCACATTTCTGCCTCTCCATTTAATTCTTGCCAATCCATATGCACAGATGGAACTGGTAAGCATTGTTCCCACTACACATCCTCCGGTTACAATAAATGAATTCAGGAAATATTTTCCAAAGGGAAGTGTATCAAAAACTTCCTGATAGTTTTCCCACATAAATTTAGAAGGAATCCAGCGAGGCGGCATCATAAACACTTCCACTGTGTTCATCAGTGAACTTCTGATCATCCAGTACAAAGGAACCAGACAAAACAAAACACCTAAAATCAGCGCAAAGTATATTAGAATTTTTGAAATAAATTTCTTTGTATTCTTCATATTCATTCTCCTCCATAATAAACCCAACGGTTGGAAAACTTAAATATGACTGCAGTCAGCACCATAATGATCAGGAACAATACCCAGGCAACTGCACAGGCATTTCCCATTCTTCCAAACTCAAATGCTTCTCTGTACAGATAGTATACATAGAACAAACTGGAATTGTTTGGTCCACCCTGTGTCATAACATAAGACTGGGTAAATATCTGGAATCCATTGATGATTCCCATTACCACATTATAAAAAATTGTAGGAGTCATCATAGGAATCGTAACATGAAGCAGCTTTGCCCAGAATCCGCCTCCATCAATCTCAACTGCTTCCAGAAGCTGTCTTGGTACATCCTGCATTCCGGCAAGGAAAATTACCATTGTTGATCCGGTAGTCCACAGATTAATAAAAACCAGTGTGGGAATAACTGAACTTTCACCTGAAAGCCATGTACTTACCGGTAAATGCATTGCCTTTAAAATATTGTTTGCCAATCCCATGTCCGGATTGAAAATCCACATCCAAATCGCTGCCATTGCTACGATCGGAACTACAGTCGGAAGATAAAAGATTGTTCTGAAAAATCCTTTTCCTTTTACATTTGTATTTAACAGCATTGCTATAAAAAAAGAAAATATGATAGCTGTCGGTACAGAAAGCGCAACATAAATTACTGTTACAAGTAATGATTTATAAAAATACGGATCACTTCCACTGAACAGATTTTTATAGTTGCTGATTCCTATAAACTGTCCGCCTGTTGTAAAATTAAAATTTGTAAAACTCAATCCCAGACTGACTGCCATCGGAAGCAATGCAAAAATCAAAAATCCCAGAATACAGGGAAGACTGAATAAAATTCCCCAACGATTTTCTCTTTTCTCGCGATTTGTCATTTTATACTTTATTTTCGTCTGCATATTTATTCCTTTCTGGCATTATAGCTATTTCAATCAGGAAAGGCTGCCAAAAGCAGCCTTTCACTTGAATACTTTAAGAACGTTCTCCTGAATAGGTTCCTTCTACCAAAGAATCCGTCTGGCTTTTTACTTCTGTCATTGCTTCTTCTGCCGTTTTCTTTCCAGACCACACCTGTTCCAGTGCAGAGCCCACTAATGTATTAATCTCATTAAAATTCTTTACGTTAATTTCGGTTGCCACTACTGCATGATCATAAGTTGCCTTTACAATAGCGTCCTGAAAGCCCTCTGGTCTTGCAGGCAATTCTTCAGATGCCCAGAAATCAATCTTATCCGGATCAGTATAATATTCTGTCTGTACAGGCATCCATAAAGTTCTGTATAATTCTGTGATTCTTTCTGAACTTTCTGGATTTGTAAGCCACAGATAAAGTTTTTCAGAAGCCTCCAGATGCTTTGTACTCTTGAATATAATCAAAGAACCACCATCAAAGAAAGTAGTATAGTTTTCATCAATTGGGAGAACACCTACGCCCCAGTTGCATCCGGAATTCATAAGATCCAGATGGTTCCAGCTTCCGTCAATGTACATTGCTGTCTGTTTTGCAGCCAGTGCTGTTGCTGCGCTTGGCATTGCATTCTTCTGTACTGCTGTAGGAGATACATGATACACATTGATCAGATCTGCAAAATTCTGTAAAATCTGAGCTGACTTCTCATCATTTAATCCAAGTCCGTCCATACTCTCATTTAAGTAACCACCGCCTGCTGATAAAATAAACGGCATATATACATTCCAATCTGTTCCAAACATTACACCGTACTGTTTAATATTATTTGCATCAAAATCCGGATCAGCTGCATTTCTTCCCTCTGTATCCAGTGTCAGTTTCTGTGCCATCTCTACAAATTCATCCCATGACCAGGCATCCTCTACCTTAGTCGGCGGCAGATCTACCCCTGCCTCTTCGAAGCAGTCTACATTATACATCAGGTTTGTTGTAACATTGGCCTGAACAGGTCCTGCTGATTCTGTAGGACTCCAGTTCCACCAACAGGTAGACAGATAATCATCTTTACTAAGTCCCATATCATCCAGAAGATCATAGAAGTTATAAATCAGACCATCCTCACCCATCTGACATTTCCATGAAGCTGAATAACTTACATCCGGTGCTTCGCCGGCTGCAATCATAGCATTCAATTTTGTCAGGAAATCTTCAGATGGAATATGCATCAGGTTCACTTCGATATTTGGGTTTGCTTCCATGAATTTATCTACAGATTCTTCAATAGCCTTTTTTTCGTCTCCACTTCCCCAGTAAGTGAATTTTATAGTTTCTTTCTCGTCACTACCCTTGTTTTCTGCCTTCGCAGTTGTGGTAAATAAAGCAGTACAGGTCATTAATGCCGCCAGACCTAAAGCCATTCCTCTTCTCTTCATAAAATTTCCTCCTGTTTTTTATCAGCGCGCTTGTTTTTGATGGTTTTATTATATAGCCTTTAATAGCATTTTCTCTATGGGACTTTTTTCGGATTATAGCATTTAGATTAGGAAAACACTTTGATATATTTGCTATTTACAGCAATAATACAAAAGTATTATTTTACAAAAAAAAACAGCAACTGATAAATCAGTACTGTTTTAATTGGTTTATGTACCAGTTTTATATAATTTTTATTCTTGTCTGATTTTACTGACTTCGTTGTATCTGACAGCTTTACTGATAACTTGCTACTGTTCATAATTTCTCACTCAAAGTCGATTGTAATCAGATGGAAATCTATCATCGGATTCGCTACCTGCTGATAGACTGAACATTACTCTGCCAAATACGCCTTCAGTTTCTCCATATCAGCTTTCATCACTCTCCGTCCCACCTCATAAATCTCCTTTAAATGGGCCGGATCACGCTCAACCGGTTTTGCACTGATGTCTCTGTCCGGGCGGATAACATGGATCCTGCCCTCTTTTTCCAGATATGCGATTTTATCCAACATACGATTATACTGAATATGACGTTCATCCAGAAGCTTTACAAGCTCCGGATACTCCCTGAACTTCAGTCTGAGCAGCGGCATCAGCTTATTATGTTCTTTTCTGTATCCCGGATGGCGGGTACATACTACCACATTTTTCTCATAACCCTGTGAAAGCATCCAGTTTACAGGAATCGGATCTGAGATGCCTCCGTCCAGATACATTCTTCCATTTAGCTTTACCGGTCTGGCAGCCAGTGGCAGGGAAGCTGATGCGCGCATCCATTCCACATCCAGCCTGTCTCCCATTCTGCATTCCTGATAGCAGGGTTTTCCTGTTTCAATATCTGTACATACAACCGTAAACTTCATGGGTGATCTGGCAAATGTCTCTGTGTCAAAAACATCCAGCTTCCAGGGCACCTCCCCATATGCAAAATCTTTGCTGTAAAGATCGCCGGTAGTAATCCAGCTTTTCAATCCCATATATCGTTTATCCTTGCAGAATCTGGTATTATAACGAAGGGTTCGTCCAATCTGGCGGGACTTATAATTACATCCAAAAATTGCACCGGCGGAAACGCCAACTGTAGAATCTGCATAAATCCCCTGCTCCATCAGCTCATCCAGAACTCCGGCTGTATACAGTCCCCGCATACCTCCACCTTCCAGAACCATTCCGAGGCCTTTCTTTTTATTTTCTTCCATAGCTATTCTCACTTTTCACTTTCTTTCACATATTCATTTCGGATTGCAAATCCATGATCCATAGGGCCACTTCCCTTTCCCAGGTCAAGCATTGCCACCAGTGCTCCTGAAATATACTGTTTGGAACGTTTTACAGCAGTCTGCAGGTCATATCCCTTTGCAAGATTGGAAGCAATGGCACTGCTCAACGTACAGCCTGTTCCATGTGTGTTTGGATTATCGATACGCTTTCCTTCAAACCAGCAATATTTTCCATCATAGTAAAGCAGATCATTTGCATCATTAATGCTGTGTCCGCCTTTGCAAAGTACTGCACAATGATATGTCTCAGAAATCTTTCCGGCAGCCTCTATCATTTCCTCTGCATTGGTCACTGACATTTCAACCAGAACCTCTGCCTCCGGAATATTCGGAGTAAGCACATCAGCCAGTGGAAACAGTTCCTGCTTCAATATCTCCACTGCATCATCACTGATCAGCTTGGCACCACTTGTTGCAACCATAACAGGATCCACAACAATGTTTTCCGCTTTATATTGTTTCAGTTTCTCTGCTATTACATGGATCAGATCCTTATCTGATACCATTCCGATTTTTACCGCATCCGGATAAATATCCTGAAAAACAGAATCCAGTTCCTGCCCCAGAAATTCCGGTGTTACATTTAATATTGCCTGTACACCGGTTGTATTCTGTGCAGTTAATGCGGTAATGGCACTCATTGCATATACACCATTTGTGATCATTGTCTTAATATCTGCCTGGATTCCGGCGCCTCCGCTGGAATCACTTCCTGCGATCGTCAGTGCAGTTCTCATAATTGTCTTCCTCTCATTTCTTCTATAATACAATCTTATCTACTGCCTCTTTCAGTTCTTCTGCTGCTTCTTTAATGTTATTCTGAGCATAAATGGCACTGATCACTGCCACACCGCAAATCCCTGTTCCCTTTAGCTGAGATATATTTTCTGCTGTGATCCCTCCGATTGCCACCACAGGGATAGATACCGCTTCACAGATTGCCTTCAGTGTTTCATGGGGAAGTTCTGCCGCATCTGCTTTTGAACCGGTTGCAAATACTGCACCCACCCCCAGATAATCTGCACCACGCTCCTGTGCAAGCAATGCCTGCTCTACCGTTCGTGCCGAAACTCCCAGGATTTTATCCGGTCCAAGTTTCTCACGCACAGCACCTGCTTCCATATCACTCTGCCCTACATGAACACCATCTGCATTCATCTTCAAAGCAATTTCCACATTGTCATTTATGATCAGAGGTACCTTATAATCTCTGCATAATTCCTGAAGTTCAGCTGCTTCCTGCAGGAAAGTTTCATCATCTGAATTTTTATCTCTGAGCTGCAGAAAGGTTACGCCTCCATCCAGACTCTCCTTTACCACTTCCTTAAGGCTCCGCCCATTAAGCCAGTGACGATCCGTTATTGCGTATAAGCGCATTTTCTCTTTATCGAATTTCATGTTTCACTCCTCTTTTCTACTCTTATCTATAGCAATTTACCCCAAAAGTTCTGCTGCAATTTTCTCCAGCTCATCTCTGATCTTAATGTGCTGCGGACATACTTCTTCGCACTTACCACATTTCACACATTCATTGGCAGATTTCCTGCCATGTTTGCCTACCAGCCATTCTTCCTGATGAAGTGCCTGATCTTTGCTTCCGTATAAGATCAGATAATTCATTGCTGTAAAGGAACCGGAAACTCCGATTTCCTTCGGACAGGCTTTCGCACAGTAATTACAGGTTGTACATGGGATCAGCGGAATTTTCTTTAATTCTTCCTGTGCCTTTTTCAGAGTTTCCTGTTCTTTCTCTGTCAGTCCGTTGAAATCCTTCATATAAGAAAGATTGTCCTGCATCTGCTCGACATTGCTCATACCGGACAGAACAGTGATCACGCCTTCCAGATTTGCAGCAAAACGGATTGCCCAGGATGCTGCGGAAGATTCCGGTTCTGCTGCTTTCAGGATTTCTTCCACACTCTTCGGAGGAGTTGCAAGCATACCGCCTTTCACAGGCTCCATAATTACAATCGGTTTGCCATGTTTACGTGCCACTTCATAACATCCTCTGGCCTGGATTGCCGGATTTTCCCAGTCAGCGTAGTTGATCTGAAGCTGTACAAATTCCATTTCCGGATGTGCGTTCAGGATTGCATCCAGTTCTTCCGGTGTGGAATGGAAAGAGAAACCTGCATGTTTGATCAGACCCTGTGCTTTTTTCTCCTGAACCCAGTCCCAGAGACCGAAATCGTCGAAGTATCTGGTACGTGCTTCTCCGAGATTATGTAACAGATAAAAGTCGAAATATCCTGCTCCTGTCTGTTTCAAAGAAGTGTCAAACTGTGCAGTTGCTTCTTCTCTTGTCTTGCAGTTGATCCATGCTGCGTTCTTTGTAGCAAGCTGGAATTTCTCTCTCGGATAACGCTCTACCAGTGCTTGGCGGATGGCATCCTCGCTGCCTGCATAGGCCCAGGCTGTATCAAAATAAGTAAATCCTGCATCCATAAACAGGTCTACCATCTTTTTGGTCTGCTCAATATCAATCACGTCGCCTTCCAATTTCGGCAGACGCATCAGGCCAAATCCAAGTTTCTTGATGTTTTCTCTTAAATAAGCCATGTGAAGACCTCCTTATTTTCTGAGATTACCAGAATACGATTTCCACTCATATTCCGGTTAACTATTCTATTATAGCGGAAAATCTTATCAATTTCCATTGCATGTCTGTAAAAAATCTCTTATATACCTTTCCCATATCCCAATGTGATGGTATCGCATACTGGCATTCCCCTACATTATCATAATTTCCTGATTTTATTTTTTCAATGATCTATGACCACACTCCAATGCATTATTCTCCCGTATCTCCCATTTTGGACAATATTCTACATCATAAAAATAATACCTCAAATATAAGAAAAACTTCTCCTAAGCAGATTTCAGATTATTTACTCAATCCACTTAGAAGAAGTTATAAGTTTTCTTACATACTGATAATTCCCAAAACGTTTGCAATAGAACTCAGCAAAATAATAATCAGACAAATCGTTGCAAAGTATTTGATAAATACTCTGTACAGTTTCTTTCTGCGGAATGGAGAAGACTGCTCAATTTCTTTTTCCATTCCATCAATACCAACAACACGAAGAATCAGAATACAGGTTGCAAGTGCTGCCAACGGCATCATTACTGAGTTTGTCATAAAATCGAAGAAATCAAGGAAGTTCATTCCAAAGATACGAATGAAATCCAGAAGTCCATATCCCATGGAAGATGCGGTTCCAAGTACAATCATGATCACAACCATCAGACCGCAGCATTTCTTACGGCTCCAGTGAAGTTCGTCCATGAATGTGGAAACACTGGTTTCCATCAGGGAAACTGCACTTGTCAGAGCTGCAAGTAATACAAGTATGAAGAATACGATTCCTGTTGCAGTACCAAATCCCATACTTGCAAATACTTTTGGCAATGTGATAAACATCAGAGATGGTCCTGCCTGAAGTGTTTCAGGATTTCCACCGGAGAATGCAAATACCGCCGGAATAATCATCAGTCCCGCAAGGATTGCGATACCTGTATCGAAAATCTCAACCTGTGTGGTAGATCTCTCAATATCCATATCTTTACGGACATAGGAACCGTAAGTATAGAGGATTCCCATTGCAATGGACAAAGAATAAAACATCTGTCCCATCGCTGCTACTACTGTCATCCAGGAGAAATTTTTCACATTCGGGATCAGGAAATATTTCACACCTTCAACAGCACCCGGACGTGTGACAGAATAGATTGTAACTACGACTGCCAGAACTACCAGAACCGGCATCATGATCTTTGACATTCTCTCTACACCGTTCTGTACACCACCGAGAATGATGATGAATACAAGCGCCGCAAATACCAGAAACCAGAGTTCCACCTGCCAGGAATCGGAAATAAAGTTTCCAAAATATCCGTCTTCCGCTACTGCCTGGACATTTCCTTTGAAATATTCCACAAGATACTTAATTACCCATCCGCCAATCGTACTGTAATAAGGAACGATCAGCATTGGAATCACTGCATTTAACCATCCGCCGATTTTGAATGATTTCGTTTTTCCAAAATGCTCAAATGCACCTACCGGACTCTTTCTGGTCATTCGTCCAAGGGCTGTTTCTGACATGATCAGTACATAACCAAATGATGCAGTCAGAAGAATATAGATCAGCAGGAAAATTCCGCCTCCATATTTCGCTGCAAGATACGGAAATCTCCAGATATTTCCCAGTCCTACTGCAGAACCTGCAACTGCCAGCACATAACCAATCCTTCCGGAAAAGCTTCCTCTGTTATGGTTATGTGCAGAATTGTTTTCTTTTTTCATTATACACCTCACCTCGTTACAAAAACCTCCCATAGGATTTCTCCCATGGGAGGTCTGCTAGTTTTTTACTGATTCTATAGTATCAAAAAGATGCGGGAATGTCAAAGACTAATAATAATTACAGACTTAATTGTAACATAGTTACTGTTCACACACCACTATCCCAGTATATATTTCAAGTATAGTCTTTCTGTACACATTGTTCTATGATATAATAGTTGAGCTACCACCCCTAGACAGGTGCAGAAAGGGGGTGTGTTGTAAATGGATATGATCTTATCATTTATGCTTTCTATCTTGGCAAGTGTAATCGCCTACTACATTTGCAAATGGTTGGATAGAAAATAGCAGCTGGTAGCCAGCCTGGGGGAATAAGCCACCCTGCCCAAACGGAATAAAAAAGCCTCAGAGGTCGCAACTCTGGGGCTTTTGCTGTGTTATAAATGAATTTAACCTTATCATTTTGCCTACTGGCATTATATCATATGCATTTTTTGTTTGCAATATACTCAATATACTTTTTCGAATCAAGTCAAACTTTTGGTTACTGTTCACTTCGTTCACAGTAACGTATTGGACGGTCTTTGGATCAACACCAGCATAGAGAAGATTGGTAATGTAAGTGTGCCGCAGCTGATGCGGGGTTACATCAAAGTCCAGCGTATATCTGATTTTGGGTTGATTTTTCTGGGTCATGCCCAGCGTTGGGGTAACCGTGTATTTGATGCTCTGTACACCATGCCCGCCTCACCGATAGATAAGGTGTATCCTCGTCCAGAAATACACAATCCCATTGCAGTGCAAGAATTTCTTCCCGACGCAGACCGGAATACAAACCGAGCATAATAAACAAATATGGAGGAAGCCCCTTGACTGTATCCAGAAGCACGGCTACCTGCTGATCTGTCAATGCCTCCTTCTTTTTTGTCGGTTTTCCGCCTTTACCGGATATTCCCGCACAGGGATTGTGTTCAAGAATTTGGTTTCTCTCTGCCGCATAAAAAATGCACTTGAGCAGCATATTGACCTTATTGTATAAGCCTTCCGATTTCTTTGACAATGGAACAAGAGCCAGCCGAATATCGTCAGCAGTCACTTCTTCCATATACATCTCTCCCAGAGGTTTGATGATATAGTTTGTCATATCCCTCGTATAACCTCTGAGTGTAGACGCAGACACCTTTGCCGACTGCATCAGCAGCCACTTCTCTCCATACTCGGCTACTGTCGGGTGCTGCCGGTGAAAGATAATTTCTTCCACCTGCTTCCGGGCCTCTAACTGCTTCTCATACAATTCTTCACAAGTAGCGGCATACAAACTCAACTCTTTGCCATCTGCATCCGTAATCCTGGTTCTGTAATACTGGATTCCTTTCAATGTAATGGTCCCGTACTTCGGGATCTGTGTTTTCTTTTTTGCCATCTTTGATCGTCCTTTCTTGATAATGTGTAGTCTCCGTATCTACACTCTCTTTTTATCAGAAAGCCTCGATTTAATCAAAGATACGGCTGATGTAAAACAAAGAGCGAGACATCCTTGCCTCGCTCCTGCTTTACTTCCTATTTTATTATTACTGTGCTGCGTCCCAGCTTGCAAACGCGCAACTCATTGATCTGACCAGCTCATCTGGTCTGTTGTACTTAACCTTTGCATAAATGTCCATGGTAATCTTGCTGCTTTCATGGCCTGCCAGGTATTGAACCGTTTTGGGATCTACCGATGCATGAATGAGATTGGTAATGTAAGTATGCCGCAGCTGATGGGGTGTTACTTCAAAGTCCAGACTGTAAACCACTTTTCCGTTATGAGCAGCCTTTTCTCCCAAGACAGGTGTGACAGTATGCTTTACTCTTTTTCCATCTTCATACCGATAATAGCTCCGCTCCTTGACCGTCCTCGTAACAATATACTGCCAAAGTCGCTTAAACTGCGTGTAGGACAGCGGTTCGCCGTCCCGGTTTGAAACCACATACTCCGAAGTCGATGTTTCCTTTGCTGCTTTCAAACACTCAGCCAAGCAAACAGGAAGAGGGATATTTCTCTCCGCAGCCTTGGTTTTCAATTCGTCTGAGATTACCGGTCTGTTGTGTTCTGTGTGCCATGCCCGCCTTACCGTCAGATATGGAGTATCCGTATCCAGATATACTGAATCCCATTGCAGAGCAAGAATTTCTTCCCGGCGCAGCCCTGCATATAAACCAATCATGACAAAGACATAAGGCGGCAAATCTCGGATAGCATCCAAAAGGCGTGCTGCCTGTTCATCTGTCAAAGCCTGACGATCCTCTTGTGGAACACCGCCACCTTTTGTCGTGAGATAAATCGTCGGGTTATGGTCAATGATCCTGCTTTCCATCGCTGCGCGAAAGATAGACTTGTAAAGGATTACCACAGATTTATAAACCGATGCAGATTTCTTGGAAACCGGAACAAGGGCAAGCTGAATATCATCCAGGCTAACCTCACCCATCCGTTTATCTCCCAATTCCGCTATAATATGCCGCCTGACCTTTGAGGTGTAATCCGTCAAAGTAGTAGCTCGTACATGAACCGACTGCATCAGCAGCCACTTTTCACAATACTCTGCAACTGTGGGCGTTTTCCGATGAAAAGTGGCATTCTCAATCTGTTCCAACGCAAGCGTTTCTTTGTTGTATAGTTCTTCAGGTGTTTTTGCGTAGATAGCTACGAGCTTACCATTCGCGTCTTTGATTCTGGTCCTATAATATAGGACACCTCTTTTCATAACTGTGCCATATGTACTGATGAAGGAGGAAAACTTGTCCTTCTTATTAACACTGACAAAAAAGGCAAAAAACAGGCGCATCAAATGAAATTTTATCAAAAATATTTTACAAGCTGCTTTAATCCACGGCGGATACTGTCTCGGACACGGCTTGGGTCTACACCTTCTACTTCGGCAATTTCATTTACCGTCATTCCTAGATAGTATCGGGCATAAATTCGCTTTGCCTGTTTCTCCGGCAGCTTCATCACAGCGGCATAGACCTGCTCCTGAAACTGTTTTTCCTCCAGAAGCATCTCCGGTGTTTGCGGCTTCAACAGCACCGCATTTTCAA
>OLOK01002651.1_pt1 | contig 12206 bp, 10 predicted proteins | sample 1672591 | NCBI WGS metagenome assembly OLOK01 (sample SAMEA3136703, study PRJEB25190) | human gut metagenome | biome: human gut; feature: human-associated habitat; material: faeces | place: Austria | collected 2013 | reverse complement strand
CACTGAAGGCGGAACACATGAAACGGGCTTCAAGGCGGCCTTAACCAAAGTCATGAACGATTACTGCCGCAAGGCCGGCATACTCAAGGATAAGGACCCGTCGCTTTCCGGAGAGGACTTCCGCGAGGGCCTGACGGCGGTGTTATCACTCAAGATGCACAGCGTGCAGTTCGAGGGGCAGACAAAGACAAAGCTGGGAAATACGGAAGCTAGGACGGCCGTAGAATACGTGCTGACAGAGCACCTTGCGCCTTACCTCGATGACCTTAAGAATGCCGATACGGCTAATAAGATAGCCGAAAAGGCGGCAAAAGCCGCAAAGGTTCGTGAAGCTACCCGCAAGGCCAAGACTATGGCCCGGGAAAAAAGCAAGCTGGAAAACGCGCCTCTGGTGGGCAAGCTGTCGAGCTGTACGGGCCGCAACGCAAAGATAAACGAGCTGTTTATCGTGGAGGGAGACTCCGCAGGCGGCAGCGCCAAGCAGGGCCGGGACAGGCGGTTTCAGGGCATACTGCCGCTTCGGGGCAAGCCGCTGAATGTGGAGAAAAAGCGGCTGGATCAGGTAATAGCAAACGAGGAGTTCCGCTCCATAATAACCGCCCTTGGTACAGGCATAGGCGAGGATTTCGATATAAGCGGCCTCAAGTACGACAAGATAATAATACTCTCCGATGCAGACCAGGACGGTGCGCACATAAGGGCAATACTGCTGACATTCTTTTTCCGCTATATGAAGGAGCTTATAACCGACGGTCACGTGTATATAGGCCTTCCTCCTCTCTATAAAATACAGAAGGGCAAGGAGATCAGGTACGCATATTCCGATGGGGAGCTTGCAAAGATGACAAGAGCCATCGGCAAGGGCTACACCCTCCAGCGCTACAAGGGGCTTGGAGAGATGAACCCGGAGCAGCTGTGGGAGACGACCATGAATCCGGAGCACCGTTCGCTGGTCCGGGTAGAGCTTGAGGACGCGGCGGACGTGGACCATATAGTGACGCTGCTCATGGGGGATAAAGTCGGCCCCAGACGCGAGTACATCAGCGAGTTCGCCAACTTCAACAAGACGGATACCTTTGAGGAAAAGATGACGGCACATCCTGCCGCCGAAAGGTAACAGCGTATGGCAAAAAGAGATGATAACCAGATATCCTTCGAGGGGCAGACCATAATCACGAAGGGCATGGAGGCGGTTATGCACGACTCCATGATTCCCTATGCGGAATATGTAATAATGGAGCGGGCGCTGCCGCGGATAGAGGACGGCCTGAAGCCCGTTCAGCGCCGCATACTTTATACCATGCTGGAGCTGGGGCTGACTCCGGACAAGCCACACCGCAAGAGCGCACGTATCGTGGGTGACTGCCTCGGTAAATATCACCCCCATGGCGATACATCGGTATACGATGCCATGGTGCGTATGGCTCAGGAATTCAATATGCAGATGCCCATGGTGGACGGCCACGGCAATTTCGGCAGCGTGGACGGCGACTCTGCGGCGGCAATGCGATATACCGAGGCCAGAATGACCCCTGTAGCCATGGAGATGCTGCGGGATCTGGAGAAAGATACGGTAAAGTTCAGCCTGAACTTTGACGATACGTTAAAGGAGCCCGACTTGCTGCCCGGCCGCTTTCCGAATCTGCTGGTAAATGGCTCCTCAGGCATAGCCGTAGGTCTGGCGACCAACATACCGCCCCACAACATGGGCGAAGCCATAGACGCGGCCATAATGTATATGGATGATCCGGAAGTATCCCTGGACGAGCTGATGAAGGTAATGCCCTGTCCGGATTTTCCGACAGGGGGTTATATACTGGAATCCGACGAAATACGGAATGCTTACGAAACGGGCAGGGGAAAGATAACCGTTCGTGCCAAGGCCGAAATAGAGGAGCAGAAGAACGGCAAGAAGCTCATTGTCGTCACAGAGATGCCATATCAGGTGAACAAGGCAAAGGCGCTTGAGGATATATTGCACATAAGCGAGGAAAAAAAGGCGCTGTTTGCCGGCATAGGCGAGATACGGGACGAGTCCGACCGCATGGGCATGCGGGCGGTGATAGAGGTAAAGAAGGATGCTGACGCGGAAAAAATACTGCAATACCTTTATAAATACTCCGACCTTCAGGTAACCTTCGGCGTTAACATGGTGGCCATAGCCGACGGCAAGCCCCAGACGCTGGGCCTGAAGGAGATACTGTGCCATTACATACGGCATCAGGAAAATGTAGTCACCCGCCGCACGAAATTTGACCTTGACGCAGCTGAGCGCCGGGAGCACATACTGGAAGGCCTTATGGTGGCCATTGCCAATATAGACGAGGTGATAGCTCTCATAAGGGCCGCAAAGTCGCCAAAGGAGGCCAAGGAAGGCCTTATGAAGCGCTTTGAGCTTACCGATATACAGGCTCAGGCCATACTTGATTTGCGCCTTGCGAGACTGACTCAGTTGGAAATACTCGATTTAAAGAAAGAGTATCAAACTGTAGTAGCTTTGCTCAAGAAATATATGGGAATACTTGCATCTCCGGAAAAGCTGGATGAGCTGATAATAAGCGAGCTTCGAGAGACAAAGAAAAAAATGAACGTCCCTCGCAGAACGCAGCTCTCGGAGGAAAGCGCCGAACTGAACATTGATATGGACGTTTTTAAGATAGTGGAAGAATGCGCAGTAGTTTTGACCAGAGGCGGAGCGATAAAGCGCATGAGCATAAAGAATATGTCCAAGGGTGAGGAAGCCGCGTTTGAAAATGCTCCGGCTCAGATATTGCGCACGGATACGTCGTCAAAAATACGCGTGCTCACGGATAAAGGCGGAATGTTTACTCTGCCTGTCCAAAATATAAAAGAAGGCAAGCCTAAAGATGCCGGCGCGTCGCTGGCTTCCATGACGGCGGGCGTGCAAAAAGACGAGAGAATAATAAACATTCTGCCTGCGGATGAAAGCAAGCTGTTGATAGTTACATCTGACGGCAAGGCAAAAATAATAGAAGGCGAGGCGGCGCAGGGCAGGAAGACTCGCTCGGAATACTGTATTTTGGAAGAAAACGCGCGCATTGTACTCGCGGAGCAGCTCAGCGAAGGATTGAATACTCTGGCGTTTGTGACGCGGAGAGGAATGTCTCTGCGCATGAAGACTGAGGAACTGCCCGTTCAAGGAAGGAGGACGCGCGGAGTTGCAGGAGTAAAGCTTGGAGAAGGGGACGAAATTGTATCGGCATGCCAAACCTCAGATGAAGGCAGGCTTATAGTATTCACAGAGATGGGATATGCTAAAATGAGCAGTATGTCGGAATACACCGTCCAGGCGCGCGGAGGCAAGGGAATAAAGACACTCGAATGGGCTAAAAACGGGTCGAACGGAAAAGAGGTAATCGCGGCGTTCTATATAGAAGGCTCGGCTCAGTTTAGGCTGCTCAGCGCTTCGGGTCAGGCTTTTGACGTAAGTACGTCGGATATACCGGTGGAGCTTCGCGCTGCCAGAGGCAAAAAGGCGGCTCCTGCTGTTCAGCTGGACAAAATCGTAAGCGTATTTAAAATTTAAAAATCATAAAATAAAAACGGCGAACGAGGCGCAGACGCTCCGTTCGCTTTTGTTTTTGCTGGGAATTGCCGTCATAATAACTGTATTGGAAGCGTAAACTAAAGCGTATCTTTTAACCGAGGCGGTGTGAAATGCAAATGAAAAACAGGATGTTATTCTGCGCGCTGACAGCGGTGGTAGTTCTGTCGTGCGCTGTGGCGGTGCAGACGGCTATAGCAGAAAAAAGCAGCGCAGCGGCGTTTGTATCGCTGTCCGATTCCAAGATGGCAGCGCTTACATTTGACACTGCTCTTTCCGAGACGGATTATACAGAGGAAATACTGGATGTGTTAAAGCAAAAGCGCACGAAGGCCACATTCGCTGTATGCGGTATATGGGCGGAGGAGCATACGGATACATTGATGCGCATAATAAGCGAAGGCCACGAGGTTATAAGCCATACAATGTACCATGAGGACTACTCCAAAATGAGCGCAGAGGATATTTTACAAGATGCGTCCGAGGCGAGAGAGCTGCTCGCGCAGGCAGGCGCGGATACGCAGAAGATCAGACCCGCGTATCCGCCGGGGAATGAGGCGGAGGAAACGCTTCGCTCCGCCGGATACACTCTCACGGGGTATACTGTAGATTCAAAGGATTGGAAAACAGATGAGGACGCGGCGGTCGAAAAGCAGGTTTTGAGTGAAATCAAAGAGGGAAGCATCGTCTTGTTTCAGACGGACGAAGAAGTTACGGTTCGGGTTCTGGCGGATATAATAGACGCTATGAAGGTTCGCAGCTACGATCCCGTTACGCTCGGCGGGTTGGGAGTTTGAGAGTATGGAGGAAGTTATGCAAAATCACATTACGAATAGTTTGGAAATCTGCGGGAAAGTTTCTGCGCCTGTATCTCCGGCGCACAGCATTTACGGTGAGAATTTCTACGAATTCATGATAGAAGTTCCAAGGCTTTCGGGAAATATTGACACCCTGCCTGTAACTTTGCCGGGGCGCGCCATGACACGCTCTCTTGAGCTGGGGGATTACATATGCGTCAAAGGTCAGATTCGTTCGTATAATAAATTTATAGACGGCAAAGGGAGACTGGAGCTGAGGGTTTTTTTACATAGCTTTGAGCAGTGTGCCGAAGGTACGGCGAGAAACGAGCTGAAGCTGGTCGGATTCATCTGCCGTCAGCCGGTTTTCAGAGTCACCCCTTTTGGTAGAGAAATAACGGATATGATGCTGGCTGTCAATCGAACATATAATAAATCAGATTATATACCGGCGATAGCATGGGGAAAAACGGCGAGGATGGCGCGCGAATTGAACGTAGGGGACTGCGTAAACGCATTGGGCAGAATGCAGAGCAGAGAATACGACAAGCTGCTGCCGGATGGCAGACGCGAGAGACGGACGGCGTATGAAGTCTCGCTGATGAGGCTGGAGAAGTGCATTAGGGATAACTATGAGGAATGAAGGAGCGTGTACTGAGTTAACAGACGAAAATTTCTGTTGTCCGAATCGTGCAAATGTGATAAAATATTAATAGGCAACGAACTGTTTATTTTTGTAAGGAGCGTGTGCGATGGACAATAAATATACTGAAGAATTAAAAATGCTTTATGACGCTGTACTATGTCTCGAGAACGAAGAAGAGTGCGCCGCGCTTTTTGAGGATTTATTTACAATTTCGGAGCTGAAGGCCGCTGTTCAGCGTATGACGATTGCGGATATGCTGTATCACAGACATACCTGCGGGAACATAGCGGAGAGCACTGGGGCTTCCACAGCTACGGTCAGCCGCGTGAACAAATGCCTGAATTACGGAGCGGGCGGATATAGGCTTGTGCTGAAAAGATTGAACAACAAAGATAGGGTGTAGAGGGATAATACAGGAAATTATTTTAAAGAAAAAAAGAATGTAGAGGGAGATATGAATCTTGAAAAATTAAGTGATGTTCAAAGGCGGGCCGTGATGAAAACCGAGGGGCCGGTATTGGTACTCGCGGGCGCAGGCTCGGGAAAGACCAGCGTGCTGACGCACAGAGTTGCGTATCTGATAGAAGATAAAGGAGTGGACCCGTCCAGAATACTCGCCATTACATTTACAAATAAGGCCGCGAAGGAAATGAAAGAGCGCATCGCAAAGCTTACGGCTGTAGATACGTCTTACATGATGGTGTCTACTTTCCACAGCATGTGTGCGCGCTTTTTGCGATATGATGCTGAAAAACTGGGATACCAACCGGGATACAGCATTTACGATTCCTCCGATTCAATGACAATAGTTAAGCGCCTGCTCAAGGACATGGATGTGGATGCGATAGATTTCAAACCGTTCGCGTGCAGGGCTGCGATAAGCTCGGCGAAAAACTGCGCGGGCAAAATGACTCCTGAGGAATACTTGGAAGAAAATGAGAAAAATGCTGATACAATGATTCAATTGTATCACGATTATCAGGACACTTTGCGTCGAGAGAACGCCATGGATTTTGACGATCTCTTATTGAACGTCCTTAATCTCCTGGAGACGAATGATGCGCTGCTCAGCTATTATCAAAATAAGTACGATTACATTCTTGTAGATGAGTATCAGGATACAAACAGTGTGCAGTACGGCATTGTTAAGCTTTTGGCGGCGAAGCACAGAAATCTTTTTGCCGTAGGCGATGACGACCAAAGTATTTACGCATGGAGAGGCGCTGATATTCAGAACATACTCAATTTTGAGAAGGATTATCCTGAATGCGAAGTGGTCAAGCTGGAACAAAACTACAGATCTACCAGCGCGATAATAGAAGTCGCGAGCCACATAATCTCTCAAACGCTGGGCAGAAAGGAAAAGCGCGTCTGGTCTGCGCGGACGGACGGTGCGAAACCCATATTCAAGCGTGAAAACGGCGAATACGACGAAGCTGAGTTTGTAACCAGAGAAATATATAACGCATATCAGAACGGCAGGAAGCTGAGCGATTTTGCAGTGCTGTACCGTAAACATTCTCAGTCTCGTGTAATAGAAGAAAAACTCAGAATTAGAAATATACCTTACAGAGTCGTAGGCGGAATGAGCTTCTATGAGCGCAAGGAAATAAAGGACATACTCTCCTACCTTGAGCTTTTGGCGAATCCGGCGGCGGATACGGCCATGGCGCGTATTATAAACGTGCCGAGACGCAAAATCGGCGATGTGACTGTGGACAAAGTCCGCGACTATGCAGCGGAAAAGGGCATTACTATGCTGGACGCGCTGAAATATGCAGAGGAGTACGCGCCGAACGCGGCTTCCAGACTTATGGAATTCGGCGCGCTGATGGACGGCTTGGCGAAGGATACCGCGGGTATGCCTGTAGAGGATATAATCTCAGAAGTGTACAATAGGACAGGCTACAGCACAATGCTTATGCTGGACGGCAGTACGGAAGCTCAAACGAGAATGGAAAACATAGCCGAGCTGGTGGACGCCGCGGAGAAATTCACAACGGACAGTGCAGAAGAGCCTAATTTGGAAAACTTTTTGGCGTCTGTATCTCTGTTTTCCGGTGTGGATGAAGAATTCGAGGACGGCGAAGTTGCGCTCATGACTATCCACGGCGCCAAAGGGTTGGAATTCGATACGGTATTCATGATCGGCATGGAGGAAGAAACTCTCCCCACGGCGAAGAGCATCCTCGAGGGGAATACGGACGAGGAGCGCAGGCTGTGCTATGTCGGCATGACTCGCGCGAAGCAGACGCTGTATCTCACATGCTGCACAAATAAACGCACATATAACAGCTCGTCGAGGCATGTTTTCAAGCAGTCGAGGTTTATTACTGATATTCCGCCGGAGCTGCTGGACGACAGGACTGATTACAACTACATCAAGGCGGCGTCCACGCCGTCTATGAAGAACAGGCCGAAGTTTACAACTCCCGAAAAGGAGCCGATTCCGCAGGCGCAGACCAACGCGGCGGAATTTTCGGTCGGAGACAGAGTAAAACACAACCGTTTTGGGGAAGGTACTATAAAACAGATGTTGGGCGCGGGAGAGCAGACTGTGGCGATAATAGACTTTGCCATGGGTCAGAAAAAGCTGTTCCTGGCGTATGCGCCGATACATAAAATATAAAAAACGAGGACTATCATGACACAAGAGCAGCTGACTAAAGAGCTTAGTAGGCTGGCGTATCAATACTACACGCTCTCCGAGCCGACGGTTTCTGACGCGGAGTACGACGAAATGTACGATAAGCTCGCGGCTATGGAACGCGAATCCGGCCGGGTTCTGCCCGGATCTCCGACAATGCGCGTAGGCAGTCAGCCTTTGCCCGGCTTTGAAAAACACAGGCATATAGCGCCGTTGTACAGTCTGGATAAGGCTAAGACGTCGGGAGAAGTCAGAGAGTTCATGGACAGAGTGCGCCGGACGGACCCCGGCGCGCTCTTTACGTTAGAATATAAATTCGACGGATTGACCATAAATCTGACATATGACGACCACAGGCTTGTGCAGGCTTCCACGCGCGGAGACGGCGAGGTGGGCGAGGGCGTTCTGGCGCAGGCGGCTACGATAAAAACGATACCTATGTATATACCGTTTGCAGGAAAAATGGAGGTGCAGGGCGAGGCAATTATGAAGCTCAGCGCACTCGAAAAATACAATGAAAAAGCGGATGAACCGCTGAAAAATGCGCGGAACGCCGCCGCAGGAGCCTTGCGCAATCTCGACCCGAAAGAGACGGCCAGGCGCGGTCTGGACGCCTTTTTCTACAATGTCGGATATATCGAAGGAAAAGATTTCGACACGCATACTGAAATGATAAATTTTCTGAAAGAAAACGGCTTTGTGGTGTCTGATTTTGAAAGAGTTTATTCAGAGCCGGAAGAGCTCTTATCCGCGCTTGATGAAGCGGAGGCAAAGAGGGACGAGCTGGATTTTCTGATAGACGGCATGGTCATAAAAACGGACGATATGAGTCTGCGCGATGAGCTCGGATATACTCAGAAATTTCCGAGATGGGCGGTGGCATACAAGTTTGAAGCGCAGGAGATGACGACGCGCGTGCTGGACGTAAATTGGGATGTAGGGCGCACGGGAAAGCTGACGCCGGTGGCCATTCTCGAGGAAGTGGAGATAGGCGGGGCGAGTGTAAAACGTGCAACGCTCAACAACTATCAGGATATTTTGCGAAAAAGAGTGAAGCTGGGCGGCCGCGTATTTGTGCGGCGCAGCAATGACGTCATACCGGAGGTGCTCGGATCGTGCGAGGAGAATGACGCCCTTGACGTACCGGAGATGCCCACGGTATGTCCGGCGTGCGGAACGGCTCTCGAAGAGATAGGACCCAATTTGTTCTGTCCGAACACTCTGTCGTGCAGACCGCAGCTCGTCGCGGCGATTGTCCACTTTGCGTCCAAAGGCGCGATGAACATCGACGGGCTTTCAGAAAAGACAGCCCAGCTCCTGTTCGATAAGCTGGAGATAAAAGATATAGCCTCGCTGTATAAGCTGACGAAGGAGCAGCTTCTATCTCTGGACGGCTTTCTCGATAAGAAAGCTCAAAACCTTATGGATGCCATAGAACGAAGCAAAACTCCGGAGCTGGATTGTTTTATATATGCCCTGGGCATTCAGAATGTAGGCAAAAAGACGGCAAGAGATTTGGCTGAAAAATACGGAAGCATGGAGGCTTTGTCCGCAGCGTCCGCAGATGAGCTGGCGGAGATAGACGGCGTGGGCGATGTGGTGGCTATGGGCATAGTGGACTTTTTCGCGAGCGGGCAGGTCAGAGCCACGCTGCGCGAGCTGGAGGAGCTGGGAGTGAATCCGCGTCAGCTTGAAAAGAAAGAGGGCGTTTTTTCAGGAAAAACCGTGGTTCTCACGGGAAAGCTGACGCTGTTCACGCGAGGTCAGGCTCAGGAGAAGATAGAGTCCATGGGCGGCTCGGTCGGCTCCGGCGTGACCAAGGCTACGGATCTGGTAGTCGCAGGAGAAAAGGCAGGCTCGAAGCTTGTAAAGGCGGAAAAACTCGGCGTGAAGGTTATAAATGAAGCGCAGTTTTTGGAGCTTATAGGAGACTGAAATTCAATAAGGCGCGCAGAGGGAAAGACGGAGACGTCCGTCGCGGCGATATTTGAGTTTCTGACAATAAAAAAGACTTTATTTATGCTTTTAAAACACGTATAAATGTGGTAAAATAAAAGTTAACGTAGTGACGCGGAGGTAATAGGAATGAACAGCATGACGGGTTTTGGCAGAGCAACTGTTGAGAAACTGGGACATAACATTACTGTAGAAATAAAAACCGTAAATCACAGGTTTCTCGACTTTAATATTCGTATGCCGAGAGCGATGCTGTTTTTGGAAGACGACATTCGCAATGCAATAAAATCGCACTTGTTCAGAGGAAGGGTGGATGCTTTCATCAGTTACAAGGCTGTCGGAGACAGCGCCAGAAAGGTCAGCCTGGATGCGAGTCTGCTGGCAGGATATATGGAAGCAAGTGCAGAAATATCACAGCGAACAGGAATTGCGAACGATCTCAGCATGATAGACGTTATGCGCCTGCCGGATGTGCTGTCGTTTGAAGACGAACCTGCGGATGAGGAAGAGCTGAAAGAAGTGCTTCTCGAAGCGGTGAACGCGGCGGTCGGCGATCTGAAAGAGGCGCGCGCCGCCGAAGGCAAGCGCATGGCGGAGGACATACTCTCCCGCGGAAAGAAGCTGGAGGGCATAACGGCAAAGATAAAAGAGCGCGAGCCTGTTGTCGTTGAGGAATACAAGCAGAAGCTGGCGGCGCGTCTTGGAGAATTTGCCAAGGAGACAGATCTGGACGTGAACCGCTTTAATGCAGAGATACTCTATTTTGCGGATAGATGCGCCATAGCGGAGGAGACGGTCAGATTAGACAGCCACCTCATACGCTTGAAAGAGATAATCTCAGGCGAAGGAGCTTCGGGCAGAGCGCTTGATTTCTTGGTGCAGGAGCTTAATAGAGAATATAACACTATAGGTTCCAAATCGTCTGACGTACAGATAACAGATTACGTGCTCGAAGCGAAGGGCGAAGTCGAAAAGATCCGCGAGCAAGTGCAGAACATAGAGTAGGTGACAGATGAAACTGGTCAACATAGGATTCGGCAGCATGGTTCAGGGAGAGAGAATAGTCGCAATAGTCAGTCCGGAATCAGCTCCCATAAAAAGGCTGGTGCAGGAAGCGCGCGCAGGCGGCAGGCTGATAGACGCGACGTATGGCAGAAAAATGCGCGCAGTTCTCATAATGGACAGCGAGCATGTTATCTCATCCGCGCTTCAGCCTGAGACAATCGCGGGCAGATTATCTGCGCCGGCGGGCGAGTGCGCCGAATTTTAAATGTTTTTATTCGGTTATATCTAAGAGAGGGAATATCATAATGACTGAGGAATGCGTAAAAGGGAATCTGTATATAGTATCAGGTCCGTCAGGAGCGGGCAAAGGCACTATAGTAAAAAGACTGCTGGAGATAGACGACACGGTGGCTTTGAGTATATCATGTACTACTCGCGCTCCCAGAAACCATGAGACAGACGGAGTGCATTACTATTTTCTGTCAAAGCAGGAATTTGAGGACATGATAGCCAAAGGTGAGTTTTTGGAATATGCGGATGTGTTCGGCAACTACTACGGCACGCCTCTGCCGAAGGTGGAGGAGCGCCTGGCTGAGGGTAAAAACGTACTCTTGGAGATAGATGTAGTCGGGGCTATGCTCGTTAAAGATAAAAGACCGGATGCAAAGCTTATATTCATAATGCCGCCGTCCTTTGAGGAGCTGGAACGCAGACTCAGAGGCCGCCGGACAGAATCTGAAGAACAGATAAAGACGCGCCTCTCTAAAGCTCAGGCTGAGATGAACAGAAGCGATGAGTACGATTACGTCGTGCTGAACGACGAAGTGGAGACTGCGGCGCAGAAGATAAAAGCAATAATACAGGAAAACTATGGAAAGTGAGAGGAGATTGACAAATGATTGTACCCGAACTCGATAAAATTCTGGAAAAGGTAGATTGCAGATATACTCTCGTAGTAGAAGTGGCGAAAAGAGCGCGCCAGCTGGTTCAAGGCGCTCAGCCGCTGACTGACGAGCCCGATGAGAATCCCGTATCTCAGGCAGTAGAAGAAATATACAACGATAAGGTTACATACGTAAGACAGATATGATAGGTAAAAATATAGTCCTTTGCGTTTGTGGAGGAATTGCGGCGTATAAATCTGCGTCTCTCGCGAGCAAGCTGGTGAAGATGGGCGCGGAGGTGTTTGTATGTATGACAGAGAGCGCGCAAAAATTTATTTCGCCGCTTACTTTTGAAACGCTCACTAAACATGCGGTCATAACGGATACCTTCGATAGATCTACGCCATATGAAGTTTCTCATATATCGTTGGCAAAGCGCGCCGACGCTGTTGTGATCGCGCCGGCGACGGCTAATATAATCGCAAAGACAGCATGCGGAATAGCTGACGATTACATAACGACTATGCTGCTCGCGACCAAGGCTCCCACGCTTTATGTGCCGTCGATGAATACGGCTATGCTTGAGAACGGCATAACGCAGAGAAATATCAGAACGCTCGCTGAATTTGGCAAACATTTCGCAGAGAGCGATTCCGGACTTTTGGCGTGCGGAGATGTGGGGAAAGGCAGATATCCGGACGAGGAA
>OLOK01002648.1_pt1 | contig 12214 bp, 6 predicted proteins | sample 1672591 | NCBI WGS metagenome assembly OLOK01 (sample SAMEA3136703, study PRJEB25190) | human gut metagenome | biome: human gut; feature: human-associated habitat; material: faeces | place: Austria | collected 2013 | reverse complement strand
TAATTGTTTTTTTACCATCTTTGTTCTTAATCACAAGACTTCCGGTAATCAATTCCGTAACGCGATCAGTCAGAGTAAAATTTGTACTGGAATCACCTGACTCAACAAGCCAGGTGAATTTTTCCGCGGTTTGACTGGCTGTGGTTTTTATATTGTTCACCTTTTCATCATTGGTGCCCATATAGGATTCAACTGTACTTTGGAACTTCCCGGCAGTTTGAATGTATTCAGATGTATTTGTTTTGAATTTTTTATACTCTTCCTGAGCCTTATCATAATCTGTTTTAAACTCTGAAAATTTAGAACTTACACCGCTGGCCGTCTGCTCTACTTCTCCCAGTTTGGAATACATCGTAACGCGGCCAGACTGCAGTTCTGTAATTTCGTCCTCGGATATTATAGCGGATATCTTTCCCTGCACTATGGATAAATTTGTTTCATTTGCCTGAAACCTTTTTAGGATGGCATTCTTGGTAAATATGGATACTTCTTTTTCAAAGCGCACACTGCCTCCCTCCTTTTCTTTTTTGGAAAAATTCATAATAAAAGACACCTTGGGAGGTGCCCTTTAGCATTGATTCTTCTTTTTATCCTACAAAATGGCAACTCATTATCGCAAAAGACAGAAAACATTGCGCAATTGCCTGATGGAAATAAAGTTAAATTAATATCGATAGGTGGTTCCGGAATTGATGTTGGTAGTACTGGTGAAAAAATTCCATCATGGTCTTTTGGAATATTTTTACCAAGTAGTGGAGGGTCTGATGCTTGTTTACTTTGTGCTAATTCAACACAGATTACCTTAGCATACAAATCAAGTGGTGTTTGGGTTTCTTGTAAAAGAATCGGATAAGATGATCATCTTATCCGAAAGTGGCAGAATAAATAAATCTTAAAAATTATACTTTTGCAAGAGCGCATTGCATCCAAATACTTGATGTAATATGTAAATGCAATGTAACACCATCTGTTAGGCTTACATAATTTTCAGCAGAATTTCCAACCCACAATATTTTTCCAGTTTTACTGGCATTGTCACCGGTTGTTATTACGGCAAAAAAAGTACTCACAATTGAACCATCGCCAACAAACGACATAAAAAAAATATATGTAGACATTCCATTTAAAACATAGTCTCTCTGTAAACCAGTTCCCATGTAAGCATTTATTAATGTCTTGCCATTTAGCGCGTTAAGCGCCGCCGTAAGTGTCATTGTTCCGGCATCCAAAGCATAATTTTTTGATGTAATTTTATTCAGAATCGCATCTGCCAGTTTATCGTAGTCAATCAGCTGTGGTTCTCCTGCGCCAACAAGGAGCAGCTGATCTGAGGTTTCTGGGGCTGTTTTGGTTGAAAGTGCATTTATTGCTTGATCTGCCATATTAGTTTTCCCTCCATATTGTTATTTGTTTTCCGGATCTTGTGGTAAGATATTTTCCGGATTTGGTTGTAAGGTTATATGTGTCGTAGGTTGTGAATCTGCCGGCGCAGGCGCCGCCGAATTCGTAATCTTTGTTCTGAACTGTAATTTGATAGCCATATCCCAGATAGTATTCTCCTGATTCAGTCTTTCGCCTCCAGGTAAACCATTTGTCCGGATAGTTCTTTGTTACATCCTTTCCCTTTTGGTAGACTGCCGCGTACAATGTCGTGGTGTCATTTCCGTTGTCCAAGTACCGAATGTTATACAGAAGCGTTCCATCTGTTACACCTTGAAGTTCCGAATTTGTTTCCGTCAAAGATGCCTCAAAGCCTTTTACACTTGATTCTATCTTCGTTACTGACTGCTGAGTTGTTGCAATGGCTTCCTTAGCCTGGTCTGCAGTCTTCTGAGCAGCGGCTATATCACTACTCAGACCTTCTGCATCTGCCAGAACAATAACTGTCTGGCTGTCCAGCTCCTGTGTACTGCTGCCTGCGGCGTATAATGTAGCGCGAATTGCTTTAATGTCAGAACTTGAAGGTGTATAAACCTTCTGCAATTCATCAGCAGTCGGCTGATATTTTACGGTATAATTTATTCCATCTGTGGACTCTTCCACTTTGTACCGCCCTGTATAGCTGTGTACTGTACCATTATCCAACTCCAGCGCAGAAAAAGTCACACTTGCCGGAATCAATGTTTTTCCATCTTTTTGCTTACGGATAGCAAGAACAGACGCCCGCAGATTGTAGTTAATACCAATCTTTCCGTCTTTCGCTTTGCTGATGGAAAATCTCTTTTTGATGCGTGAGCCACCGCATATTGCAGTAAGGTAAGCACCGGATCTGGTAGTCAGTCGCAAACCTGACCGGGTAGTTAAATATCTTTCACCGGAGCCATACACTGCTTCTATATCAACATATCCATCATCCGTGGACATTGATTTTACATAATATGTTCTAAGCTTCGCATTCCAGTTACCGGAAACTCCTTCTGATACTGTCACTTCAAAAACCGCATCATATGATACATCCGTATCTCCTAAATACACCGTCATCCTTGTATAGCAATCGCTGTAATCTCCCCCGGATCCATCCGTGTTGGTATGAACCACATGGGAATCATTATCCAGGGAAGCTCCAAGAGCATCCAGAGTAGAGATACCTGATAATACTGAAAGCGCCTGCTGTGCAGTATCCGCTGCTGCAGATGCAGTACTGTTTGCAGCCGCTGCTGTCTTTTTGGCTTCTGAGACGCTCTGATCAATAACTGTAATATTCTGATCCAGCCTGGTATACATCTGGTTCAAAGATTGTCCGGATTCATCCATCCAGATCCGGCTGCTCTTAATAGTTGAATCACTTCCATTAATTGCCGATACCACAGACGGAATATCAAGCTTTGTGCCGGCAATGGCTGCATCATCGGATACCATCTTATTTACGATCAAACCGTCAGCAATGGCTTTTTCCTTGATTCCGGTTGAATCAATAAGTACACCAGTACCAGTCTCATCAAATAAAGAAAATGTAAAATTCTTCCTGACATCCTGACCAATCTGAATACGAACATTTCCGTTTTTGTCACTCCACTGCGCTGTGGGACCTTTGATCAGAAGTCCTCCATCTGGATCCATTATGGTGAATTTGCTTGTAAGGATTGTTCCAGCCTGTAAATCTCCCACAGAAACATATTGAATTACTGCATTTTTAATTAAAGCTTCTTCCAATACTGCATTCTGTGATGTGAGGTGAATATTCTGTAGTTCTCCGATACCGGCAGCTCCGGAAAGAAGATTCTTGATGTTTCCATATAATACATCCAGATTTTTTACTTTTTCCTGTTCCACTTCCAGCTTTTTTATTGTTGCATATTTTAAATCAGCGTCTTCCGCTTTAATGTAGTTGGTTTCAATTTGTCCAACAGATACTTTTAACTCAGACAGATCTCCATTCAGAGCATTATATAGTCCCTGAAGATTTCCAACCGCACCACTTCCGGATACACCCTCTTCAAAATGCAAAATATCCGATACATTGATCGTTCCTGTATACCGTCCATCATCACTGATTACAGTATTGATAATCTCCTGTGCCGCCTGGAGCTTTTCCCTGGCTTCTTCGAAAGACGGAAGCTTATTCGCCAGTTCGCACTCATCTTTCGTATGATCCTGCGGATACTGTGTAAGCTTGATAATCCGCTGTTTTTCACGTATCCCAGTAGCGGCATCAATCAATGTGATTGTATCTCCCAGAGAAAAAGAGAATCCACTGTATCCAGCTTTCTGTTTCGCCAGATTGATAATATCAGCGCTGTAAGATACTTCCGGCTTAGACAGATCCTTCAGTTTCGCTTCTGCATCTTCCTTCAATGCTGCAGCATCCGTATAGGATTCATCCTTCCAGATGTATGTCTTAACTTTTTTCGTGTACTGGTAATTTTCCAGATAGTTCTTTCCATCATTTACTGACTCAACAGTAAGTCCGTCCTGTCCAATTGGAATAATTCTTGTGTAATAATCGTAGGAACTGCCTTTTCTCTGCAGTCTTTTAAGATTAAGCCCGGTAAGGAAAAAGGTTCCCTTATCCTGTCCAACCTGCTCATAAAATGATACCGTCTTTTTCTTGGTGTCATAAACAACTTCACACATGAATGCGGTGCACAGCTTCTGGATTACTCCAAGCGTATTCGTCTGCAGGATACCTGCATTTCTTTTCTTTGTCACCGTGCATTCACCCACTGTCCAGCCGGATCCAGCCAGGGCAAGCTTGGCAGCATCTGAAATTGTGGAATCTGCAATGCTGAAAGAGCTCCATGGTTTAGCTTCCAGTTCTTCCAGGTTCAGCACTGCTACAAAAGAAAGAAATCCATCTGTACTCACACCTTTTTCTTTTACTACATATTCATCATCCTGAGTCTCAATATAGAATTCCTCACAGATTTCATGATGACGGGCCATGTATGTAAAAGAGAGCGTCCTGTCACCTGTAGTAACGTCGCCCTCAATCTTTAAGTCCTTGTATTTAACAATATGCCCTATGGCATTGTGGTTCGTATCGTAGATCTTAAGCATAGGGCCTCCTTCTTTTAATCTTCAGAAATCATAAAAATAAACGGTTCCAGCTCTGCGCTGGTCAGATCCAGCCCTTCAAATAATGATAATGGCACTTTTTTAGGCTCAAAATCGGTTTCCTGGATTGCCAGCTCATTAAGTTTTCTTTGATACTCCTCCATACTTTTACCTGGGCGGAGACTTATGCTTATATCCTGCACAGGTCGTTTTTCTGCCTCTGCAGCTTTTTGCTCTTCTTCCCAGGCTTTCCGTTCTGCGGCTATGTCTCTGCATTCTTCAATAATTGATTTTTTCGTTTCCTCATATGGCTGCAATGCCTGAACAATTGCTGCTTTATTTTTATTAATTGAAAAAGCAAGCTGAATTTTTCCGGAAAGAATTTTCTTCCCTGATTCTTCAAATTTCTTTTGTTCCATATTCTGGAACTGCATAATCCCATTGTATGCTAATATCATTTCCTGATTTGTCACTTTCAAAAATCCTCCTTAACACACATATTTCTTTGAAAAATTTATGTTTTTTCAACATTCCTTGTGATTTTCCGCAATTACATAAATCTTGGACGGTATTTAACCGTGATATCCATCCAGGTATTATCCAATGTGATTCTGTTCGTTCCCGGCATAAGCACCGGCAGGCTCCAGATGTCTACATCAGCGGATTTATTTACTCCTGCCTCTGTGATTTTTCCGGTTTCACCATCCAGGATAACGGTTTTATCCTTTGTTGTATTCCTGATTGTAACCGACAGGCTCTCCCCTGTATCCGGATTACGATTAATTCCCTTAACCGTGAATGCTGACGCACCTGCAGCACGCGGAGTAATTTCCACTATGCAGGGCGTCCAGATATTTCCAGGGTTTGTTATTGCTATTTCCAACATTCCGGATGCAGACTGTGAATATGGAGAACCATCCGGTTTTTCAGCGTATTCATAGCATGAAAAATCAACCGTAATCCTGCTCAGTCTATTGGATGTTACCCGCAGTTTTCCAAGTGGGTTTTCAGCAAAATCATGTTTTACCATATATCCGCAAAATTTATGGTCGAACTTATCCAGTTCCAGGATGACCGACTCGGACATCATCTTGGAAAGCAAGGTGCTGCAGTTCTGCAGGATTTCATTCCGATCCGCGCCATATACCAGGAAAGTGATCTGTATTGTTTTGAACCCGATGGAACCATTGACGAAAAATGGCAGTGGGCTGCCCCTCTGCCATTCGCTTTCATTTTCGATACTTGAAAAATCCGGAGTCACATTCCACTGCCTGGCCTGTGCCCCGGATATATCCCAGCCATTTATTTTCATCTCAGCCGCCCCCTTGTATGCCTTGTAGCTGCCATTTCATTCTTGATATTTATGTCTTCCCGGATTTCTCCGACCAATTTGTCTTTATCCATGAATACCTTTAAGTTCTTCATGGTGCTTATCATGCTCTCCGTCATGGCTTCCATGGTTCTCATCATTGAATCCATTTTGCTCAAAATATCGGCATTATCTGCCTGTGAGCTTCCAGCCAGCTTCATCTGCCGTTCAGACTGCTGCCGGATCAGCCTGTTAAGCTTTTCAATTCCGGCATTCCCTACATCCAGAGATCTGTCTGCCAGGAACTGGTCCGGGTTTGTGGCAAAATTATAAAGGTTTTCTGCCCCCTGTGAATTTATCACTTTATCCCCGGTAAGCATATTCTGCATGATCGCTCCATCCGATTTGCGAAGGACATACTCCTGGGCATTATTTTCAAAGAGCCATGCCAGCTGATCTTCCAGGATATTCTCCGTTCCGGTTCGAAGTCCCCGCTTTTTCATCGCTGCCAGTATAGCTTTCTTCTGCTTAGATGACGGCTTTGCATCCGCTTCCACGCTAAGTGCATCTGCTATCTTTTTTACAGTGGAATCATTCACACTCCTGCCGTATTTTTTTACAATATACTGCCACAGATCTGAATGTTTCTTTTTTTCTGCATCCGACACGGATTTCTTATGCGCCTTGCCTGCATTTATCAGCTTCTGTACTTCTGCAATCTCTGCCGGTTCCTCAGCTACGCCCACAGTCACTTTATCCAGTTCTTTCTTTTGCGCCGGCGCAATTTCTGTCTTGGATATATTTCCAGAAGTGCCGGATCCGGAAGAAGCAGAGCTGGAAGCAGCTGCTCCACTGGTTCCGGAAGAAGCTGACACATTTTTTCCAGCCGGCGATACATTTACATCAAGCAATGTCCCGCCGGTTCCTGCTTTCTGAATTCCGGCGATCAGACTCCCTACAATGTCCTCACCAATCTGGCCAGCCTGTTCCACCAGAGACTTCAGACCGGTAGATAAGCCCTCATTCAGCTTTGCAACCGCGGAAGCATTTTCAGCCGCCAGATCATCCAGCTGTTTCTTATAATCTTTCCTGGTGTCACTTATCTGCTGGTCAATAGCATCCCGCGTAGCCTGTGTATCTTTTTTTGCCTGCCGGTCTGCTATCTCCTGCTTTTCTTCCCAAAGCTTGTTGAACTCGTCCAGCTGCTCTTCAGTCATCTGATTCAGGCTGTAAATATTTGCGGCTGCTTCTGGTCCTGCATCTTTCAGTTCCTGGAGCAGTCCTTCTGAAAGTCCCTTTCCGCTTAGTTCCTGCAACTGGGTTTCCCACAGTTTCAATCCCTCAACCTGGGTATTCATATTGTAAATCAGACGATCTGCAGTATATCCGGAAGCATCCCAGGCATCATAGTTATTCATGGATGAAAGGATGTCTTTCTTCCGATCAGCTATGGCACTGTCCCTTTTTTCTTCCAGTTCCTGTATGGTCTCATTTAGTTCTTTTTCAAGCTTTTCCCGCTTATCATTGTAATCTTCATCAAGCTGCAGCTTTTCTTTTTCGTAATCTTCTTTGGCTTCCAGGTACTTTTTATCTGCTTCTATGCGCTCATCTGTGCCGGCTGTGAACTGTTTTCTGGCAATATCCCAATATTCCATCTCTGCCCTGGCGGACATAGAATAATAGGTCTGGTAGGTCTCCAGAAGGGATTTCTGTACTGAAGCCTTGGTCTTTGCAGCTTCCTCTCTGGCTTTGGCTGCCTCTTCCTGTTTCTCCTGCTTTTCCTCGTAGATCTGAGTGTCCAGTTCCTGGATCTTCTGTGTTGCTTCATACCAGGCATCAGTTCCGCTCTTTAAATTCTTTCGAACGGTGGTCCAGTAATTTTTCTCCTGGGCTAAAGAGGCAGCATGTAATGTCTTGTACTTTTCCAGCCGTTTTTCAGCAGCACTGAGGACTTCAGAATTATAAGTTTCTGCGTCCTTAGTAGTTTTCTTTTGATTATCTCCGGATCCGGTAACTTTTTCTTTGGATACGCCAAAATTGTTCTTTATACTGCTGCTCAGTGCCTTGCTGATCGTGGAACTGCTGTTAAGCTTATTAAGTTGAGAGGTTGCCTGTTTATAGGCTGTGGATCCTTTCACAGCTGTATCACGTATCTGCTGCCAGTACCATTTTTCATTGTCCAAGGACACTTCATGGCTCTTATTGTATTGCTTAAGCCAGCTTGTGGCGTTTTTCAACACAGCCTTTGACATTTTTCCAGCGGCTGCAGTTGCTACCTTTGTGTTTTTAGTTATACCAGATGCAGTACCTGCAGGTAACTGATAGCCGACTTCTTTCTCAAATTTCTTTGATGGAGAATGGATCTCTGCTGCTGTCTTGGCTGCGGCAATACCTGCATTGATCATTCTTATTGAAGCGCTGATGACCTGGGACTGGCCTGCTGATATACCTTGTGCTACACCAGCAGCTGCGTTATATCCCGCAGTGTAAAAGCTATTCTGATAGGTCCTAACAGCAGATGCCGCCTGTCCTGCCATGGTTCCAGCTGCACTGATTGCACCACTTTTTCCAGAATTGATACCTGTCTGGTACTGCTGAGCAGCTACGCTTCCGGCTTTTTCATATTCGCCTTTTTTCTCTTCGGCTGCCTTTGCTCCGGCGGACGCCATCTCGCCACCAGCCTGTTCAACGCCAGACTGCTGATCTTTAATTGAATTCTGGGTTCCTTCTCCTACAGCAGTACCCACATCTTCACCTGCAGACTGTGCATCTGCTGCCTGCTGCTGGATCAGTGCCAGAAGCTCCTGCATAGCGGATACTGCCTGCGTACCACCGGCATTAATTCCTGCCTGGATTTCTTCCGGAATCTGGATACCCGCTTTATTGGCGATTTCTGCCACGCCCTGGATTGTTCCTTCAATAGTCCCGTTCAGCTGATCTATTGCCTGCTGAGGGGTTATCTCACCGCTTGCAATTCCATCTGCAAGTCCCTCTGGGATCTGTACACCACATTCCTGCGCCATCTGTACGGTCTGCATGAGGGATTCCTGGGTGGCTGCTGGAAGCTCATCCCAGCCTTCCACTGCTGAAGCAACGGCGTTATCAATGGACTCGCGCAAATCAGAAAAATCAATATCTGAAGAACCAATATCTCCCATTGCCATCTCATAGGCGGTCTTATTAGCTGCCATTACAGTTGCTGTATCTTCTGATATATCCATGGCATCAGTCCACTTTTTGGATATGCCTTTCAACTGTTCTACGCCGTACTCACCCTGATTGTCCAGAGTCCATACCATGTGCTGGAGCATATTAGCCGCATCAGTTCCTTGCTCCTGGATTGCCTGGATAAACTCTGCGGAAAAGATTGCTTGCCCGCTCTCATCTGTGGCTTCTTTAAGACGCTGGAGATTCTGCTGATAGTTCTGGATTCCATCAACCCAGGACTGCAGGTTTTCGTTCATCTGTTCTGTGGTGATATCATCCCCACCATCGAATTTATCTGCAAAACTGATTTTATCCTGCAAATCAGCTTTGATAGAATCCATGGTGGAATTGTATTCATCCAGGATCTGGCGCATGGCTGTCTTGGCAGCGTCCGCAGCTTCCTGGGAACGTTCCATGGTTTTGTTGAATCCTTCCAGAGCGCTCTGAGCACCTATTGCAGCTACACCTGTAGCATTAATTGCATCGGTATTATCTCCCTGAGCTTCTGTGTTATCTTCTGTTGCGTCAGTACCGTCTTTTGTGGTTTTTATGAGCTTTTCGGCACTTTCAGTATAATCTTCCTTCTTCTTTTCGTTTTCTTCCAGTGTCTGGTTCTGTGTATCGATGACGCCATTTAATTCATCTTCTTGGTCGGTCAGCTCTTCTACACTGGTTGCCAGAATTCCAGTTGCATCTCCGCTCTGGCTTACCTGTCCTGTCAATACTGCAAAACGATTCTCCAACTGGTCATTGGCCAGATTTTTTTCAGCCTGTTCATATTCTGTCAGAGTTATTGCTCCATCATTCAAAGCCTGCTCATACAGTTTTAATGCTTCAGTTTTATAATCTGTGTCCCAATTTCCCTGACTTCTCTCATTCTGAATTCTATTATTTAATTCCAGTTCCTGCTTAAGCAGATCTAGTCTTTTTTCAACAATTTCCTTTTGTTCTTCTGCCTGGTCTTTTACTTTCTGGGCTTCCAAAGACTCATTCACAAGATCCTGAGTAGCTTTAACAAGAGCCTGTTGAACTGCTACATCCTGATAATTTTTTACCAGCTTTTCCAGTTCATCATTTGTTACATTCAGCTTATCATTTTCAGAATCATAAGCTCCTGCCAGTTCTGGAATAGACTGAGACAGTTTTTCCACGATAGCAGCCATTTCCTGTTTTTGAACAGCCGTTCTATCTTCAACGCTATTTAGCTCTTCCAACCTAGCGGCTAAAGCCCCAACATTTTCCACTGAATCCAGGGTTCCGGTAAACTGATCGTCAATGGCCTGTACATTATCAGCTACTTTCTGCGAAGACTGTATGACGTCATCATACATCTCTTCCATTGCATCTTTCTGAGGCGTAATCGCGTCTGTCAATCCAGACACAACATCCGTGAGTAATTCCACGCCGTCCTGTAAGGGACCTGAAATGTAATCATACACTGCAATTCCCAGTCCCTCTGTGGCAGAGCTAAGCTCTGTCAGTTTACCCTGCAGGTTATCCTGCATAGTATCTGCCATATCAGAAGCCGCACCTGAACAATTTCTCAGACTCTCCTCATAACCAGCTACCTGATCAGCGCCGGTATTAAGAAGCATGTTCAAGCCCTTAATGGAGTCAGACGTAAATGTTGACATGAGAGCCGCCTGTTTCTGTGCATCTCCCATTCCATCTGTAGCATTTTCTACATCTTTTAGGACGTCCGTCATGTCGCGGAAGTTTCCGTTGGAATCCATGACTTCTACAGAAGTATCACCAATGGCAATCTTTCCGTCCTTCATCTTGCTGGTCAGATCTCTCATTATGGCAGCAAGAGAAGTACCAGCTTCACTGCTTCTAAGTCCATTATTTGCCAATGCTTCTAGGAAAGAAGTAGTGGTCTCAATATCCTGACCAGCAGCATTCATATTGGCACCACAGTTCTTGTACGCCTCCCCCAGCTCAGCCGCTGTGGTGGAGCTGTTCGCCTGTGCATATGCCATCATATCTGCTATATGTGTTGACTGCGATGCTTCCAGATTAAAAGTACTGATATTGTCTGTAACAACCTGAGATGCATCTGCCAGATCCATATTGGAAGCGGCTGCCAGCTGCAGAACACCATCAATACCTGAAAGGGTCTGGCTCACAGACCAGCCTGCCAGGGACATATTTGTCATCGCGCTGGCTGCTTCCGTTGCAGAGAATTTCGTACTACTTCCAAGGCTCTTTGCCTTATTTTCCAGTGCTTCCAGCTCTGATCCGGTTGCTCCAGAGATAGCCTCCACTTCACTCATTCCAGCTTCAAAGGAACTTCCGACTTCCACCACATACTCTGCTGCTTCCTTTGCCTTATCACCAATTGCCGAAATAGCTTCTCCTGCAAGTTCCAGGCCCTTTGCGGCTAAAGCTTCTCCAAAACCTTCCTTCAAGCTTTCCCCAAACTCTTTTGTGGTGCTAATCACAGTCGTTGTTTCTTTTCCGTACTCATTTATACTCTTTGCACATTTATCTGTAGCATTTTGTGCTTCTTGCAGATACTTTTCATTCTGTTTTAAAGCCTGGTTATTTTTTTCTATATCATTCTCGGCGTCACTAACTTTTTTAGACCAGTCCGATACTTTTCCTTCACACTTCTGGCACTCCAAGCCCTGTTTTTCAACAGCCTTCTGAAGGCTTTCCACTTCCTTTGACTGCTGCTGATACTCTTTTGTACCATCCTTTCCAGATTTCTGCATGTTTTCCTGGGCTTTTTCAGCCTCTTTCAATGCCTTGGAAAGCTCTTCATATCTCTGCGCCGCTTTCTGCGATACCTTCTGTGCATTTTCCAGTCCTTTTTTCGCAGACTCCGCCCTTTTCTGATAACTCTCAGTCTGCTTTGACAGGTTTTCCTGCTTTTTAGTCAGAAATTCAAGAGAATTGGCATTTTCCTTATATTCTGTGCTGAGTTTTTTCAGTTCAGAATTTAGCATTGCACTTTCTTTTTTCGCATTTGATACACCCTGTGAAAATTGTCTTTCTCCGTCCAATGCAAGTACAATTCCAATTTTCTTTCCTGCCATAGTTAGTCCTCCCAACAAAAAAATCCACATAAAAAGAGCACCTCAAACCGAGATGCTCTTTTTACATGGATTTTTATTTATACTTATTTCTTGGATATTGGGACTTCTTCAATGTGGGTTTTATACACCACTGGTGATGTAACCCATTTGATAAATTTCTTTATCA
>OLOK01002636.1_pt1 | contig 12255 bp, 14 predicted proteins | sample 1672591 | NCBI WGS metagenome assembly OLOK01 (sample SAMEA3136703, study PRJEB25190) | human gut metagenome | biome: human gut; feature: human-associated habitat; material: faeces | place: Austria | collected 2013 | reverse complement strand
TGATTGTGGGGATTGTGGCACTGGGGATGGGAGTGTTTTCCAGGAGATAGAGTGAAGAATGGATTCCCGGACGCCCATCATCAACATTGCATTTTTGCCTTCGGTTTCACAGGCGGCAGAAATTGCAATGTTGATGATGGGCTGTTTTTTTGATGGGTGAAAAGTGTTTTTCTCTGGACAAATTTTAAAGGCTTGATTCTTTGGGGCTTGACTTTGCAAAGGTTCTGAATTATTATACTTATAAAAGTGACCTATAAGTTAGTAACTTATGGGTATAATTATTGGAGGCGAGCGGATGAGTCAGTTTTATTGCCGTGAAGATGAACTTAGAAAGTTGAATAAACGGTATGCAGGTGATAAGTTTGAGTGCATTGTCATCTACGGCAGACGGCGTGTTGGTAAAACGGCACTGATCAACGAGTTCTGCAAAGATAAGCCTACCATTTTCTTTTCTGCATTGAACACGACAGGAAAGGAAAATCTGGAAGCTCTCTCAAAGTCGATTATGAGTTTTGAGCGGCCGGATATGGAGTCTGCACCGGAGTTCAGGTCCTATGATGCAGCTTTGGATGAGTTGACAGCACTTTCAAAGGAAAAGAGGATTGTCTTTGTCATTGATGAGTATCCTTATCTTGCAAAAGCAAAACCAGCTATTTCAGCGATGCTGCAGCACATCATCGACCACAAATGGACAGAGTCCAAGATGTACCTGATTCTTTGCGGCTCCTCTATGAGCTTCATGGAGAGTCAGGTGCTTGGAAAGGAAAGTCCGTTGTATGGCAGACGTACTGGCCAGTTTAAGATTGAGCCGCTAGACTATAAAGAAACCGCTGTGTTCCACCCAAATCTGTCTGCAGAAGACAATTCCCTGATTTATGGGATCACGGGAGGAGTTCCCCACTATATCAATAAGTTGGATGTGCGAGATAGTGTGGATGAAGCTCTGTTGGATAATTTCTTTGACCGCTCCAGCTATCTGTATGAGGAACCGGGGAACTTACTGAAGCAGGAACTCCGGGAGCCGGCCATTTATAATGCAATCATTAAAGCGATTGCAGAAGGTGCTTCCCGAATGAACGATATCAAGATGAAGGTCGGCGAGGAAAACTCGGTCGTATCGAAGTACCTGAAAACGCTGATCGACCTTGGCATTGCGAAGAAAGAAACACCGATTACAGAAAAACCGGGTAAGAAAACCATCTATCTGCTGGCTGATAACTTCTTCCGTTTCTGGTATCGGTTTGTGCCAATCAATATGAGTGCCATTGACTCTGGCAGAATTGCAAAGACCTATCCACACGCTGTAAAGCAGTATCTTCCTGATTACATGGGTCTAATTTATGAGAAGATGTGTCAGGATTACCTGCTCTATTATTCGGATAGCCTTCCTATTGATCTGAGTGAAATCGGCCAGTGGTGGGGGACAGACCCGAAGAAGAAAAAGCAGATACAGATTGATATCGTCGGAAATCCTGTTGAGGGCAAAGACTATATCATCGGTTCATGCAAATACCGGAATGAGAAAATCGGTGTGGATGAACTCGATTTGATTCGGGATTATGCCTCAGTTTTTGGAAAGGGCAACAACTATCACTACTATATCTTCTCGAAAGGCGGATTCACAGATGGACTTCTTCAGGCACAAGAGCGAGGTGAAGTTCGGCTGATAACGCTGGAAGACCTTTACAAGTAAAAATTCTAATCAACCCTGCTGGTGAAAGCTGGCAGGGTATTTTTAGTTTGCGCGCCATGGGCGCGCTCTAACGGGTGAAAGTCCCGAACACGCCTAGGCGACAAGGAAGTGTATAGCTGAACAGCAAGGGTGTCTATCGTAAGGTAGAATCTGAAGGAAGCTGTAAGCGAACTCTTGATCCGACGGACAGAAATCACATATGAGGCTACAGCCAGCCTGCAGTACAGGGAGTCCAGTACTGCAATCGGTTGTTTGCCATGGAAGACTCCATTAACAAAAAGTATCCCGGTAATTATGAAAAGCGGAAACAATTGCGTCTCGAGAAGGAAAAACCTGTTCTGGAGGCTTTCTGGTCGTGGCTTGACCAGCAAAAGCCCGTCCGGAATACCCGGCTGGATAAAGCCGTGAATTATGTTCTCAACAGGCGTGATATAGCGGAAACCTATCTGGAAGACGGGCGGTGCAGCTTTACCAATAATCTCAGTGAGAATGCGATCCGTCCGTTCGCAGTGGGGCGAAAAAACTGGCTGTTCAGCAGTTCCGTGGACGGAGCGAATGCCAGCGCAGTAGTCTACACAATGGTTGAGATGGCCAAAGCACATGGGCTGAACATCTACGGATATCTTAAATTTCTGCTGGAGAACCGACCGAGTAAAAATATGACCGATGAACAGCTGGCGGAACTGGCACCTTGGAGTGAAAAACTCCAATCTATCAAAAATCGCATGTGAATTATAGTGAATTACTCCAACTCGTAAAGGGCTGGAGTAATCTTGTATCTAACCGCATTATTATTTGGCGCTTACCGATTTTCAATGTGGCTGTGGATCTGCGCCCAGGAGAAACCTTCGGTCACGCATACAGTGCGGTGTTGTCGTTTGAAAACCGGAAGCAGATGTATATACCACGAGGCTTTGCTCATGGATACCTGACATTGGAAGATGATACCTTGATGCAGTGGTGTGTAGATAATGATTTCTGCGGTGAAGCTGCCAAAGCTGTGCGGTATGATTCGGATTTTGTCTGGGAAGGTGAGTCGTGGCCGGAAGGAGCGTATATAATATCGGAAAAAGATAAAAGTGCTAAATCCTTGCAAGAACTGGCGCAGTGTGGTTTAATTAAGGCATAGAGACAATTCAGCTTAGCTTTACGCAAGTTATACCCCATCAAATATGATAGAAGAGAAAGAGTACGGAGGAAATCTATATGGAACTATCATTTACAGGTGGAAGATTTGTTTCAAATAGAGGAGAATTGAACTATAAGGAAGTCTTAGAGCACTTTCCAAACGCAAGTATAATCAGGATAATTACATATAATATTTCGAGAAATCAAAGGCAAGACAAATTGTTCGAAGCATTGAGAGACACGGATGCGGAAATACAGCTTATAACGAATGTGCCCTCACGAATGGAGGAATACTTCGACAATGAAGCTGGGAGAAGTATGAGGAAAACCGCAAGACGTAATATTCAAATATACATTGCAAAATTGAATCCTGAAAATTTTTCGGGTAATTTTTTGCCATATTTCAATGTTCATAATCATGCAAAAATAATAGGAACAGAAGACATAGTTTATATTGGGTCGGCGAACTTTTCAAATGAAAGTGCAGATAATATTGAAACGGGAATTCTTATTGAGGATAGAGATTTTATAAGTAAACTGTATTCTGAGTTTTTTGATAAGGTGGCAAGTGAGTCGCTTTCTTACCTTGATGACAATTTTAATGCATTTCATCTTTTTCTCTTGTCTCTTTATGCAAAGTTTGAACATCATTACAATATTCTGCTAAGAGATGTTTATACAGACTATCAAAGGACAAGGCTTGTGGCTGCAGACACGATTTTTATAGACACTGATGAATTGGGCAACATCTATCGGGATTTAGAGGAACTTGAAGATGTGAGTTCAGCAGCTGAAGATTGTTATGATGAAGAAAATGAGCAGTTTAATTCAGAACTTGAGGATTTGAAGGACGAATTTGAAAGTCTTGATATTGAGGGCCTAAAAGAAACTGTATCAGAAGATGGTGCGCTGTATAACTTAGCAACTTTTGATGGACATGACAAATTTGACGAAATAATGCAATCTAAATATGCATACCTTGCGATTGATGACATGACGGACTATTATTCAGAGAAGGCACTGCAGGAAGTTTCCGAAATGTACGATGATGTACATCGAACGTTTTTTGATCAAGGAGATGAATTCCTTGAAGGAATGGATTACATTTTGAAAGCATTAAAGGTCGCAATAGATTTTACAGAGCGTTGGAAAGCATCAAGAATTAACCCGGATATTGATAATACTTAAACTACTATAAATCGAAAGAAGGACACACCTATGCCCAGAACTAAAGGCAGCAAAAATCGCCCCAAGATCACCAACGACTTCGCATCCCAAATCGTAGAAAAGCAGGAAACCATCGCTTCCCTGAACACAGAAATCGCTACCATCACCGCAAATATCGATGCTCTGAAAGCCGACCTGAAAGAGAAGAAGGTATCGCTGAAGAAAGCTGAAAAAGAGTTGACCTCTTTGGAAGCGAAAAAGGCGAAGGCAGATGCCAAGGCCGCCGAAGAAGCAAAGAAAGCCGAGGCCGAAGCTGTGCTGAAGAAGCTGCTGGCCAGCGGTGTGAGCGCAGATGAGATTCTGGAAAAGCTGAAATAAAACCATAAAACTATAAATCACACGACCGTGTGGGAAAGGAAAGAATAAAATGGAAGAAATCGTAAAGTTCTTAAAAGAAGCTGAAACATATTACTTGGCAACGGTCGAAGGAGACCAGCCGAGAGTGCGCCCATTTGGCACGGCACATATTTTTGAAGGCAAGCTGTACATCCAGACTGGCAAGAAGAAGGATGCTTCCAAGCAGCTGCATGCTAATCCGAAAGTAGAGTTGTGTGCATTCAAAGGCGGCGAGTGGATTCGCGTTGCCGGTGAACTGGTAGAGGATGACCGTGTTGAAGCGAGAGAATCTATGCTGGATGCTTATCCAGGATTGAAGAAGATGTATGCTGCAGATGATGGCAACACTGAGGTGTTCTACTTTAAGAATGGTGTGGCTACCATTAGTTCTTTCACCCATGAGCCGAAAGTGATCAAGTTCTAATAATATTGCCGTGTGTGGAACATAGGCTCCAATCTGAGCCCGAAACACGCACGGCATATTTTGAAAACCGATATATAGTTTATAACGAAAATAAAAAACAGAGCGTGACAAAAATGAATTTATCAAAAATACATCATATTGCAATCATCGTATCTGACTACGAAGCAACTAAGGATTTTTATGTAAACAAACTGGGGTTCTCTGTTATAAGAGAAAACTATCGCCCAGAGCGTAAGGACTGGAAGCTGGATCTTCGTGTTAATGAACACACAGAGCTGGAGATTTTCGCTGAAGAAAATCCACCAAAACGTGTGAACCGTCCAGAAGCCTGCGGGCTGCGTCATCTTGCGTTCTGCGTAGACAGCATAGAGCAGACGGTGAGGGAGCTGACAGAAGTTGGGATTGAATGTGAGCCGATTCGGGTTGATGACTATACCGGCAAGAAGATGACATTCTTCCACGACCCGGATGGACTGCCGCTGGAGCTACACGAATAATTATGGGAGAGAAAAGAGCGTATAAGCCCCGGAAACCCGGCGGCGGTCGGAAGAAGCTGAAGCCTGAATACGATGCTGGGAAGAATCTGAAGGAGCAGATGGAAAGTGCTGTGGCACTTTATAATTCTAAGATGTCCTTGCAGGCCATTGGTGATGAGTTGAGTTTGAATCCCATCAAAGTAAGAAAGCTGCTTATCACGGCTGGTGTGTATGAATCGGAGGTGGCGGAGAAGGTACAGGATACTTTTGAAGAATACCGAGAAGTGCAGAGCTATAAAGAAGCCGTCCTTTCAACCGCAAATTCTCTTAACCTTTCCAAAGCCTCCGTCACCTCGTATCTGCCATATAAGAAAGGCGTGTACTTCCCAAGTACAGAAAAAGAGAAAATTAGTGTTGGAGCAGAGCGGCAGAGAAGATACAGAGCGATGAAGCGGTGGAGAGAGGAGCCGACAGAGGAGCATCTGTGGGATGTGGTTGCTAGTTATTCCGGTGTACACTTTAAAACCTATTCCGGCTTACCATTTTCTTATGAGGTACGCAAAGGCAGAAATAGCGAATACACAAAAGAGCTCTGGATTGACAGGCGTGAGAATAGTAAAAGTCTGGCGTGGAGTTCTGTAGTTTTGGCACTGGGAAATATAAAAGGAAAAGTAGTAGACCGGCCAAAAGCTCTGGGTGACATCCGGGGCGTGACATACATATACGGAATGTTCTATCGGTTCGGATTGATTGATGTGCCAGACGAAGTGAAGGAGAAGATGGGTCATCCGAAAAACCGCAAAAAATAGGTTGCTATGTACAGAAGTGTGCGGTAATATGTGCCGTAACTGAGGATGTGAATCTCAGTTGGGAAGGATGGTAGCATTATAGAAAAATTGAAGGAGTTGCTAGAGGATTGTATTAAGAAAACGGAGCCGGAGTATTACCCACCAGTGGAGAATTTACTGGATCTGATCTACGAGCATTACACGGAGAATAATCCAGTAGAGAAAAACACAGTTGCCGGGAAAGTTGCAAAGGCCAAAGAAAAGGAACTGGAAGAGTGGCTGCGCAGTTTGGACGGAATGAATAGGGAGGCTCGTAGATGACTATGTCGGGGATAAGATTCCGCTCTGGGAAAAGATCATGAACCGGCAGGGAACGATGTGCTGCGCATGGGAGAAGACCGCTTTTGAGGAAGGACTGAAAGCGCTGAATAACAGCTATCCGCTGGTAAGACCTCGGATCTATGTCAGAGTATATGAATGATAACGTGAACAATTCGTTTCGCACAGAGCCGGATGCGGAAAAGCCGCACGTCCGGATCTGTGAGGGGCGCACGACCGTAAGGGGTGCGTCTACTCGACCTACGAACACAATAAAAATTTTATAAACTTAATGACTGGAATCTTAGGATGGCAGTAAAAAATAAACTGACACTTTGACGAATTAAAATGCGAAATCGAAACTTTTCATAGTAAAATATATTTCCTGTTGCTAGAGAATTAAAGGAGAGGTATAATATAGCAAATTTAAGAAGAGAGTGGGGAATTTCCCCATCCCATTGCCTTACATAAAGGCGTGCGTTGAAAAATTGTTTGTGTAATTCTTGGTATTGTTATTGAATCATTGCTGTTTGAATCACAGTGGGGTCTGATCATATTAGGAGAAGGGGGATAATCATTATGAAAATGGAAAGGATAGAGAGGTTTAATGAAGCGTATGCAAATGATGATTTGAAAAAATGTGAATTTGAATTACTTTTCTTGATGCTGATGTATAATACTGATATTAGAAACGGAAAAGAATATGAGTACGATTTAAAGCATATTTTGTTTAAGACAAACTGTATTCGAAATCCGATAGGAATGAAATATACATCTAAAGATTATAAAAAAACAGCACAGATTTTGACTAATACTTTAAAAATAGCAAAAACAATAAATGATCCTGAGATAGATACTCGGGAGATTATTCAAGAAGGGATTACTATTGATAAGCGAATTATAAAAGATATTTGTGATATAGCAGCTTATACGGAATGCTTTTATAAAATGAACTCTGTTAATTCTACAAGAATGGATGAATGTGAAGGGGGGAAGATTCCGTTTGTAGAACAATTAATTAGTCTTGTAGTTTTTCATCAAGATCAAACGCGTCTTGTTAAGGAAAACTATAAAGATTTTATAAATCCGGATTATCAAACAGGAATGGAACTGTCGATAGCTAATAGACCTGTTGAACATTATAAAAATTTGGAAGGATCAGTATTAGATAATTTTGAATCAATTCTTGAAAGTATGAACGAAATAATTCATTATTTGTATTATAGATTCGGTGAAAATTTAAAAGTGCAAATTGTAAATACGGATATTCAACGAAAACTTGTGCATCCTTATGAAAATGCTGAATTTGAAAAATATTTGTATATTGCATCGCAAAGATTTCTCATTTGTAGAATAGAAGAAGGAATTCGTTATGGATATTATAAACTTGGATATGTGAATAAGAACCAAGAAGGAATTAGAGAATATGTATTTTCAATAGAAAATGATGAAAAATACAAAGCAAGAAGAATGGGAGTGTTAAGGAGAGAATATCAAGTAAGAAATCACATTCTGTTAGATTATAGAAATCAAGGAGATATTCCAATTATATACGAAAAATTATCAATTCTGTCAGATGAGTTAATAAAGATTCAAGCAAAGAAATATGAATTATTTGAGTTTAGTGAATTTCATCCGGATAAATCGTTATTTCAAGATGCAGAAAAAGTAGCCGAGATAAAAGAGCGAATTGTAGAGTCATTGACAAAAGATTATTATTTGGATTGTAAAGTAAAAGGTGTATGTATACGAGATTTATTAATAACATATAAGTATTTGGATACATTATCAGAGGTTTTGTATCTTGCATCGTCAAAGTGTATTGATGATAAAAAACAAGATACATATATTAAAGAAATAAGTTTAGTTGAAATTTCATATCTCGAAAAAGAACTGTCAAGGATACATGAGTTTGAACTTGAATATGCAAAAAAATTAATTGATAGATTTATATTTCATGAAAAGAAAAATAGGGATGATGATATATTTTCTCAACCATTATTAATAATTAGTAAAAGTCAAGTGATTTTGAGCCAAGCGCTATTAGATCAAGTGAATCTTGATAGATTTATTGAGCGTCAATTCATTAGATATAAGAAAAATGTAGCAGATGTAGGACATATTTTTGAAAATAAATTTATTGAAAAGCTAAAACGTGGATATTCAAAAGGAATTGTGGATTTTGAATATAAAGAGATTCCTAATTTTCAGATAAATACAAATAAAGTAAAGTACGAAGCATTTGATGGTAAAGAAATAGAATACGATGTTATCAGTGTTTTGGGGGAGTATCTTATTCTTACAGAATTAAAAGCGGTAATGACATCATATGAGTTAAATGAATTAGAAAAACGAAAAGAAAATGTTAAAGAAGCGATAGAGCAACTTAAGCGTCGAAAGAAATCAGTAAGATATGATTGGGAGATATTCAAAAAATTAGTATCTATAGATTTACCAGATAAACCATATGATGAGGATCATATAATACTAATTGCATGTACAGATGCCTATGATTATACTCCACTTAAAAAAAATGATGTTTTTATTACGGATGATTCTTCTTATCTAAAATACTTTACCAATCCATATCTGGATGTGATAACGGCACATTCAGAATCAGCATCAATACAGAAAGTGAAAAGCATATGGAAAAATGGATATCCGGAAGCAGAAGAATTTAAGGAATATTTGATGAATCCTGTCACGATTTTTCCATTTGCTAATACCATTACAAAAAAATATATTCCAGTGCCTGTCATGGATGAAAAAGATTATGCAATTGTTTGCGAGGAGTATATATTAACAGAAGATCCAATTGTGACATCAATGCAAGGAATAGAAAAAATGCAAAAAAAAATAGTTAGAAATCATTTTAAGAAAATATATCCAAATGAATTATGCCCGTGTGGAAGTGGAAAAAAATTTAAAAAATGTCACAGAGGGAAAGGGATATATGATTAATGAACATAGTGTGGCCTAAAACTCTTGCGATTTTCTTAGTAAGCGCCAAGTATTCCTGCGGATTTTCAAATCCTTAGATTTCCCCTATAATTGCAGCTGATAGATACTTAGATTATTTCACTACAATTATGGAGGATAGGTTATGGCAGGTACTCGCAAGACCCGCGTTCCGATGGTGGAACAGATCAGACTTATCAATGAATGCCGTCAGAGCGGCGTGACAGATGCTGACTGGTGTCGTGAAAACGACATTGCAGTAAGCACCTTTTACAACTGGGTCAGCCGTTGTTGGAAAACAGCAGCGGATCAGATCCCAGCGGCGAATTGAGACTGTGAGAAAAAGTCTGTAAATAAGATTCTTCTATGATATGCAAGGGTGGTGAGCTTACAGTTTGAGCAATTCACCCTTGTTTTATCTTTGATGTTACAGTTCCGTATATTTTGCAGCACTACCTTTTGCTTTTTCTACCGGATATTTTGCCTCATTCTGATCCATCTTCATATTTACGATCTCATCTGCATCCAGTCCCAACTTATCCAACAGATTTTGAGAATATATAAGTACATCTGCCAATTCTTCCTTCACATGTTGAAGATTGAAATTATCATCACACCACTGAAAGCACTCAAGAAGCTCTGCTGCTTCAATAACAATTGATTTTGCAAGATTTGCCGGTCCATGAAACTGATCCCAGTCTCTATCTTCTGAAAATTTTCTAATTCTATCTATTGTTTCTTTATTCAATTCCTCATACCTCTCTATTCTACGGCAGCTAATAATGCTTTTCGCAATTCTTCATCACAAGCATAAATAAACAATCCATTGACTCCTCTTGTCATAAGGACTCTTACTTCATGCCGGAGCAACTCTTCACCAAATTTCTTCTTTGTCCCATCTGACAAGGTACGTTTTCTGACAGCTTTTGTATTACAACTCGAATCTGGATCAAAGACAATTCTTCCATCCTTATATTTTACAGATGGACCTAGAATTACACCTGCATAATTCAGATCAAAACCTTGAATTGTAAATGTAGATCCTACCTCTCCGATTGTCTGTTTCTGCTCTGCCCACGCTAGTTTCTTATTATAACGTTTTTGTTTTGGAGACAATTCAGATTCCAGTTCTCTATTCCATGGCTTATGCCATCCATTGATAAGAACTTCCCAGTATTTACTCAGACGTTCAGTTGGATCGGTTTTGGCATTATATTCCCAGTCATATGTTGCAATCAAACGAGATAACGACGATTCCTCTTTGTCTGCTAATTTACATATTTCTTCATCCAGTTTTTCTGGCGAAGAAAAGATTCGAATACTATAGTCAATAGTAGGTTTCGGCAAGGGAAGTATCTCTTTTCTCTTTGTAAATCCATCTATCCAGTTTAACATTTCTTTCCCTGCATGCATTCTTAACTGGTTTTTAAGTACAATATAATTCTTATTCTTCTTGGCTTCTTCTCTGTATTTGTCAAGTATTTGTGACTCCCAAAATTGCTCCGTTGTTAGAATCTGATTCTCATCAAACATAACAACTGTTACCCTGGCGCGTTCAATTATATCCTGCAACTGATTATCACCACAATATGACTGTTTACCCTGTGTCCAAAGCAAATGAGCCTCATCAACAAAAGCTATATCTACTGGATTATTCGGAGAATGTGTATTTATAAATCGTGTTGGTTTAGAAACCACTTCTCCATATTTATCTGTTAAACCTAATTTTTCAGCGATCTGCTCATATACCGTAATTTGTTCATCATGATTAATGATCAGATTACATCTCAGATCATCCAAACCATTTTCCTCTGCCAGACAACATATTTCATAAAATGTGCTGCTGTTTAATACTGTTTTTCCAGTTCCTGCTTCGCCTTCTACAAAGATTAATTGACCTGCAGCACCTATGGAAAGCCATTTTCACACGTTCAATTATTTTATCTCTTGCCTGTAACTGTTCCTTTGTTAACTTATGTAATGGCGATGCTTTAAAGATTGCAGAATCATGTATCATGCTTTCAGTTGGAAAAAGATCTTTATTATCTTTCCGAAGGCCTCTCCAGATTTTTGAAAAAATCCTGTCCAATTCCTCCATAGGATAATAATGATTCTGTGGATTTCCTCGAAGATTATGAACTTTTCTTACCTTAGGTACACTGAGCATATAATGCATCAAACGATTTTCAACATCTAATGTCATAGACTTGTTAAAATGTTCATGACCGATAATATACAAGGCCGCAGATTTTCCTGTTATTCTGTTTTGCCAGGAATTTGCATTATAAAGTCCGGTCTCATAATGCTGTCTTGTACGTTGAATCACATTATTTGATTCTCCTATGTACACCTCATACTCATCAGATTCTTTCCAATTATGGATATATACAGTTGGATACGAAGTTATTATTTCCTGTACGTTTTCATCCGAATAAGAGCATAAATCCTCTTCAAATATTTTTAATGACTCAGGTGTATCATCTATTTTACGAATGATTGGTTTTGCAACCTCCATTTTACTGCTCCTCTTCTTTACATGTTTATAAGTCTTTTACAAATTCCACTGCATATTGGATATCTTTATCATCTGGATGTCCTTTTGCAATACCTCCGACCAGTTTGAACGGACCAAATGTATCGTATCCTTTGCATCCAAATTTACCCTCTACGCTGGCATGTTTTTTGTTCAAAATCTGCTCTATGGATTTATAATTCGCACTTCCACCATAAGTACAGATCAGGAAGACCTTTTTGTCATCTGGTAAATTCTTTTCAGCAAATTTCAACATCGACTGATGAAACTTTGAAAAATAGATTCCTGATGCAAACCCGATCATATCATAACTGCTCAGATCTGCATCTGACTGTTTTACTGCATCAATCAAATCTACCTGACACTCTTCTGCT
>OLOK01002630.1_pt1 | contig 12272 bp, 10 predicted proteins | sample 1672591 | NCBI WGS metagenome assembly OLOK01 (sample SAMEA3136703, study PRJEB25190) | human gut metagenome | biome: human gut; feature: human-associated habitat; material: faeces | place: Austria | collected 2013 | reverse complement strand
CAGACGCACTCACAAGATTGTCGTCAAAAAAAACAGAATTAATACCACCTAAAAAACATGGAGTAAAAATTCGAAAAGGTTATTTTCAACTGATATGCCGGATGATGGAATTGGATAAGAATTTGCGGATTAAAAATGACCGGGTGGTAATCGATACGTTGGAAAAACTTTGTTGTAAGGAAAAGTAGGTGGTGTAAGTGACAGAAGGCAAAAAAATCGGACAGTGGATTGTTGGAATGGTGTTGTTATTTTTGTTTCTTGTAACCGCATTTATTCCATGGATAACATTATCCGGAAATGATTATGTGGATGCTGCGGTAAACGTACATGAATATGCAAGAAAACAGGATGCTGTTACAGCAGATGCCGCCGGTGCATTTACGTTTATTTCAAATTATCAAAAAGATAGTGAATTAAGAAATGCATGGGTAGCGTCTTATGAAAAAGAAATGAAAAGTAGGTTTGGAAATAAGACTTCATTTTCCGGCTTTACATGGGGAAGATGGTGTTTGAGAGAAAATACGCCGCTTGTGTTGCCGCAAATTCAGTTTGAAAAGTATTTTTCAAATCAAAAGAATGCAGGAAGAAAGATATTTTTCCTTATGGGGTGTTTCATTTATCTGCCGGTTCTCATAGCAGCCGGATTTCTCGTTTTTTGTATTGTAAAAAGACGGTTGTATTCTTTTGGCGTAATGCTTACCGGAACTTTGGCAGTTTTGTTTGACTTAATTTTGTATTTTGCAGTACCGGGAGCAATCTGGCGGGCGGCAGGAGGCAGTATTCATTCTTTTTCGCTGGTTTCTGAAAAAATGCTTGCCATTCGCGGTGTCGGTTCACAGTTTATCAAAGAAGTTTATCATCATGCAGGGGGAATCGGTGCTTATGCCAATTTTATTCTGGCATGTATGCTGTGTGTTACAGGAAGTGTTTTCTTTATCCTTACTTGTGTTCAGAAAAGGCGGGAGAAGAAAGTGGAATTTTTTCAAAATCAAAGTTTAGAGAATATGCCATTACCGGGGGATGCAAAAGCAGCTGCTTGTGGAACTTTAACAGGAATCTGTGGACAATATGCAGGGCAGTCTCTCACAGTAAATGCAGGAGAGGAAATCGTACTGGGAAGAGACCCGGCATACAGTATGCTTGTTTTTGATAATCGGGGAATCAGCAGACGGCACTGTGGAATTCGCTACGATGACAAGACGGGGAATTATTTTGTGATTGATTATTCTTCAACAGGTACAAAAATGGCAGATGGCAGACTGGTAACGGCTTCTTCTTATTCGATGGTAGAACCGGGAACGGTATTGCTTTTGGGAGATGGAGAGGAACAGTTTTTATTAAAGTAATGGGAGGCTCTGAGATGAAACGCAGGATACTCAAAGTCTGGCAGTTTGTATTGCTGCTTGCGATGCTTATGCTGATACCGCAAACGATGTTTTTTTCTGTATTGCATGTGGATAGAGACGTTGCTGAAAATATTGCGGAGCAGCTAAAAGATGAAGCAGGGGAAAGTATAAAAGATAATGTGTTCTTATCAATAGCAGAAAATATTCTCCGCTTTCTGTGGAAAGAAATACTTTCTGTGGGAATGTACATAACATTTAGTCTGTGTATTTTGCTTTTGGTTGTTTTAGTGCTTATAACTGTTACCGGCAATCAATGCATAACGATTAAAAAAAGAGAATTATCCGCCTCCGCTGACAAAGAGGTGGCGGTAATCAATACATATTTTAAGGAGGAATTTACTATGAGTAAGAGTTGTCCAAAGTGTGGAAATGTGTTAAATGATAACGCAGCATTTTGTAATAAATGTGGTTATCAATTTGGTACGAATGCGCAGCAAAGAAATTATCAGCAGCAAGGGTATCAGCAAGGGTATCAACAGGGATATCAGCAGCCGGCATCCGGAGGAAATGAATTAATCGTTGATTCGGATGAGCAGATTGTTATGAATCTTCAGAATTCATATGTCTCGACAATGGCTGCGGATGGAAGTATTGGTTCTACCAGAGTGTTTTTTACAAACAAAAGGTTTTATGCGAAAGAAAATCGGTTTACTCTATCGAGAGGACTTGATACGAAAAACACCATTGTAGAATTACAAGAAATTTCCGGCACACAGATTCTGCACGAAAATCCAATTTCGTATTTTATATGGGGTGGTCTTCTGCTTATATTTAATCTTATTATTGGAGCAATTGCAGGGGGTGAAGCTTTAGTGGGAGCTCTTATTTCGGGATTGTTCTATGCCGGTTTATTTACCTTGTTGTATTTTCTGCGGCGGGGAACTTATTTGCTTATATCCTTTGCCGGTGAAACTGTAAAACTGCGGGTAAAAATGTATAACTATAATTCGGTTGTTACATTTTTGCGAGGTTTGCAATCCTATATTGCAAGGTTGAAAAAATAAGAAGGTTTTAGAAAGCCGGGGGAGATGCTGTATGAAGAATGAAAAATCGAGTATACAATCAACATGTGCTGCTCTTGGGATTTTTTTGTTGCTTTTAGCTGCTGTTATTGTTTATCTGGCAATATATTCTAAGAGTAATGAAAAAGTAAATTATGTGCAAAATAGAAAGACTCCGACTACTCAGTCACTTGCGTTTCGCGCGCCATCCTTTTGGGTGGATACCAAGCAAGAAATGGACATGACGAAATATTTACAGAGGGATGGCATAGAAGAAAAAGATGTTGTGTGGACATGTGATTCGAATCAGGTGATTGTAGGAAGTAATGGACATATTGTCGTAAATGATTATGGAGTTACCTGTAATTTGACGGCAAAAAGCAGGACGGACAAAAGTGTAAGTTCTACCTGCCAGATTCAGACACGTTCTAAACAGGATGATTTGCTGTACTCGGTTCGGAATCTGAACGGTCAGTCCCCGGATTCTTCAAAAGAAAATGACAAACAGGAAATTATTTCTGCGGATATAAATAACAGCCGCCAGATTGATGTGGATGAATTAAACTATGTGCCAGGCAAAAGAAGTGGCAAGTATAAATGGGATAAGACGTTGTTTTATACATTGGAAGATGCAGATGAAAATAACGAGGAAGATAATCAGATTAATACTTATCGGGTAACACATAAAAAGTTTATTCACGCAAAAACAAAGAATGAAATCGAATATGAAATATATCATCATCCGGAGAGTGACAAAGTTCATAAGATGGTAAGTATTGAAAAAGATGAGACGGTATTACATATTACCGAGTATTATTTCACGGATGATGGAAAAGTAAATTTCATTTATTGTTACGAGGATACTAATTATGTACCGTCTTATGCGAAATTAAGCAAAAAAGGTGTGAGATATTTATTTCATAATGACACGATGGTAAACTGGCGAATTGTAAATGCGGAAGGTGAAATCAATTACTGTTATGGCAAAAAGGAAAAGAAGGCACTTTCAGAGCATAAAAAAGTAGTGGAGTATTCAAAATTGTCACAAGAAAAAAGAAAACAATATGACAATTGCGAGAAAGTTATGCTTAACCGTGCCTATAACACATTTGAAAAGGTGAATCATTTTGAAGGTGTCAGCAGTATATGCGGCTATGTGTGTGATGAAAATGGAACCGGTATGGCAGATGCTTCCGTAACCTTGAAATCAACAGAATATAACTGCGATGTTTATGGTGGTACAACAAATGACAAGGGTTACTATAATATTTTGGTACCGACAAGAGAGGCTGGTTATGAACTTGCTGTTACAAAAGAGGATTTTACGGAGGAAGAAATTTATGATGTTGAAATAGACGAAGATAAGATAGACATCAGCCAGCAGCCAGTGTATCTATCGGAAAAATCGGATACAGAATATTCGTATGCACTGGAATTTTATGATGCTCTTAGTGTGAGTTCTCTGGAAGGCGTTTCGGTTACAATCCGTACTGGTGTTAATCATAGGGATGGTGAACCGGTTAGTCAGTTTTATTCTGAAAACAGCAGGGAAAACTTATCATTAGTTTCCGGAATGTATACGGTACAGATTTCAAAAGAAGGGTATGTGGATACTTATGAAACAATATTTGTTTCCGGCAGCTCGGAAAATTTAACACAACTCTATTTATCGAAACAGTTAAATGAAAATGAATTGAGAATCGTTTTAACTTGGGGAGAGACACCGAACGATTTGGATTCTCATTTGTTTACACCGGGAAATATGGGACAGCAGGATGAGGATTACCATGTTGCTTATTATCAGAAAGATTTACCGGATGGCTCAGCGTCTTTGGATGTCGATGAACGGGAGGGGTATGGACCGGAAACCGTTACAATTGATTCTGTTAAGGAAGGACAGTACAAATATTATGTGGCGGATTTTAGTAATTGTTCCAGCGGAAATGAGGACAGTTATGAGATGTCAAGGTCTCATGCGGTGGTTCGTGTTTACGGAAAGGATGGTTTGATACAGACTTTTTATGTTCCGGCAAATCGCAGTGGAGTGTTATGGGAAGTTTTTGAAATTCGAGATGGAACGATTGTTCCACTGCAACGGTATTATGATGTGATTGGTGATAAAACTTGGTGGTCAAGTGGAAAATAGAAATAAAAAAGAAAGTGAGGAGAGAAACATGAAGTTAAAAAGAGCAGTGGTTGTTTTGATGGCAGTTGGTTTGTGCATGCTTACCGGGTGCTCAAATCAATCTTATGTTGGCAAGTGGACAACAACTAAGCTTCAGGGAATGGAAAAGGAGGAAAAAGATTTTCAAAAAGAAAATGGTTATCAAATGATTCTATCTCTTAATGCAAATGGCAGCTATGATGTAGAGTATATAGCGAAAAAAAAGAGTGAAGAGGAAGAATGTAAGAAAAAGAATGATGATTTTAAAGAATCCGAAATGGAAAGTTGTTGATGGATATGGCGGCGGTATTGTGTTATGGAATGGCAAACAAAAAGAACCGGAAAAAAACAGTAAGGCACAGTATTACTTAAAGGATGGCAGATTGCTGCAACATGAATCAACATGGATTTTTGAACGGTAGGAAAGGGGAAAATAAACATGAGTGATAAATTAAAAAAATGGAGTGTATTATCTTATGTTGCTGCTGTTTTGCATGCTATTGTTTTAGTGTTGCTTGTTATTGAATGGGTGGCATGGAAAGCAGATGCATTTCGGCTTATTTCAAATTTCATCTGGCGGTTTTTGACTACTAATTCCGCTGCATGGTTTCATACGGCAATGGCTCTTTTTGTGATTGTTTCCGGAGGCGGAATTGTTGTGTTATTTTGTGAGGCAAAATTAATTCGGGAGAAAAAAAGAGAAACCAATGGGCTCTATGTATTTTGTGGAATTATAAATGTTGTTGTTTCCCTTGTCTGGATTGGTTCCAGTATTAATGGACTGATTCAAGGCTTTAACGCTTATGATAAGAGTTTTAAAAATTTATGTCTTGTATTAGCGGCTGTGACGTTTATTTTGACGGCAATGTTAATTATATTGGCAATTGTAATATCGAAAAAGCCGGCAGAAAAAGAAGAGCAGCTTAAGGAACATGGAATGCCGCCTTATCCTATAGATCAAGTGATTCCGCCTACAATAGACTTGGAATTTGAAAAACAGGAACCTTTGCAGGAGCAAAATCCATGGCAGGAAGTAAACATACAGCAAAATAATGTTACACCGCCAATGGGACGGGTTGTGGTTACGAGTGGTCCGGTTATTGGACAGGCAGGTTATAAACTGCCATCAGCCAATAAAATATTGGTGGGAAAAAGCAGACAAAGATGCCATTTGATTATACAGGATGAGCATATCAGTAATGTACATTGCAGTATTCGTTACAATGAAAAGACAAACGGCTATATTATAAAGGATCATTCTTTAAATGGAACTTTTGTTGGAACGAATCGTCTGCCAAAAGATATGTTTGTTGAATATCCGGCAGGAACGGTACTAACATTAGCAGATGGTAAAACAAGAATCAAATTAGGATAGAAGTTTGGAGGTAGAATTATGAGAAGTACAAGAAATACAGTTGGTGGAGTTTTTGCTGCGATAACAGCAGGTATTAGCTTGGTAATGGCAATTTGGGATGTGGTTTCGTGGATTATGACAATGTCATTAGGAAACTTTTTTGCCGGAAGACCGTTTTTGTCATTTTTTGTAGCGTTGTTTCAAGAGAGTATTTTTGATTTTGGAGATACTCAAATGCACTTATTGTTTGCAGGAACTATGTTGTTTTTCATGATTGGTGCATGTGTAAATTTTCTTGCTGCAATTGTACTTTTAAAACGTGGAAGTAATCATAAAGGAGCGTCCATTACCTTGGGTATTATTAATGAAGTCGGAATTATATTCTGGATTATTTTTTCTGGGAGAGCAGGGTTTTATGTTGGAAAATATATTATTGGAAATAGCCATATTTTTTTGAGATGGTATATATTAGAATCGGTAGTGATAATTTCTTTGGTGTGTTCCTTTTTGGCAGCCGCTTTTTTACAGCTTATTTCAACGATTTTATTTAAGAATGCCACAGATAATTTTGTGACCGGACAAGCGGCTATGCCATTGCCGGTACCAACACCGGTACAACAGCCATTTCCAATACAGACACCGCCACAGCCGTCACCGGTGCCAACACCACCACAGCCGGTGCCAACACCACAGCCGGCATCTGCACCAGTATTGACACCGCAAAAAACGCATGTACCGGCACCACAGCCGCCAAAAGAAAAACTGGGAAATGTATGTGTATTGAAAGGTGAAGTGTATGGGAAAAGAGATTATATAATATCGAAGAACTGCAAACTTATATTGGGGAAGAATCCAAACAAGGCAAATATCGTATTTCGTAATCCGCATGTAAGTAATGTCCATTGTTCGGTAAGTTATAATGCACAAACCAATCGTTACATAGTAAAGGATCATTCCTCAAATGGAACATTTATAGCAAACAAACGGCTTCAGAAAGAAGTACAGACAGAATGTCCGGCAGGAACAGTTTTGTATCTCGCAGATTCAAATACCAGTGTAATACTGAAGTAAACAAGGGGGCGGCTAAAGCCGTCCTTTTTTCTCGCCGTTAAAAATTAGGAAAAAATATAATAGGGGTGTGTGTTAAGATAGCGGTATATGTTATGCTTAATATACGAAATAAAGCGAAAAAGGTGAAAAGATACTATGCAAAAAAGTTACAATCATTTAGATGGCTTTTTGTTACAAAAAATGTTGGGGTGTAAAAAAGATTATAATGCTTTTTCGGAGGAGGAGCGCTATCAGGCATACCGTATGTTTTTAAAACGTACCGGGGAAAAAGGAAAACGAATTGCGGCAACACAAACAATTCAGAAATGGTTTGGAATAGGGGGACAAAAAAGGCCAAATCGTGAAGGATTGTTTAAATTGGGTTTTGCTTTAGAATTATCGGATAAAGAAATGCGGGAATTATTAGTTTATGTGACTTGTGAACCGGATTTTCAAGTAAATGATTATCGTGAAATGATTTTTTTGTATGGATTCTATCATCACTTGTCTTATACAAAATGTTTGGCAATGGTGGATAAATTTGAATCTTCTCTTCCCCTTGAATTTTCTTTAAAACAACAGAACCGCACGAATAATATTTGGAAAGAGTATGGAAAAAATTGTGAGTTGGCTGCGGATGATTTTTTACAGTGGATGCTGGAGCGTGTAGAAGATTTTAAGGGATACAGTAAGACTGTTTTAGATTATTTTAAGACAATTAAAGAAGAAGTAATACACGAAATAAAGAAAGATGCCAAAGATTATTTAGAGACTTTGCTGGCAGAAACTTCTTTTGAACGATGGGAGCAGAAATGGCATATGAATACCAAAAATCGAAAGAAAACAATTCCGAAATATTTGAAAAGCATTTATTGCAATAAGAACGATAATCTTTCTGAGCAAATGAAAAAGACGATTCATGAGCTGGTGGAAATTTCAAATATTTCTACAAACTCGAATACGGAACTTTTGGCTGAATTGTATACGGATTTGAAAAATCGGACGAGGCAGGAGAATAAAAGGAGAAAGCAGGGAGAAATTCGTCTTATGGATGATAAGTATTTATCAGATTTATTAAATGTTTCATTACAAAAAGAAAAATTAATGCATTTGATAGTTACGCCAAATCTTGATAATCGGGATGAATTAATCAAACAGCAGAAAAGAAGGTGTTTGTTAATTACAAGACAGGATTTGCTGCCATTGATTCTATGTTTATCACAGAAACGGTATGTCAGGCGTATGGAAAGCGAAAACTACGATGCAGTAAAAGCAAAAGCGGAGTTTATTGATTTCGCAAATCATATTTTAAATGCGTGTCAGATGGCACCAATAGACGAAAACAAATACGAATTGGATGGAATATTGTGTGGTTGTTTTCAGAAAGATGAGATGTATTCTCTGGCGGATACTTTAGAAAGGTATTTTGATATGGAGAAAAAGAACAATGCGTGAGTATGAAAAATATTGGTTGAAAAAAGGAACAGAATTAAATCACAAATATGAAATTCTGGATGTAATTGACGAGGGTGGAATGGGAATTGTATATTTGGGTTTTGATAAGATTTTGCAGCAGAAAGTGTCAATTAAGGAATATTTTCCTAGGCGTTATGCGATGCGCATGAATGGTGAAAAAGCGGTTACGATTTACAAAGGAAATTCTACAGAATTGTTTGAAAAAGGGCTTAGCAAGTTTGTCAATGAAGCGAGAACTTTGGCACATTTTGAGGCGTTAGACAGTATTGTTATGGTAAAAGATTTCTTTTATGAAAATCAAACGGCGTATATGGTGATGGAAAGAATTTTGGGTGAAAATGTGAAACAGATTGTGGAACGTGATGGACCGATGAGTCCGCAGAGAGTTTTGACAATTATGGAACCGATTTTATATTCGGTGAATGAAATTCATAAAGAAGGATTACTTCACCAAGATATTTCACCGGATAATATTATTTTGACAAAGAATAATAAAGCTGTGTTAATCGATTTTGGAGCTGCAAGAATTTCTGAAGTACGTGATAATAAGACAATGACTATTTTCTTTAAAAGAGGCTATTCAGCAGAGGAACAGTACATAGAAAATTCAGAAAAAGGAGCATATACGGATGTATATGGTGCCAGTGCTACAATCTATTTTATGCTCACCGGGATAAGACCGGATGAATCCGTAAGGAGACTGATTCGTGACCAGGTTGTGCCACTTTGGAAATTTAAAAATATTGATATGAAACGGTATAAGAAACAGGCTATTATGAAAGGAATGGCGGTGGATGCCAAAAAGAGATATTCTTCTATGCAGGAATTATGTGATGTTCTGTATGAAAAAAAGAGTCCTTGGACTAAATGGATGCGTAGATAATTATTTCAAATCAAGGCGATTTCCCATTGCCGTAATATATAAACAATGTTATACTATTCATAATCTTGTGATTATGCCACAAAAGGAGGTGCAGCAGACGGCAGAAACAAGAGAATATACAAGTTTAGAGATTCCGGGAAATAAAATGGATATCACTAGGGAGGATATTAGATGAATAGAAAATTAGCAAATGTGTTTATTGGTGTGTTAGGTTTTGTGGCGGCACTTTCAACTGCAGCCGTATTTACTGCAACAGATGCGCAGGCGAAAAAGATCAGTGTAAAGAAAGTGACAGCATCTGCACCATCAGGAAAAAATGTTTATGTAGCAAAAGGGAAAAAGGTTAAAATTACAACGACGGTTAAGGTGAAACCGAATAAGAGCACAAACAAAAAAGTGACTTACAAATCGGCAAATAAAAAGATTGCCACGGTATCAGCCAAAGGTGTTGTAAAGGGTGTAAAACCGGGAAAAACAAAAATCACGGTTACATCAAAGAAGAATAAGAAAAAGAAAACCGTATTAAAAGTTTATGTGAAAAAAGCAGCTGCAAAAAAAGTAAAGATTAACAGCAAAAATTTTGCTTTGCTGGCTGGCGAGACAAAAAAACTGACAGCCACAGTAACACCTAAGAAAAATGTTTACAAGAAAGTTGTTTGGACAAGTTCGAACAAAAAGACAGCTTCTGTGACAAAAAAAGGTGTTGTAAAAGGACTTTCGGAAGGAACTGCAAAAATTACGGCATCAGCAGTTGACGGTAGTGGGAAAAAAGCGAGTGTTACTGTGCAGGTCGGTGCTGGAATTGCAAGTGTTTCTGTATTGAATATCAATGTGGTTCGTGTTGTTTTGACAGGCAAAAAGACTTTGCAAACAGCAAATTTCCAGGTTCAAACACGTTCCGGTGCTTCATCAACAAAATATTTAGCGAAACATGTGGAAAGCGTGACGACAAACGACCAGAAGACTTATGACATTAAATTAAAAGAGAGGTTGTTTAAAGGAGAGTATTTGAAGGTGACAATTTCTGCTCTGACAGCAAATAAATCGGTTGAAATCTTTGTTGACCATATTGTTGAGATGGTTGAGATGGTTGAGAATGCTGGAAATACAATGGTTGAATATATAGAATTTAATAAAGATGAGAAAGACCATTTTAACAGATACTTCGGAATTAATAATTCCAATGCAGTGGGGCGGATTACATACACTTCTTTGACCGGGCTTCCATCAGGATTGAAAGCTTATATCAGTGAAGCTAAGACGAATGTTTTTGTGCGGGGTGATTTTACTAATATTGAACGTGGAACGACGGCTGTTTTAAGTGGATATGATGAAAAGGGAACCGTGTTTACAAAGAAATTTATCTTTGTTGTAGGCTCTGATACGCAGATTGTTACAGTAGCTGAACCGGCTTCAACAGAATTGGCATTTTGTCCGGACGATCCAAAAACATTGCGAGATGAAACAAGCGGTTATGAGATTCGTTCTTACAATATTAGGAACAAAGTACATGTGGTCGGCGGAAGCGGAGAATACGATTATAATGAGACGTGTAATGGCAAATCTTTGGATGCTCTTATATATGACAAAGATAACAAGGAGGCTGCAATTAATCCGGGAACTTATGCCATTAATGTAGAAGTTACGGATAGTAAGAATACGTCTTTGAAAGCAAATGCAACAGTTACCTTTCATTTTGTTGCCGGTATTACTGTATCCGGTAAAGTTGTAGATGGCACAGGCTGCCCGGTCAAATATGAATATGTGACCGGTTTTACTAAAAAAGATGAGTATGGCAGATATGGCGAGTTTAGCGCAATGACAGAAAAGGATGGAACATATGTAGCAAGAGTATTACCCGGTGACTATTGTGCGTATGTGGATAATTTCGGTGATGACCGTAATTTCTTTGATTTTTCTTATGAAAATAAGTTTCATGCAAACACAGTGAAAAACTTTAAAATTCCGGCATATAAAGTGAATATTACAACAAATATTGCCGGAGCCGCTGGATATTCTGTATACAGTTTTTACGTGATTGATTCCTATGGAGAACAATACAGTGTTTCTAATTATAGGAATGAGTATGATGCGGATCGTTCCATGTATGCTTATCTGCCGGCTGGAAATTACGAAGTATTACCGTACTATCAAGGTATAAACTGTAATGAGATTGCCGCGTATGGCAAAATTGAAGAAAGTACGGATGGAATATTTAAGAAATATTATCTTTCTGATGCATTGGGAACTTATAAAGTATCCGGAAACTTTACTGTAAATGGAAACAGCACCGTTGTATTGAATGCAGAAAAGAAAGCGGAGCAAGAGGGGTAATGAAGAAGAGGTAATGAAAAAAAGGTAGTTTAAAATTTCCCGGAATCTCTAAGCTTGTATGGAAAATTCAAGCAAAAAATAATAGGAGGAATGCAGTATGCAGAAAAAAAGAATTTTGTGCACATCGGCGGCACTGCTTGCGGCGATTTCTTTGATTATGCCAAATCAGGGATATGCAAAAGCGAAAAAGCCGGTACTAAGTAAAAAGAAACTTACAATGAGCGTGGGCGAAAGTAAGACACTGAAAGTGAAGAACACGAAGAAAAAGGTAAAATGGTCTTCCGGTAAAAAAAGTGTTGCAAGCGTTTCAAAAAAAGGCAGGGTAAAAGCAAAGAAAAAAGGAACGGCAGTTATTACGGCAAAGGTTGCTAAGACTAAATTAAAATGCAGGGTTACGGTTAAAGCAAAGGCGTCAAAGAAGAATACGGTGCAGAATACGAAACCGAGTAATCCATCAAACAATACACCAAACCAGAATTTGCAGGATCAAACGAAAAGCATGTCGATTACATCGTTTCGGATTTTGAATTCAACGATGGTAGAAGTTGTATTAAGTGAAGCTCAACAGCTTCCGGCTTCTGCATTTACGGTTATGATGAAAGAA
>OLOK01002611.1_pt1 | contig 12342 bp, 7 predicted proteins | sample 1672591 | NCBI WGS metagenome assembly OLOK01 (sample SAMEA3136703, study PRJEB25190) | human gut metagenome | biome: human gut; feature: human-associated habitat; material: faeces | place: Austria | collected 2013 | reverse complement strand
AGAGACGGAAGGTGGATCAACCGTGACCCCATCGCTGAACAGGGAGGATGGAATTCGTATTCGTTCGTAGGGAATAACCCTATTGATAGTTTTGATATTAATGGTCAAAATGCTATGGCAAGAGCTGTTCCTTTTGCCGCAGGAGCTGCAGCCGTAGATGGGCTTCTTCCAATTGGTGATGTAATAGGAGCAATTGTAATAGTTTCTGCAGGTGCTTATGATTTATCACAGCCAGGTCCAGGAACTGGAAATTGTACCCGTTTATTTCATGGGATGTTACAAAGTGCTGTTAATGCAGCCAAAATAGAGACAGCATTACTGGGTAAATGTAAGGACACAGATTGTTGTTGGCTGTTGAAAATCAAGGCTGCAACTTGGCTAAAAAATGCAATTGCTCGAGATACTATTAACTCCAAATGTTACCAAGGAGGAGATTCAGGACACCGGAAAGCATCTGAACAAGCTTGGACAAACGTAATCAATTGTCAAAGAAAAATAAAAATAAAGTGTAATGGATGATTTTTTTAAAGAAGTAAAAGCCGCATTTCCTATATACCCTATTCCTTCCTTTGATTTGGTATATGGTTATAAAATATCTAGCGAAGAATCATATGAAGAACTTATTCTGTTGGAAGGTAAGGAATGGACGTTAATAGAATCGAATTATCTACAAAATCATTACACATTTCCTTTCTGGCTTTCCATATCCGGATTACATTATTATCTACCGGCTATCATGATTTTTTCCTGGAATGAATATATGAATAAAAAAGATATTGTTTTAGTTGCTGATTCGGCTGCATTGGCTCTAGAAAAATTTAATGATTATAGCATATATACAAACCCACAGCTGAATATACTAATAAAATGGGCCGGGACTTTAAATTTTGAAATTTAATTGCAAAAAAACACAAAAAATCAAGAATTTTATTTAGCTATTTTATTAAAATAAATTTATAAAATTGCCGTGTTAGTAATAAAATTTGTATTAGGTTTCTTTGAGATGAGGAGAAAATGATACTAATACCTAATCTCTGAATTTATTGAATCTTATTTTACCAACACTTTCTTTTGAAAAATAATCGGTATTATTTACTTTAGTCTTGTTTCGTTGATTTTTCCGATTTTTTATCGAAGCAATTTGCTAAATATCAATATTTAAAATATTCTGAAAATCTTGCGACAAGACTATTCTGCATAATTCCGAAAAAAATTAAACAATAACGTAGATTGATTTGCATCAAGAAGAATTTGTATATGATGAAATTGCTTCTCCGCGAGAAATCATGCTGGCCTCCCGCAACGTAAGCTATGATGACCAGAATTGCCGTCCCTCCTACGGTTACAGCTACGACAATATCGGTAACCGCAAGACGGCGCAGGAACCGGTCGGGGAACTCGCCTACTCGCCCTATGGACAGGCGGCTTCCACGGGAGACCTCGTCCAGCCCGTCCAGTGATCCGCCTAGATGCACGACGATGATCTCGCCCAGGTTTATTATAATTACCGCTATTACAACCCCAAAGACGGCAGGTGGATCAATCGCGACCCCATTGCTGAACAGGGAGGATGGAATTTGTACGGGTTTGTTAGAAATTCTCCATATATTTTTAATGACTTAAATGGAAATGACAGATACATTTCGCAGATTTTACCTGACCAATTATCCGACATGACATTTACCTTGCATATAGGTGTAGCTGTTGATCTTTGGGAGAAGAACAAAGACGGGAAATGGTGTAAAGTAGGAGTTAAGACGTTTGATTATGGTTTGAATCCAGCAGACAGGGAAACAGCGAAATTAGCCGTGGAGTGGTCAAAAACAGGAAATGAACTAATTCTTCTTTTATTAGTTGGATTATATATAGTCAATACAATACGTGGAACAATTATTCTTGGTAGAGGTTATATAGAATCTTCAGATGGCCTCAATTTAACTAATCCAGAAACCATACCCTCTTCCCCTATTGAAGATATAAATATGCTTAGAGGAATTCAACAAGATATAAAATCACCGCCTCCATATAATATATTAAAAAACAATTGTGCAGATTGGTCTTATAGAGCTATTTGGTATGGAAGAGATAAAACAGTACATTAATTTACAAATGAGAAAAATGTTAGAAATTTTTGAAAAAATAATAAAATTTGATATATTTTTTCAAGAAAAAGAATTCAAAAAAAGCAAATCGATATTCAGTTATATTGTTTTTATATTCCTGAGTGTGGGATCTTATATATCCATTTTTCCAGAAAGATTAGTTATAAATACAAATTTATTATCAAATCCAAAGACAATATTATTTATACTACTAATTTATATTTCATATATTACATCGTTTTTCAATTGGTTTTACTGCATCAAAAAATCAATATCATTATTCATCATAATCTATTTTATACCGACATATGTGATATTTTTTATATATTGGTATATTTATCAAAAATCCATCCACAATTTGGCCACAAGCATGATGTTTCCATAATAATTATGATGTAAAATACGAAAACAAATCGGCATTATTTACTTTAGTCTTGTTTCGTTGATCTTTCCGATTTTTTATCGGAGAAATTTGCTAAATATCAATATCTAAGATATTCTGAAAATCTTGCGCCAAGACTATTCTACATAATTCCGAAAATAATTAACATTAAACAAATGACATCATGAATTATATGCTATATTTCTTAATTAGTATTATATGTATAAATTATTCTTTAGGAAATATTCAAGAAATAAAAAATATTCCTGAAGTCCAAGTAAAATATAGCGATCTAAAATTTTATCAAAATACATCAGAAATTACAATAGATATTACAGATTCAGAAAAGAGTCGAAAAATGTTTAGTCTTGGAAAAGAAATCATACTTTTCAACCACCAAGAGCAAGTTCCATGTAATGCTATTGGTTCATTTTCTTTTCTATTTTCTGAAGATGGCAGTATAGGTCGAGTGAAGTTATTTTTTAAAACAGAATTGGAAAAAGCATTAAATGGAACTTTAACTGTATTAACATCACAAAAAACAGTTCCATTAAAAGAAAAAATAATAAAAATTAAAAAAGATGAAGAATTTAATTTAGATGGAACTTTAGTAAAAATAACATCAGTAAAAAAATCAAAAGATGGCTACAACATTTCTTTTTCTTTTAAAGATTCAATTGGAATTGCTAAATTTGAATTTAAATCACTAGATGGCGTGCAACTCAAATCAGAACAAGAACGTTTGATAAGTTTTGGGTTAGATGGAACACAAGTATCTTCATATTATGTATTTACTACAAAAGAAAGCAAACAATTAGAATTAATTATTACGCCTTATAAATGGATTGAAATAAAATGCCTCCATATTCCTTTATTCATTAATCTACCCATTTTAAATAAATAAAAGATACTGTTGTGGGATCCTCTGGAACCGGTGGCCACCCGCCCCCTGGCCCTCGTGCAGGGCGCTTCCCTGTACTGCTACGGCGTGGACTTCAACAAGAATGTGTCGGAGGTCTTCGACGCACAGGGAACGATCGCGGCGGCTTACGATTACTCCCCCTATGGGGCCGTGACCGGTACGGGCAGCCTCGTCCAGCCCGTCCAGTGGTCCGGCGAGATGCACGACGAAGAACTCGCCCTGGTCTATTACAACTACCGCTATTACAACCCCAAAGACGGCAGATGGATCAATCGTGACCCATTGCTGAACAGGGGGGTTAAATTTATACTGCTTTTTAATCAATTATCCTCCATCAATAGATTATTTGGGAAAAATTGCAATCGTTCTCGTTATTCCTTTAACAATCACTGCTGCGGAAGCTACAGCGTATGCTGCAATTGCAGCAGCTGGAATTTGTTTATCAAACAGTTACTGTAGCAAACTTGCAACAGCAGCTTTTGTTGCTCCTATTCTTGCTGCTGTCGCTACAGCTAAAGCCATTTCTTCTACAATATGTAGTATAAGATGTCGATTTGGAAATCATGGAGCTCATCATAGTTTTCGAGCCAATAGGATAGGCATACCTTCATCAATAAGATGTTGGAAGCGTCATTTGCAATCAAATTGTTGGATTTCAGGTGCATCAGGATCAAATTTCGGAACTATTAGAATACCTTATGGAGATTGTTATAAAAATAGAAATGGCAATCCTCCGGGAAGATGGTCTAGAGTTATAATAACGCACCCTTTTTGATCAATGAATATTAATTATAAATTTAAAAAGCATTTTATATATATATTAAGAGAATACAAAAGAAAAACATATAATGAATTATTAAAACATGAATACCCAATAACTGATCTCGTAACTATTGAAAAAGATACATTAAGTATAGAAATAATTCTTCTTGAAAAATATAGAGATCATCTCCTATTAGGGTTAGACGTTACTTTGCTTGGATCGAAAAAAATATGTTGTAAAAATTCAATTAGAAGAACTTTTACTGTATATAATAAATAGGTCCAATACAATTTAAAAAGGAAATTTCTGAAGAAAAAAAGTAATAAATAGCATTGTTCAAGAGCCAGGAACTGGTTAATAAAGGTAGTCTGCTTCTGTACCTCCTTCATATTTTGGTCTCTTGCTTGCAGTGTGTAAGAGGCTCTTCAAAATTACCCTGTTTACCCTGTGCGATATCATTCAACTCACACAAATTCAATGTATTGAATGACACAAAGTAAAAAATGTGCACCCTGTCTTGCCCTGTATCCCACCACGTAGCGGTCCATTTTATCACCACAAAATAAACTGATTAAGAATATTTCCGCACTCTGTTCTACCCTGTCACGGAACGGGCAATGGTGTACACGTTCCTCCGTCCGCCTCCTTCTTTTCGTACCTGCACCCGCTCCGGACACATCTCTGCCAGTTTGGATAACTTTCCGCCCAGTTTAGCCGCGTTCCTGGCCAGAAGATTGAATTCCCTCATTTTATTAGCAGGAAGATTAGCTCTTCCACGGTCATAAATACCCGTGGAAGTGGCGTCCTTCCTGTAGATCTGTTTGGCATCTTCCGGAGTTCCGCAGCGTGCGGCCTGGTCAATCAGTTCCAGCAACTGCATTTCCGGGCTGATGCCCAGAACAGCCGTGGCTAGTGTCTTGTTCATGTATGCTCTGCATCGGTGACGTCCCGTAGGTTCCTGCAAATGCTCCGGCGCCCGGTAATGGTCAATGAACCACGCCAGAGCGGGCAACTCCCTTGCCAGGGCCTCATCCACGGCATCCTTTTCATCTTCCGTCCCATTCGGAGGCGCCTCATGATAACCGCTCAGCCAGAAAGCCGCATATTTTATCTGTATCGCATCCCTCCATCGGAAAAGCCGTCAGGCTCTCTCCGGATCCGTGTTGAGCAACTGCACCACCGCCCAGGACAACGCCATCGGGAAGGCATCCTTCCCTTTGCCTTAAATGGAGACCACTCCGGCATACAGGATATTCTTGCTCCGGCTCATGACGTTCCACCGCTCCGCCTCCTTCACGTTCTTCATGATATCATCCAGAAGAATCACCGGGTAATGTTCCATGCCGCCGTTAAACCCTTCACTTCCCGGTTTTGTGAAATACTTTTCCCCGGCCATGACCAGATGATGAACCCTGGTGCGGGCCGTGCGCCTTTTCAGGCACGCCTGAATACGCTGTCTTGTCCCCTGCATCCAGGCTATAAAGGAAGGAAATTGGTCAAAGTCCTCCGGGTCATCCAGCAAACCACGCAAGAAGGCCAGGGCTGTCGAGCAATCCCCTTCCTTTCCCTCTACCCACGGCCCGGACGGCTCGGAAATCGCCGTCTGAAATAACGGGGAAGCCCGCTTCAATAATATCCACGCCCAGCGTTTCCAGCTGCATGGCCACCTGTATTTTCTGCTCCACGTTCATCGCCGCGCCGGGGCACTGTTCCCCGTCTCTCAGCGTCGTATCAAAAATATGTATTTGTTCTTTCATTTACAGTAAAAATGTTAAGAGGTCGTTCCTTCGGGAACTGCGCACGGAAAACGTTCCTGTTACGGAATCATTCCTTTGGTGCAAATCAAGACAGCCGTTTACTTCCCTCGCGCCGGAACGGCTCACCGGCGCATATCAAGATATCTTCACGGACTTACCGTCCGAGAAGCAGCAACAGACGACCTTGCAGAAACAGGGTATTCATCTTGCTTGTTTTTACTATAAATCCACCCTGAATGGGGAACGGGACAGACAATGCTCTTTAAAACCTGCTCTGTCAAGACACCTCAAATACATATGACATTGTTAGAGTTGTCTCATCCATTGAAATTTTGAAAGAGAGTGCCTTCCTTCACAAAAAAACTGCCTGTTAAACAAGGTTATAATGTACGAATAAACATAGAATTCCAATAACTGGAACTCATTCCTGAAATCAGTTCCAGATGAGAAAATTATGTAACCCCAAACTGGATAATACGCCTAATAACAATCTATTAAGATTACCATAGGATAAGGTTTGACACATTATTCACAACTCAACGGCCTATTGCTATTCACAGCAATAGGCCGTTTTCTACATTTCCCGGTGGGAACGTATTTCCTGAATGGAAATGGACAGGGAGGCGCGGCCGCGGTACACGTTGCGGTCAATCGTGAAAGCGATATCCCAGGGAGGATTGGGAAGCTCCCGTTCCGCTCCGTTGAAGAAAATAGCGTCACGCTCCACGATGCCCTGGCGCATGAAAAGCTTCAGATGATTGGTTCCCACGCGCTTGGGCGGTTCCGTGGGAAAAACGTCGGAACTCATAAAGACAGGCTGTGGATTGGAGTTGCCGAAAGGTTCCAGCTTTTCATAGCTGTCCAGCAAATCCAGCGTCAACGCCTGGAAGGACACTTCCATGTCTATGTTGAGCACGGGGCTGCGCTGTTCCTCCGTCGTGGTTTCAGACACATAACGGTTGAATGCCCGGCGGAAATCGTCCATACGGGATTCTTCAATCACCAGCCCCGCCGCCATGTCATGGCCGCCGCCGGAAACCAGCGTATCCGCGCAATGGTGGATGGCCTGCACCAGGGACACGCCGGGAATGGAACGGCCGGAGCCCTTCCCCACGCCGCTTTCGTCAAAGGCGATGACGAAGGTCGGCTTGTGGTACCGCCTCATCAGCTGGGAGGCTACAATGCCCACCACGCCGGGATGCCACGCGCGGGAACCCAGCACAATGACGTTGTCCCTCTCCGGATCAAAGGAGTTATGAAGCATTTCCACCGCATCCGTCCGGATGGCCTCCTCTTCCTCCTGCCGCTTGCGGTTGTGGGAATCCAGCATTTGGGCAAGCTGCACGGCCCTCCTGGCATCCATGGTCAGCAGGAGTTCCAACGCATCCATGGGGGAATCCATGCGCCCGGCGGCATTGATGCGCGGGCCTATCCTGAACCCCACGTGGGCGGCGTTCAGGAAGCCCGCGTGGTTGACGGAGTCGGAAGGGCGGATGCCCGCTATTTCCGTCAGGGTTTTGAGGCCCGTATGGCGGCTGTGCGCCAGCCTGCCCAGGCCGTGGCGAACCAGAATCCTGTTTTCCGCCACCAGGGGAACAATGTCCGCCACGGTTGCCACGGCCACCAGGTCCAGATAAAGTTTCAGGTCAAAGGTTTTCAGTTTCCTCTCCTTCAGGAGGGCATGCGCCAGCTTGAAGACTACGCCCGCGCTGCACAGGTAAGTATATGGGCTGTTTTCCTCAATTTTGGCATTGACCACCGCCGCTGCATCCGGACGCCCCAAAGGGCCCGCCTCATGGTGGTCCAGAATGATGACGTCTATCCCCAGGCTGTTAAGCATGTCCACCTCCTTCACGGAGGAAGTGCCGCAGTCCACCGTAATAAGCAGACTGGGAGGGTCCGCACATTCGCAAAGGCAGCGCTTGATGCCGGCCTCGCTGAGTCCGTAGCCTTCCCGGGAACGGACGGGAATAAAATACTGGGGATCCAGGTCATAAGCCATCAAAATGGCCCGGAGAAGCGCCACGGAGGTGACACCGTCCACATCATAGTCCCCATAAATACACACGGTTTCCCCTTCATCCACGGCCCGGAAAATGCGGTCCACGGCAGCCCTCATTTCCCCCATCAGGAAAGGGTCGCTCAGGTGGGAAAGCCTGGGGTCCAGAAAGAGTTCCGTTTCCATTCCCCCGGTGAAGCCGCGCTGCAGCAGGAGCTGCTTGACCAGCAGGGGCAGTTCCGCAGGAAACGCTTTCAAGACCGGATCATCCTCCTTCACGGAAGGGCGTAGAGTCCAATGAAAACCCGGCGTCATGGCAGTATTTTAGCCCCGCATCCAACAGGGTCAAGGTTGTTTCCGCAACAGACGGCCAAAGCGGAGAAAAGAAGCGTCCGCTTCCGTTTCCGGAAACAGTCCGCACGCCGCGCGCCCGGCCCTTTCAAAAAAAACTCCGCCCGGTTCGTTCCGGACGGAGTTCGGCGTAAGGCGCCAGCGCCTGAGACGGTTATTTCCGGGAGGAAAAAATGACTTCATTAATGATCGCCTCCGGCTGGGGAGCCTTATAGGTCAGGCGCACGGCAGAAGTTCCGGCAGGGATGGCAAATTCAGAGACACCGGGGCCGGCGTTCCGTTTGCCGACCGGCGTCCAGGCGCCTTCTCCGCGGCGGGCCTGGATGGCGAAGGCGGCGGATCCCACCACGATTACTTTGGTAGCCTTGGGATTGTCCAGATTGGGAACGACTATGTCCAGCGGCTTGTCGGCACGGTAAACCGTTTTCAGGTTTCTGTCGCTCAGGGAAACCAGGCTGGTGCCGGGGTCCGCGGGAGGAACGTCAAATTTGAACATGTTCAGAACAATATCCTGCTCCCTGCCGCTTTTATTAACCAGCTTCATCCCCTTGATTCCCTTGGGAAGCTGGTTGCCCCTGGCAATGAAGTTTTTGCCCTGTTTGTCCAGCTTCTGGACTACGGGCTTGGAAGAACCTTCCACGTCCAGCACCACTTCCGCCCAGGAGTTGACGTCATCCCGTTCCAGGTTGACTTCCAGCCAGGTAGCGTCCGTGGGGCCATCCAGCTGCAGGGAAATAAATTCCCCGGGTTTCATCTTATGCGTTTCCATCACGCGGTTGATCCGCACGATTTTGTCGGATTTCTGCACGGAAACGCCCTCCAGCCCCGACACATTGGAGGAAGCCATAGCGGAAGGAGGCGTGTTGACGGCTATTTCCCGCACGGCAGTCCAGACAGACCGGCCGTTGCCTGTTTTTTTCGGTTCAATGACGCGGTAGCGTACGGCACGGAGCAAAACCGGCTTGGGAGCCTTCCAGACCACCTGCATGCCGGAAGTTTCCGGCCCCAGCGGTTTCCAGGTTTCGAGGTCGCGGGAGCCTTCCAGCTGCCCTTTTTCTACATAGTCGCCGTCCTTGTCATTGCGGCCCATCAGCACTTCCACGCTCCGCACGGGGATGGGCATTCCGTAGTCCACGCCATACCAGTCGCCCGGTTGGCCGTAGGCGCCGGAGTGCCAGAAGGAGCCGCGATCCCCGTCACAGAAGAGTTCCGCCTTATCCATGCTGCCCCCCTTGACCAGGGGCTTGGGAGAAAGGGCCGGCGCGCCGGCAATGGCCGGAAAAACTTTTTTGGAGACAATATCCGCCAGTTCATTCACGGCGGGGGCCATCACACGGGAACCGGTCTTTACCGCAGAACGGTACAACTGTCCTTCCTGGTTGTGGCGGCGGGAAATTCCATCCATGGCCGCCAGAGCCTGCGTAGCCTGCACCAGCCGGGTCGCGGCTTCTCTGGCGTTGTTTTCCTCCAGCGCCGCTACAGCGTGCTGACCGGCATGCCCCAGTTGCTCAAAGGCATCCACCCACGCGCCTATTTCCTTCATCAGCCGCGGATTGTTCGCCTTGGCACGGATGACGGGCGCAGCGGCGGCCATACGGGCAAATTCCTTTTTGAGCAGGGCCGTATCCTTCTTCTCAATCTTGCCTTCCCGGGCGGCTTCCAGCACGCGCTTGACTACGGGCTCTATTTCCACGGATTCCTCACGCCGGTAGCCGTGACCGTTAGGGCCCTGGTCGGAGTTGTGGTTCACAAAAACCTGCATGGCTTCCGCCGCTTTCGGGAACAGGCGCCTGACTCCTTCCTTCCAGGCCTCATCAGACTTGAACCCGTTGATGTTCCAGGAGTAGTCCGCAAGGCCGAAGAGGGAGACCTTGGAGGCCTCCGGCTTATCCATGGGGTTGGAGACGAAACCGCCCATGGATTCCTTCGCTCCCGGTTCCGAGGCAAGGCCATACACGCGGCCCATGCAGAGGTTGGAACGGCAGTAGTCCGTGACGGGGAAGTTCCACCAGACGTAGGAAGGGCGCTTGATTCTCCTGTTCACCCATTGCTGGCCTTCCAGCGTAATGTCATGGCAAACGGAGTTCCCCGTCCACATGACGTGGATGGAGGGGTCCAGACGGTCCCCCAGAATGTCCAGATAGGTTCCCGGCTTGGGATCGGCCCAGCCGCGGTTGTACTCCGTGGGGCACATGACCAGGGGGGTGACGTCCTTCTTCACCTTGACAAATTCGTCATTGATCTTGTTCAGCAGAAGGGCCTGCATGTCCCCGCGCTTGCCTTCGCCGAAGATATCGTCAAAAAACACGGCAAAGGAACGGACGCCCAGCTTGTACATCATCTCAAACTTTTTGATGACGTTGTTCATGTCTTCTTCCGTCCACTTGATATCTTTGCCAGGATGGATGGCCCACACAAAATCCACGTGGTTTTCCTTTGCCACCTTCACCAGTTCCCTGATCTGGGCGGCCTGGTCCGCGGGATAGGGGTCCCTCCAGTGGGGGGAAGAGTGGTAGGGATCGTCCTTCGGCCCGTAGATGTATGTGTTCATCTTGTTCTGGCCGTAAAAGCGCAGCTGGCTCAAACGGGCTTCATGGCTCCAGGGGGTGCCGTAAAAACCTTCCACCGTTCCGCGGAATTCGATGTCCGGCCAGTCTATGATTTCCCCAACGGGCAAAATCACGCCTTCCCCGCCGGCCTTCGTTCCCAGCTGCCGCAGCGTCTGCATGGCGTAAAACGCCCCCCGTTCGTCATGGGCTCCTATGCCCACCTTTCCCTGCGGAGAAATCACCAGTTTGTAGGCTCCGGATTTCTCCGGAACTCCCTCCAGCAGCTTGCTGCCGCCCGCCTTGGCGGAACGTATGGTCACGGACGGCTTCCCGGAGAAAGCAACCGTCTGGGTGGTAAATTTGGACTGTTGGGGAGACGGATATACGGCAGGAGTCGCCGCCAGGGCGGAACCGGCCAGAAAGGCCGCCACGCTCAAGCCACATTGGAGAAGTTGAAAACCATTCATGATGATGCGCGATAATGGAACCAGAAAACACTTTCCACCTCAAGAAAAAACCTCTCTCCGCCATCAGACCGTCGTCACCGGTGGAAGAAAGCCCCCGGAGCCCGCACGGGAACCCCGGCCGGGCTGGACGCCAAGGGCGCCGCATCCCCCTTCCCCTGCCAGGAGTTCACCACAACGCTGAAAAACAAAAAAAGAGCCGTGCGGACTCCCTGAAAAGTCAGCGTCATCCTGCTTTAGAAGACAAATTTGACCATTGCATCACTTGAAGGGAAGGTTCATCATGCGGAACATGCTCCGGTGCATGTTGATTCCTTTTCTGTGTCTTCTGGGCCTGTTCTGTTCTCTTCAGGCCCAGGATGCCCCAATATTGAAAATCGCGGCTCTGCACCCCGTTCTGGGAGACATGGCCCGCTCCATTGGCGGCAGCCGCGTGCAGGTGGCGGACCTGCTGCGCCCCAACGGCAACCTGCACAGTTTTGAACCCGCGCCGCAGGATATTGCCGCCGCGGGACAGGCGAGCCTGGTGCTGGCCTCCGGCAAAAACCTGGAGCCGTACCTTCCCAAATTAAAGGACGCCCTGGGAGGCAATGTGCAAATTCTGGATCTTGGAGCCTCCGTTCCGGACGTTCCCGTGGAGGAAGACACCGCAGACCATGACCATGAACACGACGGAGACTGCTGCGCCCACGGCCCCAACGACCCCCACTGGTGGCACACCCCGGCCAATATGAAACGCGCCGCCCGCACCCTGGCCGCAATGCTCACGCGGCTGGACCCGGCCCATGAACAGGACTATAAAGCCGGCCTGGCCCGGTGGAACAGAAAGATGGACCAGCTTTCCTCCTGGGCCAGAAAGGAGCTTGCGGACATTCCGGAAAAGGACCGCGTCCTGGTTACGGGGCATGCGGCCATGAACCATTTCTGCCGGGAATTCGGCTTCCGCAGCATCAGCATCCAGGGAATAAGCCGTGAAGACGAAGGCAACTCCGCCCAGCTGGCCTCCACGCTGAACAAGCTGAGGTCCGCCGGGGTCAAGGCCCTGTTCCCGGA
>OLOK01002585.1_pt1 | contig 12443 bp, 10 predicted proteins | sample 1672591 | NCBI WGS metagenome assembly OLOK01 (sample SAMEA3136703, study PRJEB25190) | human gut metagenome | biome: human gut; feature: human-associated habitat; material: faeces | place: Austria | collected 2013 | reverse complement strand
AGATGAAGAAAAATTATGTAAGCCGACTAAAACTGACTGCTTAATTTTTGAACCGTCGGATTTTCGTAACGTAATTTGTATGAAATGCCTATTCTATGGCATTTCATACGCTCTTTTTACTAATTGACGGAATTGACGAAAAATAGAATCGCCTTTTTATCTTATTATATCATAAAAATTATCAGATATTCGATAGGAAAAACTTTAATTTGGTTGGAAATTCCTGTATTTTGTGGTAAAATATACTTAACACAAATGAAAGGGATTGGCGGTGTATTTATGATTAAAATTGCGATCGTGGATGATGAAAAAATATTTGTTTCATGTTTCCAAAAAGATCTAAAAAGATTATTTCAACAAAATAAAGTAACTTGCATCATTGCGTCTGTGGGAACTGCATTCGTAAACGGAATTATATATGTTATGTGTGCAGAAAGTATTGATTATGGAGAATGGAAGAGTGGTATCAGAGTTCAGGGATTTTTGATGGCATTTATCGGATTTGCAGTAAAAATTGCGAACTCTATTGTTCAGATGATAACTACAGCCATTCTGAATGCAGGTGGTTATAATGGAGCGGCAGAAGTGCAGACTGCATCAGCTGTAAACGCGATTGAATTCTGTTACGTCTGGATTCCTGTAATTTTGTTCGTTATCGTATTTATAATAAATGGATTTTATAAGCTTGACAAAATCTACCCTCAGATTCGTGCAGATCTTAATAAAAAAAGAGATGCTATGGCAACAGAAAATTAATTTTATATAGAAAACAGAGAGAGGAAATGAACTATGGCGGTTTTTAGAATTGCATTTGCATCTGAAACTTTATTTCGCACAGTTAATTTAAATGTTATTGTGCCTGTAGAAACTTATGGAAGAACTGACGTAAAAAAACCAGAAAAATTTAAGACTCTTTATCTGCTTCATGGATTTGGCGGAAGTCAGGATGACTGGATGGATTATAGCAATTTGAGAGCAATATCCGAAAAGTATAATCTTGCGATTGTTCTTCCTTCCGGGGAAAACAGTTTTTATGAAAATATGAACAGCATTGCAGGTCGTTACAGTGATTTTACAGGGAAAGAAATTGTTGATTTTACCAGAAGAATGTTTCCTCTTTCTGAACGGAGAGAGGACACCTACATTGGTGGACTTTCCATGGGTGGTTTTGGTGCATTGAGACTGGGAAGTCTTTATCATGAAACATTTGGAAAGCTGTTTACCTTGTCAGGTGCGTTTATCATCGACAATATTTCTGGTCAGAAGGCCGGATATTCAGACAGCATTGCAGATTATGATTATTATGTGCGTACGTTTGGAGATCTGGATTGTTTAAAAGATTCTGAAAAAGATCCGATGTATTGTGTAAAAAAAGCAGTTTTACAAAAAAATATGCCGGAGGTTTATCAGGCAGTAGGGACAGAAGACTTTTTGATCCAAGAAAATCGTATGATGAAAAAATATCTGGAAAAAGAAGGAGTAAAAGTGACGTATCACGAGGCAGAGGGAATTCATGACTGGTCGTTTTGGAATAAATATTTGCCAGAAGCGGTGGAATGGCTGCTGAAATAAAAGCGTGATGTTGTGTGAGATTGTCAGAGGGTATGCTATAATGAGGTAAAACAATATTTTGCCGGAGGTGTTTATGTCAGAATTATACGAAAGTGAAGATTTTATTTATAACAGGATACCTATTCGTATTTTTAATCATTGCTTTGATGGAATAGAGATTTTTACACCTACTCACTGGCATCGTAATATTGAATTTAATCTTGTGACCTGTGGAAGAATCCGTCGGATTGTAGATGGAATACAGTATGATCAGACGGAAGGAGATATTTTCATAGTTAACAGTGGAGAAATTCATGCGGATCACTGGATTGATGAGACAGATCATTTTGAGGGTATTACTGTTCAGATTTCCAAAAGTTTTATGGAACGCTGGCTTGGAGGAGACTTTTATTTGAGTATACCTGAGAAAGCGGAAGATATGCAGCAGATGATAAATATTCTGCTGCAATTTGGAACACTGAAGCAGAAGAAAGAACAGAATGGTTATGCTGGTTTTGGAGAAAATCTGGATGGAACTGTTGAAAATGATCTGTCAAGAATCCGGGCAATGGAACTGTTGTTTCGATTACTCGGAGTTCTTCGTATGTCCTGTGTGAAGAAACCAACAGGAAGCAGGCGTAACAGAGAAGACAGCATTAATAAAATTAAGGAAATCACGAATTATCTTGACAAACATTATACAGAAAATCTGACACTTGCTGCTGTTGCAGAACAATTTCATTACACATCTGCACATTTATCACGGTTATTTAAAAAGCATATAGGAATTAATTTTCATGATCATTTACAGTATCTTCGTCTTATGAATTGTGTGGAAATGATGAAAATACATCCGGAAATGCAGCTTACGGTTATAGCACTGAATAATGGGTTTCCAAATATAAAATCTTTTATCGAAACTTTTAAACGATTTTATGGATGTACTCCATCTGCATGGATGAAAAAGAAAAGATGAGGATTGTATTAATAGAAGGGATTTTATTATGGCATACATAGAATTACAATATTTGTCATCAACGATTACTAAATTTACAACGGTTAAAGCTTATCTGCCTACAGACGGAATGAGTGGAAAAAATTTTGAGCCTCCGTATAAAACCTTATATTTTCTTCCTGGTTTCAGTAATGATGCAACAACACTTATGACCTATCTGGGATTCAGACGGGAATGTGAGTTAAAAGGAATCGCAGTAGTAGTGGTAGATGGAGATAATTCTTTTTATGTAGATCATTCCAGAAGGCTTTCCAATTACTCTGCATTTATAAAAGAAACGGTGGATATGACAAGGAAACTTCTGCCCCTTTCAACAAGAAGAGAAGACACATTTATAGGTGGAATTTCAATGGGTGGATATGGGGCATTATTAAATGGACTCAGATTTCGTTTGTATTTTTCAAAAATAGCAGCATTATCTCCAAGTGCAGATTGTTATGATCTGATTTGTGGACATGAAGAGATGTTTGACCGGGAATTATTTGAAAATGTATTTGGCAGCGAAGAAAAGTATTATGAGAATGATACAAATCTCTGTAAATTTTACTCAGAGGTTCCAAAAGAAGAGATTCCGGAACTTTTTATTGCCTGTGGAGAGCAGGATGATCTGGTTGGAAAGGGAGTAAAAGATTTCCGTGAAAAGCTTAAGGAACTGGAGATACCTTTTATTGACAGAATGGGTCAGGGAAATCATGAAATGGCGTATTGGGAAGATCAGATGGATCCGGTCTTTTCCTTTCTGTCAGAGATCGAGCCGGGCACAAAAACAAGGTTAATACTCGAAAATCATAATTAAATAAATTGCAAAGAGAGGAAAATGTCATGAATCAGGCGATAACGTCACAGGCTCTTTCATTTTGTCCGGTTATACCGGCAGCTGGTGAACCAGAGGGACAGATCAGAGATGCGGAAGGCAATGTATGGATTCAGATTAAGGCAGATCATGCTTCAGATGTCAGTCTGATCATCTACGAGCAAAAATTTCCGTTTATTAAAGAAGAAGGAATATGGAAGTTGAAATATCCGGGAAAGGATGGAATAACTCTTGTACAATTGCAGATTGATGGAATGAATGTACTTACCCCCTACCTTCCGATATGTTATGGATATAGTAGGCCATATAATTATGTTTCAATAGAAACAGAAGAAGAGTTCTATTATCTGAAAAATGTACCACATGGAACTGTGAGACAGGAATATTTTTATTCTGATATAACCGGAGAATGGGAACGCTGTTTTGTTTATACACCAGCGGAATATGAGGAGTGTCCGGAGAAGAGATATCCAGTTTTGTATTTACAGCATGGACATGGAGAAAATGAAACCGGATGGATCGAAGAAGGAAAAGTCCATTTTATTATGGATAATCTGGTTCAGGCGAAAGAAGCAAGGTCATTTATCATTGTGATGAATAATGGAATGGTTCAGACGAAAAATGCAGAAGGAAAGAGAATAGTAGATCATACGATATTTCCTGAATATCTGATAAAAGATGTGATTCCATACATAGAAAAGAAATATCGTACAATTAAAAACAAGGACAGCCGGGCAATGGCAGGTCTGTCCATGGGGTCTATTCAGACGAGTATCACGGCATTTGAATATCCGGAATATTTTTCCTATATTGGATTATTCAGTGGATTTCTTCGTGATTTTATTCAGGGAGATAAAATTATGGACATGGTCCAGAGAGGAAAGGCCTCTGATAAACATCTGAGAATTCTGGACAGTAAAGAAACATTTAAAAATAATTTTAAGATCTTTTTTCGTGCAATGGGAGAGAATGATATTTTTATCCAGAAGTTTCTGGAGGAAGATGAACTTTTAAGTAAAAAAGATATTTCATGCATCAGAATCATTTATGAGGGTGGGCATGACTGGAATGTATGGAGACGTTGTATTCGAGATTTTGCGAAACTGTTATTCTGAAAAATGGATTGTAATGTAAGACAATAAAAGAAATGACAGAAAAGGACGGATGATAAAAATCCGTCTTTTTCTGTCATTTCTTTTATATCCGTGGTTATGACCACATCTTTATGGGGAAATGTATATTATATTGAGTTTGTGAAAAAAATGAATATACAGAAACCATAAGGAGGTTTTTATCATGAAACATAAAATGTTTTGTTTTCAGTGTCAGGAAACAGCAGGATGCACGGGATGTACAAATTCAGGAGTCTGTGGAAAGAAGCCGGAAGTTGCAGCGATGCAGGATCTTCTGATCTATGTCACAAAGGGGCTTTCTGCAGTTACAACAGAACTTCGAAAAGAAGGAAAAGAGATTCCGGATGAGATTGATCATCTGGTGGTGATGAATCTTTTTACAACCATTACAAATGTAAATTTTGACAGAGAATCCATTACAGAACGTATTACAGAAACATTGAAGGCAAAGGAAAGATTGCTTTCAGAAGTGGAAGACAAAGATCAGCTTCCGGATGCAGCAGTCTGGAACGGAAAAGAAGAGGAATTCGAAGAAAAAGCATCCAAGGTCGGAATTCTTTCCACCGAAAATGAGGACATCCGAAGCTTAAGAGAACTGATCACATACGGATTAAAAGGGCTTGCCGCTTATGAGAAGCATGCACTTGCACTTCTTCATAATGAGGAAGAACTGGATGCTTTTCTTCAGAGAGCACTTGCCGCAACACTGAATGATACTCTCAGTGCGGAAGAACTGACAGCTCTGACGCTGGAAACCGGAAAATATGGTGTACAGGTGATGGCACTTCTTGATAAGGCAAATACAGAGACTTATGGAAATCCGGAGATCACAAAAGTAAATATCGGGGTTCGAAACAATCCGGGAATCCTGATTTCAGGACACGATCTCCGTGATCTGGAAATGCTGCTGGAACAGACGCAGGGGACAGGTGTGGATGTCTATACACATTCAGAGATGCTTCCGGCACATTACTATCCGGCATTCAAAAAATATCCGAATTTTGCAGGAAATTATGGAAATGCATGGTGGAAACAGAAAGAAGAGTTTGAGAGTTTTCATGGTCCGATCGTGATGACTACAAACTGTATTGTTCCGCCAAAGGACAGCTACAAAGACCGGATCTATACGACAGGAGCTGTGAGATATCCGGGATGTAAACATATTCCGGGAGCAGAAGGTGAAGAGAAAGACTTTTCTGCTGTGATCGAGCATGCAAAGAAATGTGCGCCGCCACAGGAGATTGAGAGCGGAGAGATCGTCGGAGGTTTTGCCCATGCACAGGTTCTTGCGCTGGCAGATCAGATCGTAGAGGCGGTTAAGACAGGGGCTATCCGCAAGTTTGTTGTAATGGCAGGCTGTGATGGCCGGGCAAAGACCAGAAATTACTACACAGATTTTGCAAAGGCACTGCCAAAAGATACTGTGATCCTGACTGCCGGCTGTGCAAAATACAAATATAATAAACTGAATCTTGGAGATATCAATGGTATTCCGAGAGTACTTGATGCGGGACAGTGTAATGATTCGTATTCACTGGCTGTGATCGCACTGAAACTGAAGGAAATATTCGAACTGGAAGATATCAACGACCTTCCGATCGTGTACAATATCGCCTGGTATGAGCAGAAAGCGGTGATCGTACTCCTGGCTCTGCTTTCCCTTGGAGTCAGAAATATCCACCTGGGACCGACACTTCCAGCATTCCTTTCCCCGAATGTGGCAAAGATCCTGGTTGATAATTTCGGAATCGGAGGAATCCGTTCTGTAGAGGAAGATATTGCGGATCTGATTGGATAAAATAAAGAGGATTCCATAGTCCATCTGTCTTAAAAATCACTTGCAAATCCACTGCATATGTTAGATAATTAACGTGTTGCAGTGGATATTTTTTGCAGAATATATAAAGATCAGGGATGGAAACGAAGATGAAAACAGGGAAATATGATGAGAACCGGTTGCTGCATCTGCTTCTGGATATGGGAGAAATGCTTCTTGCTTCCGGGGCGGAGATCAACCGTGTTGAGGACACGCTGCAGAGGATCGGACGGGCCTATGGGGCAGCCAAGATGAACGTTTTTGTTATCACATCCAGCATAGTGATAACCATGGAAAAAACAGACGGGGAACTTCTGACACATACCAGGAGGATAAACTATACAGGAAGTACAGACTTCACAATGCTGGAACAGCTGAATGCACTCAGCAGGAACTGCTGTATCAATCCGATTCCGCTGGAGCAGTTTCACAGAAGACTGCAGGAAATCGCAGAACCAAAAACACGATGGGAACTCTATGTGGGCAGCATTCTGGCTGCGGGAAGTTTTGCCGTGTTTTTTGGAGGAACATTTGCGGATGGAATCGTGGCCGCCCTGGTAGGAGTCCTTATCTGTTTTATACAGGAAAAAATAACAGGCCTTTTTGCAAATACGATCATGTTTAACCTGTTTATATCCTTTATTGTGGGAGCCGTAATCTGTCTGACAGTAAGAGTTCTGCCAGTTTTAAATATGGACAAGATCATGATCGGAGATATCATGCTTCTGATTCCGGGAATTCCGGCGACAAACTCCATCAGAGACATGCTGATGGGAGATACGATCTCCGGACTGATGCGACTGATCGAGAGTATTCTGTGGGCGGGAGCCCTTGCCTGTGGATTTATGGCAGCGATTTGGATGGTGAGAGTATGAAAGATGTGATATTGCAGTTGGTTATGGCGTTTGTCGGTTCGCTGGGATTTGCCATGCTGTTCCGGCTGAGACAGTCGTTGTGGGTATCGGCATCTCTGGGAGGTGTTGTCTGCTGGGGAGGTTATCTGCTGGTGATGTATTTCAGTAACGGTCAGATTTTTATTTCCGGTCTGGCGGCTTCTGCACTGGCAGCAGTCTATGCGGATTTTCTTGCAGCCAGAAAGAGAGCTCCGGTCCCGCTGTTTTTGATTCCGTCAGTTGTGCCGCTGATTCCGGGAAGTACGCTGTACTACACGATGAGTGCAGCAGTGCAGGGAAATACAGAAGAAGTGTCACACTATGGCAGTCTGACACTTCAGTATGCATTGTCCATCGCGGGTGGGATCTGTATCGTGTGGACGATCTTATCAATTTTCCGAAGATATTATGTTCTCAGAACAAACAGAATTAAATAATCAAATACATTTGTATGCAATGATCGTTACCGTTCCTTTGCCGGGGTAACGTTTCATTGCATATTTATTTGGATAAGCTTCGATCAGATCCGGCAGTTTGAGGAAACCGTAGGTGCGGGCATCGAAATCCGGCTTTGCACGCTTGATATACTGGCCTGCAGAGCTGACATTGACATAACGGTCGTCATCCTGGTACTTGTCCCAGGCGATGTGGAGCAGTTTGTGGATTTCCTTTAATTCTTTTGCTTTGCGGCGTTCTTCTGCACTTTCCTGGCTGCGTCTGCTGTTTCTCGTCTTTCTGGAAGAAACCGGGGCAGGCTGATGCTCCGGAGTATCTGGATCTTTGCTCAGATTTTCGAGATAAACAAATTCATCGCAGGCATTTCGGAACGGCTCCGGTGTTTTCTTCTCTCCGACGCCCATGACATAGACTCCGGATTCGTGAAGTTTGATCGCAAGAGGCGTGTAATCACTGTCACTGGCAACGATGACAAATGCATCGTAGATCCCGCTGTGCAGAAGATCGAGAGTGTCGATCACGAGAGCCATGTCGGTGGCGTTTTTGCCCGCAACGTAGTCAAATTGCTGTTCTGCCTTGATCGCGAGGCGTTTCAGTTCATTCTCCCAGTTCTTAAGGGAACCTTTGCGCCAGTTGCCGTACGCGCGCTTCACGACGATACGGCCGTTGGCAGAGATTTCCTGTATGACAGATTCCAGCTTGGACAGCTGGGTGTTGTCGGCATCTATGAGCATTGCTATATTTTTAAGATTTTTCATTCGATTTTTTCTCCTTGATAAAAAGCATCATTAATAAAACTATATCATTTTCAGAAAAAATTTTCCAGATTGATTACAAATTATTCTGGATTTTTGCATAGGAGTGTGCTATTATCGAGAGAATGCTGTTGATTCACGTGTAAAATTTTGGGAGGAATAGGAATGATCACGTTTTTGGCATCACTTTTTATTAAGGACAGGCGGAATTATGATTCACCGGCGGTCCGTCAGGCATATGGAGTTTTGAGCGGGGCAGTGGGAATCGGACTGAATATCCTGCTGTTTCTTGGAAAATGGATCGCAGGAACGCTCAGCGGATCGATCGCGATCACGGCGGATGCATTTAACAACTTGTCCGATGCGGGTTCATCAATCATCACATTGATCGGATTCCGGCTTTCCGGTCAGGCACCGGACCCGGAGCATCCGTTTGGACATGGAAGGATGGAGTATATTTCGGGGCTGCTGGTCTCTGTTGCGATCCTGGTTATGGGATTTGAGCTGATCTGGTCATCGTTCGGGAAACTGCGTGATCCGGAACCGATCGAGAGCAGTGCATTGGTCTTGGGAATCCTGCTTGCGTCAATCCTTGTGAAAGTCTATATGTTTTATTACAATCGTTCCCTGAGCAAAAAGCTTGACAGTGCAGCGATGAAAGCGACATCAGTGGACAGTTTGAGCGATACTGTTGCGACGACACTGGTTCTGATCGCAACCGTGATCAGTAAATATACAGGACTGATCCTGGATGGATGGTTTGGCATCCTGGTCGGGATCTTTATCGTTTATACAGGTGGTTCTACACTGAAAGAAACCATAGACCTTCTTATTGGACAGCCGCCGAAGAAGGAGTTTATTGATGAGATCCGGGAGATTGTTCTAGGACATTCACTGGTCTATGGGGTGCACGATCTGATCGTCCATGATTATGGTCCGGGACGAAGAATGATCTCGCTCCACGCGGAGGTTGCTGTGGATGGGGATATTCAGGACATCCACGAGCAGATCGACCATATCGAACATGAACTTCAGGAAAAGCTGAACTGTTCCGCAACGATCCACATGGACCCGATCGTGACAGACGATAAGGAAGTTCTGGAAATGAAGGCGAAGGTGGAGGCGATGGTACAGTCTCTGGATGAAGCCTTCAGCATGCACGACTTCCGTATGGTCAAGGGTCCGACCAGAACCAACCTGATCTTCGATGTGGAAGTGCCGAGAAAAACTTCTCTGACCGACAATGAGATCATGAACCGGCTGAAAGAACAGGTACATGGTCTGCCGGGAAGTAAATATTTTGCGGTGATACAGATCGATCATGAGTATTATTAAGTACGGAAAGATAAATGTACAAAATCAAGTACAAAGAAAATACCTGCAAAAAGAAATTGACAGATACAAAAAAATTGTTATAATAAACGCATCGAGAGAAAATTTTGTGCACAAGCTGCATGTATAAAGGAAATAGCAGATGACTTCGAAGGCGAAAATACCTGCTGTTTCCTTTTTTATTTGGCTCGGTAAAAAGAGAAAGAGAGGAAAGAATATGGAAACAAAAGAAAAAAACGTGGCAACGCCATATGATCTTGATGGAAAGCCCCCGCTGAAACTGGCGATTCCACTTGGACTGCAGCATGTACTTGCAATGTTTGTCGGCAACCTGACTCCACTTCTGATCATTACAGGAGTGTGCGGCATTGAATCAGGAAGCAGTATTCAGGTGGCACTCCTTCAGAATGCCATGCTGGTTGCAGGAATCGTAACACTGATCCAGGTATACACGATCGGACCGATCGGCGGAAAACTACCAATCGTCATGGGAACGAGTTCCGGTTTCATCGGTGTCTGCAGAAGTGTTGCGATCACAATGGGAAGTGGGGTTGCAGGATATGGAGCAGTCCTGGCGGCATGTTTTATAGGAGGTCTGTTTGAAACAGTACTTGGTGGATTTCTGAAACCACTCCGCAAATTTTTCCCTGCAGTTGTTACCGGTACAGTGGTACTGTCTATTGGACTTTCACTGATCTCTGTTGGTATCGGATCTTTCGGAGGCGGAAGTTCAGCAGCAGATTATGGCTCTCTGGAAAATCTGTTTGTAGGTACTTTTGTTTTGGTCGTGATCATTGCACTGAAACATGGAACAAAAGGATTTACCAGTTTTTCCTCTATTCTGATCGGTATTATTGCCGGATATATCCTGGTATCGATCATGGCAATGATCCTTCCGACAACATTTACCTATGTGGATGAAACGGGTGCCACAGTAGAGGCAACAAAGGCCTGGGTAGTGAACTGGAGCAAGGTGGCAGACGCATCCTGGTTTGCAGTTCCGAAGATTATGCCGGTCAAATGGGTATTTGACGCGAAGGCAATCGTTCCGATCTGTATTATGTTTGTAGTTACAGCAGTAGAAACAGTAGGTGATATTTCCGGTATCACAGAGGGTGGTCTTGGAAGAGAGGCTACGGACAAAGAACTTTCCGGTGGTGTTATGTGTGACGGACTGGGATCTTCTTTCGCAGCTTTGTTAGGTGTCCTTCCGAACACATCTTTCAGCCAGAATGTAGGCCTGGTCGCAATGAACAAAGTCGTAAACCGTTACAGCATTGGAATCGGTGGAATCTTCCTGATCGCATGCGGACTGTTTCCGAAACTTGCAGCACTGATCTCTATCATGCCGCAGAGCGTTCTGGGAGGAGCTGCTGTCATGATGTTTTCCTCCATCGTAGTCAGCGGAATCCAGCTTATTACCAAATGGCCTATATCACCGAGAAATGTAACGATCGTTTCGGTTGCGCTTGGCGTTGGATACGGGCTCGGTTCCAACTCCGCAGTTCTTGCACAGCTTCCGGAGAGCATCAACCTGATCTTCGGCGGCTCCGGTATTGTTCCGGCAGCGTTATTCGCAATCATCCTGAATATCGTTCTTCCGAAGGATGAAAAAACAGAGGTGGAAATGGCAGAGGAGATTCTGGCAGACAAAAAAGCAAAAGAAAAGTAAGTAAAATAAGAGAATGATAACAGGCAGGGACGAGTGGAAAAAACTCATTCCTGCCTGTTGTATATGTAGGAATGATAGTATAAAAGTAGTTCTGATGCCTGCAGGGGCAGTCTTAGAAGCTTCGTGTCTGAAGCGATTTTTCCAGTAATTACAGTACCGTGAAATCAGAATACAGGGTTTACACGTGTCTTTAAATCACCTATAATGAAGATATCTGAGAATGATATGTTCTGAAAGGTGGTGAAGGTATGGAGGAATATTATATGCCGACAGGTATATAGTATAAGGACGAATTAAGGAAAGATAAGATCAAAGTAGAAGAGCAGATTGAATTACTCAAAAACAAAGAATATGACAGACTTTTAACATAATATATAACAAGAATTCTCCTACCTCTGCAGGTAGTGAGATGAATTGTAGATCTGAGCATAAATGCTCAAAAGAATTTTATAAATAAAAAAGAAAACACTTGTTCTCATGGATGACTTGTATTATAATAAAAAAGAACATATTGTTCAGAAATGGCAATTGAAATCATTTGTAAACATGTAGAAATACGAGGTGAGGAAAATAAATCGGGCAGTAAAAGTAAGAATCTATCCAAATGCAGAACAACGTGTACAAATAGAAAAAACAATCGGCTGCAGCCGATTTATCTATAACTGTATGCTTGCAGATAAAATGGAACATTATAAAAAAGAAAAAAAGATGTTAAGGAACACACCAGCCAGTTACAAGAAAGAATATCCCTGGCTGAAAGAGGTGGATTCATTGGCGTTAGCAAATGTACAGATGCATCTGGAAAGCGCATTCCATAAGTTTTTTCGTGAACCATCTGCAGGATTTCCGCGTTTCAAATCAAAGAAGTCATCAAGAAAATCTTATACAACAAACGTAGTGAATGGAAATATCTTTCTGGAAGGAAACTATTTGAAACTGCCTAAGATGACAGCTGTCAGAATGAAGCTTCACCGTCCGATATCAGAAAAATGGAAACTGAAATCTG
>OLOK01002583.1_pt1 | contig 12452 bp, 10 predicted proteins | sample 1672591 | NCBI WGS metagenome assembly OLOK01 (sample SAMEA3136703, study PRJEB25190) | human gut metagenome | biome: human gut; feature: human-associated habitat; material: faeces | place: Austria | collected 2013 | reverse complement strand
TCATCGTCTAATCCAATGTAGAATCTAGATTCTCCTGGGTCACCTTGACGTCCACTACGTCCACGAAGCTGGTTATCAATTCTTCTTGATTCGTGTCTTTGTGTACCAATTATCTTTAAACCGCCTGCTTCAATAACTTTTTCTTTTTCTTCTTTTATTTCGTTATCGAATTTTTTCTCTAATTCATTGAATTTTTCTCTTGCAGAAAGTATTGCCTTGTCATCTGTCTCGTTATGCGCTGCAGCATCTTCAATTTCTTCATCAGTGTATTTTAGCTTTCTCATTTCTTGTTTTGCAAGATATTCGCTATTTCCACCAAGCATAATATCTGTACCACGTCCTGCCATGTTTGTTGCTATTGTAACAGCTCCAAATTTACCAGCTTGTGCTATAATTTGAGCCTCTTTCTCGTGGTATTTAGCATTTAATACTTCATGAGGAATTCCTTCTTTATCAAGTAATTTACTTAATTTTTCAGATTTATCAATAGATACTGTACCAATTAAAACTGGTTGTCCTTTTTCATGAGCTTTTTTGATGTCTGCTATAACAGCTCTAAATTTGGCATCTTCATTTTTATATATTATGTCTGAATTGTCTTTTCTAATCATTGGCTTATTTGTTGGAATTTCAACAACGTCCAATTTGTATATTTCTTGGAATTCTGCTTCTTCTGTCATTGCAGTACCTGTCATACCAGATAATTTTTCATACATTCTAAAGTAGTTTTGGAATGTAATTGTGGCAAGTGTTTTAGATTCATCGTTTATCTTAACATGCTCTTTTGCTTCAATTGCTTGATGTAATCCGTCATTGTATCTTCTTCCATACATAATTCTTCCTGTAAACTCGTCTACAATTAGAACTTGTCCATCTTTTACAATGTAATCTTTATCTTTCTTCATTATTCCATTTGCATGTAAAGCTTGATTTACATCATGAACTAATTCTGAATTTTCTAAATCATTGAAGTTTTCTAGTCCAAATTCTTGTTCAGCCTTCTTTATACCTTGCTGGGTAAGAGTTGCAGATTTGGCCTTTAAATCTACTATATAATCGTATTTTTCGTTATCTTCTTCTTGCTCATAATCTTTGTCATCTTCTTCAATTATAACTTTAGCTTGTAATTTTTTTACAAAATGGTCAGCTTTTTGATATAAGTTAGAAGATTGTGCTCCTCTACCAGAAATTATAAGTGGCGTACGAGCCTCATCAATTAAAATACTATCGATTTCGTCGACGATTGCATATTTTAATTTTCTTTGAACTAATTGGTTCTTGTATATAACCATGTTATCTCTTAAGTAATCGAAACCAAACTCGTTGTTTGTACCATATGTAACATCACATGCATATGCTTCTTGTTTTTGCTTTGGATTCATTCCAGCAATAACAAGTCCAACAGAAAGTCCTAAGAATCTGTAAAGATTTCCCATCCACTCGCTATCTCTTTTTGCTAGGTAATCGTTTACAGTTATAACGTGAACGCCTTCTCCTGTAAGTGCATTTAGATAAACTGGAAGTGTTGCAACAAGTGTTTTTCCTTCACCTGTTTTCATTTCTGCAATTCTTCCTTGGTGAAGTATAATACCACCAATTAATTGTACATCGAAATGACGCATTCCTAAAACTCTTCTAGATGCTTCTCTTACAACTGCAAATGCTTCTGGTAAAATATCATCTAATGTTTTTCCGTTCTTCAATTGTTCCTTAAAGTATGGAGTTTTTGCAACTAGCTCGCTATCAGATAATTCCTTCATAGCTGGCTCTAAACTGTTTATTTTTTCAACAATAGGCCTTACTCTTTTTACTTCTTTTTCACTGTATGTTTTAAATAATCCCATGAATAATTCATCCTTTCAAATTTATGTAATACAAGGCAAAATAGATTACATTTTGCCATTTTTTAACTTTGTTATAGTTTACGTGGTTATTATATAACTAAATGTGGCATTTAGCAAGTAAAATCGTAATAAATTATTAAAATATATAATAAAACAGAGCGTACTTTAAGGCTCTGTTTTTATTCATCTTTATAAAGTCGCAGATGTTGGTACATAACTCTCGTCTGGCGGATATACATACTCATCATTTGGCGTCTTTGTCTCTTTTATTTTTTCTATTTCTATAACCGGAATCTCTCCATGGTATTCTCCTTTTGTTATTGTTCCTTCAATTTCTACCCAACATCCATCTTTGTATTTTTCTGCCCCATTCAAGTGACACAAAAATCCTACCACAACTGCCTGCAAATCTGGAGAAACAATCATTTGCCTTGCAAGTACAAATTGATCATTCGAAAAATCATATAATCTGTACACAAATCCTACAAATTTAATTTTTTTACCAATATACTGGTTCATATTATCATGAACTGTTTTTAATACATTTGTATAATTGGCTGCAGATATGGTATTTATTTCACTTTGTGGAACTCCTTCACTCTTTGATGTTATTCTTTCATTTGAATTAATTATATTTATTACTCCTATTGCAAACATTATAAATATTAAAATTGTTAAAATAACAAATACTATTTTAAATATCATCTTACCATTTAGCTTAAAATTGCGAACATACATCTTTCAATCCTCCCATAAGAATTGTTCTTCTTATGGTACATACTATGAAAGATTTATTGCTTTTATGAATAATCTCTTGAAAATATAGATTTTACAACTCCTTTGTCAAGTAAATTACTGAATATGTTTTTTAGAATTATTAAAGCTATTGGACCAATAAACAAACCGATTACTCCAGATACTTTAAAGCCAGTATACATCGCAATTAATGTAAATATCGGGTGAATTCCAATGTGATTGCCTACAATTCTTGGTTCTATAAATTGTCTTACAACAGACATTATTATCCATAGCACAAATATACTTATTGCAAGTCTTATGTCTCCATTACATGCTGTGATTATTGCCCATGGGACCATTACGCTACCCGACCCGAATATTGGGAGCGCGTCTACAAATCCAATCCCCAGTGCATATAGTAATGGATATGAAACTTTCATTCCAGTTAGTTTGAATATATAGAGTCCAATTAACGAAATTATGAATGACACCAATACTAATATTGCCTCAGCTTTTAGATACCTACCTAACACTTCCATTATTTCTTTCAGATGTTTGTAAATTTTCTTTACCCACATTTCGGGTAAATGGTGTTCAAGTTGGTCTATCATGTATACTTTATCTGTACAAATAAAGTACAGTGATAAAAATGTTACAGCCAAATACACTCCAATAGTTGGAATCGACGTGATCCATTCTAGTACACCTTTTAAGAATGAATTTAGCCATAATACTGCTGTATTTAGGAGTTCTGTTGCAGACCTTTCAATAGCCGTAACAACATTTTCTGGAATGTTCAACTTTTTTAAGTTTTCACTGCCAATAAATTTTTGTATCATCTGGCTCGCATTTGTAAAATACGTTCCCAAATTATCTAATAAATTTGAGCCTTCCGAAACAAGTGTTGCAATCCCCCAAGTTAATAATCCAATAATTATTCCTAGTACAAATACTATCACAATAATTGCACTTGTTTTTCGTCTAAATTTACATTTTCTCATAAAAAATCTTATAGCAGGCTCTAGCAAAAGAGATATTACAAATGCAATTAAAAAAGGCATATAAAAGCAAGCTAGTTTGAAACTTAGATAAATAGTTATAAAGCTTAATATCAATAAAACTAACTTTCTAAAAACCTTTGTCCAATAATTCATATCAATTACCATAATAGCTCCTAATAAATAATATATTACTATTTTATGGTAATTTTCAAAAAGTATACGTTACTATAAAATTATTTTAATCTTTTAAAGGCAGAAATACATCTTATTTTTTTAACTTCGGTACGGCGCTCTTGGTAAAAGGCGAGCTTGACCTTGTTTTTCAAAATAAGATGTATTTTTGCTTTAATGTTATTTATCTATATTTTTTGTTACTCTGCATTACGCTCGTCTGTTCCACAAATACATTCTATTGTATCACACAATTCTTTTTGGTCTACTGATTGATTTGCGGCTAAATCTCCTAATGTTAAAATTCCGATAACTTTGTTGTTTTGTGTTACAGGTATTCTTCTAATTTGTTTTTCAGACATTAATCTTTCAGCCTCTGTAATTTCGCTGTTTGGAGTACATGAGCATGGCTGTGTTGTCATTATCTCGCTAACTTGGGTCTTGCAAGTATCTTTATCACAGGCAACTGCTCTTAAAAGAATGTCTCTATCTGTTACAATTCCTACTAATCTGTTTGAATCATCGCATACTGGAGTACAACCAATATGGCATTCGCACATCATTTTAGCACAGTCCTGTACAGATGTGTTTGGTTTTACAAAATTAACATGATTACACATACAATCTTTAACTTTCATTTATATATCCACCTTTCAAAAAAATTTACAATATTATTATGCACATTTGAAAATTGAATATACAGTTTGAATTTTGCTGATTTGGCAAAATTTTCTTTTAAAGTTGATTTAATACTAAAGTTTGAATAAACGCCCTTTTTATGTCATCTTTGGTATTTTTTTCATTTAATTCTTCAAGAATTTCATCTGTAATTTGATTAATTAAAGTTTTTGTTGGTTTTTGTGTAATTTTTTTGCATTTATTTATAACTATCGGATTAATTTTTAAGTATGACTCTGGATATAAATCTACCGTCTGTAAAGTTGGCTCTTTTATGTTTATCTCACTTCTTGTATATGTATCTCCAATTATAGTTTTCATATACTCATCAGTATTTAACATATTTGTATCCTCCCTCGAACTATTCTGGAAGATATATTTTAATAATGTTCTTGCATTATTAAAACCTCCTCATATACTGTATTATATGAGAAGGTTTTTGTTTTGTTAATTTAGTTCATTTACATACTGTTTGAATTTTTTTCCACGTTCTTCAAAATTTTTGAAGGCATCAAAGCTTGCACTTGCCGGCGATAATAACACTACATCTCCTGTTACTGCTTTTTGTTTTGCCATTTTAACGGCTTCTTCAAGATTTGTACAATGTATAATGTCTATTTTCTTGTCTTGCATTTCTCCTAATGCTATGACTGTTGCATTTTCAATTTTTTCAGATGTTGGGCCAGTCAATATTAATGTTCCTACTTTTTGTGCTATTTTTTCTCCAATTTCTTTGTAATCTAATCCTTTGTCTGATCCACCTGCTAGCAATACAATATTTTCATCAAAAGCATTCAATCCCGCAATTGTACTTGCTGGGCTAGTTCCAATAGAATCGTTGTAATATCTTACTCCATTTAGTTCTCTTACAAACTCTAATCGGTGTTCAACCCCATTAAAATTCTTTATTGCATTTAATTGTTGTTCTTTAGTAGCGACTGTTTCTGTTGCTGCAAGTGCAGCACAAATATTTTCGTAATTATGAATTCCTCTTAATTTTATTTCATCTTTTTTCAATAACTCTATGCATTTTCCATCTACACAATGTTTTATCATCTGGTCAGCTCTGTCATACACATATCCATCTTTTAATTGCTTTGTACTACTAAAGAATACAGCTTTTCCGACTACATCTTTTGCAAAGTTTCTAGTAATATCATTATCCTTATTTAGGATTGCTATTCCGTTTTTATCTTGATGTAAGAGAATATTTTTCTTTGCTTCTTGATATTCCTCATATGATTTATGTACATTCAAGTGGTCTGGAAACATATTTGTTACAACTGCAATATCTGGGCTAACTTCCATTCCCATTAATTGAAAACTACTTAATTCAAGCACAATTATATCGTCTGGTCTCATATCTTTTACTTTAGTAAATATAGGCTTTCCAATGTTTCCTCCTAAAAAGCAATTACGTCCTGTTTGCTTTAATATTTCATATATAATTGATGTAGTAGTAGTTTTTCCCTCTGTGCCAGTTACGCCTATTACCTTACATGGTGCAAGCTTTAATACCATTTCAATTTCAGACGTTAATAATGCACCTCTTTCAACTTCTTCTACAAACTCTGGTATTGTTGGTAATGCACTAGGAGATCTGAAAATAACATCAAATCCATGTAATCTAGATAGATTATCTTCTCCTATTTCAACTTCATATCTATATTTATTTATTTTTTCCATAATTTCATCTGATAAATTTCTCTTGTCAAATACTGTAACTTTCGCATTTTTATCATAAAAATAATCAAGCAAAGGCACATTGCTAACACCCATGCCGATTATAGCAACCTTTTTACCATCTAAGAATTTATTAAATTCTTCTAACTTTTCATTTACAAAATCCATACTTAAACTCCTTTTTAGTTTTTTGCCCATTAGGGACGCCCCTTTGGGGGCGAAATATTTTATTGAGCAATCTTTTCTAATATTTTCATAGCCGATTCTTCTGCATTCTTGCATTCTGTTACATCAACATCAATTGTTTTGCTGTATCTCTTGTAGAAGCCGGCTTGCTCCTGCAACATATCTCTTTCTTCAATATGTTTTTTCAATTCTTCTCTTGTTATTGTTTCATTTTCATATTGATGCATTTTTCTATCTACTCTTGTATCTATATCTGCTGTTACGAAGAAATGATAATCTAGCTCAGGATAAATTTTCATTAAGTCTCTACCTGATATTATTAGATTATATTGCTTTTTATATGCATCTATTAATTTTCTTCCAAATATGTAGAATTTTGTGTTATCAGCATCTTTTGCAATTTTAGAAACTGCCATTGATGTTGTGTCTGATTGTAAACTTTCTTCATTTATTTCTTTTCCATCAACATAAACAACACTTTCTCTATTTTCTATTTTCAATTCTACTTTTAATATATCCATCATTTGCTTTATATCAATTGGTTTATCTGTTCCATGCATAATCTTATTCATGTCAGCTCCTGAAGACATTAATGCAAATACAATTCCTCTATATAAATTGCCACCATGTAATATTATACTATTAGGTATTTTGTCTAATAATTCCCTACAAATTGATGTTTTGCCAGCTCCAACTAGTCCTTCTATTCCTATTGTTATATTATTCTCTATTATATTATTTTCCATTTTTTCACCTTGTTCCTAATTTATTTATACAGTAATTATATGTATTTTGTTCTAATCTGTCAATAGAGTAATTTTGCTATTTTTTATTATGTTGACCTTTCGAAGATTCTGTGGTAAAATTAGTTAGTTCGTTTTATACACATGTATAATTGAAAGGAGCATATGAGATGAATATTTTTGTTGGATGTTCGTCTCGTGATGTAACTGATAACGTTAAGTGGAGCCGCTATTGCACGGCAACACTTGAAGTTACAAAATTCATAACTGCGCATAAGCACACTCTCGTATTTGGCGGTTGTGCAAGAGGCCTTATGGGGCTTATGTACAAATGTATGTTACTTAATAAAGCCAACATAATCGTGGCTATTCCTCAGGCATACATTAACGATGCCGAAGAGCTTTTCTACAGCAATTTGTTTGACTTTAACACTGTTAGTGAGCGCAAGGATTGGATTTTCAAGAATACTTCCATGCATATTTTTCTGCCTGGTGGCATCGGAACAATTGACGAGCTTTTTTCAAGCATAGAGGCAAAACGTTGTGGTGAACACAACAGCCCCATCATTATCATCAACGAGCAAGGTTACTTTAATGACGTTTTACACGTTCTTGCACGAGTTTATGATGAAGGCTTTGCAGATGAAAAAGACGCCAAACTGTATACCGTGGTAAACTCCACAGATGAGATTGTTCCCACATTGGAGAAATCTCTTTCATAAGTATAAGTTGTTACATTTTTAATTTGCTCAAAACTCTGCGGTAAGTATCCGCAAAGAAAGTAAATCCCCTGCGGTTTTAAAACCAATGGGGATTTGCTTTGTATTAATTAAGATATTTTTTTAAGAATTTTCCTGTATAACTATCTTCATTTTTTACAATATGTTCTGGTGTTCCTACTGCTATTACTTGTCCACCTTTATCTCCGCCTTCCGGTCCTAAATCTATTATGTGGTCGCAAGTTTTTATTAAGTCTAGATTATGTTCTATTACAATTATTGTATTTCCTGTATCTACAAGTCTTTGTAAAATATCTACTAATCTATGAACATCTGCAATATGTAGTCCTGTGGTTGGTTCATCTAAGATGTATAAGGTTTTTCCTGTTGCTTTCTTAGAAAGTTCTGTTGCCAATTTTACACGTTGAGCCTCGCCACCAGATAGTGTTGTTGAAGGTTGTCCTAATTTGATATAACCTAAACCAACATCATACAATGTTTGAATTTTTGATTTTATTCTTGGTATTTTATCGAAGAATTCTAATGCTTCTTCAACAGTCATGTCTAGAACATCTGATATTGATTTTCCTTTATATTTTACTTCCAATGTCTCTTTGTTATAACGTTTTCCTTTGCAAACTTCACAAGGAACATATATATCTGATAAGAAATGCATTTCTATTTTTAAGACTCCATCTCCAGAGCAAGCTTCGCATCTTCCACCTGGAACATTGAAGCTAAATCTTCCCTTGTCATATCCTCTCATTTTTGCTTCGTTTGTGCCTGCAAATAAATCTCTTATCATATCAAACACACCAGTATATGTTGCTGGATTTGAACGAGGAGTTCTTCCTATTGGTGATTGGTCTATGTTTACTATCTTGTCTATATTATGAAGGCCTTTTACTTGCTTGCATTTTCCTGGCTTTTCATTAGAACCATTTAAGTCTCTTGCAATCGTCTTATATAAAATTTCGTTTACGAGTGTTGATTTTCCTGAACCAGAAACACCTGTTACACATATAAATTGTCCTAATGGAAATTTTGCTGTAATATTTTTTAGGTTGTGTTCTGTTGCCCCAACTACTTCTATAGATTTTCCATTAGACTTTCTTCTTTTCTTTGGAACTACTATTTGTTTTCTTCCACTCAAATAATCACCTGTTATAGAACCTGGTGTATTTTTTATCTCTTCTGCAGTTCCTTGTGCCATTACATTTCCACCATGTACTCCGGCTCCTGGTCCAATATCTATAATCTGGTCAGCAGCATACATCGTATCTTCATCATGTTCTACAACTATAACAGAATTTCCTAAATCTCTTAATTTCTTCAATGTAGCAATTAGCTTGTCATTATCTCTTTGATGAAGTCCAATGCTTGGTTCATCAAGAATATATAGAACCCCTGTAAGACCAGCACCGATTTGGGTTGCAAGCCTAATACGTTGTGCTTCACCACCAGATAAAGAACCAGCTGGTCTCGAGAGTGTTAAATAATCAAGTCCAACATCTATTAAAAATTGTAAACGTTTATTTAACTCTTGTAAGATCTGTTCTGCAATCATTGCCTGGGTTGGTGTAAGCTCTATGTTATTTATATATTCTTTTATTTTATCTATTGACATATCTGTAAGTTCTTTTATGTTTAAATTTCCAATTTTTACAGATAAACTTTCTTTTCTTAAACGAGCCCCATGGCAAGCAAGACAGGGAGACTCACTCATGTACATCTCGTAAAAACTTCTCATACCATTAGATTTTGTTTCATTATGACGTCTTTCAAGGGTTGGAATTACGCCCTCAAATGGAGTAGAAAATTTTCTTGTTCCGGCAGCAGATGTATATTCAAAATCAATTACTTCATCTCCTGTACCATATAGAATTTTATTTAAGAAATCCTTTGGTAATTTTTTAATTGGAACATCTTTAATTTTAACTCCATAATGTTTTGCAATACTCTCAAAGTACATCTTAGCCATAGTATCGCCTTTTTTCATGGTGCTAGCTCCGAAAGCTTTTACACCATCATATAGTGTCTTATCTTTATCTGGAATTATTAAATCCTCATCAATTCTCATTAAATAGCCAATACCAGTACACTCTGGGCAGGCTCCAAATGGATTGTTAAAAGAGAACATTCTTGGTGTTAACTCTTCAAAACTAATACCACAATCCGTACATGCGTAATTTTGAGAATAGATTTTTTCTTCTTGTCCCGGTACATCTATTGTAACTAGGTTGTTTGCGTATTTCATTGCTGTTTCAACAGATTCAGTTAATCTTGCACGAATACCTTCTTTAATAATTAACCTGTCTACCACAACATCAACATTATGTTTCTTCTTTTTATCAAGAGTAATTTCATCTTCTCCAAGCTCATACATTTGACTATCTATTCTTACTCTAATAAAACCTGCTTTTTGATAATCTTCTAACTGTTTTGTAAATTCTCCCTTTCTTCCACGTACAACAGGAGCTAAAACTTGAAGTCTTGTTCCTTCTTCAAGTTCCAGAATATTATCAACAATCTGGTCAATAGTCTGCTTTTCAATTTTCTTACCACAGTTTGGACAATATGGCACTCCAATTCTTGCATATAATAAACGCAAATAATCATAAATCTCCGTAACCGTTCCAACTGTAGAGCGTGGGTTCTTAGATGTAGTCTTTTGGTCAATAGAAATAGCAGGTGAAAGTCCTTCAATAGACTCAACCTCAGGTTTCTCCATCATACCTAAGAATTGCCTTGCATAACTAGACAAACTCTCTACATATCTTCTTTGTCCTTCTGCATACAAAGTATCAAAGGCAAGTGAAGATTTTCCAGAACCCGAAAGTCCTGTAACAACTACCAATTTATTTCTTGGAATTGTTAAATCTATATTCTTTAAATTGTGTTCTTTTGCGCCTTTTATAATAATATTATCATTCATTAAAATCATCCTTTAATAAAATTTTTGCACTGTTATTATAGCACATTTATAGTGTCTTTTCAATAGTTTTGCAAACTTTTGTTCTTTTATTTTTTATAATTTAAGTGCACTTCTTTTCAAAAGCACACTCCTGTTATTTTTTATTTAGTTTTAATATTGTTTACAGTATTTTTCATAATTTTGTTGTAATTTTTCATAGTTTTCTTGTGATACTGTTATCTTTAATTTAATAGAATTTAGATTCTCATAGTCAATAAGTTTTTTGTTTTTTATATCCTGTAATATATTTTTATACAACATATATCTATTTGTGTCATATGTTACAAGACAATACTGATAGTTTTCGTCATTAGAATTTTTTCTGTTTTCTATTTCTAATTTAGGCTCTATTCCATTCAAATATTTTACTTCAATGTTTACTGTACCTATTGAATTGTCTATAATATATTCATGCTCATAGTTTTTTGTTATCCATAAATTATCAGACATTGGAATTTCTTGTGATAATGTTTTATATTCATTATATTGATCTGTTGAACCATGTTCGAAATTTAGGTATGACCCTATTGCTATTCCTGCTCCTACCCCGCAAGTTATCAAGCCTATTATTGCAATTATAAATATTTTCTTAAAATGTTGTTCTTTGTCTACAACAAAATTAAATGCTAATTCCATAAAGCTATAAAGAATTAAAGCTATACCAATTCCAACAAATGCAATTCCCGCGAATATATTTCCATATATAATATGGTACAATGAAACCACTGTGCAACCAACATCAATTACGAATCCTATTACCACTGGAATTGCAATGAAAATCATAAATAGTTTTATCATTATTACTATGATTTTTTCAATTACTTTTAGAAAAGCCGGACCAGAATGTTTGGATCTCTAATAATTATTTTTTCTTTTGACTTTTCTTCGTAGTGTCTATTTTCTGTTTTTTCAATAGGTTCTTCAATACTCTTCTTCGTAATATTTTGATCCTCTATTGTTACATAATAATCTAGATACCTAATTTTTAGTAAATGAATAAAAATTACTCCTCCAACTGCAATCAATATAAGCGTAATTACTTTGCTTAATATTTTCCATAATATAGGTAATGGAAGAATTATGTATTCTAAAAGTTTCATAATTAATAACCCAGATAGCAACAAAATTAGAATTATAAATACCATTTCAAATATAAATTTGATTTTTTCTTTAAACCTCATGCTAACAAACATATTATATAGTTTTGTTATAAAATTTAAAAAGTCTTGCATGCATACATTTAAATCAATCTTGTTTTTCGAACCTTCTATTGAAGTATTTCCTATTGAACCATCATCCATTAAATCTTCCAAGTGGCAATTTAATATTTGGCACATTTGTAGCATTTTTTCCATATCTGGATAGGAATTGCCAGCCTCCCATTTTGAAACTGCTTGTCTAGATACGCCTAATTGTTCTGCAAGTTGTTCCTGCGATAAATTATTGTTTTTTCTTAGTTTTGGTAATTTTTCACTAAATCTCATTTTTCTCACCTCCACCTAAATTATAGAGCAAATAAATAAAGTTGCACCACCAATTTTCATTATCTTTTTGTAAACTTTCAGTTGCATTTTATCTTTTGCACTATTTTTTTAGTATAAATAGGTGTCTAATTGTTGTATTTTTAATAATTTACTCTTCAATTAGTTTGCAATATTCTTCTACAATCTTTTTAGCGTGTCTACGATCTCCATATAAGCAATCTATGTATTCTG
>OLOK01002550.1_pt1 | contig 12607 bp, 10 predicted proteins | sample 1672591 | NCBI WGS metagenome assembly OLOK01 (sample SAMEA3136703, study PRJEB25190) | human gut metagenome | biome: human gut; feature: human-associated habitat; material: faeces | place: Austria | collected 2013 | reverse complement strand
TTTGTTTCCTTGCGGGCTCCTCTTGCCTTCTGTCTCTGAGCCTCCATACAACTCTCAAAGCCAGCCTCATCATATGTGAAGCCTTTCTCCTCGAGAATCTCTGCAGTGAGGTCTACAGGGAAGCCGTATGTATCGTAAAGCTTGAATGCATCCTCTCCTGAAAGCACCTTGACTCCGTCAGCCTTCATATGCTCTTCCATATCTGCGAGGATACCAAGTCCCTGGTCGATAGTCTTCGCAAACTTCTCCTCTTCCTGAGTGAGCACCTTAAGAATGAAATCCTTTCTCTCCTCAAGCTCCGGATAGCCATCCTTACTCTCATCAATGACAACCTGCGCGATTTTACCAAGGAATGCTCCCTGTATGCCAAGTGTACGTCCATGCATAGCGGCACGTCTGATGATACGGCGAAGCACATAGCCCCTGCCCTCGTTAGATGGCATAACTCCGTCAGAAATAAGGAATGTAGACGAACGGATATGGTCTGTGATAAGACGGATAGAAACATCGTCCATCTCATCGACATGATATTTCTTGCCTGAAAGCTCGCAGACCTTGTCACGGATAGCCTTCATTGTATCAATATCGAATACCGAATCAACATCCTGCATTACAACAGCAAGACGCTCAAGTCCCATACCTGTATCAATGTTCTTGTGCTCAAGCTCAGTGTATCCACCGTGTCCGTCACCGTTAAACTGTGTGAATACGTTGTTCCACACCTCCATGAAACGGTCACAGTCACAGCCTACCTTACAATCAGGCTTGCCACAGCCGTACTTCTCACCGCGGTCGTAGTAAATCTCAGAGCAAGGACCACAAGGACCTGCGCCATGCTCCCAGAAGTTGTCACACTCACCGGTCTTTGGATCTCTGTAGAAACGTGTAATACGATCTCCCGGCACTCCTACTTCCTTAGTCCAGATATCAAATGCCTCATCATCCTCACCATAGATGGAAGGATAAAGCCTGTCCTTTTCAAGACCGAGCACCTCTGTCAAAAACTCCCATGACCATGCGATTGCTTCATGCTTGAAATAATCACCAAACGAGAAGTTTCCGAGCATCTCAAAAAATGTAAGATGACGAGCTGTCTTACCTACATTCTCGATATCACCTGTTCTGACGCACTTCTGACATGTAGTCACACGACGTCTCGGTGGAACCTCCTGTCCTGTGAAATATGGTTTAAGCGGTGCCATACCTGCATTGATAAGAAGCAGACTGTTGTCATTGTGAGGCACCAGTGAAAAACTCTTCATTGCGAGATGTCCCTTGCTCTCAAAGAACTCAAGGTACATACGACGTAATTCGTTAACGCCATAACTCTTCTTCATTACTTGAATCTCCTATTCTTTTGTCTTTGCGTCCTTCATTTTACGAAGCTTTACCCCAATCAGTGCCCCGCAAAAGCCTATGGCCGCCAAAACAATCATAATAATAACATATTGTGCTACGCACATGAAAAAGTCCCCCATAATTACCCTCCTAAATTTATTGAACTAATTTATTATAAATGAATTTGTGAAATAATTCAATAGTTCTCTCCAAAAGCGAACGTCTGATTTTCACGTTCAATCTCAATCACCCTGTCAGCCATTTCCTTATTGCTCAGCCTCTTTTTGTATTCAGTAATACCGCTGTAGTCCTGCCACATGTGCATAGGAAACACAAACTCTGCCGAGGTATTTTGTAAAAAATAATCAAAACCCTTGAACTGATACTCCATAAGCTTTGGATCCATCGGGAAAAAAGCCACGTTTATTGGTTTTTCCGAAAGCTTTTTTATCTCATGCCTGAAGGCTCTGCGCACTCTGCCGTTTATCAGGTCTCCTGCACCATCCCACTCCCAGTCGTTTAAATCACCGGCATGAAACAGGCTCACACCGTTTGAGGCAACATAAAACGCCACACCGGCATCGGTGGATCTAAGTGTCATTATATCCAGATCATCCACATGATATGTATTGTCAGGTGAAACAAATGTCACCCTGTCCCTGACAGCGGGGTCAATGCCATGCTTTGATAAAAAATGCGGACTGATACGGATATCCTTTGAAAAAACATAATGTATATTCGGATATTTGTCAGTCAGACGCAAAATATCCATATCATAATGATCCTTGTGGCTGTGACTTGCAAACATATAGATTTTTGTATCCGGCTCATAAGATGGCAGCTTTCCGGTAAAATGCATACCCTCCACCTTGTCTCCATCAAAATAATCAAATATAAGCACCTTGTCATCCAGTTCCACAAGAAAACAACTGTGATGTATAAAAATTATCTGCATGTAACCTACTCTCTTTCGCTTTTTTTCTCTCTTTCCGCAAAGAAATCAGTATTTATGTATCATTATGCTATCTTTATGCTATATAGTCAACTTATATTTCGTAAAATATAGTGATTTTACTCTAATTACCAATCAATAATTATATGATTAAAGGGTCAAAAGGTATCATCGATGCATGCTTGCATGCAATTCGATGTATACCTTAGTGACCCGCACTACACCGAGAAAGTAGCAATTTGCTGCGGGGACGCAGGAAATTAGCGGATTTCGAGATGTAGTCAGATTACGGGAATGCGTAGCATGTAGTAATCTGATTAATCACAAATGAGGGTCAAAATACCTTTTGACCCTCATATCATTATATAATTATACAAATCATGCCGCCATTTGAGTCATTCACAATCTTTTGCATGGTTTCCTGAAGCTTTATCTGGCATTCATCATCCATCTGCATTATTTTGCTTCTTATTCCGTCCTCCATAAGCTCACCGACAGACTTTCCAAAAATATTAGTCTTCCAGACTCCACTGTCACTGTTTTCACCATTTTTGATGTAATCTATCAGATCCTCTGCCTGTTCCCTGCTTCCGACTATCGGTGCTATCTCGGTCTCGATATTAGCCCTTATCATATGTATTGACGGTGAAATGGCCTTCATTTTTACACCAAACTTGTTTCCATGGGCTATAAGCACAGGCTCCTCCATTCGGATATCAGACAGCTGTGGCATCACAACACCATAACCCTTCTGCTGCACCGATGAAAAAGCATCCTTAATCTTTTCGTATTCATTCTTTTCCTCAGTGAGTGAAAGAATCAGGGAAATCAGCTCCTTTTCCCCGGAAACAGTCACACCGCACAGCGCGGAAATATTCTCGTAGTAGTACTTCTCTGCAATCTCAATTTTGACCTTTACCACACCATCAGACAGCCCCATCCCGGCAAGAGATACCGCTTTTAATATATCCCCATCCGATTCAGGCATATCTGTGCTCATCTGTGCGACATCCTTCAGCTTTGAAGCCCTTGCAAGAAAAGTCTTTGCATATGTAATTACGGCCTGCTTTACATAATTGTCATAAGGCAGAAGCTGCACCCATTTCGGTATATCATAGTCCACTCTCGTGACTGCAAATTCATATAAGAGCTTTTCCATGATATCTGTAATCTGTCCCATGCAAAGCTTTTCACAGTCTATAGGAATGGCAGCCGCTTTATACTCTCTGCTAAGTGACTCGCATAAAAGTCTCGTTTCTGCCGCAAAAGGCTTTGTAGTATTTACCACAATTACAAATGGCTTTCCTGAAGACTCAAGCTGCATGACGGTTTCTCTTTCTGCCGCCTCATAGCTCTGTCTTTTTATATCGCCTATGCTGCCATCGGTGGTTACAAGCACAGCCACTGTCGAATGCTCCTCTATTACCTTTTTTGTACCTACAACTGCAGCCTCCTCAAAAGGTATATCCTCGTCGAACCATGGTGTTTTGACCATACGCTCGCCGTCCTCCTCGAGATAACCGACAGCATCCCCCACTGTAAAGCCCACACAGTCCACAAGGCGTACCTTCACAGCGCTGCCATCATCCAGACTGATAGTAACCGCATCCTGTGGAATAAATTTCGGTTCAGTCGTCATAATAGTCTTTCCTTTGCCTGATTGCGGCAGTTCATCGACCGCACGCTTTTTAGCATACTCATTGTCCATCTTCGGGATTACACAAAGCTCCATGAAATGCTTTATAAATGTGGACTTGCCTGTGCGCACAGGACCGACGACACCTATGTAAATCTCGCCGTTTGTGCGGCATCTGATATCTTTATATAAATCAAACTCTTTACTGTCCATAGTACTGCCCATAAAAGCTTCCTCCATACACTTTATTCTATAATCAAAGTGTATTCACCTACTCTTTGAATTATTACACATAAAAAGGCCACAGGCTTCAAAACAGATAACCTGTGGTCTTTTGTAATAACATATAGTATTTTAAACCAAACTACTTAGCAGCCTTTTTCTCACATCCTGCTGTCTTGCTTGTAGAAGTATCAGCTGTTTCTTTAGCATCTGATTTGTCAGAAGCCTCCTCAGGCTCCTCGCGCAGACGTGCGTACATCTGCATACACTTGTGGAGCTTCTTTGCAAGCTTATTGTCTATCTGCTCAGGAGTAGCTCTCCACTGCCAGTTGCCACCGGTAGTTGAAGGAATGTTGATACGAGCCTTTGAATCAAGTCCAAGCAGATCCTGCATAGGAACAATAGCCATATCGGCAACTGATGACCATGCCGCACGCATCATGCCCCAGTTGTAGCCCTCCTCCTTTGTGAGGTTTAAGTAATCCTTTGCAAACCTTACGCAATCCTTTGGAGCTGTCTTCATCCAGCCCATAACTGTGTCATTGTCATGGGTACCTGTGTATACAACACAGTGCTGCGGATAGTTATGTGGCAGATAATCGCTATCTTCTCTTGAATCGAAGGCAAACTGGATAACCTTCATGCCAGGGAAGCCTGAATCCTTTAAAAGCTTCTTTACGGAAGGTGTGAGGAAGCCGAGGTCCTCCACGATGATAGGAAGCTTGCCAAGCTTCTTCTCAAGCACGTTGAATAAATCCATGCCAGGTCCATCTTTCCATACACCGTTCTTTGCTGTATCATCCTTTGCAGGAATAGCATAGAATGAATCAAAACCTCTGAAATGATCGATTCGCACGATATCATAAAGCTTTGCCATAGCACTGATACGCTTTGTCCACCAGCTGTAGCTGTCCTTCTTCATAACATCCCATCTGAAAAGAGGATTGCCCCAGAGCTGTCCGTCAGCTGAGAAAGCATCAGGAGGACATCCTGCCACCTCGATTGGATTTAAGTCTTTATCGAGATAGAACTGTGTAGGATTAGCCCATACATCTGCTGAATCCATGGCAACATAAATAGGTACATCTCCGATAATTCTTATGCCCTTTTCATTAGCATATGCCTTTAAAGCAGTCCACTGCTTGAAGAAGAGATACTGGAGCATCTTGTAGAAGGCAATATCATCTGCATACTTCTCCTTTGCTTCTTCCATAGCCTCAGGTTTTCTAAACTTAAGAGCATCATCCCACTCGCTCCATGCCACTCCGCCATTGGCATCCTTTAATGCCATAAAGAGTGTGTACTCATCAAGCCACTCTGCCTCTTTACTGCAGAATGCTTCATAGTCAGCCGGTGTTTTCTTTGAAAAACGCTCATATGCCTTTCTTAAAAGAGCATATCTATTGACATACATAATGCCATAGTCTACATACTGTGGCTTTTTGCCCCACTTATATGACTCGCACTCCTTCTTTGTCAGAAGCTTGTCCTTGCATAAAAGCTCCAGATCGATAAAATAAGGATTGCCTGCGAAGCTTGAAAATGACTGGTATGGAGAATCTCCATAGCTGGTAGGACAGATTGGAAGAATCTGCCAGTATGTCTGACCTCCCTTCTCAAGGAAATCGACAAAACGTCTCGCCTCCTTTCCCATAGTTCCAATACCATACTGTGATGGCAGTGATGAGATTGGCATTAATACACCGCTAGTTCTCATGTTATTTTTCCTCCCTTTTGTTGTATACGCATTGTTTGGCTGCGTGATCCTGTATTTTAAAATAATATATAATATACATATGAAATCATATGATATTTTCGCTTTATTTAGTTATTATAACATCATAAAGTGCAACTTGTAAATTAAATTAGTTAATGTTAATATCAAATTAATAAAAAGTTTAAAAGAGGTGTAACATAATGAATGAAACAACCAGGCAATTGATTGTGCATAAGGTAAAGCATAATACGAAACGCCTTATAACATCCATTAAATGGGTAATCTTTTCTATCGTTGTCGGCATAGTCGCAGGAAGCTGCGGCACCGCCTTTTATTTTGCCCTGTCGGTCGTAACCGATTTCAGAATGAAATACCCTTGGCTCATTTACTTTCTGCCAATCGGCGGACTTGCCATTGTAGGACTCTATCATCTGTGTAAAGACGATAACGACACCGGAACCAATCTGGTAATATCAGCTATCCATTCAGGCGACAAGGTGCCCTTTAAAATGGCCCCGCTTATATTTGTATCCACACTTATCACTCACCTGTTCGGTGGCTCTGCCGGCCGTGAGGGTGCTGCTCTGCAGATGGGAGGCAGCATCGGAAGCTCTATAGGCAGGGTATTCAGATTTGATGAAAAGGACAAGCATGTCATGATTATGTGTGGCATGAGCGCTGCATTCAGTGCACTGTTTGGCACTCCGATGGCAGCCGCTATTTTCTCCATGGAGATGATAAGCGTCGGTGTCATGTATTATATAGCACTCGTTCCATGTGTGATAAGCTCCCTCATCGCTCACGGTATCGCATCATACTTCAATGTTACAAATGAATTTTTTGCTATTGAAAACATACCGGACTTTACTATTTTAAACTCAGTAAAAATCTCTGTGCTTGCAATACTGTGCGCACTCGTAAGCATACTCTTTTGTGTGGCCCTTCACTCAGGTGAGGCGCTGTACAAAAAATATCTGCCAAACAAATATACAAGAGTATTCATTGGTGGCTGCTTTGTCATCATAGCAACTATGCTTGTAGGAAACCAGACATACAACGGCACCGGAATGAGTGTCATCCAAAGCAGTATAGACGGCTCTGTCAGACCTGAAGCATTTCTGCTAAAAATCATCTTCACCGCACTAACTCTTGGCGCAGGCTTTAAGGGCGGCGAGATTGTACCATCCTTTTTCATAGGCGCAACCTTTGGATGCCTGTTTGGCAACCTGACAGGCTTTGAGCCATCGCTGTGTGCAGCTGTCGGTATGATTTCACTGTTCTGTGGTGTCACCAACTGTCCGATTACATCACTGCTCATCAGCTTTGAGCTGTTTGGCTACGACGGCATGCCGTACTTTCTTTTGGCAATCCCATTCAGCTATATGCTGTCAGGATACTTTGGCCTGTATCGCAGCCAGAAAATCGTTTATTCAAAATACAAGACAAGCTACATAAATAAATCAACTCACTAACATTTGCAAACTGCAACCAGGCATGATACCCCAGGTATTATTGCCTGGTCTTTTATTGTATAAAGAGCTTTATCTCCCGCAGAAGCTTCATCTGCGAGAACCTCCCACAAAGCATCTGCAAGTTTAATTGTGATTTTATTTTTACCGGCATTGTAAGCTACGAACACCTTCTCTGTATCGTTATCAATAGTATATGCTACAACGCCATCAGGCATATCATCCATGAAATGTACGGATTTCTTAATCTCATCTACTGTGTCAAGATAAAATGACTTGTGAGCCCTTCTTAATGCTATAAGCCCCTTATAGTAGGCTTTAAGGTCCGAAAACTGCTCAGCCCTGTCATAATCTATTGCATTGACAGAGAGAGGACTGCAATAGCTGTTCTCTACAGGAGCACCATCAGCCTCACTAATCTTTGTTCTCGCAAACTCCTCTCCATGCAGGAAAAACGGAATCCCCTGCGCTGTAAAAAGGATGGCTGCTGCAAGCTTATTCATACGGATACGCATCTCTTCACTCTCATGTGAATTGGATATAATAAACCTGTCCCAGAGAGTATAATTGTCGTGACATGACAGATAGTTAATCGACTGCATAGGCGATTTGGCCCACTTAGCGCACGTAACAGCCTGCTTTAGCTCTTCACCTCTGTCTGCAGCTCCATTGACAAAGCCCAGCTCATCCATATAGAACACATGTCCCTTTACCGCATCACGTATATCATCCGAAAACATGCCGATGCCCGGTGTCCTTGGAGCATTTATTTTCATGCCACGCTCTGATTCCGGCAGAGTGCTCTCTCCACCTGTCCAGCCCTCTCCGTACATTATTATATCAGGATTTATTTTTAAGAGAGCTTTTCTGGCTTCGTTTAAGGTTTCGATATCAAGCACTCCCATCAGATCAAACCTGAAGCCATCAATATGATACTCACTCGCCCAGTAGCACAGCGAATCAATGATATATTTTCTGACCATAGGCTTCTCTGAGGCTATTTCATTGCCACAGGCTGATGCATCAGAGTACTTTGCAGCATCCAGCATGCGGTAGAAATAATTGCCCGCAGTCTTGTAAAAGCAGCTGTCATGAACATTGAAGGTATGATTGTAAACCACATCCATGATTACACCAAGACCCGCCTCATGAATCGAGTGTACCATCTCCTTATACTCTCTCACTCTCACGGCTCCATTAAACGGATCTGTCGAGTAAGAGCCCTCCGGCACATTGTAATTGTACGGATCATAGCCCCAGTTATACTGCTCCTTTAAGGAATCACTCTCGTCAATGCTGGCAAAATCATACGACGGCATAAGCTGCAGATGTGTCACTCCCATATCCTTGAAATACGAAAGAGTTTTATCCTCAGTAAATGCCTTAAACTTACCCGGATACATAGAATGAGCAGATGCACCGGCAGACACATCCACGATAGACACCTCAGTGATAACCATGCTCATGGGGTCTGCAAGCTTTGGCCTGTCCTCATCTGCAAATCCATCAGGATCAGTCTTTGACAGGTCAATAACCATAGACCTATGCCCATTTACACCGCATGCTCTTGCATACGGATCATGCGAGCTGAATGTGCCATCTGAGGTGTGAACCTCATATGTATAATAAACACCATCCAGATTACCCTCTGCCGTAGCAGAAAAAATACTGCGAAGCTCTCCCTCTCCGCGCACCATCTCAAGCCTGCCTGTCTCGGCCGAATCATTTCCCTTATCATAAAAAATAACAAAAACACTGTCCGCAACAGGCGAAAACAGTGTAAATGTTGTCTTTTCCTTTGAATAAATCGCTCCTAATTTCATAGCACTATCCTTTTCGTTTATTTTCGTATACATTATAATAAAATTTACAATAACTGTAAATAGGGCAATTCAACCAATTTTCAAAAACTTTTTAGTCAATGTGCCATTTTTTCTTTTGCTGATGTGAAACAATCTTTATATACAAAGATTGTGGCAGAAATCTGCCACAGGTTGTAGCAAGCTTCATCCTGAGAGTAGGCACTATGACTGTTTTATGCTTCATCATCCTGTCTATGGCATAATTGGCGCAGTATTCAGCGGAAATCCCCTTCAGCGCAAATCGCACATTCGCCACATCATTGAACTCTGTATCAACCGGTCCCGGACACAGACACCCCACATACACATGACTGTGGCTCTGTCGAAGCTCACATGCAACAGCCCTTGAAAGGCTCGCAACATATGCCTTAGAGGCATAATAGGCAGCCATGTACGGACCGGCAGGAATAAGACCCGCAGAGCTTGCCACATTTAATATAAAACCTCTGTCCTTTACCCTCATCTGTCTTAAAAGCTTTTTCGTCAGGAAGTGTACAGCACGCACATTGACATCTATCATGCCCATTTCCTTAGCTATATCAGTCTCCTCAAACAGGCCGCAATCACCGTAGCCTGCGTTGTTTATAAATATTTCTATGTCTTTTTCCTCGAGATAGTCTGAAAGTCTCTGACACTCATCAAGCTGCATCAGATCCGCGGTAAAAATATCACACTCAAGCTCCTTATGCATGGCTTTAAGCTTATCAGAAAGAGCTGTAAGCCTCTCCCGCCTTCTGGCAACAAGAATCAGGTCATACCCTTCCTTCGCAAGTCTCTTTGCAAACTGCTCACCTATTCCTGAGCTTGCTCCTGTAATCACTGCATACATATATCATATCCCCTATTCTTCAATCATAAGCTCCCTGGAGCTCGCGTCAAGCTCTACGCTTGTGTTGTCACTCTTATACATCTCAAGCAGCAATAGCCACAGCGTGTGAATCTCATATGTGAGAATATTGGATGCAGGCACTGAGTATGGAAGCAGTGTGCTGATATCAAAGTATCTGATGCCAAGCGGCGGTAAAAAAACAAGGTTGGTTGTCTGTCTTTTATCACCGGCAGCATGAATCATCTCATATGTAATCATCACAAAATCACTGCCCTTATAGGTACACTCATATGACACGTAGCACTCATCAACAGTCCAGGTGTTGCCATCCTCTGTAACTGTCGGCTTTACGGCCTCATCATTGTACTCTGTAGTCTGACAGGAAAGCTTCCACTTAATCTGCCCCTTCTTTGTTTCCTTTACCATATCGGTAAGCTCTTTAAGTAATTCATCTTCTTTTTTCATATTATACACCTGTTTTCATTATCAATGCTCATCAACTCTCACACCATGTACCACAAACCTGTATGTCTCCCCGCTTGTGGAACAGGTTGAAAGCGTCACAACCTTGTCATCCTTTGTCGGGACTATGCCTGTATCCTTCATTGATGAGGCAGCCATCCTCTGTACGAATTTGCCAAATGTCTCGTCAGGCTCAAAGCCCACAGTATACTCATCACTGTCATCACTTACCGTTTCATATGAGAAAATTTGGTACCTATACTTTTTTCCATCGACAAGTATCTGGAAATACTGATGGCTGTCATAGTAATTCTCATCACGGTTATAGTACTTAAGCTTTCCAAACATAGACAGGTTTTTCATATTGTGTCCATAAATGATTGTATGACAGTCGCTGAAATCAGTCTTGTTTGAACCCTCAAGGAAGATGGAGCCTGCAGTGGCATGCTCTCTCTTAAAGGTCTTTCTGAGGTAATAGCTGTTATCCCCCGAATACATGACAGGGTAGCTGATATCCTCATTCTCAAAGTAAATCCAGCCAACCACATCAGGGTTTTCGCTCCTTAGACCGGCGAAATCAATATCTATATCATCATACCACGGCAACTGTGCTTCACTGCTGTCATCATTCTTCTTTGAATCGTCCACTGCATACTCATCCTGCAGCTTCTCATATGTCTTATCCGAGGTATTATAGTCAGAATAAATCTTAAACAGATGATAACCCGAATAAGCCACAAGAGACAGACCAATTATCAGAACTATAAATCTAATTACTTTCTTAACCATTTGTTTTCTCCATTTTTTTATCAGTCAGTACTGTAATACCGGTAAAAATAATCAACAATACAATGAATACAAATTTACCTTGCGTGGTTCCTAAAAAAGAAGCAGGATACCCCAGCACCGGGATATCAAACACAGGCACTCCGACCACATCAGACCATGCAACAGGCTGTACATCATTCACCTGATTGGCATCGCCCTTTGTAGTGTAGGTCTTTTCATCTGTATTTATTTCAACTACCCTGTGAGTCACAAGCTCGCCATTTCTGTAAAAGGTAATGGCATCACCTGTCTGTATCCCACCGGCACCCTCCTTTACATACAATAGGCTTCCCTTCATGTAAGAAGGCTCCATGCTTCCGCTTACAACTACCATCGGCTCGATACTAAACAGCTTGGGAGCAAATATTACAATAATAATTAAAACAAGAATTAATAAAATTATACTGGAAATAATGTTAATAAGTCTCTTCAAAAAAACACCTCTATATCAGAAAATATCATTTGTCACTCACAAAACTGCTGTAGCAGCTAACCGGCTCAATATCAAATTGTATCGTCATATTACTATGTGTGTCACACGTATGATTGAACCTATCGATAATACGCTTCATGACATCGGAGGCTGTATCGCATGAGCACTTCGACAAAAGCACAATGTACTGCGAGTCACTGTACTTTGCCGCCACATCACCCACACGCAGGCACTTTCTAAGCGCCCTCTCAAGTATAAGCATGGAATCCTTCATATGACTGTGATTCTTATCCGGCTGACTGCTATACATTGGCACAACAGTGACAAGCACAAGACTCTCAGGAACCGTAGAGCGTGCACTCTTTCTGACCTCCAGATGATAGATTTCCTTGAACACAGGATATCCGCACATAAAAACGCCATTCATGCTCTCCTCACTGATATCGTCCTTCACTTCATCTATATTGTAGCTTGAAACACCCTTTGTGACTGATAAAAGCTCCTCATACACCTTGTTGAGCATGACAGTCTTTCTAACCCCCAGATCATTGTCCATAATAGCCTTGGCAGTCTCATAAGTATCAAAAGCCATCTGTACCTTTTTGGTACGCATGCGTGCCAAAATCAGATATGAGTATATCTGCTCATCCGAACGTTCATATACAACCGCCTTGGTGCAAAGCTGCTCAAGCTTCTCATAGCAGCCTGTATCAATATACAGCTCTGCCAGAGCCTTTACTGTATTTACGTATCTGGAATGGTAAAATGCATTGAGCGTCATAAACCAATGGGTATCCGTCAGGCGCGATAGGAAATCACCGTTATAAAGTGCTATGGCCTTCTCATAGCTTTCAATAGC
>OLOK01002542.1_pt1 | contig 12660 bp, 7 predicted proteins | sample 1672591 | NCBI WGS metagenome assembly OLOK01 (sample SAMEA3136703, study PRJEB25190) | human gut metagenome | biome: human gut; feature: human-associated habitat; material: faeces | place: Austria | collected 2013 | reverse complement strand
TACTATAAAAGGAATCGAATAGATATATAAAAAATAATATTTACCAATACCTATTCCACGTAAAAAACGATTAATGGCTGTAAAAATAATTTGGCTTTCATCATCATCATATAAAAAGGTATGCTGATAACGCAGATAATCGTTACCACGTAAATATCTAGAACCTAAGACAAAAGTAAAAACGATGAAACAAATCCAAATATATTTTTCTTTTTTCCTTCCAAAAGATATCTTATTTCCTGCTATTATAAAAATTAATAACAACAATAAGTTTAATAGAAAATAATCTAAATCAAAATTAAACATACACTGTATAATGCTACTTTTCCCCAATTAAGAATAATCACGATTCCATAATTTGAGAATAAAATCGTTCAATAGTTAACTTCTGGCTATGTTCTATAGATTTTCTTTTAAAGAGCAATAATTTTTCCATATCTGATGACAATAATGCTATAGCACGACTAAATGATTTAATATCATTATTATCACAAAAAATACAATTAGTTTCATCACAATAATCATGAATGGAACCAACATCACTACAAACCATTGCCAATCCCATAGCCATTGAAGTTACAATAACATTACTCCCTATTGTATCCACCATTACATTCAGTGAAATATCAGAATCAGCCATATATTTTCGTAATTGCTCCTCCTCAACAAATGGTATTAATTCAACATTTTGTATCCCTTTAAAATAATCTGTCATATCATCGCATCCTTGGCATATTGTAAATTCAACCATAGGATTATCTCTTACGATAGCCTTTAGAAGTTTTTGATTTCTCATTTGATTACCCATTGCCAATACCCTAATTGTCCCTTTTTTTATATTGTGAGATAAATTTAAATTTCTATAATAGCTATCTACATAATGAAATGATGTAACAATTTTTTTTTGATCTACACCTCTTTTAACAAGATAATCACTCAAAGAATGACCTAATGTCACTACTTTATCAATAGGCTGCATCCAATAATCAAATAGTTGGTCACCAAAATATCGGTCTAATTTTAAAGGAACTAAATGAACGATACAAGAAACCGTACAATTCATATAATTCTCCTTAACCCATGAAGCAATAGAAACAAAATTAGACAAAGGCTCTAAATATTCCATTAAAAACACTTCATCTCCATCTTTAATAACTTCAGTCAATTCTTTTTTTATATTTTGCAATCTTTTCTCTGTCCGACTTTCAGTTAGCCCTATTTTTACAAAAAAACTATTTACTCTATTTTGCAATTTATATACAAAATTACCCCATATATTTCTTTTTAAACCTATGCTACCATCATAATCAGGAACTATATATACTGCTATTGTATCTGGATATAACTTATGTAATTGAAGTGCCAAATATTTCATTCCAGCATGATTGTTACTGGTATTTTTCCAATCTTGAACTATCAAATACCTCATATTCTTGCTAATTACTAAGACTTATTATTGTTCTCCTAAAACTTTTCTAAGGAATGACATACTATGCATTTTATCTATTTCCAATCTCTCATTAACAATTTCCCAATCTATTTTTTTATGCAACAGCTCCTCTATCCCATTTTTATCCAAAATCATTCTATTTTCAATATTAAATGTTTTCAGCAATGAGGAAAGCCTGTCTACACCTCTTTCTTGATTGGCATATACAATAAAATCACGCTTAAATAATATTGAAAAAACTGCACCATGAAATGAATCCGTTACAATAAATTTTGAATTATGCAAACACGACAACCACATTTCCATAGAAAAAAGTCGCGTTCCACTTAAAGAAAGATTTTTCATTGGTAAAGCAAGTTCTCTTGCTATATCTCTCAACCCACATTCTTTATCCTCATCCATATCAAGAATATAAGCTACCGCATAATCTTCTTCATTGGAAGGTATAATAAATTGCTCATAACTTTTTAAATCAAGCAGCATAGTCGGGTCTAATACCACTTCTTCACAACCATTAGACCAACCAAAGTTACAAATCACATCAACACCACTTCGCTCACGAACTGAAACAGCATCAAACTTTTTTATTAAATCCCCACATATACGCTTTTCCTTATCTGAATATATCGGGCTACTCGTTCCAAACGAAGCTGCGTATGATAATTTAAGTATTTGTGGATTGTCTATGAAGTCAAGAAAAAAATTCTCTATATTCGGAACATAATCCGGACGCCATACTTGATCACTACCTACAACAATAGCGTCATATTTTCCTTTACATTCTTTTCTTAATTGTGCTGTGGAAAATAAAGGTATTGTTTTAGGAGCTATATATTTGTCCACGAAAGGCATTAAAGCCTGTCCTTTATATCTCAACTCTTTTTCCTGATCCATGATAAATAACTCATGTTTCTGACCTAACAAACATTTCACCCATGTTTTTATGAAATATTTTATTCGCAAAGACAAAGGTCTATAGTTATGTTTTCGATATATCAATTCTACATCATGACCCATCCCTTTTAAAACAGTCATCAAAGCATAAGCCTGAAGATACCCACCATAATTATTGTTGAATGGCAATGTAAGCATTCCTATTTTCATTCCACTATTTTTCTTATTTCAACACACACTTTTTTATCCGTCTAACAGCTCTTCGCCACCAAGAGACATGAAGTAAATTCTCCACAATACTATCCACTCTTTCTCCAATTACAAATCGTTTAAAGAATTGTATACGTCTGGGATGTGGATTTGTATATTCCTTAAAACCACCATTCAATGGTTGCACATCAGCCAATGAAGACAAATGTTTCTCCATAGGCAGTTCATCAAGTACCCGTTTACCATCGGTTGTATTTACCAAGACCAACCCTACTCCCTTATCATCATCAAAATCAGACATCAATCGATCTATTCCCCAAAAATCAGCAATAGTCAAATCACTGTGACTCACCCCGTTCTTACACTTACATTCATAGCAAGAAGGACGCAGATAAATATCAGATAAGAAACCTCTCATAAAAGGATTTTCACGGTGTATATCGGACAACAAAACTGAATTTTTGTCCGCCTTAAAGGCGGAGCTTCCACGGACAACAAAACTGAATTTTTTCCAGCCGTGCAGTGTCTTATCTCTAAATTCTATACCCACTATCGTGGGCATGACATTTAGAGAAGGGAAAACTGTATTTTTTCCAGCTGCCGCCCTATGGGCGGATTGTAAGTCACTCATTGTTTCTTTCAAATATCTCCGCCACACGCCAGGACTCGGTACACCGTGACAAAGAAAATCTACAGACAACAAATTAGAATAATCTTTCCGAAGATACTTATGAAGTCCGGCTATCTGACAGGGAGTTCCCGAAAACAAGACATGACGCCCCTCCTTCAAAAAACGTTCAGCATCAGCAAACCCTGTTTCCACCCGTGCCTGCAAATATTTGCTTCCCATCATGGAACGAACCCCTTCCAACGTTTCCGAATAAGTTATCTTCACCTCATAATTCCCGTCAAAGACAGCACCAAACACCACACCGCCCCATGCCAGTACTTCACGGGCCAATGCTATAAACACGCCTCCCGAAGAACTGTGCATTCTATCCGATTCATTTTGATTTTTTACCGCCCAAACCTCCTGCGGAGGAACAGCCTTATCGCAATTCAGAAACGGACAAACTTTCTCGCACAAACCACAATCTATACAGTTATTTGTATCTATCCTAGGATAAAGAAAACCTTCTTCATCTTCATACAAAGATATACAATGCTTAGGGCACTTCTGCACACAAGCTGCACAACCGCAGCACTGCCGCTTATCCACTATATGTATCACAACAATTGTTTTTTGAGTTTTCCAACTACTTTTTCAACAAGCAAACAGGCCCAATTTAAAAAAGGATTGTCAAACCTTTTTTTTAGAAATGCAACCTTTTCAGGAATACACTCCGATTGATTCCAATATAAATACCCTTTGTCAAAAGTTTTTCTATCATTATGCTTCAGCCCCAACAACATCCTATCCCAAGAATACTTTTCATCTATCATCTTATTGTAAAACGATCTATCATCCTCCGGCATATCAATCGTGCCCAGCACATATCTCAGTATTCGAATATATTCATCAATAGCCCGATCTTTTTTTCCAATGTTATTATGACTATGAGAAATACTTTCGGAACGAATCACATAATACACCAAAGGAGTCTCAATAAATCCTCTATTAAATTTGTAATATACAGGAAGAAGCATCTGCCAGTTTGGTCCAATCCAAGAAGGATATATATACCTTTCAGGATTTACCTCATCAAACATGGACATTCGAATCATGTGGCACGCCGCAGTAAAAATGGAATTGGTCATCAACGCTTGAAAAAAATGATTACGATCAAACCGATTAGGATTATGATGGGACAGGACTCCTGTAACTTTAGTGATATCATTATCCTCTACCAGCCACGCGTCACTGGTGACAACAGCACAGTCCTTATGTGTTTCCAAATAACAAACCTTTCTTTCCACAGAATCAGAAATCAATATGTCATCGTATTCCGGCCAACACAAATAGTCACCTTTCACCCGTTTTAGGCCCTCATTCACAGCAGATGACACCCCACCATTCTCTTTATATACATATTCAAATGAAATACCTGCTTTTTGGAATTTTTCCTTATAAGACAAAACCACGTCCTTTGTTCCATCTGTTGAACCATCATCTATATAAATGTATTCCATGTTTGGATATGTCTGATTTAAGATTGAATCAAGAAGTCTACCGACAAAGGAAACCCCATTCCATCCAGGAGTTATCAAACTAACCAAAGGAAAATTATTTTTCTCCATAACGATATATCAAATTAAAATATTTATTCTTCATTATTTTAATAATCTTTCCTTTTTCATCCATATCCAATCCTGTAAGAAAGACAAACAATAATGCCACCACACAATATAGAAAACTAGATATCAAGAAACTATAAAAAGTTTCTTCGCTATAATTTGCATAATACCAATAACAAATAGGAAAACTGATTATAATAGTCAACCCGACAGGACATAATACATTCTTCAGATAATGAGAAATATTTAAAAACACTATTTTTTGAAGAAACAGCAATCTTAAAAACAAAAGGATGCTTTCTATAACAATACTTACCAACAAGGCACTATATGCCGGAAATTTGAACATAAACAAAACTGCTGCTATAGGAAGATTTAATAAAAGGAAAAAGCCCATTGTCAATTGATAATTCCTAATCTTTCCCGTAGCCTGCACGGAAATACTCAACACTCCGGAAAGAGAAACAATCAAAGAATTGGCTAAAACCAATCGGGTAAAAACAACAGTTTCCTGAGGATACTCCCCCAACCATAATTGCAATAAAAAAGGTAAATTGAATATAATAGGAATTGAAAGGACATACAGTATAAAGAAAGAAATTTTACTTCCTAAATAAATAAAAGAATGCATCTTGGAAAAATCACCTACAGAAAAGCTTTTTACTATTTGAGGATTCATAGCTGTTTGGAAATTGGCTACAAAATTGCGAATGATACCATCTATCTGATAAGCTATCCCTCTAGCAGCATTAACAATAGTAGAAAAAAACAAATTTATCAATACATTTATTCCCTGCATATTAGCTAATGTAGAAATACTTCCACATAAAGACCATCCTGCAAATTCTCCCACCTCTTTCAACTTAGACCAATCAATAGAATATCGAAATCTTGTTTCTTCATATCTACGGCAATACCACCAATATGCTAATCTTAATAGAACCGATGCAAGGGCAAGACATATCGCATAAATTATTAATTTGTCCTTCGATGTCAAAAACAACATAAGACAAACGATTATCTTCATTCCTCCCTCCAATAGACCCATCATGGAAAAAAGTTTCATATTTTCACGTGCAATGATTATTGAATTATAGGGAACGCTTATTATTGTGAACAGAGTTGACAAAAGAGAACATTGGTATACGATATTTGCAGCAAATATTCTATCGGGAGGTATATTCAATATAGAATTAACAAACCAAAGCCCTAATGTTTCCCCTAATAACAAAATAGCAAATGATATTACCAAATGTAACAGCTGTATTTGACAGAAAACATTCTGAAGTGCTACAATATCATTCCTTACTAATTCAAAGGCCAAAAAACGTTGAGTAGCATTGCCCATAGCACCATTTAAAAAGGAAAGCATGACAACAAATCCTGCTATCACATTATACAATCCAAAGTCAGATGCCCCCAATTCCTTAAATATAACGCGCGATGTAAATAAAGAAATCGCTAACAAAAACAACATCCGAAAATAAAGCAGTAAAGTGTTTTTGGCTATACGTTTATTATTTAGTTGAGCATTTACAGATTCCATTATAAAAGCAATACTTGATTAGTAAATGGCCGGCTAGTACTCTATTTAGAGCAATTCCTTTTATATAAACACTTTTACAAATACCTAATTGAATAAAAATGTCCGCCATTGCTATTCTATCTTCTCGAACGGAAAAGCATGAAGATAGCTCACCGCCACCGTCATATTTCCGAAAGCGAACACCAGCCGGGTATTCCGGTGCAAACGCATGATGCACCCTTCCTTTCCCCGAAAAACGCCACCGGTAATACGAATTTTTTGCTTCTTCTGAAGATAGTCCTCCAAAGGACGGTTCATCAGTTCGATATTGTAAGGCATGGATTCGTACAGATAGATAAATTCCTCCATCTGGCTTTGAGGGATGACAGCCGCACGATGCGTGTTATAGTCCGTCACCAGATACTGGCGGGGAAGCATGGCAGACAGAATACGCTCCAACTGATCCAAGGGAGCACAGACAAACAGCCAGCCATTACCTGCAATTTCCTTCTCGTCCGTCAAAGTATTCAATTTTTGGGTGGAACCGGTAGCAAAAGCCTCTTTCACCACCCGGGCTGAGTCACGGCGGGCAGTATATTCCTCCTTGGTATAAGCACATTGCTCAAAACGTTTCCTATGATCGGCAGCTGTATAGGAAAACACTTTGAAACAGAAAAATTCCTCCTCTACACTCCCCGATAGAGTACGGAACCGGACAGCTTTCCTACCGCTGAATACACTGATATAGCGTTTCAGCTCTTTATTAGACAGATACAGATAGTACCAACTGAGTTCCGGGTATTCCTTTCCTATTCCCGCCAATGGCGTGACTCCTTCATTTGACCCCAGGTCTGAGCCGGAAGCGATTGAACTGCAGAGCAGTAACTTAGGCGCTTCGCTCGTTATGTTTTGATTGTCTGACGGGAGTACTTTTACAGATTCCGCATCGCTCTTTATTGCCATCAAAACATTACAATTTAAGTTCATAATCTTGAAATATAAGGCTCAGGCAAGCCCTTAAATTTCTTCTTTTTGGAGGGGTTCTCTTCATAAGAGAACCCCAATTTATCTTAACTAGCTGATAATGTGGTACATAATATTCCTTAGAATTAAAACCTTTGCAAACAATAATCATTCTTAAGGCAATTTGAAGACACTTTTTCTAATGCGAAAACTTTCAGATTGAAGAATTATACGTATATTTGCAGCAAATTGGGGTTCTCTTATGAAGAGAGCCCCAATTTGCTGCAAATATCTAAAACAAGAAAATTTTGATTATCAGACTATTATATCATAGACCTACTTACCGAAATTTATTCTTCACATTCAGATTCCCGTAATATCATTTAAGATTGGATTTATTGGCAATTACAGACAAGTACCTTTCAATAAAACAATACATTAACAAAGTAAACACGATTTAGGATACACCCTTTAATTAAGACACTTCACTGTGTCCTGCACATATAAACAGCCGACCGTACTGTCATAAAAAAGAGGAAGCGTCCTCTTCTGAGATTACGCTTCCTCCATCCATACTAATTAAATCTTAACTTTGCAGCCTGAAGACTACAGGAACAGTGTATTTCACCCTCACTGCTTTTCCTCTTTGCTTGCCGGGCTTCCATTTTGGCATGGAACTGATCACGCGGATTGCTTCCTTGTCCAGATACGGATCCACACTCTTCACCACTACCGGATTCAGGATCTCTCCATGAACACCCACAACGAACTGCACCACTACCCTTCCTTGAACTCCCTGCTCGGCACTGACGGTAGGATATTTGATGTTTTCGCTCAGATACCTCATCAAATCAGCATTACCGTTACGAAATACCGGCATTTCTTCCACCACCACAAATTCCACATTTTCTTCCACTACTTCTTCGGGTACTTCAACGGGAATCGGTATGATAACAGGAGCATCCGTAGGGTCCGAAGTGGCAATATCGGTTTCTGTTTCCGTTGATTGATTATCCACTATATTGAGCTCTTCCGGGTTGACGGCAGCCGGCGGAGGCGGTGGGGGCAGAGGTTTATCCTGATTGTAGGTTACAGGAACTAATTCTTCAAAGAAATCCGGGTCACTGACTAGATCACTGATCGTGTAAGTTACATTACGTTCAGTCCATTCGAACGAAACAAACATAAACGACAGCGTCACAATGAGACCCATGAACAGCCAACGGGACTTGCCCTTTTCAAGGTCGGCTCTTCGTGTTTTTTTCACTTCCATAACAAGTGTTTTTTAATTAGACAATATGTGAGTAAAAATCTCAGTGTCCGCTTTTAAACTGGAAGTAAGATAGTAAAAATATAGATAAGTTAAAAGAAAAAGGAGTGTCTTATATTATTTTTTAATATAAAACACCCCAAATTCAATTCCGTTAAACAATTAATTAAAAATCAGCTGTTTATTTAGTTAATATTCAATTTTACGTTAACATATCCTGCTTACTCTACGGCAATGCCGGTTTCCGCCAATACAGACATCTTTTATCACAAGCTCACCATCTCCTGCAGAATACCTACCGCAGTCTCTACCGTTTCCACATTCTTGACTACCATACTACGCTTGCCGTTCTGCTCACGCAAATTGCAGTAACGCGGATTCTTGCTCATGTAATCAATCACCTTGCCAAAAGCCGCACTTTGATAATAAGGACTTTCCTGATTACTGATAAAGAACAAAGTCATTCGTCCGGCTTTCAAGAATACTTTTTCCACCCCCAACCGTTTAGCCAATCTGCGCAAAGGTACGATACGCAGAAGTTCCAGCCCTTCGGGAGGAACCTTTCCGAAACGGTCCTCCAACCGTGCCTTGAAAGCGAGCAGGTCCTTATCCAATTCCAATCCGTCCAGTTCACGATAAAGCAACATACGTTCGCTGCTGCTGGGGATATACTCATTAGGGAAAAGCAATTCCAAATCACTTTCCACCTGACATTCATCCACAAAGTTCTCGCCACTGATTTTCTCTTCTCCCGCTGCCTGCAACTCCTCTGCGTAAAGATCGGCAAACTCATCCTCTTTCAATTCCTTCACCGCTTCAGCCAATATCTTCTGATAAGTTTCATAGCCCAAATCGGCAATGAAACCACTCTGCTCCGCCCCCAGCATATTTCCTGCTCCACGGATATCCAAATCCTGCATGGCTATATGAATACCGCTGCCCAGATCACTGAAATTTTCAATGGCTTGAAGACGACGCTTTGCCTCAGGAGTCAGTGAAGTCAACGGAGGCGCCAACAAATAACAGAATGCTTTTTTATTGCTTCTTCCCACACGTCCACGCATCTGGTGCAAATCACTCAAGCCAAAATTCTGCGCCTGGTTGATGATAATCGTATTGGCATTCGGTATATCAATGCCACTCTCGATAATGGTGGTTGCCAGCAGCACATCATAATCATAGTTCACAAAGTCGAAAATAATCTTTTCCAGCTTTTCGGGCTCCATCTGTCCATGACCTATGCAGACACGGCAATCGGGTATATTCCGCTTGATCATGGCTTCCAATTCTACCAGATTCTGTATGCGGTTATTGACAAAGAATACCTGTCCGTTACGGCTCATTTCAAAATTGATCGCTTCCGTTATGATATCTTCATTAAAGGTATACACCTCTGTCTGAATGGGATAACGGTTGGGAGGCGGAGTCTGAATAACAGAAAGATCACGGGCGCCCATTAACGAGAACTGCAAAGTACGGGGGATGGGGGTAGCGGTCATAGTGAGTGTATCCACATTCACTTTCATCTGACGCAACTTCTCTTTCACACTAACTCCGAACTTTTGTTCCTCATCAATGATCAGCAATCCTAAATCTTTGAACTTAACGCTTTTACCGATGATTTTATGTGTACCGATCAAAATATTTATTTTTCCATTTGCCAGTTCTTTCACTATTCTGGAAACATCTTTCGTACTGCGGGCACGGCTCAAATAATCCACCTTACATGGAAAATCTTTCAACCGTTCGCTGAAAGTCTGAAAGTGCTGATAGGCCAGCACCGTAGTGGGAACCAGCACAGCCACCTGTTTGTTATCAGCCACAGCCTTGAAAGCAGCACGAATAGCCACTTCAGTCTTTCCGAAACCCACATCACCACACACCAGACGGTCCATAGGACGGTCGCTCTCCATATCGGCTTTGGCATCCTGAGTCGCTTTCAACTGATCGGGGGTATCCTCATAAATAAAGCTCGCCTCTAATTCATGTTGCATAAAACTGTCGGGACTATACGAAAATCCTTTTTCCTGTTTACGTTGCGAATACAGTCTGATCAGATCACGGGCTATATCTTTGATTTTGCTCTTGGTACGCTCTTTCATTTTTTCCCACGCACCGGTCCCCAATTTGTTCAGGCGGGGAGTTTCTCCCTCCTTCCCTTTATACTTGGATATTTTATGCAGGGAATGAATGGAAACAAATACCACATCCTCATTCTGATAAGTAAGTTTAATCACTTCCTGAGTGGTATTTCCATTCGGAATGCGTACCAAACCGCCAAAACGACCTACACCATGATCTATATGTACCACAAAGTCACCCGGCTCAAACTGGCTCAACTCTTTTAAGGTCAATGCCACCTTACCGCTACGCGCCTTGTCACTACGAAGATTGTATTTATGGAAACGGTCAAAAATCTGATGGTCTGTAAAAAAGCAGCTTTTCAATACATTATCTGTAAAGCCCTCATGTAAAGTCTTGTTGACTGGAATGAACGTGATATGATCGCCACGCTCCTCAAAGATATCTTTCAGACGCTTTGCCTGCTTCTCACTATCGGTACATATATATAAGGTGTAACCTCGTTTCTGATAATCAGTGAATGAAGTGCTTACCAAATCAAAATTCTTATGAAAAATAGGCTGGACCGTCGTATCGAAAGCCAACGTTGCCTGTGGAGTTCCTGTAGGTTTGTTACCAAATTCAATCCGTTTGAAATCCAAAGCCCGTACTGTAAATTCCGCCCCGTCTATCAGCTTCAGTTCCAAATTCATCAGTTCCGTCTTCTCTCCCTCGTATGCGGCAAGCGCCTGAGGAGAGAGTGCCTCCTCCCGTACTACCTGTATTCTTTCACGTACCCAAAGAAAGTCTTTCATTGCCAGAACTGTTTCCTGAGGAATGAATTCAAAGAAAGACACCCCGCTCTTGTCGGCGGCATTCGTCAGCTCGGGCACGATGGCAATGCTCTGTTTCTTCTCTTTCGAAAGCTGGTTTTCCACTTCAAAAGTACGGATGCTGTCTACCTCGTCACCAAAAAAGTCAATACGGTAAGGATACTCGGAAGCAAAAGAGAAGACGTCAATAATACTACCGCGTACAGCATATTGCCCCGGTTCATAAACATAATCTACATGCTCGAATCCGTAACCGGCCAGCACTTCCGTGATAAACTCTGTGTCCACATGCTCACCCACACCAAGTTTTAACGTCTTGTCCATCAGTACCTTTTGTGATACCACTTTCTCCGCCAACGCTTCAGGATAAGTCACCACACATAGCGGATCGCCTTTCTGTAAACGGCTCAACACTTCCGTACGCAGGATCTCATTGGCTGCATCTTTCTGCCCATATTTAACAGCCCGACGATACGAGGATGGAAAGAACAAAATATGCTCATCACCGTTCACCTGTGTCAGGTCATGATAAAAGTAACCCGCTTCCTCCAAGTCACCCAGTACAAATACAAATGTCTGTTTATTCTCTCTAAGAAAGGAGGAAACAAATAAAGCTGCCGCAGAAGCATATAATCCTCCCAGGAAAATAGTCCTCACTGAGGAATCTTCCAATAACGCAGCCAGTCCCTTAGTGTTAGGATGACCAGCATAAATACGTTGCAATTCCGAAATATCCATATCTTTTTTTAAGATGGGGACAAAATTAAAGAAATATCTGATTACTTCCTCCTTTTTTTGCCAACTATTCAAGATTTTCCTATTTTTGTACGCTAATATATAACCCCATGGAAACAAAAGCAATAAACACAAAATTGAAAGGAATCCACTGTATATCAAGCCCTCCCTTCCCGAAGATTTAAGGCTTCTAAAGGCATTCTTTAGCCGTTTTTTCCGTACCTATTCATCTTCTACCATCCGTTGTATGATCATCCACCAACTGTTAGAAGATCATGCAACAGATGGTGGATGATCATACAACGGCTGATAGAATATGAAAGTCTACGCTCGAAATCCTTTAAATGTAGGTTTCTTTCGCCTAATGTGTGATGAAGAATCGCTTACCGCTTCCTTATGTTCTTTTTTTTGTCTAAGTTTGTTCCTTCAATGACATTCAATATGTATTGGTTACATCATTCTATCAATTTACTCAAGATCGTGC
>OLOK01002539.1_pt1 | contig 12673 bp, 8 predicted proteins | sample 1672591 | NCBI WGS metagenome assembly OLOK01 (sample SAMEA3136703, study PRJEB25190) | human gut metagenome | biome: human gut; feature: human-associated habitat; material: faeces | place: Austria | collected 2013 | reverse complement strand
GGTGATGTATTCAAAAAGTTCCGTGATTCCTTCAGCAGGATGGAGGGACATTTCCATATACTAGAACAGCGTGTGCCGGTTGAACTTCAGATGGAGTATTTCAAATACTCGGAAAACGTACGGAAGGAAAACCGGCCTCCCCGTCCCTTATCGGAGGATGAGTGCGAGACCCTGTACAACACTTTGTTGACGGAGGAAACCACGGACAAGACCGAGAAGAGATATTTGTTATCTCAATTGGCTACCTCGAAATCCGTCCGTGCGTACCGATTGTTGGAGGAATACACCCAGCATCCGGACCCGGAAGTGACAGATTGGGCCTACATGGCTTTGATGGAGTCTCGTATCTCTTTAGAGTCCGATTTCTCCGACGAGAAACAAATTTATATCTCGACCGGCTTGGGAGGAAAAGGGGAGAAGCTGCGTTTCTATGTCTTGATGACGTCTAAAGGCATCATTCACGTTCTTTCGAGCGGGAGTTCGCTTATTATCTGCCGAAAACGGACTGCGAGATCGAGCGTTTGACGATCGGTGAGCAGTATGTGGAGCTGGTGTTCTTGATCCCGGTGCGTACGGATATAAAAGCCACGTTGGACCGGGTGATCAATGAATGTAACCAATACGGCGATTTCCTCTCGAATGTTTTCACGATCACGAATGTCAAGGAATTGACACCCGAGGAGATTTCCGAGATTATAAGTAAGAATGGAGACGATTAAGCAAGCTATTAAGTATGGTGTAGTCGGGTTGAGCAATACCTTGATAACGATGATCGTTATCTGGGTGATGATGAAACTCTTCGGATGCCGGGAAGGTTTATCTAACTTAACGGGATATGTGGCAGGCATATTAAACAGTTTCATCTGGAACAAGCAATGGACTTTCAAGGGAAGTTCCACCGGATGGACGAAAGGGGCGGTTCGGTTCACGATCGCTTTCATTATTTGTTATGCCTTACAGTACGGATTGGTACTGATCTTGAATTCCCGACTTACGATCGATCATTACTACAACCACTTGATTGGAATGGCTTTCTATACGGTGATTAATTTTTTAGTAAATAAGTTTTATACCTTTAAAGCTTAAAAGGCATGAAGAAGTTAGCGGTTATAGTCCCGTGTTATAACGAGGAAGCCGTGATCGAGGAATCGTATCGGCGTACGAAAGAGGTCTTGGTAAAGTTGCCGAACCCTACGGAGATTATCTATATAAATGATGGCAGTCAGGATAAGACACGTTCTTTGTTGGATCATATAGCCGCTACCGATCCTCATGTGAAGGTGATTCACTTCTCCCGGAATTTCGGTCATCAACCGGCGGTAACGGCGGGTATCAATAACTGTGACGCTGATTTGGCGATTATCATCGACGCCGATATGCAGGATCCGCCGGAATTGATTCCGGATCTGCTGGAAGTGCAGGAGAGAGAGGATGCCAACGTGGTTTATTGCGTCCGTAAGTCACGGGAAGGGGAGAGTCTTTTCAAGCTGTTCACCTCCAAGGCTTTTTACCGGGTGATGAATTATATGAGCGAGGTCCATTTCCCGCTGGATACAGGAGATTTCCGTTTAGTGGACCGGAAGGTGATGAATGAGTTCGACCGTTTTAAGGAACGGGGAAAATATATCCGTGGCTTGATAAGCTGGGTGGGCTTCCACCAAGTGCCGTTTTATTATGAGCGTGAGGCGCGTATCGCCGGCGAGACGAAATATCCGATTCGTAAGATGCTGAAATTTGCGTCGACGGCAATGCTTTATTTCTCGAAGAAGCCGTTGCGTTTGGCGACGAGTCTCGGGTTTATATCCGTATTGGTCGGTATAATCTTGGCGGTTTGGTTCACGTTGGGCAAGATCTATGGTTTTAGTAACGCCGAGGTTGGCTGGACTTCTATCATGACTTCCATTATCTTCTTTGGAGGTGTGCAGCTATTGACGGTCGGCGTGTTAGGGCAATATGTCGGTATCCTCTTTGACGAGATCAAGGCCCGTCCCGAATACATTATTGACGAGAAGAAAAACTATTAAAAAACATCGGAGGCGAAATAAGCCGTTTTTCTATGATCTGAATTCTGTTCCATGATAAATGTCTTTTCATGATATACTTGTGAATGTAACATAAACAATTCGATATCCGGATAGTTTATACATAGAAGAGATTAATAAAACTTATGTGTCATGAAGTATAGAATAGAGAAAGATACCTTAGGTGAGGTGGAAGTGCCGGTGGACGTTTATTATGGGCCGCAAACACAACGGAGCGTGAATAATTTCAAGATCGCCACCGATATTAGCCGGATGCCCAAAGAGGTGATAGAGGCGTTCGCTTACTTGAAAAAAGGAGCGGCTTTGGCTAATAAAGACGCCGGCGTCTTGTCTCCGGAGAAATGCGAGTTGATCGGTAAGGTATGCGACGAGATCTTGGCGGGTAAATTAAATGACTCCTTCCCCTTGATCGTATGGCAAACGGGGAGCGGGACCCAGACGAATATGAATGTCAATGAGGTGATCGCCAACCGGGCGCATGTGCTGACCGGAGGAAAGTTAACGGATAAGGAGAAAGTGCTGCTTCCGAACGATGACGTGAATAAATCGCAATCCTCCAATGATACGTTTCCTTCCGCTATGCATATTGCCGCCTATAAGGTGACTGCGGAGGTGACGATCCCGGGATTGGAGAGTCTGTATCGTGCGTTGGCGCTAAAAAGTGAGGAGTTCATGAAGATCGTGAAGATCGGGAGGACTCATTTTATGGATGCCACTCCATTGACATTGGGGCAAGAGTTCAGTGGCTATGCGGCTCAATTGGAATATGGTATACGGAAAGTAAAGGATTCCCTGTCGCATATCTCCGAGTTGGCTTTAGGAGGTACGGCGGTTGGGACCGGTATTAACGCCCCGGTCAATTATGACGAGTGTGTCGCTAAGAAGATATCAGAGTTGACTGGGCTTCCTTTTGTAACCGCTCCGAATAAATTCGAGGCCCTAGCTACCCATGATGCCTTGGTTGAGGCGCATGGAGCCTTGAAATCCGTAGCGGTCAGCTTAATGAAGATCGCGAACGATATACGAATGTTGGGCTCAGGTCCTCGTGCCGGTATTGGTGAGATCCATTTGCCGGAGAACGAGCCGGGTTCCTCCATCATGCCGGGAAAGGTGAATCCTACGCAATGCGAGTCATTGACGATGATCGCCGCTCAAGTAATGGGTAACGACGTGACAATCTCGATAGCTGGCTCCAACGGGCAGTTCGAGTTGAACGTATTTAAGCCGGTTATTATCTCGAACTTCTTGCAAAGCGCCCGCTTGATTGGTGACGGTTGCCTGAATTTCAGTGAACGTTGCGTAAAAGGCATTACCCCGGTGAACGAAAACATCAAACGCCATCTGGATAGCTCCTTAATGCTGGTTACCGCCTTGAATCCGAAAATAGGATATTACAAGGCCGCCGCTATCGCCCAGAAAGCCTATCAAGAAAATAAGACTTTGCGGGAGGCGGCTATCGAGTCCGGTTATGTGACCGCCGAGGAGTTTGATCGTTGGGTAGACCCGTCCAAGATGGTAGGAGAGATTGAGTAGTGTCAAAACTGCTACATCTTCTCCCAAAAATGAAACAAAGAGTTAAGATGATAATGGATATTTTTGTACCGTTATCATTTTAATTCTTTGTATTATGAAGAGCACACGATGTATTTTGTCTATAATCTTAGGGTTGCTGGCCGGATGGCTACCTCTGGGTGCGGTTACCGTATTGAAGAACCTACAGGTTGAGTATCAAACCAATCCACTGGGAATTGATGTCAGTCAGCCACGTTTTAACTGGCAGATGGAGTCCGATCGCTATGGGGCCTGTGGGCAGGCTTATCGGTTATGGGTGGCCGATAGTCCGGAGCAATTGGCTGCCGGGCGTTATATCTATGATTCGGGAAAGGTTCTTTCCGGGGAATCGGTCGGCGTAGTTTATCAAGGAAAAGCATTGCAACCTTCCACTCGCTATTATTGGAAAGTTTCCGTATGGGATGAATCGGGAACGGAAATTACCTCCACCGAGCCTGCGTGGTTCGAGACCGGTCTTCTGGGTTCCGGATGGAGTGGCGCCCGTTGGATCGGCTCGTCGGAGACACAACTCTCCAAATATCGCTCGCATTATGTGATCGACTATGATGTGCGGGTTGCCGAGGGTAATGATAAAGCCGTATTTGTCTTTGGGTCGAGGGACGCTGATAATTATGTGTCTGCTGAACTGGACTTGAATGGTTCGGGGGACGCCCGTTTCATTTTACGTCATACCACAGATGGAAAAACGAGGCAAGATGCGGCGGAAAGTCTGGCCTCTATCATCCCAGCCTCGGATAAGCATAAGGTGCATCATATCCGGTTGAAGGTGACGACGGCCCAATATGCCTTGAAATATTTCGTGGATATAGAGATCGATGGAAAGACCTTGGTGAATTCCTCTTTGACTCCCGAGGAGAAAGAACGGAAGAGCCGTGGTGATTTCTGGGGAGGCAAGGAAGGGGCTTTCACCGTGTATCCTTATCCGGATGGAGAGTTGGTTTATCATTGCCGCTTGTACGCGATCGGTTTCCTGCAACCTAAAGGGCAGACCGCTACATTCTCCAACTTGCGTATCAGCGAGGATACGTGGAATACGCTTCTGTACAATCCTGCCGAGACTTATGTGGAGAAAGGGGAGGGAAAGCTCAATGTCTGGTATCCGGGTGAGAACGTATCCGCTCCCATGCTCCGGAAAGAGATAAAGATAGAGAAACCGGTCAAGAGCGCCCGTTTATATGCTACCGCTAGGGGTGTCTACGAGTTCTCGGTGAACGGGCGGAAGGTTGGAAAGGATTATCTGAATCCGGGTTGGACGGATTACCGTTACCGTATCATGTATAATACGTATGATATAACGAGTTTGCTACGACCGGGCGATAATGGTATCGGGGCGATGTTGGGCGCCGGATGGTGGAGCGAGCATAGCGGTTTCCTTACCGGTTGGCAGGATCAATACGGAACCCGCCAGTCCTTATTGGGAAAGATCGTGATCGAGTATGCCGACGGTACTCGTGAGACGATCGTTACGAATGATAGCTGGAAATGTTATGACCGGGGACCGATCACTTTTAACGGCCTTCAGAATGGAGAGGAATACGATGCTCGGAAAGAGGTGAACGGCTGGGATGCTCCGGGTTTTGATGACTCGTCATGGAAACCGGCGACCTTATTCGCCGCTCCTCCGGTAAATGTGGAGATCCAAGGATATGTAGGCAGCCCGATACAAAATAATGTGACCCTGACCGCTCAGTCCATGGTAGAGCCTATCCCCGGCGTCTATGTCTATGATATGGGGCAGAATATGGTCGGTGTTCCCCGTCTGACTTTCAAGGGAAAGGCCGGACAGGAAATCACGATCCGTTTCGGGGAGATGAATTATCCGGAAACGATCCCTACCGAACCTGTCGCCCCGTACACGATCGCGATGTATAAGGAGAAGAAAGGGCAAGTCTATACGGATAATTACCGGAGCGCCCTTTCCACGGATCGCTATATCCTGAGAGGGGATGCGGCGGGTGAGACGTATGAGCCTCGCTTTACGTTCCATGGTTTCCGTTACGTGGAGATTCACGGGTTGAACAAGCCGTTACCCTTGGAGGCGGTGAAAGGGATCGTGCTGGAATCTATCGGTGCGCAGACGAGCGGTTATGAGACGTCGGATGAGCGTGTCAACCGTTTGTTTAATAATATCATCTGGGGCCAACGGGGTAATTTCTTGTCGGTTCCGACAGATTGCCCGCAACGGGATGAGCGTATGGGCTGGACAGGGGATGCGCAGGTATTTGCCCGTACGGCTACTTATAATATGAATGTCGATCCGTTTTACACCCGTTGGCTCTACTCGGTCCGGGATAATCAAGGAGATGACGGTAGTTACGCGAACTATATACCCGTAGTCGGTTTCCCGCCTCACGGCGCGGAGGATGGCGGAGGTGCCATGGGATGGATGGAAGCCGGCGTGATCGTACCGTGGCAAATGTATCAACAATATGGAGACGTGCGTATTTTGGAACAGCATTACGCTTCCATGGTCGCTTATATGGATTATTTGGAGCGTCGTGCCGTACGCTATGTACAGCCCTTCGGTGGTTTCGGCGATTGGCTGGCTATCGAGCCGACGAATTCCATGTTGACGAACACCGCTTACTCCGCCTACGACGCTTTGATTATGGAGCAGGTAGCGAAACGTTTAGGGAAGGACGCGGACCAAAGGCGTTTCCGTACTTTCTACGAGAACGTGAAGAGGTCTTTTAACGACCTGTTTGTAAACGAGGAAGGACGCACGTTCGCCCCGACGGTGGAATCTATCTTTGGTAAGGACTCGCAAGTAGGTATGTGGCCCGGAACGGCGGCTACCGAGGCGAAAATCGTAGATACGCAGACCTCATACGTGGTTCCTCTCCAGTTTGATCTGTTCAATGAGAAAAACAAACCCTTGGCGATCCGGCATCTGGTAGAGAATATCAAGAAACATAATTATACGCTTACGACCGGTTTTATCGGTACGCCTTACCTGAATTTGGTATTATCCGACAATGGTTATGACGATGTCGCCTATAAGCTGTTTGAGCAAACCGCCTATCCTTCATGGCTATACCCTGTCCTGCAAGGCGCAACCACGATTTGGGAACGTTGGAATTCCTACACGTTGGTAAATGGCTTCGGCCCTGTGGATATGAACTCTTTCAACCATTATTCGTATGGCGCTATCGAGGAGTGGATGATAGCTTATACCTTGGGTATCCAGCGGGATGAGGAACAACCCGCCTATAAGCACATCATCCTTCAACCCCGTATCGGCGGAACCTTCTCGTTTATCCGGGGGCATTACGATTCCGCCTATGGACGTATCGAGAGTGGATGGCAAATCCAAAAGAGGGGCTATATATACGAGGCGACCATCCCCGCTAATACGACGGCTACCTTATATCTGCCCGCCCGGTCTGTTAAGTCCGTTCATGTGGAGAAAGGGCAGGAGGGTATCACGTCCGTGGGGTTGAAGGATGGGAAGGCTGTGTACCGATTGAGATCGGGGAGCTACCGGATATGTGTGGATTGAATATTTAGAAAATATTTGGCCTTGCATCGGGTGCGCGGTCGAATCTGTGAGAAATGCGGGGCTTACATCGGGCGCGGGGTCGAATCTTGGAGAAATATTTGACCTTGCGCCGGGTGCGCGGTCGAATCTCGGAGAAATGCGGGGTTTACACCGGGCGCGAGGTCGAATCTTGGAGAAATGCGGTGCTTCTCACCCGGTGTAAGGTCAGATTTTGTAAAAACGATAGTGCCCGGCCTTATTAAAATCTGTACATTCGCGCAAAAATAAATAAGAACATTGTTCATGATTGTTTAATTCTAATTAGATCAAGCGAGAATGTCAATACGAAAATCGGATCGCATTATCAGCGTGGAGCACGTATCGAAGTATTTTGGCGAGAAGGCCGTGCTGAATGATGTAAATTTACAGGTCCGCAAGGGCGAGTTTGTAACCATTTTGGGGCCTTCCGGTTGCGGAAAGACTACCCTGTTGCGTTTGATAGCCGGCTTCCAGACGGCCTCCGAGGGCGTTATCACGATGTCCGGGAAGGAGATTACGCAGACGCCGCCGCATAAACGTCCCGTAAATACGGTATTTCAGAAATATGCTTTATTTCCACATCTGAATGTGTACAATAATATCGCCTTTGGCCTGAAGCTGAAGAAACTTCCTTCCGCCACGATCGAGAAGAAAGTGAAACAGGCGTTGAAAATGGTAGGGTTGACAGACTATGAGGATCGGGATGTCGATTCCCTTTCCGGTGGCCAGCAGCAACGTGTGGCGATCGCTCGCGCTATCGTGAATGAGCCGGAGGTGTTATTGCTGGATGAGCCGTTGGCGGCCTTGGACTTGAAGATGCGCAAGGACATGCAAATGGAATTGAAAGAGATGCATAAGTCCTTAGGCATTACGTTCGTGTACGTGACCCACGACCAAGAGGAAGCGCTGACGCTGAGCGACACGATCGTTGTCATGAGCGAGGGAAAGATCCAGCAAATCGGTACCCCGATCGATATTTATAACGAGCCGGTCAATTCGTTCGTCGCTGATTTCATCGGTGAGAGTAACATCTTGAACGGAACGATGATCAAGGATAAGCAAGTCTCTTTCGCCGGTCATGAGTTCGAGTGCGTGGATGAGGGATTCGGGGAGCAAATGCCGGTAGATGTCGTGTTGCGCCCCGAGGATATTTACATCTTCGAGCCGTCGGAGGCGGCGATGCTGACGGGTACGGTAACCTCCTCCATCTTTAAGGGCGTGCATTATGAGATGATGGTGCAAACCCCGAACGGATACGAGTTCATGGTACAGGATTATCATTGCTTCGAGGCGGGTAGCGAGGTCGGGCTTCTTATCAAGCCTTTCGATATCCATGTAATGAAGAAAGAGCGTATTTGCAATACCTTCGAGGGAAAGCTCATCGACGCTACGCATGTGGAATTCCTAGGCTGTACGTTCGAATGCAAGGAGGTAACCGATATAGAGCCAAATACGCCTGTGAAAGTCGAGATCGATTTTAAAGATGTGATCTTGGAGGATAACGAGGAAGACGGTCGCCTGACCGGAGAGGTGAAATTTATCCTCTACAAAGGCAACCATTATCATCTGACCGTGTTTACGGATTGGGACGAGGACATCTTTGTCGATACCAACGATGTATGGGATGATGGAGACCATGTCGGCATAACGATCGCCCCGGATAAAATTCGAATTATTCATGCTTAAAAAGGGAAGGAAGTGATCAATACGTTTTCTGCATTTTTTATGAGACGAAGGAACTGGACCATTCCTTATGTCCTGTTCTTGGCCATCTTTGTCGTGATACCGCTCCTCTTGATCGTGTATTACGCCTTTACGAATGACGAAGGGATGTTTACCTTCGCCAATTTCCGTAAGTTTATGATCCATCCCGAGGCGATAAACACCTTCGTGTATTCAGTCGGGATCGCTTTGATAACGACCATTCTTTGTCTGCTGCTGGGATATCCGGCCGCTTGGATATTGAGCCAAGCCCGATTTAATACTTCCCGTACGATGGTCGTTTTGTTTATCCTTCCGATGTGGGTCAATATCTTGATCCGTACGTTGGCTACCGTGGCTTTGTTCGATTTCTTGAATTTCCCGCTGGGAGAGGGGGCCTTGATCTTTGGTATGGTGTACAACTTCCTGCCCTTTATGATCTACCCGATTTATAATACGCTCCAGAAAATGGATCACAGCTTGATAGAGGCGGCGCAAGACTTGGGGGCGAATCCGTCGCAGGTATTTATCAAGGCCGTATTCCCACTATCGATGCCGGGAGTGATGAGCGGTATCATGATGGTGTTTATGCCGACCATCTCTACGTTTGCCATCGCCGAGTTGTTGACGATGAACAATATCAAGCTCTTCGGTACGACCATACAGGAGAATATCAATAACGGTATGTGGAACTACGGGGCGGCGCTTTCTCTTATCATGTTGTTATTAATCGGAATCACGGGATTGTTCAGCAATGAGAGCAGTGATTCGGCGAATGAGGGAGGGCTTATCTGATGGTGAAATATTTAGCTAAGGGATATCTATGGGCTTTGTTATTATTGCTCTACTCGCCGATCTTGATTATCATGATCTTCTCATTTACGGAGGCGAAAGTACTGGGTAACTGGACCGGGTTCTCCACGAAATTATATAGCTCTCTTTTTGCCGGCAACGTACAACATTCGTTGGTCAGCGCACTTTGGAATACGTTCGCTATCGCCATGATAGCCGCTACGGTATCTACCTTGTTGGGGAGCGTAGCCGCTATCGGGATCTTTAATTTGAAGGCAAGGGCCCGCAATGCCGTGAGTTTTGTCAATAACATCCCGATGTTGAATCCGGATATCATTACCGGTATTTCCTTGTTCCTGTTGTTTGTCAGCTTAGGGATCTCTCAAGGTTTGACGACGGTCGTGCTGGCGCATATCACGTTCTGTACGCCGTATGTGGTATTAAGCGTCATGCCCCGCTTGAAACAAATGAACCAGAATATCTACGAGGCGGCGTTGGATTTGGGGGCGACTCCGTTTCAGGCCTTGCGGAAGGTGATCTTCCCGGAAATCCGTCCGGGTATGATCAGTGGCTTTATCCTTGCCTTCACGCTGTCTATCGACGATTTCGCCGTGACCATATTTACGATTGGTAATGAGGGCTTGGAAACTCTTTCCACCTTTATCTATGCGGATGCCCGGAAAGGAGGATTGACCCCGGAGTTGCGTCCTCTCTCAACGATTATCTTCGTAACCGTGTTAGTATTGTTGATTGTTATAAATAAACGTGCTGAGAAAGCGAAGCGAGCGTAAATGAAAATGAAGAAATTTATATCGATTCTGTCTGTTTTGGCCCTGCTTATGGGGCTGTTCACTTCTTGCGGGCGCTCGGACGAGGAGAGAAGCAAGATCTTGAAGATTTATAACTGGGGAGATTATATCGACGAGGACGTCCTGACGGATTTCCCGAAATGGTATAAGGAACAGACGGGTGAGGAAGTCCGGATTATCTATCAGGTCTTTGATATCAACGAGATCATGTTGACCAAGATCGAGCGGGGACATGAGGATTTCGACTTGATTTGCCCTTCGGAGTATATCCTTGAGCGCATGCTGCGGAAAAATCTCTTGCTACCGATCGACCGTAATTTCGGGAAGACACCGGATTATATCGACAATGTCTCCCCCTATATCCAAGAGGAACTGAATAAGTTAAGTCAGCCGGGCCGTAAGACTACCGACTACGTGGTTCCTTATATGTGGGGAACCGCCGGCCTGTTGTATAATAAAGCCGATGTCTCGAGGGACGAGGTAATGTCGTGGAAATGCCTTTGGGACCCTCGTTTCAGGAATAAGATCTTGATGAAGGATAGTTATCGTGACGCTTATGGAACCGCTATCATATACGCCCATGCGAGGGAATTGGCGAATGGTACGATCACGGTGGAGCAATTGATGAACGATAGCTCCCCGGAAATGATCGCTATCGCCGAGGAATACTTGAAGAAGATGAAACCGAATATCGCCGGTTGGGAGGCCGATTTCGGTAAGGAGATGATGACGAAAGGAAAGGCGTGGCTGAATTTCACTTGGAGCGGCGACGCGGTCTGGGCCATGGAAGAGGCGAGTGCCGTAGGCGTAGATCTGGGGTATGAGGTTCCTTTGGAGGGTAGTAATATCTGGTACGATGGTTGGGCGATCCCTAAATACGCTCGCAACGTGAAGGCCGCCAGTTATTTTATGGACTATCTATGCCGTCCGGACATCGTCAGCCGTAATATGGAAGTGACCGGATATGTCAGCACCGTGGCTACCCCGGAAATATTGGCGGAAAAGATCGATACAACGCAGACCGAGTTCTCGGACGTAAGTTATTTCTTCGGACCGGGAGCGGAGCGTATCCAGATAGACCCGGCTCAATATCCGGACCGGAAGGTCGTGGAACGTTGTGCCATGATCCGTGATTTCGGGAACGAGACGGAGGTGGTTCTGGAAATGTGGAGCCGGGTAAAAGGTGACAATCTTAACTCTTGGATTGTTATATTGATATTCGCTGTTTTCGGCTTGTTGTTTGTCTGGGTCGTTTACAAGCGGATCAATCGTTATCAACAGAAAAGACGACATCGCAGACGTCGTAGCTGGTATAAAAAGAAATGATATGGAAGGCATAAAGAACTTGATTATAGACTTGGGCGGTGTGCTTATTAACCTGACTCGCAACCGTTGTATCGAGGCTTTCGAGAATCTGGGCGTGGAGAATATCCGGGAACAGATCACGAATAACTATCAACATAAGGACTTGTTTGAGCGATTAGAGTTGGGAACGATTTCGGTGGAACAGTTTCGCGATGATATTCGTGCCTTATCGGGAAAGCCCCTGACGGACGAACAAATCGACACGGCATGGATCGCCATGTTGGGAGACGTCCCGGAAAATAAGTTGCGTTTGCTATTGGAGCTTCGTGAACGCTATAATACGATGCTTCTGAGCAATACGAACGAGCTTCATTGGAAATGGTCCGAAGATACCTATTTCTCTTATCAAGGTCTTTGTGCCCAAGATTTCTTCCATAAGATTTACCTCTCTTACGAATTGCATATGCTGAAGCCGAACGCGGATATTTTTGAGTACGTACTGAAGGACTCGAATCTTTTAGCCGAGGAGACTATGCTGATTGATGACGCTTCCGTGAATTGCCGGGCGGCTGAATTATTGGGAATGAAGTCCTATATGCCGCAGCAAAGGGAGGATTGGTCGCATCTATTCAAATGAAGGCCGGTCATTGTTTGGTCTCGGCCTAAATGTCTTTAACCTTTAGGATATTATACGAGGTACCAAGATCATACACATCATTCCCGTCTACTTTCTTGATGTACTTTACGACACGGATGGTGACGGGAAGGATGATAACCTCGTACAAGGATTTAAGTACCGCCTGCGTCCCGATCATGATAAGCAATTCTCCGGCCGGGATCAATCCTGCGAAGGCGATCGGAAAAAAGATCAGGGAATCGGCGCTCTCACCGATAAGGGTAGACACGATCGCTCGTAACGAGAAATTCTTTCCGTT
>OLOK01002538.1_pt1 | contig 12695 bp, 10 predicted proteins | sample 1672591 | NCBI WGS metagenome assembly OLOK01 (sample SAMEA3136703, study PRJEB25190) | human gut metagenome | biome: human gut; feature: human-associated habitat; material: faeces | place: Austria | collected 2013 | reverse complement strand
AAGATCATGGTATACGACCTTGGTGGTGGTACATTTGATGTATCTGTTATCGAGATCGGTGACGGCGTTATCGAAGTTCTTTCTACAGCTGGTAACAACAGACTTGGTGGAGATGACTTCGACCAGAAGATCACAGATTATATGCTTGCAGATTTCAAGGCAAAAGAAGGCGTAGACCTGTCAACAGACAGAATGGCACTTCAGAGACTGAAAGAAGCAGCTGAAAAAGCAAAGAAAGAACTTTCTTCTGCAACAACAACAAACATTAACCTTCCGTTCATCACAGCAACAGCTGAAGGACCGAAGCATTTTGATATGACTCTTACAAGAGCTAAATTCGATGAACTGACACGTGACCTTGTAGAAAAGACACAGGAACCGGTAAGACGTGCACTTTCTGATGCAGGACTTACAGCAGCAGACTTAGGTCAGGTACTTCTTGTTGGTGGATCTACACGTATCCCGGCAGTTCAGGAAGAAGTAAAACGTCTGACAGGAAAAGAACCAAGTAAATCGCTTAACCCGGATGAATGTGTAGCACTTGGTGCTTCTATCCAGGGTGGTAAGCTTGCAGGAGATGCAGGTGCAGGCGACATCCTTCTTCTTGATGTAACTCCACTTTCACTTTCTATCGAAACAATGGGTGGTGTAGCTACAAGACTGATCGAGAGAAACACAACAATCCCGACAAAGAAGAGCCAGATCTTCTCTACAGCAGCTGATAACCAGACAGCCGTTGATATCAATGTTGTACAGGGTGAAAGACAGTTTGCAAGAGATAACAAGTCCCTCGGACAGTTCAGACTGGATGGAATTCCGCCGGCTCCACGTGGAATCCCGCAGATCGAAGTTACATTCGATATTGATGCAAACGGTATCGTAAATGTATCTGCAAAAGATCTGGGAACAGGAAAAGAACAGCACATCACAATTACAGCAGGATCTAATATGTCTGATGCAGATATCGACAAAGCTGTAAAAGAAGCTGCAGAATTTGAAGCTCAGGATAAGAAACGTAAAGAAGCAATCGATGCTAAGAACGATGCCGACGCTATGGTATTCCAGACAGAAAAAGCACTTGGCGAAGTTGGAGATAAGATCGATGCAGCAGACAAAGCAGCAGTAGAAGCTGACGTACAGGCTCTGAAAGATCTGCTTGCGAAAGCGAATACAGAAGAACTTACAGATGCTCAGGTTGCAGAAATCAAAGCAGGAAAAGAAAAACTGATGGAAAGCGCTCAGAAACTGTTCACAAAGGTTTACGAACAGGCAGGCGCACAGGCTGGTCAGGCAGGACCACAGGCAGGACCTGCACCAGAAGCAGGACCGGCTCCGGAAGGATTTAACGGAGATGACGTAGTTGACGGAGATTACAAAGAAGTTTAATCCGTAAGATAAGATGAGAAACTGCAAGGCGGCATTATACCGTCTTGCAGATTTCATGTATCATAAATAAAAATAGTTTTTTATGACATAAAAAGCCTCCGGTTAGGTGAACTGCATGTGCAAAGAAGATGTTGCAGAGAGCCGGCGCGGGCATGAGAATGTGCCAGGGTACATTCTGTATTAAAATACTTTGAGAAATATCTAAGTGAGGTAGGATTATGGCAGAGGCAAAAAGGGATTATTATGAGATCCTGGGCGTATCACGAGATGCGGATGATGCGACTCTGAAAAAAGCATACAGAGCTTTGGCGAAAAAATATCACCCGGATATGAATCCAGGAGATGCAGAAGCCGAAAAGAAGTTCAAGGAGGCTTCTGAAGCCTATGCTGTTCTGAGTGATGCAGACAAACGGCGTCAGTACGATCAGTTTGGTCATGCAGCGTTTGAAGGCGGTGCAGGCGGAGCCGGTGGATATGGCGGTTTTGATTTTAACGGGGCAGACTTTGGTGATATTTTTGGTGATATTTTTGGTGATCTGTTTGGCGGTGGCAGAAGAGGCGGACGTGCGAACAATGGTCCGATGAAAGGCGCCAATATCCGTAAAGGTGTCCGGATTACATTTGAGGAAGCAATTTTTGGATGCGAGAAGGAACTGGATATCGTTCTGAAAGATCCATGTACAAAGTGTAATGGAACAGGAGCAAAACCGGGAACAAGTCCGGAGACCTGTTCAAAATGTGGTGGAAAAGGTCAGGTTGTTTATACATCACAGTCGTTCTTCGGAACGGTGCAGAATGTGCAGACCTGTCCGGACTGTCATGGAACGGGTAAGATCATTCGTGAGAAATGTCCGGACTGTGGTGGAACAGGCTATACTTCAAGCCGCAAGAAGATCAAAGTCACAATCCCGGCAGGTATTGACAATGGTCAGAGCGTAAGAATCCGTGAGAAAGGTGAACCGGGTGTGAATGGCGGACCGAGGGGAGATCTTCTGGTAGAAGTTACGGTTTCCAGACATCCAATCTTCCAGAGACAGGATGTTCATATTTTCTCAACTGCACCAATTTCGTTTGCGCAGGCAGCACTTGGTGGTGATGTGCGAATCAAGACGGTTGATGGTGATGTGATCTATACCGTAAAACCGGGAACTAAGACTGATACAAAAGTACGCCTGAAAGGAAAAGGGGTACCTTCTTTGAGAAATCCTCAGGTCAGAGGTGATCATTATGTGACGCTGGTTATTCAGACCCCGGAAAAATTAAGTCCGGAAGCCAAAGAAGTGCTTAGACATTTTGATCAGTTGACAGGAAATACACTGAACCAGGAAGAGCCGGCTTCTGAATCGAAGGGTAAAGCTAAGAAAAAAGGGTTCATGGATAAGTTAAAAGAAACATTTGAAGAATAATAAAAAGGTGGCTGCGAAAAACTCGATTGACTTTTTCACAGCCACCTTTTTTTATTCTTCTTCGTCTTCCAGTTCTCCTCCGATGACACCTCCGAGAACGGCAGTGAAAGAAGCAACAACGACAGCGGCGATGATTGCTACACCGATCAGTGCTACTAAAATACCCATAACACGTACCTCCTTTTCTCGTCTTTTTATAGTATAACACGGAGGCAAGTAAAATTAAATGAAAAAATGTGACTTTTTTCATTTAGTATGCTATAATGTCAAAGAGCAAATGATAACACAGCGTATTGTCAGTTTTGCGGATTTAAAATAGTAAGGCTTAGCGGTTAAGGAGGGCAAACCAATATGGCACTGAAAAAACAGATAAAAGAAACAAAGGCAGCAGAGGTAAAGGCAGCGGCAGAAACTAAAGAAGAAGTAAAAACAGCAGTTAAAGCAGCAGAAGATAAAGTCAGCGAAAAAGTAGAAGAAAAAAAAGAAGCACAGCCGAAAGAAGTAAAGGCTACTGTTGAAAAGAAAGCGCAGGAGGTAAAAAAAGCTGCAGGAGAAGTGAAAAAAACAGTAGAAGAAACAGCTGAAAAAGCTGCAAAAGAAGTGAAGAAAACTGCAGAGAAAGTTACAAAAGAAGTAAAGAAAGCAGCACCAAAAACAACAGCAAAAAAATCTGCGGCAAAGAAAGAAATCAAAACAGAAGTTGTTCTTCAGTATGGTGAAAAAGAAGTAAACACAAAAGATATGATTGCTTCAGTAAAAAAAGACTGGACAAAACAGAAACATAAAATTTCCGAGATCAAGAGTATTGAGCTTTATGTAAAACCGGAAGATTATGCAGTATACTATGTAATCAATGGCGAACATACCGGAAAAGTATGGTTATAAGATAAGACTGAAAGATTTAGTCCGAACCGCAATCTTTATTGAACGGTTCGGATTTTTTTAAGGAGAGAGGTAAAATGCAAAAGTTTATACAGTATACCCCGACAGAAATCCTGTTTGGAGAAAATGCACAGGCAGAAGTTGGGAAAGAAGTTAAGAAATGGGGCGGAAGCCGTGTATTTATCGTATATGGCGGTGGAAGTGTAAAGAAAAGCGGACTTCTTGCGCAGGTAGAAGAAGCCCTGGAAAAAGAAGGACTTGCTTATGAGGAATTTGGCGGAGTAAAGCCAAATCCCCGGATGGCATATGCACAGGAAGGCGTTGAGAAAGCAATTGAGTTCGGTGCGGATTTTCTTCTTGCAGTAGGCGGTGGAAGTTCTATTGATACAGCAAAGGCAATCGCCCATGGTGTGGCAAACCCGGACTGGTCTCTGGAGGAAATCTGGGGAGGTGAAATCATACTTACCAGATCGACACCGGTAGGATGCGTACTTACGATTGCGGCAGCAGGAAGTGAAACAAGCGATTCCGCAGTTCTGACAAACGAAGAAACAGGGAAAAAGGGAGGAATCAGCACTAGCCTGAACCGCCCGAAGTTTGCGATTATGAATCCGGTTCTTACCTATACGCTTCCAAAATATCAGATTGCGTGCGGAATCGTGGATATCATGATGCATACACTGGAGCGATATTTTATTCCAAATACGAGAAATCAGATAACAGATGAGATTGCAGAGGGAGTTCTGCGGGTTGTGATTGAAAATGGAAAGAAAGGTCTGGAGAATCCGACAGACTACGATGCCATGAGTGAAATCATGTGGGCAGGAAGCCTTTCACATAATGGTCTGACAGGTCTCGGAAGAGCAAAAGATTTTTCTGTACATAAGCTCGGACATGCACTTGGTGCAAAATATGATAAGGCGCATGGTGCAACCCTTTCAGCTGTCTGGGGATCCTGGGCAGAATATGTCTATAAAAACGATGAAGAAAGATTTGCGCATTACGCAAAAAAAGTATGGGGCGTAGAGGAAGAAGATGTGGCGAAAGCCGCAAAAGAGGGAATTCGCCGGACGGTAGAATATTTCCGTGAGATTCATATGCCGACAAATTTAAAGGAACTGGAGATCGGAGAAGTATCAGAGGAAGATCTGCGGGAACTTTCTATGGCGGCGACATTAAATGATACCGTAAAACTTTCAAAAATCAAAGAACTTACTGCCGAAGATGTATACCAGATTTTTCGGAAAGCAGCAGGAAAATAAGATGGAAATAAATAAGAGAAAGTTTTACAGACAAGTGTTCGCACTTGTAATTCCAATGGCACTTCAGAATCTGATCAATGTGGGTGTGACGGCGGCAGACGTGCTGATGCTTGGAAGAGTCAGCGAAAAAGTTCTTTCAGGTGCATCCCTTGCAGGGCAGATACAGTTTGTCATGACACTGATCCTTTTCGGTACAACATCAGGTGCAACGGTTTTGACCGCACAGTACTGGGGAAAGAAAGATACACAGACGATTGAAAAAATCCTTGGAATGGGAATGACCATCGGTGTCAGCTGTGCAGCTCTTTTTACCATTGTTGCGGAAATCATTCCGGAAGTGCTGCTTCACATCTATACCAGTGACCCGGCCGTGATCGCAGAAGGTGTGAAATATTTGCGGATCGTGGCGCTTTCCTATGTCCTGATGGCGGCAACGCAGGTCTATCTTTACATTATGCGGAGTATCGAGCAGGTTGTGATTGCAACGGTTGTCTACAGCGCGTCACTAATTTGTAATGTCCTGGTAAATGCGCTTCTTATTTTTGGCTTATTTGGTTTACCGAAGATGGGAATTATGGGTGCGGCAATCGGAACTCTGACAGCAAGGATCGTAGAACTTATCATTGTAATCTGGTATGCAAAAGTAAAAAACCATGACGTTAGATTTCACCCGGTCTATATGCGTAAGATCGACAAGGTGCTTCTAAAAGACTTTCTGATTTATGCGAGTCCGGTGATCTTGAATGAAATGATGTGGGGACTTGGTTCTACTGCGAATACAGCAGTGATCGGTCATCTGGGAAGTGCTGCGGTGGCAGCAAATTCTGTTGCTCAGGTTGCAAGACAGCTGGCAACGGTGGTTGCCTTTGGTGTATCCAATGCGACGGCCATTTATCTTGGTAAGACCATCGGTGCAAAAGAGTTTCATCTGGCAAAAGAATATGGAAAAAGATTTTTGTGGCTGAGTATTATTACCGGTGCGGTAGGAGGCGGCATCATTCTGATAGCTGCTCCGATTGCAAATCATGTGATGACACTCTCACAGGAAGCGCAGGGGTATCTTTATTTTATGTTTTTTGTTATGTCTTACTTTACACTCTGCCAGGCGATCAATACGACCCTTGTGGTGGGTGTATTCCGGGCAGGAGGAGATACCAGGTTTGGTCTGATCCTGGATGTGTCTACCATGTGGGGATGCTCTATTCTGCTGGGTATGATCGCTGCCTTTGTCTTTCATGCGCCGGTACAGGTTGTTTATATCCTTCTGATGAGTGATGAGGTGATCAAAGTACCGATCACAGTCATGCGCTACCGGAGCTATAAATGGATTCAGAATGTGACGAGAGAAAAAGCAGAGCTGGCATAACATTGTATGCGAAAATAAATTTGGAATTTTGAGGCAGATGTGATATGCTAGAGAAAGAATATATTTGAAAAGGAGATTTATAACATGAAATTAGTATCAACAGAAAAAGCACCAAAAGCACTTGGACCATATTCCCAGGGATATGTACACGGGGGAATCCTTTATTCAGCAGGACAGATTGCGATCAATCCGGCTACTGACACCGTAGAAGCAGATACCATCGAGGGACAGGCTGATCAGGTATGCAAGAATATCGGAGCGATCCTTGAAGAAGCAGGAACTTCTTTTGATAAAGTATTAAAGACGACTTGTTTCCTTGCTGATATGGGAGACTTCGCTGCATTTAACGAAGTTTATGCAAAATATTTCACATCAAAACCAGCCAGAAGCTGTGTTGCTGTGAAGACACTTCCAAAGAATCTTCTTTGCGAAATTGAAGTGATCGCAGTAGTAGAAGAATAGGATTTATAAATCCTAAAAATTAGGAGGTTTGGCGTTATGGCAGAAGAGCAAAACAGCGGATGTTCGCCGGAATCATGTTCTTCCTGTGCACATGCGGGTTCATGCAGCAGTGCGAAGAAAGATCTGAAAGCACCGGCAAATCCGTATTCACAGGTAAAAAAAGTAATTGGAGTAGTCAGTGGTAAAGGTGGAGTCGGCAAATCAATGGTGACAGCATCTCTTGCACGTATGATGGTACAGCAGGGATATTCGGTTGGTATTCTGGATGCGGATATCACAGGACCATCTATCCCGAAGATGTATGGAGTGCATGGAAGTGCAGTCGGAAGCGAGGCGGGAATGTTCCCGTGCGTTGCAGAAGACGGCACGAAGATCATGTCGGTCAATCTACTTCTGGAACACGAATCAGATCCTGTCATCTGGAGAGGACCGGTGATCGCAGGAGTAGTAACCCAGTTCTGGACTGATGTAATGTGGGGAGATCTGGATTTCTTATTTGTTGATATGCCACCGGGAACAGGGGATGTTCCTCTTACGGTATTCCAGTCACTTCCGGTAGACGGCGTTGTGATCGTGACTTCTCCACAGGATCTGGTACAGATGATCGTAGAGAAAGCTTACAATATGGCAAAGAAGATGAACATACCGGTTCTCGGACTGGTGGAAAACTACAGTTATCTGGAATGTCCGGACTGTGGAAAGAAAATATCTGTATTTGGGGAAAGCCACATTGACGAGATTGCAGAAAAACTTGGGGTAGAAGTACTCGGAAAGATGCCGATCGATCCGAAACTTGCCGAGATTGTAGAACAGGAGAAGTTCTATGAGGCAGACAACCAGTATCTTAAAAACATCATTGACAAGTTCAATTAAGAAGAAAGCTCCGGCGAGGTGATGATCGCCGGGGCTTTTTAGCTATAGAGGCACGGAAAATGTGAAAAGCCATATCATGACAGGACGGATACAATTGGCAAGGAACATGTGTTTATGGTATGATAACAGGTAGCAAAAAGCGGAGGCAGAAAGAACATGGACGAGAATCTCCCGGTGATCCGGATTTCGGTGCGAAACCTTGTGGAGTTTATTTTAAGAGAAGGGGATATTGACAATCGAACAGGAGGCGGACAAGATCCGGAGAATATGCAGATGGGAAGTCGGATTCACCGGAAGATCCAGAGACAGATGGGATCGGATTATCAGGCGGAGGTACCTCTTAAGACAGAGATTGTCTGTGATGGGTTTACTTTGAAAATAGAAGGACGTGCCGATGGACTGATTCATACAAAAGAGCAGGTCATGGTAGATGAGATCAAGGGTGTTCTGCGGGAACTTGACCGGGTGCAGGAGCCGGCAGGCATTCATCTGGCACAGGCAAAATGTTATGCCAGCATGGTAGCAGAACAGGAAGGGGCGGATGAGATCGGGGTACAGATGACCTATTGCCAGATGGAGACGGAAGAGGTGAAAAGGTTTCAGTATTCTTATCAGAGTAACGAACTGAAAGTCTGGTTCGATGAAGTTATTCGACAGTATAAAAAATGGGCAAAGTTCCAGATTGAATGGAGAAAGGCAAGAAATGCATCTATTAAAGGGATTGAATTTCCGTTTCCATATCGTAAAGGGCAGAGAGAGCTTGCGGTATCTGTTTACCGGACGATTCTTCGGAAGAAAAAGTTGTTCATCCAGGCACCAACCGGAGTGGGGAAGACGATTTCAACGGTATTTCCGGCAGTGAAAGCGGTTGGAGAAGAACTGGGTGAGAAGATTTTTTATCTGACGGCAAAGACAATCACCCGGACGGTGGCGGAGCAGGCATTCAAAACCTTACGGGAACAGAATCTGAAGTTCAAGGTGATCACTTTAACGGCAAAAGAAAAAATCTGTTTCTGTGAGGAGACAAGCTGCAATCCGGATGACTGCCCATATGCCAAAGGGCATTTTGACCGGGTAAATGACGCGGTCTATGAGCTTTTGATGCAGGAAGATGTGATGAGCCGGGAAGTGTTGGAAGCGCAGGCAAGAAAGCATAAGGTCTGTCCATTTGAAATGGCACTGGATGTGTCGACCTGGGTGGATGGTGTGATCTGCGATTATAATTATGTGTTTGACCCGGATGCCCGGCTCAGGCGTTTCTTTGCAGAAGGTGGCGCTGGAGGATATTTGTTTCTGATCGATGAGGCACACAATCTGGTAGAACGTGGACGGCAGATGTACAGTGCAGAGTTATGCAAGGAGGACTTTCTTGCGGTGAAGAAACTGGTAAAGGGAGAAGCACCGCGGTTTGCAAAAAGACTGGAGGCATGCAATAAGATTCTTCTGGCAATGAAAAAAGAGTGTGAAAACTATAAGGTGCTGGACAATATTTCGCATTTTGGAATCCAGCTTATGAATGTACTATCTGAGACAGACCGGTATCTCGAGGAATGTGTGGATAAAGAAGTCCGGGAAACCGTATTGGATTTTTATTTTCAAGTGAGGTCTTTCCTGAATATATATGATGGGTTGGATGAGAACTATGTCATCTATACGGAGTATCAGGAGAATGGAAGATTTGTTCTGAAGTTGTTTTGTGTTAACCCGGCGGCAAATCTGCAGAAATGTCTGGATAAGGGGAACAGTGCTGTATTCTTTTCGGCAACACTTCTGCCAATCCAGTATTACAAAAGACTTCTGAGTACGGAAAAAGACAACTATGCGGTCTACATTGATTCTTCGTTTGATACAAAGAAGAGACTGCTTATGAATGGTGTGGATGTGAGTACCCGTTACACCATGCGTTCCAGGGAAATGTATCAACGATATGCGACATACATTTTCCGGGTAGTGAAAGCAAAAATGGGGAATTATCTGATTTTTTTCCCGTCTTACCGGTTTATGGAAGATGTGTATCAGGAATTTACACAGCTTCTTGCATCAGATGAAGAAGAGATGGAACTGGTTATTCAGCAGAAGCACATGGATGAAGAAGAACGGGAAAATTTCCTGCGTGCATTTGAAATGGGAAGAGAGAAAAGTCTGATCGGTTTTGGAGTTCTTGGCGGGATTTTCTCAGAAGGAATCGATCTGACAAATGAGAAGCTGATCGGGACACTGATCATCGGAACAGGGCTGCCGCAGGTGTGCAATGAGCGGGAAATCCTGAAAAGCTATTTTGACCAGAAGGGACTTTACGGATTTGACTATGCTTACCGGTATCCGGGGATGAACAAGGTTTTGCAGGCGGCAGGAAGGGTGATCCGCACAGAGGATGACCGCGGAGTGATACTTCTTCTGGATGAGCGTTTTCAGAGGGAGAAGGGGAAAGAGATTTTCCCGAAAGAATGGGCGGACTGTGAAAGATGCCGGTTAGACATTGTGGAAGAAAAAATCCGTCTGTTCTGGGAAAAACAGACGGATAATTAAGAAACTTTTTATGCATTAAAGTAATCCAGAAATGCCTGTGTCGCGCGGGAAACCGGAACATGTCCGTTCCATGCGGCAACCAGCTGACGCTTTGGAAGTTGTTCTTCGGTCTGGACGACAAAGAGTTGGTCGGAATTCTTTGGTACACAGTAGTCCGGAATAAAAGCGATGCCAAGTCCGATCCGTGCGAGATCGATCAGAAGATCGTTGCTGCTCAGCTCGATTTCAGGAACCAGATCCAACTGATGCTGCTGGAAGAGAGAATGCAGAAATTCACTGGTTGTACTTTTTCTGTCCAGCATGATGATCGGATAACGCTGCAGTTCTTTGAGGGAAAGCTTTTTCCCCTGCAGTTCCGCAAAGGACTGGTTTGCGATAAAGACATCGTGAAAATCACGGATCTTTCGGAAGGAGGCAAGACTGCCAAGGTAAACGTTCGGATAGTTAGCGACAATGAGATCTACCTGACCGTTCTCCAGAAGTTCCGTACACTTGATCGAAGTGGCATTGGTCACTTTTATATGTGCGTTAGGGAAAGCTTTGTGGAAACGCTCCAGATAAGGAACCAGAAAATACCGGCAGATGGTGTCGCTGGCACCGATGCGGATCTGGCCGCCGGTAGAGGCTGTTTCCATGATCTGGGATTCCCCGCGCTTGATCAGATTGATCGCCGGTTCGATATGACGCAGAAGGATCTCGCCTTCCGGGGTGAGCTGAACTTTTTTTGTGCTTCGGATGAAAAGAACCTGATCCAGTTTCTTTTCCAGTGCTTTAATGGACTGGCTGACAGCGGACTGTGAAATAAAGAGCTGCTTGGAAGCCTCAGAAAAGCTGAGCGTGTCTGCAACATAATAAAATACTTTATATAATTCATAGTTGATATCCATTATTAGTCCTCCTTATAAAACCTATTAGTATTATAAGTGATAAAAAATGAAATTTCAAGAGAAAACCATTTTTGACAAATGAAGACAGGGTTGCTAAACTATAGACAAAAAAGAGAAGGAGAAAAAGGATGGCAAAAAAGAAATGGCTGCATAAAATCCTGGCGATTTTGCCGAGTATTTCACTGATCGTGATCCTGCTGATCAGCAGTTTTGAGATCGGTGCATACGGAGACTGGAATTTTTATGAAAAAGAATATGAAAAATATAAGGTAGCGGATGAACTTTATATGGAGATGCCGGATATCATGAAGGTGACAAAATTCATGATGTCTTATTTGCGGGGCAACGAGAAGAAACTGAGTATTGAGACGGAAGTGGAAGGAAATATACAGGATTTTTTCAATGAGAAGGACCGGCTTCATATGGCAGATGTGCAGGGACTTTTTCTTGGCGGACTTGCAATCCGGAGGGGAGCGATCATCGTACTGCTTTTTTCAATGGCGGCACTTGTGCTTATGAAAGCAGACTGGAAGAGACTGATCCCGCAGATGTATCAGCGGGTGCTGGCGGTATTTCTGGCACTTACCGCGGTGGCAGGATTTCTGTTCTCAAGAGACTTTAACAAATATTTCGTGATCTTTCATCATATTTTCTTTAACAATAACTTATGGATCCTTGATCCGGCAGAAGACTATATGATCCGGATGCTTCCGGAGGGCTTTTTCTATGATATGGTGATGAGGATCGGAAGTATTTTTGCTGTGTTTTTAATCGTATCTTTTGTCTGCAGTATTGTCCAGAAAAAGATAAATAAGAGATGCGATTCACGGTAATTGTAATAAATAAGATATACTTATAAAAAGATTTAGTTATATTTATTGTACTTATAAAAGGTGATGTGGTAAAATAAAAATCGAGGAAACTGCCGTTATGCCGGATCAAGGCATGCGGTTTCAATATTACTATCAAAGCTAATGGAGGAAATTATGGGCGTAAAACGTGTATATGTGGAGAAAAAACCAGAATTTGCAGTACAGGCTAAAGAACTTCGCCATGAGGTGAAGAGTTATCTTGGAATTAAGACGGTGAAGAATGTACGTGTACTGATCCGCTATGATGTGGAAAATCTTTCTGATGCAACATTTGAAAGAGCATGCAACGGTGTGTTTGCAGAACCACCGGTAGATGTGCTTTACAGAGAGGACTTCCCGCGCGAAGAAAGTGACCACATTTTTTCTGTAGAATTTCTTCCTGGACAGTTTGACCAGAGAGCAGATTCTGCTGTTCAGTGCGTACAGTTTATCAAAGAGGATGAGCTGCCGGTTATCAAGACAGCGACCACTTATGTGATCGAAGGTGAGATCAGCGAAGAAGAGATGGAAGCTATCAAGGCACACTGCATCAACCCGGTGGATTCCAGAGAGACAGGACTTGAAAAACCGGAGACACTGGTTACGAAATTCGAGGAACCTGCAGATGTAAAGATTTTTGACGGATTCAAAGATATGCCGGAAGCGGAACTGAAAGAGTTATACAGTTCTCTTGGACTTGCTATGACATTCAAGGATTTCCAGCACATCCAGAATTATTTCAAAGTGGAGGAACACAGAGATCCATCTATGACAGAGATCCGTGTTCTGGA
>OLOK01002512.1_pt1 | contig 12810 bp, 10 predicted proteins | sample 1672591 | NCBI WGS metagenome assembly OLOK01 (sample SAMEA3136703, study PRJEB25190) | human gut metagenome | biome: human gut; feature: human-associated habitat; material: faeces | place: Austria | collected 2013 | reverse complement strand
TTTGCAGACAGTTCAGTTTTCTCCGGAATCAGACGGATTGTCTTTGCAGAAGCAGCAGTAGTCAGCGTATCACGGGAGAGTTCTTTTCCGTCTTTGTAGCTGACAGCCTCTAAGGTTCCCGGAAGATAAGTCAGATCAAAGAGAAAACTCTTTGGAAGGTCTGCTGCGAGTCGTGTTCCGGCAGTGAGTTTCCCAATGGAAGTTCCATTCTGAATCAGCTCCACTTCATCTCCGTTTGAGAAGACGGCAACCTGAACTGGTTTATGATCTGCATCTTTCCAATTCCAGTTCTTGGTAACGTCAGTGAATCCCCAACTGCTGATCAGTTCAGTTTTACCAAAGACAGAAGGATCATAGGAGTATAAATAAGTCTTGTCGCTTCCCCATACAATACTGCGATATGCTCCCTGCGGTAATAATCCACCATTGATATCTACATCTGCGTCATTGGCAAGTCTCCATGGGAACGCGGAACTGTGTGACATCAGAGCAAATGGTCCCATTTTCAATAAAGGATCATCCGGATCTAAGAAGACAGATTTTCCGATTCCGGCTTCACCGATATAATCATAAGCAGTCCATGTAAAATCTCCAATTACATAGGGAGTTGCTTCCACCATAGGCCAGCGCATGCCGATTTCTTTTGGATAATTCTCTGATCCGAGAATGACACGCTCTGGGAACATCTCATGATCTAATGGGTATTTGTCTTCCATGTAGTTATATCCAACAATGTCCAGTCCGTTTGTAAAGGCTTCTGAATATTCTTCCCAACTGGTATCATTTTTTCCAGTATCAGCATTTTGAACCGAAGCGGCTTCTCCGGAAATTTCTGCCAGGATTTTTTGGAAATTCTCTTCATTCAGTTCATCATCAAGTCCACTCCAATAAGAACAGATTGCATTGGAAATCGGACGGCTCGGATCGAGACGGTGTGCTGCTTCTGCAAGACGGGTAGCAAGTGTGTAACCATTGTTCATACCGCCGCGTTCTGGAATTTCATTTCCAGTGGACCAGATGACAATGGAAGGATGATTACGGTCACGTTTCATAAAGCGAGTTAGGTCTTTCTGCCAGTCAGAGTCGAAAAACTGATTGTAATCTCCAGGCTGTTTCATGATTCCCCAGGCATCAAATGCTTCATCATACACATACATTCCAAGGCGGTCGCAGACTTCCATAAGCGCAGCTGACGGAGGATTATGTGTTGTGCGGATTGCGTTGAATCCAATCTTCTTTAACATAGAAATCTTACGGTATTCTGCGTCATAAAGAGAGACAGCGCCCAACATACCGTTGTCATGATGGAGACATCCACCTTTTAATTTCACACTCTTTCCATTAACACGCAGACCATGTCTTATATCTGCTGTCACAGTTTTGACTCCGAAGAGAACGGAAGTTTCATCTGTTGTGTTGAAATCAGATGGAACAAAGTGGGTCTTGAACACACCAAGATCGGTAACTCTGGCATGAAGTTTGTAGAGATTTGGAGTATCTACATCCCAAAGCAAAGGAGTCTCGAGTGTGAGATTCACATAGGCTGTATCTATGGTATTCGGATTAACCTGCATTTTCTGTTTACGGCTGAGAATGACTTCATCACTTCCATTTTTTGTGAGAAATACTTCCACCAGGGCAATCTTATTTTTCAGAGTTTTGTTTTGCAGTTCAATTTCTGTATGAAGAGAAGCGTAGACAGGATTGCCGGATGCATCATATTCAATCTCTTTCGTATAACCAAAAAAGGTGTTTTTACAGAATTCTTTCCGAGGCAGAAGTTCCGGCAAAAACAGTTTTGCAGATCAATGTAGTTGTGGATGAAATTTCTTATGAATACAAAGATGGTCAAAACATTTTGGCTCTAATCTAATTTGTTTTCATTTCTCCAATTTCTTGGTGACATCCCATAGACATTTTTGAATGCACGTGAAAAATGGAGCTGATTCGGATACCCTACAGCATTCCCAATATCTGCAATTGATAGTGAAGTGATCTTTAAAAGCTCTGCAGCCTTAGTCATACGATAACTGATCAGGAATTCCTGTGGAGAACGTCCAATCGTATCGTGAAAAATCTTTCCGAAATAACTTCGATTCAATCCGCAGAATGCGGAAATATCTTCTACAGAAATATCATTCTGAAAATTCTGTTCAATGTACGAAAGAGCTTCTTTAATATAAAAATCCCGGATACTTCCGTTTTGCTTCACATGAACTGTTGCGGCAGAACGCATGAAATAATCTAAAAACAGATAGAGATGTCCAATTAGATGAAACGGAGATTCTTCGGGATGACGGCTCAGATAAAGCATTTCTTCCATCATCTGGTTGCGAAGTTCCTTTGAACTTGCATGATAAACGGGGTGATTCAGGCTCAGACCTGCGGTTGTGACAATCTCGCGGGCCCGAAGACCGTCGAATTCTACCCATGTATATTCCCACGGAAGCTTAGAATCAGCAATATAAGTATTGACCTGTCCCGGAAAAAGCATGAAGCCTTGTCCACTTTTTACCTGCCAAGTGATGGTGTTTCCGTTTTCATCATCTGCAAGTAATGTTCCTGTTCCGGAAATTACATAATGGAAAATGTAATGATTTCTTGCTGCAGGACCGAACGAGTGAGCCGGTGCACATTGCTCCCATCCATATTGATATAATCCCAGATCAACAAAATTTTCATTTGGAAATACAGAAAAAAGTAAGTCGCTCATATAAATCACCTCTGATAGCATTATATATCAAAATGCTAGATAACTTCAATATATGAATGAAAAAATTGCATTTTGCTATAAAACTAAAAAAACTCTGATATTTATAGTGGCATAAAGATATGTTAGAATTTGATTATCAAATAGATAACCTGAATAAAAGGACAGAAATATTCCGGAATGTGTCAAAATGAAAGGTGTATGGTAAAGGAAGGAGTAAGGAAATGTATAAAAAAAGCAATCGAATCATTTGCATGGGATTGATGCTTTGTATGACTTCGGCAATGATACTTGGAGGCTGCGGACAGAAGAGTGAAAATAGCGGAAAGATAGAAATCGAGCTTGTGCAGTATAAACCGGAGGCAGTAAAAACCTTTGAGAAGATTGAAGAAGAATTCAATGCAACTCATGACGATATTCATTTGACGATTGAATCTCCGAATGATGCAATGACAGTACTTAAAACACGTTTTATCAGAGAAGATGCTCCGGATATTATCGGAATCGGTGGAGATGTCAATTTCTCTAACTTTATTGACTCTGATATGTTGATGGATATTTCAGATTATGAAGGCCTGGACTCTATTAAACAGGCTTACCTGGATATAGACAAAGCGCTTGAATTTGTACCGGAGGATGGCGTGTATGCCGTTCCATATGTGGCAAATGCAGCAGGAGTTCTGTACAACAGAGCAATGTTTGAGGAATATGGCTGGGAAATTCCGGAAACCTGGGATGAATTTATAGCCCTCTGTGAACAGATCCAGAGTGAAGGAATCCAGCCATTGTATTTTGGATTTAAAGATACATGGACTTGTCTTGCACCGTGGAATGCGATCGCCGTTGATCTTGCACCGGCAGATGTCTGCAGCCAGGTGAACAAAGGAGAGACAACATTTTCAGATGAATATAGAGAAGTAGCAGAAAAGACACAGGCACTGCTTGCCTATGGGCCAAAAGATCCATTTGCCTATGATTACAATGGAGCTTGTACAGCATTTGCAAACGGAGAATCTGCAATGTACACGATCGGAAGTTATGCAATCCCACAGATTCAGACAGTAAATCCAGATATGGATATCGATTCCTTTGTAATGCCGGCTAATAATGGTGCATCAGAGAACAAGCTGAACTCTGGTGTGGATCTTCAGTTCAGTGTTATGAAAGATTGCGAGAACAAAGAGGCAGCGTATGAAGTGCTTAATTTCCTTTTGAAAGATGAAAATGTACAGAGTTATCTGGATGAACAGAAAGCGGTTCCTTGTAAGGAAGGAGATTTTGAACTTGCTTCAACACTTGATGGAGTGAAATCTTTCATAGAAGAAGGAAGAATGGCAGATTACCAGGATCATTACTATCCTTCAGAGATGTCAGTAGATGCGCAGATCCAGACATTTCTTATGAAAGGGGATGTGGATGCATTCTTAACAAAGTTTGATACAGACTGGAAGAGATATAACCGTGATATCATCCGCAAAGTGGAAGATTACGAGAAAGAGCATGCGGACGAAGATTAAGGAAGGGGAATTCAAGCATGGGAAAGAAATCAATGAGTGGAAGAAAAATGACCTTTCTTCTGATAACAATTCCGATCGTGGCACTGTTTTTCTGTTTTAATACATTGCCACTGATCAAAGGTGTGATTTACAGTTTTACGAATTTCAAAGGTTATGGAAGCTTTGACTGGGTAGGACTTAGAAATTATCAGGATCTTTTTACAGACAGCAGAGTCGGAGGTTCTTACCTGTTTACATTTAAACTTGCAATTGTAGCTACGATTGTGACAAATGTAATCAGTTTGATCCTTGCACTTGGACTGAATAGTAAGATTAAATTCAAGAGTGCGTTTCGTGGTGCCTACTTTATTCCAAATGTTCTCGGAGCGTTGGTTGTAGGATACATTTTCAATTACTTTTTTACATACATTCTTCCGGCTTTCGGAGAAATGCTTGGAAGCAAGACCCTTTCTTCCAGTATGCTGTCTAGTACAAAACTGGCATGGATCGCAGTTGTAATTGTGTGTGCATGGCAGTCGATTGCGATGAATACAATTATTTATATTTCAGGATTGCAGACAGTTCCGGAGGATGTCTATGAAGCGGGAGCAATTGACGGTGCAACAGGATGGAATAAGTTCAGACATTTGACATTCCCTCTCATTATTCCATTCTTTAGCATCAACATGGTACTTTGCGTGAAAAACTTCCTGATGGTATTTGATCAGATCATGGCGTTGACCAAAGGAGGTCCGGCACAGAGTACAGAATCCATCTCTTATCTGATCTATAACAATGGTATGAGCGGCGGTCAGTTTGGATTCCAGAGTGCGAACGCAGTGATATTCTTTATTGTTATTGTTGTAATTTCTGTATTGCAGATGACGATCACAGGGAAAAAGGAGGAGCAGCTGTAATGGAAAAAATGAAAATAAAAGAACGGGTAAACTGGCCTGTAACGATTTTGCTTTTACTTGGTCTGGTCACAGTTGCATTTCCACTGTACATGACAATCGTAATTGCACTGAAGAAGCCTTCTGAGATGACGAATAGTATCAGCGGAATCCTTTCCTTGCCAAGTCATTTGAGCCTTGATAATTTTGCTGAGGCAATGAGAGTGACAGATTTCTGGCATTCTCTCGGAAACAGTGTATTTATTACACTTGTAACAGTTGTCCTTTCAATTCTGATTCATTCACTGTTGGGGTATGCAATCGGAAGAAATAAGAAGAGTAAATTTTACAAATTCATTTATTTCTATGTTGTCAGCGGAATGTTTGTTCCATTTGCAATTCTGATGATGCCTGTTGTAAAACAGACGGCGCAGATGGGACTGGCAAACAGAGCAGGAGTTATTATTCTGTACGTTGTATTTTATATGCCTATGAATGTATTGCTTTATTCAGGATATTTGACAAATATCCCGATTGCATTGGAAGAAGCAGCCTGTGTGGATGGTGCGAGTACATGGAAAACATATTGGAAGATTGTTTTCCCGATCATGAAACCAATGCATGCGACAGTTGCAGTTCTGACAGCACTTGGTACATGGAACGATGTTATGACACCGCTTGTGATCATGTCCGGTTCAGGAAGCGGGAATACACTTCCACTGGCACAGTTAAACTTCCAGACACAGTTTGGAACAAATTATAATCTGGCATTTGCCTCCTATCTGTTGGCATTGCTTCCGATTCTGATCTTCTATCTGATCTGTCAGAAGCATATCCTCAACGGAGTTGTTAATGGAGCAGTGAAATAATAAAAAGTAAAAGATAGCGAAGCGAGAACAGACAGTAATGCAGATCTTGCTTCGCTAAAATGGAAAACAGGAGTATTTAGATATGGGAATTATATATTGCGAGAAAGACAGAACATTTACTTTACAGACAAAAAATACAACATATCAGATGCAGGTGGATCGCTATGGATTTTTGTTACATCTATATTACGGGAAGAAAACCGATGGATGTATGGACTATCTTCTGACATATTATGACAGGGGATTTTCGGGAAATCCATATGATGCAGGAGAAGATCGTACGTATTCAATGGATACACTTCCACAGGAATTTCCTTGTTACGGGAACGGGGATTTCAGAAGTACAGCATTTGCAGTAGAAAATGCAGATGGAAGTATGAGCTGCGACCTTCGTTACAAGAGTCATGTAATCCTTGATGGAAAATATAACCTGGAAGGACTTCCGGCAGTTTATGCAAGTGAGGAGGAAGCACAGACACTGGAAATCTTAATGGAAGATCCGGTAACGGGAGTTAAGGTGGTGCTTCTTTATGGAGTGCTTCCCGCACAGGATATTATTACAAGAAGTGTAAGTGTGAAAAATGAAAGCAGTGGCAAAATCTATTTAAACAAAATTGAGTCAGCAAGTCTGGACTTCCTTTACGGAGATTATGAGCTTCTAACATTTTATGGTAGACATGCGATGGAGCGAAATGTTCAGAGAGTTCCGGTTGTGCATGGAACACAGAAAATCGGAAGTGTCAGAGGAACCTCCAGTCATCAGTACAATCCGATGATGATCCTTGCAGAAAAAGAAACGACAGAAGAAAAAGGAAATTGTTATGCAATGTCCTTTGTATACAGTGGATGTTTCCAGGGAGAAGTGTTGAAAGATCAGTTAAACCAGACAAGAATGATGCTGGGACTTCAGGAAGAAGCTTTTCGCTATCCGTTGGAAACAGGAGAAATGTTCCAGGCTCCGGAAGTGATTTTATCCTATTCCTCAGAAGGAATGAATCGCTTGTCTCAGAATCTGCATCATTGTATCAGACAACATATCTGCAGAGGCAAATATAAAGAAGAAATTCGTCCAATCTTGATCAATAGCTGGGAAGCAGCTTATTTCGATTTTACCGGAGACACAATCTATGAGCTTGCCAAAGCGGCGAAGGAAGTCAATATTGACATGCTTGTTATGGATGATGGCTGGTTTGGAAAACGTGATGATGATCTGGCAGGACTGGGCGACTGGACGGTCAATGAGAAAAAACTTGGGATGCCGCTTGGGAAAGTTGCAGAAAAAATTCGTGGGCTTGGCATGAAATTTGGGATCTGGATCGAGCCGGAAATGGTCTGTGAGGACAGTGACCTCTATCGGGAACACCCGGACTGGGCATTTACCATTCCTGGACGAAAACCGGTGCGTGCACGCTATCAGCTTGTGCTCGACTATTCCAGAAAAGAAGTGGTGGACGGTATTTTTGCACAGATTGCGAAAGTGCTCGATGACACGAAGGCTGATTATGTCAAGATGGATATGAACCGTCATCTCACGGATATCTGGTCGAAAACGGCGGCAGAGCAGAATCAGGGTGCGATCCTGCACCGCTATGTGCTCGGTGTTTATGATTTTTTGGAACGGCTGCATGAACGTTACCCGGATCTTCTGATTGAGGGATGCAGCGGTGGCGGCGGCAGGTTTGATGCGGGAATGTTGTATTATACACCACAGATCTGGTGCAGTGACAATACCGATGCAGTGGATCGTGTAAGGATCCAATACGGAACATCCTTTGGGTATCCGGTATCTGCAGTTGGATCTCACGTATCTGCAGTTCCGAATCATCAGACAGGAAGAAAGACATCACTCCATACAAGAGGTGTCTGTGCCATGGCAGGAACCTTCGGCTATGAACTGGATCCGGCGAAAATGACAGATGAAGAGCGCAGAGAGATCAGGGAACAGATAGTAGAATACAAAAAATATGCACAGCTTGTACAAAATGGACTTTACTATCGACTGAGTAATCCATTCGCAGAAGAAATCGGCGCATGGGAATTTGTATCAGAAGATGGGAAAGAAGTACTTGTAAATGTAGTTATGCTTGAAATCCATGGAAACATGACAGTAAATTATGTAAAAATGAAAGGTCTGTGTGCTGGACAATTCTATAAAGATTCAAATACCGGAAAAATTTATCCGGCAGAGGCGCTGATGGAAGTTGGAATTCCGATGCCGCTTGAATTTGGTGAGTACAAAGCATATCAGATTTATCTGGAAATGGTCGAGTAAAAATGAGAAAAACAAATGATATTTTTGAAAAGAGACTGGCGAAGCATATGGATGAGCTTCGCTGGCTCTATATGGAATTATATGATAATGAAGCAATGTTTGCAGAGCTCTGTGAACAGATGCAGAATTACTATCATGCAAGAAATGCGAAACTTCGAAAGAGAGATCTGGAGAAGGAAAAGGATCAGGCGTGGTATCGTAAAAAAAACATGCTGGGAATGATGCTGTATATTGATAATTTCGCCGGAAATTTAAGAGGAGTCAAAGGAAAGCTTAAGTATCTGGAAGAATGTGGTGTAAACTGTGTTCATCTGATGCCGTTTCTCGATTCGCCAAAGGGAAGATCCGATGGAGGCTATGCGGTTGCGGATTTCAGAAAAGTAAAGCCGGAACTTGGAACCATAGAAGACCTTGCAGATCTGGCTGAAGCCTGCCATGAAAAAGACATGAATCTGTGTATGGATTTTGTAATGAACCATACTTCCGAAGATCATGAATGGGCACAGAAGGCAAGAATGGGTGAAGGCGAATATATGAGCCGGTATTTTTTCTGTGACAATGAAAACTATGTCAGAGAATATGAGAAAACAGTGCCACAGGTATTTCCGGAAACTGCACCGGGGAATTTCACCTGGCTTCCTGAAATCGGACACTACGTGTTGACTACCTTTTATCCTTACCAGTGGGATCTGAATTATAAGAATCCGAGGGTGTTTAACGAAATGATGTATAATTTCCTTTTCCTGGTCAATCAGGGGATTGACATTCTGCGGATCGATGCAGTTCCTTATATCTGGAAGGAAATGGGGACAAGCTGCAGAAATCTTCCACAGGTACACACGATAGTCAGGATGATGCGTATGATCGGGGAGATTGTGTGTCCGTCGGTTGTATTATTAGGGGAAGTCGTGATGGAACCGGAAAAAGTAGTTCCTTATTTTGGTACCATAGAAAAGCCGGAATGTCATATGCTTTATAATGTAACCATGATGGCTACTACATGGAATACGGTTGCGACGAGAGATACCAGACTTTTACGGATGCAGCTTGATATTATGAACAACCTTCCGAAAGAGTATACTTTCTTAAATTACCTCAGATGTCATGATGATATTGGATGGGGACTGGATTTTCAGACACTTGCCGGTTGGGGAATGCAGGAAGTCCCACACAAAAGATATCTGAATGACTTTTTCACAGGAAAAATCGCAGAAAGTGTGAGCCGCGGGGAACTTTATAATGAAGATCCGATAACAGGAGATGCCAGATTCTGTGCAACGACAGCTTCCATGTGTGGAATTGAAAGTGCCGGATTTGAACAAAATGAAGAAAAGAAAAAAAGAGCAGTCAGATTTGATCTGATGCTGCATGCATATATGATGGTGCAATCCGGAATTCCAATGCTTTACAGTGGAGATGAGATTGGTCAGGTAAATGATTATACTTATAAAAATGATCCGGAAAAACGGGTTGATTCCAGGTATATCCACAGAGGAAAATTTGACTGGAAGCTGGCAGACGGACGAAAGAGAAAAGGAACGGTACAAAAAGAACTGTTTGATGGAATTGGAAAGCTTAGATCCATCCGAAGTAAGGAAAAAGTATTTGACGCATCGGCAAATGTCTGGACGCTTGATACCTGGGAAAATGGAATCCTTGGAGTTGTGCGGGAACTGGAGGGCGAGCAGATGACAGCACTTTTTAATTTCGCAGAAGAGGACCGGACAGCCTGGATCGAAGAAGAGGGAGAGTATATGGATTTATATACCGGTAAAAAAGTCAGCCTTCAGGCAATAAAAATGGAAGGCCATTCCTTTGTATTAGCAAAGAAATGCTAAAGTAAGACAGAAAAAGAGCAGGTAAGAAATTTTATCCTTTCTTACCTGCTTTTTTTACTTTATTGGTTTTCCTGCATATCTTTCAGCATCTGGATAAGTTCCAAATCCTTTTCGGTAACACGGAAATTAGTAGTATAATTCCGTCCTTCCGGAGATTTGACGGAGATTTCGATGATGCTGTCTTTGCGACATGCATCTCCTTTTACTGCATGAATAAAAGGCATAAATTTAGGATGCTCCTGTTGAAAAGTGGAAAATGCGGATTTCAGTTTTGCAAGCATTCCAAGCTGTTGAAAGTTAAGCGCCATAAAATACTCCTTTATAATTCAATATATCCATTGAACCCTCCAAGGGTGTAATATGCTTTTTTATCTTCTGGTTTCAGATAAATGGAGAGAGCTTCCGGATTTTCTACAGCGTGTCCCTTTGCATTGCAGTCAGCGATCACACGTTCTGTGATAGCGGCTACAGTATATTCTGCACTCTGGTACTGAACATAGAATGCAGGATTTTTGGCAGGAACTTCTACTGGTACTTTGACTTCTTTTACAACTTCTTTTATCTCTACAACAGGAGTTGCTGTAGCCGGTGCTGATGATGTAGCTGTAGCAGTTACTGCTGATTCAAGTGTTCTTTTCTGTTTTTTCTTATCGATTCTTTTATTCATTATTATTACCCCTTTTTCAAATTGTACAACATCTATTATATTACTTTTATATGGAGAAGTCAAAAGGGTATTTATCACAGATATTTTGCACAAAATGAAAAAGGGTTGCGCATAATGGTGAGATATGAGTATAATGAGTATCGTGTAATTGGAGTATAACCGGGAGGAAAAGGTAGAATGAATAGAGCAGCATTATTTTTTGATATTGATGGGACCGTACTCAGTGAGATTACAAAAGAGATTCCCGCAAGTACGGTAGATGCACTTAAAAGGGCACACGACGCAGGACATTTTTTATTTATCAATACAGGAAGAACATACTGCAGTGTTCCAGTGGAACTGAAAAAACTTCCATTTGATGGATATTTGTGTGGATGTGGGATTTATTTTACATTTGATGAAGAAATTATTTTTGAAAAGCATCTGGATCCGGAGAGGGGCGATGAGATCGCTGATTATATGACAAAATGTCAGATTGATGGGATTTTTGAGGGAGCAGAAGATGTGTATTTCACTTCAAGAGTTTCAAGATTTGACAGATTGGAAAATACAAAAAAATACATGAATAACCGTGGACTTGGAATCGAGCGTTATATGGAGCAGAGAAGATGTCCATATGATAAAATCTTTATTTATACGGATGAAAAAAGTGATGTAAAAGCATTTTTTGAATTTATCAAAGATGATATGGAAGTAATTGACCGTGGAAGTAATACGTTTGAATGTATCCTGAAGGGCTATACAAAAGGAACTGCGATTGACTGGGTGCTGGAGCATTTTGGAATGACGAGAGATCAGTCATATGTATTTGGAGACAGCAGCAATGATCTGGCAATGTTCCGGCATGCCGGGCATGCGATTGCGATGGGCGCGCATGACCAGGTGCTGGAACCTTATACAGAATTTGTTACAAAGACCGTTGAAGAAGATGGAATTGCTTATGCGATGAAGAAATATGGACTGATCGATTAGAGAATCCTCCGATAAAGTGACAGAGAAAAATTCCTAAGATGCAGTAGCTTTTATAAGGTCATCAAGAGAAGCAAAATGATAACCCATTTCTTCCCATTTGGTGAGAAGTTCATCTAAGATTTCAGCGTTTGTAGAGGATGTACTGTGGAGTAAAACGATGGCACCGGGATGGATTCTCCCAAGCAGCTTTTCAAAAGCCTCTTCGTGGGATGGCTGGCTATCCTGATACCAGTCGACGTAGGCGAGACTCCAGAAGAAGGTATGATAGCCAAGATCCTGTGCCATTTTCAGGTTGGCTTCGCTGTATTTGCCTTGCGGTGGACGATAAAATCTGGAAATTTCCTGTCCGGTGATCTGCCGATACAGTTTTTCAACTGTCTGGATTTCTTCAGAAAAGGATTCCATTGTAGAAATCTGTGACATGTCTTTGTGATGCCAGGTGTGGTTGCCGATGGTGTTACCGGCAGCGAGGATCTGTTTGATAAGTTCTGGATTGCTTTCCAGAAGTGTGCCGACGACGAAGAACGTTGCCGGAGCCTGATGTTTCGTAAGAGCTTCCAGAATAGCCGGTGTATTTCCATTTTCATAACCGGCATCGAAAGTAAGGTAGATTACCTTTTCGCCGGTGTCCTGTGCGTAAAAGGCATCAAATTTTTTCAACTCGTCAAATGTGGCATTGCCAACAGGGGGATCCCCATCAGTTTGGAAGCTGAGCCCCCAGTTGCCTTCAGAAGAGGTGGGAACAGCGGCTGAAAAGAAATGATCATGCAGAAATGCAGCGCCGGTTCCCACAAAGAAAGCCGCGAGGAAAAGAAAACAGATCCGTATAATATTTTTTGATTTTAATCTGGAAAACATAAAAGGAACTCCGATCGGATAGAAAACAGGTGATTGATAAAATATATGTGGAAATGGAAGGAAAAGAACCGAAATAGATAAAATAGCGGTCAGAAAATAAAGTGGACAAAAAGTGATCAAAAAATAAAAAAAAGGCTTGCATTTTTTCTGAAATGTGATATCATATTATTTGTCTTTAAGACGCGGGTGTAGTTCAATGGTAGAACACCAGCCTTCCAAGCTGGATACGTGGGTT
>OLOK01002509.1_pt1 | contig 12815 bp, 4 predicted proteins | sample 1672591 | NCBI WGS metagenome assembly OLOK01 (sample SAMEA3136703, study PRJEB25190) | human gut metagenome | biome: human gut; feature: human-associated habitat; material: faeces | place: Austria | collected 2013 | reverse complement strand
CTGCTCAGATGGACGGCGCTATCCTGGTTGTTGCTGCAACCGATGGCCCGATGCCGCAGACCCGCGAGCACATCCTGCTGGCTCGTCAGGTTGGCGTGCCCAAGATCGTTGTGTTCCTGAACAAGTGCGATATGGTTGACGACGAAGAGCTGCTCGACCTGGTCGAAATGGAAGTTCGCGAACTGCTGGACAGCCAGGATTTCGATGGCGACAACACCCCGATCATCCGTGGTTCCGCTCTGAAGGCTCTGGAGAGCACTTCCAAGGATCCCGATGCTCCGGAATACAAGTGCATTTGGGAGCTGATGGACGCTGTTGACAGCTACATCCCGACCCCGGACCGTGCTGCTGATAAGCCGTTCCTGATGCCCGTTGAGGACGTTATGACCATCTCCGGCCGTGGCACCGTTGCTACCGGTCGTGTTGAGCGTGGTACTGCTCATGTCGGCGATCAGATGGAAATCGTTGGTCTGAAGGAAGAGAAGCTGACCACCACCATCACTGGTCTGGAAATGTTCCGCAAGAGCCTTGAGTTCGCTCAGGCTGGCGACAACATCGGCGCTCTGCTGCGTGGTATTGACCGTGACCAGATCGAGCGTGGCCAGGTTCTGGCTGTTCCCGGCTCTGTTCATCCCCACACCACTTTCGATGGCCATGTTTACGTCCTGAAGAAGGAAGAAGGCGGCCGTCATACCCCGTTCTTCAACAACTATCGTCCTCAGTTCTACTTCCGTACCACCGACGTTACCGGCATCATCACCCTGCCCGAAGGCACTGAGATGTGCATGCCCGGCGACAACGTTGATATGCACGTTGAGCTGATCACCCCGGTTGCCATGGAAGAAGGCATGCGTTTCGCTATCCGCGAAGGCGGCCACACTGTTGGTTCCGGCGTTGTTTCCAAGATCGAGAAGTAATTTTCGGCTTGTGATATAGCTTTCAAGGCTCCTGCTGTTAAGGCAGGGGCCTTTTTGTTGTGTACGACTTATGGGACGGGGAGGGGGCAAAGGCCGGGTGTGGAAGACCAAGGAAGGCATCATGAAAACATCAGGAATTGTAGATAGGGGAGAGGACACCATTCGGAACGTTGAAAAAGTGTAGCAGGAGGGGGCACTCACACCGCCCTACCTTGGGAAGGTGTATTTCAGGTCGCGGTTAAGGGGCAAGGGTTGATCTATCCCTAAGTTTTCGGAACGGTCAGGAACGCTCTCTACAGTACAATTTATAATGGGCAATTCTCAACCTCCAATTTTCTCTTCAAGTTTCCTCCAATCTCTGCCAAATCTCTCAACAACAAGCCAAACCGAAATGGCAAAAAATGCGCGATCACAATACCGGGTGAATGGATTAAGAGATTGCAAAGAACATTATCGGGGTAAATGTTTAATCATTTGATAAAATCAGGAATAAACCATTCAAAAATGTTAATAAATACCGCCAAAGGGTCACCGCACCGCAACGCAAATAATGTGCGAAAAACAGGTTTCAGTTGATTCAAGGACAAAAATTTACCTAGAAACCGCTCTAATGAACTATGCAAATTCTGGCAACTGTGATATAATGTATATACCTAGATGTGTCGGAATGGTTATCATTTGCGGGATCAAGGCATGCAGCCGGTACAACGTTTTGTCAGCCGCTGTGCCGGGGCCAAAAGCCCCAAAAGCAGGCCGCAGCCCGGCAGGGGATCGCCAGACCGAGGGGAGCACAACCAGGCGTTTTGCAATCAACACCTGCAAAGTGCCGCACATCTGCCGTACCACTTTTCACACAAAAGGGGAAAGTAGTAACACTTAAGGGAGGATAAAACTATGAAGAAAAACCTTCAGCGTTTTGGTGCATCCGTGTTGGCAGCAGCCATGGTTGCCCAAAGCGTGGCGCTTCCCGCAGCAGCCGAAACTACCAAGATTGATTCTTCGGTAGCGCAGTCTGTTGCAGCTAGCGCAGCAAGCGCGGCCAGCGCTGTGCAGTCCCTGCCCAAGTTCACCAGCACCGCAGACCTGATCAAGCAGACAGCCCAAACGCTGGCTGCCCAGGGCGAAGTGCATGAACTGGAGCAGGACGATGCCAAGCTGGAAGCGACTGCACAGAGCAAGGCGGGCATGAGCCTTGCAGCGTTGGAAAATGCACTGGCCGATGCCATGTACGCCAACGCCGCAGCCGGCAAGATCAACACCGAAGCCTATGGCCTGAACAAGGACGAGATGGCATCGGTGATGGCTGCCACCATCAAAACGTATCATCTGTCCAGCGCCGTTACCGACCTGGGCTATGAGACGAACGCCGCAGGCGTTGTGACCGCCGTTACCTTTACCGGCAGCTCCGGCATGACCTCTGCGATGGAGTCCATGACCAACAGCGATGATGAAGTGATTGCGCAGCAGGCTGACAGCTACGCACAGGCTTACGTTGCTGAAAACTCCGATACCTTTGCGGCCAGCGCCGCTGCAGACGGCCATACCTATGGCGAGCCGAAATGGTACTGGAATGACACCAACCCGGAGGATGGCCATACCCATACCTGGAAGGAAACCCCCGATGGTTACTGGACCAAGACCGATGACGGCTGGGCTTACACCGCTGTGTATACCTGTAAAGAGGGCGATGCCTACCAGAAGGTAGAAGGCACCGTAACCAAGGATACCACCGATGCAAAGCCCGGCGTTGCCGGCAAGACCGTTTACTCTGCCAGCGTGCCCGCTGACAAGAGCCCGGTTAAGAAGGAATACAAGGAACCCACCACCCGCACCGACGACATTGCCGCCCTGCCCTGCCAGAGCCATGTCGTGTCCAAGGATGCAGATGGTAACTTTGTTGCTACCTTCAACTGGGAAATGAAGAAGGTCGAGGGCGAGCTGGCCGCTGACTACAGCAACGCCCAGCTGTTCTATGACAGCGAAACCGGCAAAATTTCTGCCGGCGCTCCCGTTACCATTGACTGGGAATGCACCAGCGTCACCTTCAAGTGCGCTGTCTGCGGCGAAGAAATCAAAACCCAGCCGGTAATGACCATGCCGGTCAGCGTTGTGGTAGACTAGAATGACAATTCCGTCTACATCAATGTGGGCGGCACCCCGACCCTGGATACCACCTCCGGCGGCACCGGCGTTACCCTGGTGTCCGCAATGAAGGACGGCAACTGGTACGATATGCAGAACAACCCGGTTGACGCAAGCAAGGTGAACTTCACCTATCAGAGCGGCGACAACAAGGGCAAGAACAGCCTGCTGCTGTACGACAGCCAGAAGACTGCCGTGTATGTGGACGACCAGGGCAACCAGGTCACCAATACTTATGATGTCTCGACTGCGCAGATGAACTACTACTACTTCCAGCTGTCGCAGTTCAACCAGGACGAAGCAGAGTACTTCGGCGTGGTTGCCCCGTTCTGGACCTCCAAGGGCGTTCAGAAGCAGGGCGAGGATGGCAGCATCACCGGCACCATGGGCGCAATCAAGATATTGTGCAGCATTGATCCGAACGATGATGTCCCGCCGACCACCATGGCATTCATGCTGAACATGCTGCCGCAGGCGTTCATGTCTTACGTCATGAACTATGGCGAAGCTCTGAAAGCCATCCGTGATGCAGGCTTGGCACAGGTTGCCAAGCTGGGTGACGCTGACTATGTCACCAAGCTGCTGATCCTGCACGACTGGATCTCCCAGGTTGCAGAATTCGATATGGGCTCCATGGGCGATATCACCGGCGGCGGCAACAACGACCCCATCCAGACGACTGCTTTCGGTGCCCTGCTGGGCGGCGAGATCGGCGCTAAGGGCGTTGAGTATGGCTGCATCTGCCTGGGCTATGCAGCTGCATTTAACTACATGGTCCAGAATTTGCCTGACAACAAGAGCATCTATAAGAATGATGACGGCAGCTGGAAGACCCCCGATGAAGTAGGCGATAACGCTGTTGTTGACTTTGCCCAGATCCTGTATTACTGCGATACTTCTGATACCAGTGTTGCCGGTAATGCGTTCGGCGGCGGCATGTTCAACAACGTCCACTACTTCAACGCAGTCAAGGTCAACAAGCTGCAGGGCGACAGCAACTCTGCTACGATGACCACCGGCGAACCCAACAAGAACTGGTACTATGTTGACGTCTGCTATGACGACGTGAACACCGAGTGCATGGCCCAGACCCGCGTTGAGAACGCAGGCGACCTGCGCCATGTCAACTTCCTGGTTTCTCCCTCCGGTCTGGAAGGCCGTTACAGCAAGTACTATGATTACATTGACTCGCTGTACGATGGCTACACCTACACCAAGAACAAGAATCCCGATGTGGATGATGACGGCAATGTTGTGTTGAACAACGGCAAGCCGCATTACTCTTACACCAAGGCGGAGAACAAGAACGAGACCCGTTACACCGATACCTGCTACGAGGATACCTGGTTCACCTCTATCTGCAGCCCCATCTACTTCGACAATAATTACTTCTATTACGTTGATACCACGACCAACCAGAACCTGTATAACAACATGCGCCGCCAGCAGTCCGAGAACGGCAACAACGGCAACTCTGGTTCCGGCAGCTCTGGTAACAACTCCCAGATGCAGCAGTTCATGAAGAAGATGCAGAACCAGGGCCCCGATACTCTGGAAGCACGTCCGCGTAATGCGAACTACTATATCCGCAAAGAGGATTCCAGCAGCTCCGGCGGCATGAACTTCAGCATGAGCAGCTTTACCAAGACGGATGACCCGTTTGATATCATCCTGATGTACTACAACGATCTGAAGGAAACCAGCAGCAACTTCAATGATGACGACAGCAATGCCAAGGTTCTGGCCGAAGCTGGCACCATCTATAAGATCGATACCAGTGCAAAAGATAAGCATACCAAGGTTGAAAACAACCTGAACACCGAGTGCCTGGCAGACGCTGCTGCAAAGCGGATCTACCCCGCACTGGTACACTCTACCGCACTGTATGATGGCAAGCTGTACTTCAACGTCAACAACGCCATCTACCGTATGGACCCGACCACCGGCGCAGTGGAAGAAGTGAAGGAATACAACACCGTCTATGGCGGCATTAAGCTGACCAAGGATAAGGACGGCAACATGGTTCCCGATACCCACTTTCCCGGCATGAGCATGGTTATCATGGATAGCGCCCAGGATACCAGCAGTGTGAAGTATCTGAACACCTTCATGAACCATCCTCTGGCTGGCCTGACCCTGCGTGACAGCTACAGCTTTGCTACCACCACCCAGCAGGGCCAGACTGTGATCACCGGCATCAACACCACCAAGGATCAGCTGGTCGTTTCTGTCGGCACCAACCTGTCCAACACCTATAAGGAACTGGTGGACGGCAAGGCAGAAGTCAAGACCGATGCTTCCGGCACTTCTTATGCAAACCGTAAGAGCTACAAGACCGAGTCCTGGAACTACAACCCGAGTTACAACCAGAACATGGGCAGCTCTGACGAGAAGAACAAGAACGAAGAGTTCATGTGGTGCGCGAACCTGGTTGAAACCATGCCGATGTCCGACATGGTCAGCGACCTGAAGAGCGGCGCAACCACCAATGTTTCCGTTGAAGCATGGTGCGATACCCCCGCTTACACCCAGGACCGCACCACCAAGTACGGCCTGACCAAGGGTGAAAAGAAGTACGCTGACGGCGCACTGCCCAAGGGCCATACCTGGGCTCTGGACGAGCTGGAAACCAAGTCCGTTGGCAACAATGTGTACCTGTGCTCTGATTGCCATACCGCAACCGAAAGCACCCCCCACACCGTTACCCTGCCCGATGCAGTTGCAGGCGTTACCCTGACCCTGGGCACCACCAGCAACACCTACATCAAGGACGATACCGTTACCCTGACCGTAGAAAAGGAAGGCACCGATATCGTTACCGTTACCGCAAAGAACGGCGATACCGAAGTTGCTCTGAATGAAGTTCAGGAAGCAGCGCAGGACGAAGCCGCAGCCCAGGCTACCACCGAAAAGGCTAAGACGGTTTACACCTTCACCATGCCGGACGGCGATGTGACCATCAGTGTTACCAAAGCCGCTAAGACCTATGAGGTCAAGGTGGCCGATGCTAACAAGGATACGTTGAAGATCACCAGCCCCGAAGCTGACCTGGATAAGGTTGCTGAGGGCACCAGCGTTACCGTTGTGGCTACCCCGAAGGATGGCTATACCCTGACGGCTGACGGTGTGGTGGTTACTTACGGCGACAATCAGACCCTGAAAGCAACTCCTGACACAGAAAAGGCCAACACTTACACCTTTGCAATGCCCGCTGGCGATGCAACTGTCAGCGCAGAGTTTGAAAAGGTTAAAGAGTACACAGTTAAGGTGAATCCTGTTGAAGGTGAAGTCGCTACTGTTACCGTAAATCCGGACAAGGCTGCGCAGGATACCGAAATTACCGTTACTGTTGCTAACATTAAAGAGGGCTATCAGCTCAAAGAGGGCGGCCTGACTTACAGCTACAATAACGGTGAAAAGACCGAGACCGTGACGCTGACCCTGAATGAAAAGGGAGAAGCAACCTTCAAGATGCCCGCTGCTGATGTTACCGTTGATGCTAAGTTTGAAGCTATGCCGGATAAGACTTATAGCATTACTTCTGACGTGACCAACGGTGCCGCAAACCTCAGCGTAAAAACTGCAGCTATGGGTGATCCGGTTGAGGTTACCTTTACGGCAAATGGCGAAAACTATAAGCTGGAAGAAAGCTCTGTGTGTTACGAAAAGAAGGGTGATCCTTCTACCGCAAAGCCACTGACACCGAACGATGGCAAGTATAGCTTCTACATGCCGGACTATGATGTTGTTGTTAAGGCCGTATTTGCAAAGACTACTCATACCGTAACTTGCAATGTAACCAATGGTACTGCTACTGTTAACCCGACCGGTGAAATTAAAGAAGGTACGAGCGTTACTGTTACTTTTAAGCCGGATGAGGACAAGGCAAATTATGTGCTGAAAGAGAATCCGAAGCTGGATTCTGGCAACCTACACACCACTTTGAATGTAAGCGATGGCGTTGGAACATTCAATATGGACAAGAATGATGTCATTATCACGGCAGAGTTTGTGGAACCCACCACTCCCAGTGAGGGTGACAACACTAGTGATAATACCAACAACGGCGGCGAAGAAACTCAGGCTCTCGAAGCCGAGGAGCGCACCGTTCATGGTGCCGCTGAAAAGACCACCATTACCGCAATGGCTGTCTTTACCTGCACCGATAAGAACTGCGCAAGCGCTCAGTTCGTGGATGCAACGGTAAAGCAGACCAGCGGCGTTACCACCGCTGCTGTCAACTTCAACGGCAAGGACTACACCGCCAAGTACGGCGAGAAGAACGGCTGGGTTGAAGAAAACGGCAAGAAGTACTGGTACGAAAAGGGCGTGAAGCAGGGTACCACCGGCCGCGGCAAAGAGATCTATGATCCCGATTCCGACGCCTGGTACTGGCTGGATGCTGTCCAGGGCGGCGCAATGACCGTCAGCAAGGACGTTTACCAGGAATCCGCCGCCGGCCAGTGGGCTGATAAGCCCGATGGCACCGGCAAGTGGGTCCGTTACGATGAGAACGGCCACATGGTCAAGGGCTGGCAGACGACCGATAAGGGCACCTACTACTTTGACCTGATCACCGGCGCTATGGCTAAGGGCGCAGGCGATATTGACGGTGTACCTTGCGCATTTGACGAGTACACCGGTATCGCTCTGGACGGCCAGTGGCTGACTATCAAAGGCGCTGACTTCTGGTACGAAAAGGGCGTTCGCCAGGGCCTGGATGGCCGCGGCAAGGAAATCTATGACCCGGCTTCCGACGCTTGGTACTGGCTGGATGCCGTTGACCAGGGCAAGAAAGCCACCAGCAAGGATGTCTATCAGGAATCCGAAGCTGGCCAGTGGGCTGACCGCGCCGATGGTACCGGCAAGTGGGTCCGTTACGATGCACAGGGCCACATGATCAAGGGCTGGAGCGCTGACAAGCGTTACTACTTCGACCCGATTTATGGCACCATGGCTAAGGGCGATGCAGTCATCGATGGCCGCACTTATCATTTCGATAAGAACACCGGCATTCGGCAGTAATCCCACAGCCTGAACAATGAGCTGTAACCCAGCCCATTAACCCCTAAATAGAAATGCCGCAGCAGATGTAACAGTCTGCTGCGGCATTTTTGTATTTTGGGGCATAGGTTCAGTGAAATATTTGCCGGGCCAGTAGGGCGGGGGACCCCACCCTGCCGAAAGCTAGAAATAGTACACGATTAAAAAATCGCAATTTACCTTACCCGCATAATAAAGGCAACACACAAAAACATGACGAACACATCAGGCCGGTGCAAGGGCAAAACCTACTAAAAAGCTGCGGCTAAATTTGGCAAATATGGCGCGCGAAGTATAATTTTTGGAGGATATCACAAGCAGAACAAACAAACTTTGTCAGTTCAAACAACAAAAAAACAACAAACTGGCATGAATGCCAAAGAATGCGGCCGTGAATTGTGAAAGATTTTAATATATTTTCTTCGTTTCCTCCTTACCTGTTATCATTTGAATTTGCAATCGAAATATGGAACTTGTATAATAGAATAAAAGAAAAGTGCAAACTAAATGGGTGAAGAGGATTTGGTGCAATGGAAGATAAAAATAGATTCAGCATTCTGCTGGAGCATTTGCTGGAAGTTGCGGAGGTCAAGAACTATACCCTGGCCAAGCGCCTGCAATACGATGTTTCCTATATCAGCAAATGGGTCAGCGGCCGCATGCTGCCTGCCAAAAAGACTGAAAAGCGCGTGATGGAGGGTATCAGTGCCTGCGTGGTGGATGAAGCCACCGATGATGGCCGTAACCTGCTGCTGCGGGAATACAGCGTTAGCATCCCCAGTGACCTGAAAGCCGCCATTTATGATAACCTGATTGCTGAATATGATTATTTGCAAGAGGAGCTGGACAGCGGCGAGGCGCGCATTGGCCCCTATACGGACTTTTGGGCCGAGCTGAACATGCTGCAATACCTGACCAAAATGGCGCACCCCGTGCTGCGCCGCGTCAGCCAGCTGGACATTGTGCCTGTGATGGACCTGATGGAAATGGCGCGCGAATACCGCCTGAAAGTTGCCAACCTGCAAAACGGCCAGCTGGTGGACCAGCGCAGCTATGATAACGTCTATTTCAAGCTGATGATCGATATCAGCCGCGAAAAATGGGACCCCATCTATGATGCCGCGCTCATTATCAACGTGCTGACCAACTTCAGCCATATTCATTTCAAGCTGTTTGGCAGCACCGCGGCTGCCGGGCGCGCGGTGTTTGTGGTCAAGGGCGATTTTGCCATTACCGGCCTGCTGGTCAGCCACAGCCGCTGCGCCGCCGTTACCGCCACCGAGGACCCGCAGAACTGCGAAAGCCTGTATGATAACTTCTCCAAGCTCTGCGTGCGGGATGACCAGCTTTTCCGCGATACCAGCATGCGCCAGCTGATCAGCCAGTACGACTATATGCACACGCTGCTGGCCTCCAATCTGCGGTGGATGTTCGGCCACCTGAATGAGCTTCTGCTGCCGGATGACTTGTTTGAAGAGATCCTGACCGCCCACGAGGCCGAACTGAAAGATTTTTTGGGTGCTACCCCTGCGGAGCTGCGTAGCGTACACAACCTTGCCAAAGGTGTGGTGGAGGAAACAAACATCCGCATCCTGATTTATGAAGCTGCATTTTCCTCCATGGCGGTTTCCGGCGAGCTGGACTTTTTCAGTTACAAGGTCAGCCTTACCCCGGATCAGCGCAGCCGGTGCATCAGCTATGTGCTGCAGCTTTGCAAGCAGCGTGAAAAACTTGAATTCCGCTTGATCAGCGGCCGCATTGTGAACGATTTCCAGTATGTGGCGGACCCCAATATGTTTCTTTCTGGCGCTGCATCGTATCTTCGGCTGGATAACAACTGCCCCGTCAACCGGATTGCAATGGTCAACAACAGTGTGATGGAAGACCGCCTGAGTGAATATTTTGATCAGGTCTGGAATTTGGATGACCAGAACGTGACAAAAGAGCGCAACGCCATTGCGGAGCACATCCATCATGTCCTGCAGGGAATCCATCTGATTACCCGCGCCAAAAGTGATGAAATGGAAGAACTGCAAGAGAGCTGGATGAACAAAATCTGAAAATACAACATACATACGCATAAACATAAAGCCCTGGCTGCTGCGGTAGCTGGGGCTTTCGTTGTACCGAGGAAAATGAAATTGCAAGAAAACTCCATGCCAAAGCGTGAAAATCCATGTGAAAAAGTGAATCATGCGGAATCAATTTCTGGAAATTTGTGCCATGGGATTCTCGTGCTTTCCGTAAACAGGAATGGTATACTATGTTCAGCACCGAAGATAATTATAGCATTATGGTTCGGCGACGCTGTGCAACGATGTGCACAGCAGGGGAAAGCGCCATAAAGGTTTGGCGTGATTTGATTTGGATAATTTAATTCCCTGCAACTATAAGGGAAAGACATTTGGAGGAAATTGCAATGAATGAAAACGCGATGTTGACTGGCAAGCCCAGCATTGACCGCCCCTGGATGAAGTTCTATCCAGATGTTCTGCGCGGTATCCAGGTTCCGGCCTGCACCGTAGAGCAGTACCTCTCCGTGCGCGCTGCAGACCCTAACGTGGTTGCCATGCACTACTATGGCGTGGATATCACCTGGGGTACCGTGTTCCGTAAGGTGGACGCCACCGCCCGCGCTCTGCAGGTGCTTGGCGTCAAGCAGGGGGACCAGATCCCCGTGTTCCTGCGTTCTGTGCCGGAATTCATTTATCTGCTGCTGGCAGCCGAGCGCATCGGCGCTTCGCTGCTGTGCCGTGACAACACCCTGGAAGAAAACATTGAAGCAGTTCAGAAAGCCAATGCCAAGGTGATTTTTGTTCACGACTTCTTCTCCAAGGCCGAAATCGAAGCCTACCGTGAGCAGACCAACGTGAATACCTATGTTATCGTTCCCGCTCTGGAAAGCGGCGACCGCGCCGCTATGCCGGTTTACCTGCAGCATTCCCTGGATGCCCTGTATCCGGATGTTCCCGCCCGTGGCTCTGATACCATGATGTGGGCTGATTTCTGTAACATGGGCCAGCGTTTTCGCGGCTTTGTGCCCGCTCCTGTCAACATTGACCGCCCGCTGCTGCGCGCCTACACCAGCGGTTCCACCGGCCCTTCCAAGCAGGTCATCCATTCTGCACACAGCATCATCGGCGTGCTGGCCCAGATGAACTTTTATGGCGCTTCGGATAAATTCCGCCCCACCTGGCTGCTGACCATCCTGCCCCCGGCTCTGATCGCTGTTGTGGTTTCCATGATGCTGCTGCCCCTGGCCGGCGGTATGCTGCTCATTCTGGATCCGTTTGTGGATGTGTACGATGTTGACCTGGAAATGATGCGCTACCGCCCCAACAACTGGCCCCTGATCCCCATGTTTGTGGAGGTTATCCGCCGCAGCAAGCGTCTTCCGGCTGACTATGATATGTCCCACATGCTGGCCATCGGCGCCGGCTGCGAGGCATTCAACAACAAGCAGCTGCGCAATGTTGAGGAGTTCCTCAAGCAGCATAACTGCAACCTGCGCTTTACTGCCGGCTACGGCAGCAGCGAGGCCGGCTCCAACGCCACTCTGCCCATGGCTCCGTTCCCGGTGCGTGACGGCAACGTTGGTGTGCCGATGATCCACAGCGTCATCAGCATCTTTAAGCCCGGCACCCAGGAAGAGCTGACCTACAATACCCCCGGTGAGATCTGCATGACGGGCCCCGGCGTGATGCTGGGCTATGACCGCCCCGAAGCAACCGCCAAGGCACTGCAGGTCCACGCAGACGGCAAGACCTGGCTGCACACCGGCGATATTGGCTATATGTCCGAGGACGGTGTGCTCTACACGATGACCCGCGGCGCATCCCCGCGCTTTGGCGGCGGCGACCTGATGGTGCAGCCGCTGGAGAACATCGTGGCTGATGCTGACATCAAGGGCATCAAGGACGAGTTCTTTGTTATCGTGCCGGATGATGAGCACGAGGGCTGCTTCCTGCCGTACCTGTACGTCCAGCTCAAAGATGGCTACACCTTGGACGATGTGCGCGATAAGATCAATGCCTGCCTGCCGGAACGTTACATGCGTCCGGTGGAGATTTTCACCGTACCGGAACGCCCGTTCTTCCACTTCAAGACCAACCGTATTGGCCTGAGCAAAGAAATCATCGCCAAGCGCAACCAGCAGAAAGAGAAAGCCAAGCGCAACAGCTTTGCCGATGGCTGCATTGCCTGATGACTTTGGCGTGATAAAATCATGATAATGTAACGGCATGTGCCCACCTTATGATAGAGATAAGGGGGCACATGCCTTTTGTTTTGGGGTGGGGGAGCGGATGAAAAGCACGATAGGGCACTGTATCATTAGCCACATGCTGAAAAAATGCTGTAGGGAACGGGATTGACCGTTCCGCAGCCTTATAAAAAGTCAACCTTTTACGGGGAAAAGAAAAATATCGCTACTCTTTTTTGAAAAAATCACAAAGGAAATTTTGTGTTTTTCTTTTGGAAAGAGGAATTTCGGATGAAAAAGGGGAGTTCGGGAAACAAAAACAGGAAAAACTTTGTAAGATATGGAGAATAAATGACGATGAAACGAATTGTATTTTGACGAAACTAAAAAGGCATAAAATAATAAAAAAACTTTCAAAAAGTGTTGACAAAAGGGGGATACTTGGTTATAATAATATTCGTCGCCGGTGAGGCGGCCAAACAAAATAAGCGGATGTGGCGGAACTGGCAGAC
>OLOK01002497.1_pt1 | contig 12885 bp, 8 predicted proteins | sample 1672591 | NCBI WGS metagenome assembly OLOK01 (sample SAMEA3136703, study PRJEB25190) | human gut metagenome | biome: human gut; feature: human-associated habitat; material: faeces | place: Austria | collected 2013 | reverse complement strand
CAGATAATTTTCTACTTCTGCATAATTCAGAAGAACATCTGAATAGCGAATTAAAATAAAGTTTGCTTTGGCACAACCGCTGGTGTAGGCAGCTTCGGTACGATCGTAGAATTTCACATTTCCAGGACCTGAAGTGAGCCATCCACCTGTTACACCTCCATAAAAGCCATGATTTTCGGGAACCCAATAGCGTTTTTCTCCTGCATCAGTTAAGTATTCCGTAAGCATACATGACAGACGTGTGTCTTCAGGCAGATAAGAAAAATAAGCTTGATGAGAAACTGATGCACGATGGTATTGTTTACTGCCTAATGACTTTTGTGTATCCATAACGCCAAAGTATAAATGTAACTCATTGTTGGCATTAGTTCCGAATTGACATTCAAAAAGTGATTCTTTTGTGTTTTTTGCAGCTTCTTCTACATACCAGTACCATAGGTCTTTATAATCAGGTAAAAGTTCATATTCATGTGAATCGATGACTTCGCCCAGGTATTTCTTTGCTTGCTGAAAATCGGATGTATTGTTATTATTCATACAGCCACGTGTTAAATATACATCACCCAATAATGCTTGTGCGGCGCCTTTGCTTGCCTTGTAGTAGGCACCGCTTCCCCACTGTGAACGAGTGGGCAGATTAGCTATGCAATATTCCAAGTCTTGGATAATATAGTCATAAGTCTCATCAGCGGTTTTACGAGGAATTTCAAGCCCATCCAATCCGGAAGTATATGATTCTGGAATAGCCAATCCACCATAAATACGTAACATAGTGAACATGGTGTAAGCACGTATAAAACGTACTTGTGCATAAATTTGTGCCCGTGTTTGTTCTGCCATATCGATTCCTTCACCACGTCCCAGTATTACATTGGCACGATTGATCACATCATAACCACTATCCCAAATTTGGAAATTATAAGTGGTTGACTGGTTTACATTTTGCCATGCATTCAAAGCTTTTGAATTTTGTTTGGTATGTCCCGGAGAGTAATGCTCAGTCATAATTTCTAATTGGTATATTAAAGCCCAATTGGATGCAAATGAGCGGAAACCGGCATAAACACCGGTCAATGCAGTATTCAGTTGTTCTTCTGTTTTGTAATAACTTCCTGGGTCAATGAATGTATAAGGAGTCTCGGTTAAATCTGTACATCCTGCAAACATAGAAACAAAAATAGCCAGTACTGTTGTTTTTATACTTTGGCATCTTATTTTGGATGCATCTATATGGAAAAATAATGATCTCATATAATTGTTAATTTAATGATTACTTAAAATTTAGCATTTACTCCAATGGTTATGGTCTTGATCCAAGGATTACTTGTATCACCATTCTCAGGATTATACCCTCTATGGTTGGCAAAAGTGATAAAGTTCTGTAAGTTCACGAAAGCGCTGATTCCCTTTATTCCTTTAATACCTTTGATTGGATTATTTCCAAAATCATAAGAAAGAGCGATACTTTTGATAATAAAATAATTCCATCCACTATTGCTTCTGTCTGATAAGTATAGGTTAGAGGCTCCCGCTCTAGGGAATGTACCGTTAGGATTAGATGGACTCCACATACGTTCATAGGCGTATTTTGATGGTAGGCAGCAACGATTATCTGTTTGGTTTTCACCTACCAATAGATAATTAAAACTATCTCCATATCCATGAATTCCGATCTTCATATCTGAGTTTGAAGCACCAACTGCGGCAAAATCGTGCGCTCCTTGCCCTAAAATATCTAAATGAAATTTTTTATATTCAAGGTTTAGAGCCACCCCATAAAAGAAGTTGGGTTCTGTTTCACCAATATTGATTTGGTCTTTAGCGGTTATTGCTTTATCATCATCAATATCGGCATACATTTCATCTCCTAGTTGGGCAGTCGGAACAATCTTTTGATAAGCTGCTAATTGCTCTTCTGTCTTAATAATTCCTTCTGATTTTAATCCATAAATAGAAAGTAATGATTCACCGACTTTCAAATATTTACTTAGACCTAAACCAGACGTAACGGTTATTGACTCTACATCATTATACAGCTCTTTAATTTCATTTTTGTTCTTACTTATATTGACAGTTGCATCCAGTTTGAAATCTTTTGTTTCAACAATGCGCCCGGATAATGCTATTTCCACCCCTTTATTGCTGACAATACCAATATTGCTCAACATAGTGGAAAAGCCGGAAGTAGAAGGAATAGGTACATCATATAACAAATCTGAAGTACGGCGGGAATAATAATCGACATTCAGATGAATTCTATTCCATAATGACAAATCGAAACCTAGATCGAACTGTTTGGTGCGTTCCCATTTTAAATCTGGATTCCCTATTGTTTCATAAAATCCTTGCATGAGTGCGTCATTATAAATGTAATTTTTGGATTTTAATTGTGCCAATGATTTGTAATTACCTATTTCCTGATTACCTGTAATACCATAGCTTCCACGTAGCTTTAAATTAGTAATAACCTTGTTATTCGCCAAGAAAGTTTCTTCAGAATTGTTTTCCTCGTATGTAACGCTTCTGGCTCCATACGTTTTTTCCAGGAGATACGTTGAAACTGAGTTTTCAACGGGGTCATTACCATCTGCAGAGCAGGATGCCAAACTCATCATGACGAGCATGGCAATTATTAAATGCATTGCCTTCATAGAACTATAATTTTTTATTGTTTTTTTGATTATGTGAATGATTGACCCATTATCATCCGATACAAAAGTAGGTATTCTTTTCATGTATCCAAATTATTTTCAAGCTTTTTTGATGAAAACACCCTCTTTTTGATGAAAATACCTGCTATGTTGGAAAGAAGGAGTTGTTTGGCTATATAAGGGGGTGTTTTTATCATGATGAAAGGATTTTCATTTATGGATGGAGAAAACTCCGTTGGTGTTCCATTTGATAGTTGGAATGTTTCTCATTGAATGGATGTTCTGTTTTTGACGGAAATAGGAACTAAGATTGTTTTTTGTTCATTCTGTATTTTGCCGAAACCACCTCTTAATAAAGATTAATTTGCCAATATCCTGTTAAAAGAATAGCCTCTACCTTTGTGATGTAAAAAATAACTTAGCTAGAGAGAATTGAATATGGTAATACGAAGATTTTTATTTTCATGGGTGTGTCTGCTGGCTTCTTCCTTATTTATGTATGGACAGGTGGCTGTTAAGACTAATGTGGCGATAGATGCCGTCGCCATACCAAACTTAGGAGTGGAAGTAGGGTTGAGCAAGAAGCTTACAGTGGATATTCCGTTTTATTATAATCCCTGGAAATACAGCGATAATAAAATGCTGAAACTGGTGATGGTACAGCCCGAGTTGCGTTATTGGCTTTGTGATAAGTTCAATGGTCATTTTTTCGGTTTCCATTTAATGGGAGGAGCATACAATACTACCGGTATTGATTTGCCGTTTTCTCCTTTCGATGATTTGAAAGACTTCCGTTATAAGGGACATTTTTATGGCGGCGGTGTCAGTTACGGTTATCAGTTTGTGCTGGGACGCCATTGGAATCTGGGCGCCACCATCGGTTTGGGTTATGCTTATGTGCGTTATAAGAAATATGAGTGTGAAGAATGTGGAGATATGTTGGAGAAATCCAACAAGAATTATTGGGGTCCTACTAAGGCTGCTTTGAATCTTATTTATATATTCTAAAAATTACGGATTATGAAACTTATATGTTATATACTTCTTATATTATTGATACCGGCTATTCCGGTAGGTGCACAGACATTATCAGGTGGTCAGGTACAAGTCAGCAATCAGTCAATCCTGATTAGTGATAATGGACAGGTGATGATAGGAATGGATATCACGTTGCCGGCTGCAATGGAGCTTTCTTCCAACTGTGTGGCAACTCTGACTCCGGTTTTGAAGACACAGGATAACAGTTATAACAGGATTTTGCCTGCTATTTGGGTATATGGGCGTATCCGTTCCATCGTGCAACAGCGTGAACGCAGTATTCCGTCGGATGCATATACCATTCTTCGTCGTAAGAATGGAACGGAACAGACTGTAAATTATTCAGCCCGTATTCCATACGAGAAATGGATGAATGGTGCAGAACTGGAACTGCAGGCTGCTATACGTGGCTGTGCCGATTGTCAGAAAGAAGAAAACAGTGCCTTTATAACTCGTGCCAATTTGGAACGCTATGTGGTAAAACCTGTCGTGGCATTCGTTTCTCCTGCTGTCGAGGCTGTGAAGAATCGTGCCGAGGAAGGACGTGCTTATTTGGATTTTCCGGTAAATCAGATGAAGATTTATCCTGATTATCGTCATAATCCATCCGAACTGGCTGCTATCAAACATACGGTGGATGTAGTGAAAAATGATGTCAATACTACCATTACTGAAATAGCTATTGTGGGTTATGCTTCTCCTGAGGGCAGATATGCGGCCAATGCGCGTTTGGCTCAGGGGCGTGCTGAGGCATTGAAGAGTTATGTAATGAATGAGTATGGCTTTAAAGCGGATTTGTTCAAGGTGAATTCTGTACCCGAGGACTGGGCCGGACTGCGTGCGTATGTGGCTAAGAATGATTTACCGCTGAAAGAAGAGATTTTGTCCATAATAGATAAGAATGAGAGCGATTTTGACGTGAAGGAGGAACGCATTAAGGCCTTGGATGGTGGAAAGGTATATGCCGCATTACTACAGGATTGTTATCCGGCTTTGCGTCACTCTGATTACACTGTACGTTATGTAGTTCGCGGATTTGATGTGGAAGAGGCAAAACAGATTATAAAGCTCCGTCCCCAGCAGTTGAGCTTGCAGGAAATGTTTCTGGTTGCCCAAACATACGAAAAGGGGAGTGACGAGTTTAACGAAGTGTTCGATGTGGCAGTGCGCATGTTTCCTGATGACCCAACAGCGAATATAAACGCTGCCGCTATCGAACTCCAACGGGGTGACTTGCAACAGGCGGTACGTTATTTGGACAAGGCCGATGCACAGGCGAGTGCGACGCTGAACAACAGAGGCGTACTGAAACTGTTGCAAGGGGACCTCGACTCTGCTGAGAATTATTTCAAACAGGCACAGGCCAAGGATTCCGTCGAAGCCGGAGCCAATTTGGAAGAAGTGACCAATAAACGTAAGGATGAAGCAATCTTTGTAAAATAAGACATATAGACAAACAGTACAATAAAAGATGTTAGAAGAAACTTGTTCTTTGCGAAAAGCGCAAGGTAAAATCCGGGGTAGTGGAGTCTATTCCCGGATTTTGAATTAAAGTTCAGCGCATTAGTGTCCTCACAGTGTTTTTAAGTTGAATTTTACATAATCTGTCGGTTGGGGGCTTTATGGAATATGTCGGAAGTCGAAGTTCCGGCAGTGGCAAAAAAGATCAAGACGTTTTTTAAAAAGCTCGCCATCTTTTTAAAAAAGCTCGCCGTCTTTTTTGAAAACGACTTGATCTTTTTAAGAAATACCCTTGTCTTTGAACATGTAGTATTTATATACGTACGCATAAGCCTATATAATTGTATAGGTCTATGGATATGTACGTATGTGAAGGAATGTGTACTTCTTGATGAGAGAAACACTTGCTCACTACATTTTTATGTTTTTACGGGTGATTCCCACTTTAGATTTGGCTTCCGCATATGTTGATGAGGGCGGCTTTTATGGAGGGATATTTTGCTGAAATGCCACACTGTCCGATCTGTTTGATGTAGTGAAAAAAAAGTACATGTTATCCTTGTTTTTTTCTCTTCTTTTTTAATGGAAAAATGTAAGAGGTGATTCTTTCAACGTGTAGGGTATTTTATTCACGTATGATGGAAATGCCCTGTAAAAGACGATATAAAGTCATTTTGTCAAAGATACCAATCTATTTTGTCGAAAATACCGATTAAGGTTTATACGATTAACCACTTACCTTTGCTGTGTTGACAAACAAGAATGGAAATTACAAAAATAGTTTATAATTTAAAAACTTAGGATTATGAAGATTAAGGGATTATTATTAGGAATGTTGGCATATGCTGCCATGGTAGCATGTACGAATGAGGACATTGTGAAAAACAATGTGAATCAACCAGAGAAAGTGAAGGGTAACCTTTCATTAGTGATAAGTTCTACATCAAACTCATCACGCGCTGCTGATAATGAAGAAAGCGGTGTAACGGATCCAGGTATCGAAGGTGAATCAACTGTAACAGATGCCGTTATAATTTTAAATAGACTAGATGAAAATGGAAATCTTACTAAAGAAGAATTCGGTGGTTATTTAACAAAGGCACAATTGAATGAAACTACGGCTAGTGGAGAGACCATTTATAATCCTTTCTTTACATTGGCAAATTCTGGATGGTATAAAGTGCTTGTTGTGTTAAATCCGACTGAGTCAATAGAAGCTATTGCCAACAGCCAACAATCGACTGATAAGTCTAAGTATGAACAAATTGCAGAAAGTTCTTATACAACAACTGGTGATATAACCATAGCTGCTGCCGGTCAATTTATGATGGTGAACAAAAAAGAGATAAAGGTAGACGTTTTATCCAACAACTATGAAGATCCAACAATAAAAAAAGAGGTAGAGGTGGAACGTGTTGTTTCAAAGATAAATTATGTAATTGCTAAACCAAATAACTTATATCCTCTTACAGTACAAACTACTGATTATGCCATTGCGGAAACTACAAGTGGTTACTATATATATCCCGATAATAAAGCCGTTCGTTTGACAGGTTTGCATAAGGCAAAGAATTTGGATAATGATAATTCTGATGTTTGGATACATGAGGGAACAGATGGAACTGATAGAAGAGCTTTTATAAAGACAGAAAAAACTTATGGTCAGACAGGTGAACATATTTTTACTCTTCTTGAGCCGTTCCCCAAATTTGAATATTATACTACATCTACTGATGGTAAGCTTGACTGGACAGTGAAACTGGATAAATACGCGTTGGTGAATCTTTCAAATTCTGTGTATACGGCAAGACATTTGACGGATGCGAGCTGGGAAAACTTCAGGACTTTAGGCTTGTTAGGTGTAGACAATATGGCCTATATGGTTGATCCTAATTCAAAGAATAAGAATAATGTAACAGATTACGACCAAGTTTTTGGATCATATTTCTATAACGCATTGAAAAATGTAAATGCGGATAAAGTTGATGAGGCCAGCGATGATAGCCAAGTTTATTTCCAAGATCTTCCCACTGCTAATACTGACATTAACGATAATGAACAGGTAGGTCATCGTTTGGCTTATTGTTTAGAAAATATTGTGAAAAAAGAAAAGCAAGTACCAGCTTTAGTGACTGGTATTATTTTCCGTGGTCAGATTGGCGATGAAACGGGTGAGCCTGTTGGTACCATTTATAAATGCAATAATAAATTTTATACATCTATTGATGCTGTAAAAGCTGATAATGGTGCAGATGCATCTTATGATACTTATGAAAATGGACATTGCTATTATTATTCATCTGAAATTTGCCACAATAAAGGAGATCAGTATATGGATAAGGCAATCATGAGAAATAATATCTATGTACTGAAAGTTACTGGATTCGAGAATATCGGTGGTGCAACAATAACAATAGATCCTAGCGGTGAAGAGAGTGATAATAATTTCTATTTGCAATTGAATGCTAAGATTATTCCTTGGATTGTACGTTTCAATAACATTGAGTTCTAACAAACACTATGACAGACAGGGGAGGATTCATCTCCCTCCCCTTTATACCTTTCTATATTCTAACATTATAAAATGACCAAAAGCATGAAAACAGTAAAAACATTCGCCCGACAATTCTCCTTCAGCCTGATGATGGCCATGACATTGGGAAGTGCCGTTGTGTCGTGCGACAGCATACTCGGTGAAGAAGAGGTAGATTGCTCTGTAGAGTACAGAGTGAAATTCAAGTATGATTATAACATGAAGTATGCCGATGCTTTCTCGCGCGAGGTGGGGACTGTGACACTTTATGCTTTTGACGATAACGGCAAGTTGGTATATCAGAAGACAGAAGAAGGCGATGTGCTGGGAGAAGAAGGATATACCATGAAAGTGGATTTGGAACCGGGTGACTATCATCTTGTCACTTGGGCGGGACTGAATGATGAGGCTTCATTCTCAGTGCCTTTGGTTACGGCAGGGGAATCCTCGCTAGATGAACTGCAATGCAGGATGGATCGTCTGTACAGTCGTGCGGCTGATGGAGCGGCTGTTGTGAACAGTAAACTTTCTGCGTTGTGGCACGGTGAAGTGACCAAGCAATCTTTCTCGCGGGCAGCAAGCTCGCAGGTAGTGACTGTGCCACTGGTGAAGAACACCAACACCATACGCATCATTCTCCAGCAAATGGACGGAGTGACTGTGGAGGTAGATAAATTTGAATTTACGATTACAGACGACAACGGTTTGATGAACTATGATAATAAGCTGCTGGAGGACGAAACATTAACATATTATCCCTATTACCGTATGCAGGGTGGCACGGATATGGGAACACGTGCCGATGGAGATGCAGAGGACAGCAATATCAGCGTAGCTATTGCACAGATTACCGTAGGGCGTCTGGTGGTTGAAAATAATCCCCGCCTCACCATAACCAACAAGGAAACAGGGGAGCCTGTACTTTCCATACCATTAGTGAAATACTTGCTGCTTACTGAAGCAGAAGGACATGAGATGACCAATCAGGAGTATCTGGATCGCCAGGACGAATACAATATGACTTTCTTTTTGGACGAGAGCATGAAGTGGATTAATACTAGCATCATTATCAATGATTGGGTGGTACGCTTCAACGAACTGGACATGTAATAACGAAACTAAAAAAGCAATCTATGAAAAGAGGTTTATCCTATATAGTGATGGCGGTGTTCTGCGGACTGTGCTTCTCGTCGTGTGCGAAGGACGAGTTGGCGGCGAAGGCTGGGGGGGACGGAAGAGCGCCGGTACGTCTTGCATTGTCTCTTTCGGGGAATTCTTCCAGAACGGTTGACGCGCCCACAGCAGATGGTAATTGGGATTTTACCACTCCGGAACAGGGGACTATTGTGGAAGGCGATGTGTATGTACTAGTGATTGATGCGGTTACTCAAAGACTGAAATATTTGGTAGAGGATTTGAGAGTGATTAATGATTATGCCGACCAAAAGATACTGGAAGGGACTATGCAGAGGACGATAGGTAATGAACAGGTACGGTTGGTGGTTCTCGCCAATTTGAATCAGAACCAAATTCAGGGAGTCAGTGAGGGAATGCAGGCATATCTTAATACGATGGTAGGCAATACTGCCGTTGAAATCTATAATAAATTGGTTTATAATTACACTGGTCCGACCCCGTGGAATCTGGCCGAAAGGCGTCTGCCGATGTGGGGGATCAGTCCCGCTACCGGTGTCCCTCCTGCAGGACCAAGCTTAGAGTGCAAACTGTATAGGGCAGTGGCTAAGGTGAGCCTTTGGGTGAACGGGAAACAAGGGCTTCAAGATACAAAAGGCGATTTTACTATTACCGGCATCACGGTGAATAACGCTAATGATAAAGGGTATTGTGTGTCACAAGCTACGTTGAGCCCCGATGAAACAATTCAGTACCAAAGTCCTTACGTAACAGGGTTGTCGATGAAGCCGCAGAACTTTGTTTATACGGGACTGAATGTGACAATGGCTTATGAGGATTTGATTTATTTGCCGGAACAAGAAAATAACGACAGCCGGGCAGTATCCTTGGATGTGACTTACACATATGGAGGTGAAACCAAGACAAAAACGATCGAGTTCAGAAAAGATGGGGTTGGAGATCGGTTTGAGGTGGTGCGTAACCATGTGTATATATTTAATATAAAAGTGACCGAGACTCCTGCTGGAGGCGGTTTGAAGACGGATGTGGAAACTTATGTGGCAGATTGGGATGAAATATTGCTTAGTCCGGGCTATGAATAAACAAAAGGAGGAAAAATGAAGACAATAAGACTGATAATGATGTTTTTCATCATTTGTATGTTGGGTGCTTGTACGGCAGAGGAGTTAGCCGGTCCGGAGTCCGGAGTGGAGGACGATGCTCCTGTGGTCATAGCAATATCACCAGCCGATATTACTTCTGTGAACATGAACAGCAGGGCTGCCGGAGATAACTCCATATTCTCCGTTATTGATGATGTGAATGTAAAAGTGAATTATGGAGGAAATACGGTAACCGTCTATCTGGTTAAGAATGGGGATTCGTTCGAAGTTTCCGGTAGTGTGGAGAATGGTAGTGCAGAGGTCGTTTCTTCTAAAACAGCAGATGGAAAAGTATATATCCACATCAATGCCAAACAAGGTAACCAGGCTGTAAGAGTAGAGGTTATCGCTAATTATGGACGAAAGATTACTTTGTCATTGTGGCAGAGTGTTAAAGAGAGTTTGATTCAGTGGCCGGTGGATTTTGATGAAACATCCGTTTGTCTCCTTTACGGTGCATCCGAGCAGTTTATCTATACCGAGAATCCGCATGAGGGGGCTCAAGGTGGTAATAAAGGTTGCTATTTGGCTAAAGTTTCTTTGAAACGCCCGTATGCTATGATTAAAGTAAATATCAATACTTCCGGGCTGGACAACGAAGTGACCTTGACGCCCCGATCAGTACAATTATGTAATGTGCCTAAGACTTGTACCTTGGCTTCGGATAATAGTATAACGGATTTTACTTCTTTTGACAAGGAAGGACAGAAGTATGACTTCCCATCCGGTTCGTTGCTTACGGGACCAAGTGGAAATGGCGAAACTCAAGTGATGTCCGAGCGTCTTTATCAGTTTGAGAATAAACAGACGGTTCATGCCCAAAACTGTACGGATGCCCAAAATGGTAATGAAAAAGCCAAAACCCCGAATCGTATCAAAAATACGATGGAGGCAGGTAAAGAAGTGTATGCTGCATTTACCGACTATACAGACAATGAGAACTTGGGTCGCAGATGTTCATACATCCTTGTTACGGCGGATTATGAATATAAATCGAGCAGTGCACATGTAAAGGGAACTATTAGTTACCGACTGTTTTTAGGTAAGAACATATCGTATGATTTTGATGTGAACAGAAATACCATTTATAATGTTACGCTTCATTTGCGCGGAGCGGGAGGTGTGAAAGAATCGGGCTGCATGGATGAGAACGGTGTGATCAACATCTCGGGAAACACGAAGGATGCTCAATGGAGGGTAGACAGCGAATTGTCTGACTTGTTTATTCAGTTCAATGAAGGGCAAGATTATAATATTGACGGACATTTGGTGAAAATCAAAGTGGTGAGTACCGATAGGCAGAAATGGCAAATCAAAGTGGATGATTTTGATGGCGTTTCTGGAGACTATTGGGTGATGTTTGAGTCTGATATGAGTTGGATTACTCCTAGATATGATGAATACAATGTGATACAAAAGGAGGGAACGGCAGAGCTTAGAATGTATTTAAAGGGATACGCTGATCAAAAAACGATTTGGGAGAAAGAATGGAACTCAGAGAAGCCGTATCGTTCGTGCAATATTTATGTGCGTAAACTGGATGCGCAAAACAAGCCTGTTGCGGGCAGCGAAATGAAATATCCTATCAAACAATGGTATCCTATCCAGATTACAGAACAATTGTATGTTGACAGAATAGACCGTTTTGCTGTTGGCGGTCTGCCCTGGGGAGACAATGGGTACACAACGAACCTGACGGACGGACAGAAAATAATAAAGGAGTATTATAAGAAGATAAATAAAGAACATTATTCCAGTGACAATGATGAAAGAAGTGTAATGGATAATGCGATAGGTGTGGCGGTTAATTCCAGTGGTAGTTCTACTCCTGTCACATCGGGTAATAGCTATACGGTTTTTTATCATTTCTCTTTGCCCGCAGAAGCAGAGTGGCAGCAAATAAATGGGGTGATTACCAGTTCCGGTATTAAGTATAATAATTGGTCAGGTGTGCCTTATTGGACAGCTACGACGGAGGGAAATCAGTCAAAAGTATATATTCCGGGGCAGGGAGTGTCAGAAAACAGGTCAAGAAATGAGTCGCATCGTTTCAGGCTGGTATGGCGATATAATAGCTTAGGCTATTATTAAGTATAAAGGAGGATGTTATGAGCAACCTGTTAGAAATCATGGACAAGAAATCATGCGGTAAATCGGAAATTTATATATCCGAAGAAGACGGACGTTGGTACGCTTGCTACCGTTCTGCTCATTTGTTGAAGAAACTTAATGAGACGGTATTGAGAGGTGTTATGCTGGATAAGGTGGAAGTCGATTTGAATAAGTTACTGAACGGCCCTTGGATTGTGGTTCTGTGCTCGGACAATGAGATGATACTGATTAAAAACGAGTAATCTATAAAATTATGCGCGAGATAATAATGATGTTGGAAAGAGAATTAAGCAATGATGGCTTGATATATATCTATCGGGAAAGTGACGGTAAATGGTATGCCTATGAACAGTCTGCTTTTTATTTGAGCCGGATGATGCTTGAGCTTTCTTTAGACCGTTATGTGATGGAAAATGCTTTGTGGCTGGCAAGGGCGGAAATTGATGTAAACCGGATTCCTTGGGATAAAGTTATCAGTCATAGCCAATCCGAATATGTATTGCACTATACCCCTTATGATGGGTTCCATGAGTGGCTGGTTGAAATAAAATAGCGATAGTTTAAAAAGTGTCCAGTCCGAAATTCATGAAGAAACGGTTTCGGACTGGGCACTTTTATTCATCGGATGAAAAGAAATCGGGTTTACAATTTCATTCAATGTCAGTTGGGCAGCCTTTGCTATGATGTTCGAAGATATGCTGAAAGATGCGACAGTAAAAGAGATAGAAGATTATTTTTAAAATAAATCGCTCTAATTCATTGTGATATAAAAGATAATGTCTATCTTTGCACC
>OLOK01002492.1_pt1 | contig 12919 bp, 10 predicted proteins | sample 1672591 | NCBI WGS metagenome assembly OLOK01 (sample SAMEA3136703, study PRJEB25190) | human gut metagenome | biome: human gut; feature: human-associated habitat; material: faeces | place: Austria | collected 2013 | reverse complement strand
TAGAGCACTTGACTTTTAATCAAGTTGTCCGGGGTTCGAATCCCCGCACGCTCATTGTTGTAAGAGATATGATTTTAGAGAGATCTAAGATCATGTCTCTTTTTTGATGTATGGAAATATGCTATCATTAAATTAACAAAGCAAAGAAGAAATATTATGTACGCATTCGTACCCATAAGAAAGTTGGATTCAAAAATGTCTATTCAAAATGGCTGAATGTAAAATCGGCAAAAACAAAGTAAGAACCAGTACTAAAAACACAAAAATGGCTGTATCTGCGGGAATTAAGTAGACACAGCTATTTTTGTATAAAAATACTTGACAGGAATACCAATACTTGATATACTATTCAAGCAGTCGACAAGAAAACAAATGCTTGTTGTTTTGCAATATGCGGATGTGGCGGAATTGGCAGACGCGCTAGATTTAGGTTCTAGTGTCTACGACGTGCAGGTTCAACTCCTGTCATCCGCAGTTCTTTTAAGGATTGACAAGCATAACAAGATATGATAGAATATTCTTGTTATGAGTTACAAAATCATATAACACTTACGGGGTGTGGCTCAGCTTGGCTAGAGCGCTTGATTTGGGATCAAGAGGTCGCAGGTTCGAATCCTGTCACCCCGACTATAAGCGGGTGTAGTTCAATGGTAGAACTCCAGCCTTCCAAGCTGATCACGTGGGTTCGATTCCCATCACCCGCTCTTTTATTAAGAAGAATGTTATGCATTCTTCTTTTTTTATGTTTAAGCATAAAAATAATAAAAGTACAGGATCCATCTAAACGATAAATGCACAAACATGAGTAGTTTTGTACAAATTTTGCACTGTGTACATTCTGCAGATTTGTGCTTTTTCTTTGTACATTTCTTGGACTTTTATTTTAAGAGTTGATTCGGTATGATAAATATATGGAAAGCAAAAGGAGGTAAGAACATGTCAATCGTATATAACTTAGATGTAAGATGTCATGAGATGTTGAAATATTTATTATATCAAGATGGCTATACATCGATCACACAACTTGCAGAAGAAATGAATATTTCTAAGCGTAGTGTTTATTATGATATACGCAAGATCAATGAATGGATGGAGGCACAACATCTGTCAGAATTAGTCGTTGAGCGAAAAAAGGGAATACGAATTGACGATGAACAAAAAGCAATGATTCGTGCAGGATTAAAGATGATACCATCTGAACTTGCTTATGTGTTTACACCAACAGAACGAGTAAAGATCATTATATGTTCTATTTTGCAAAGAAATAGAAATTTGTTTCTTGATGATTTTATGGATTTTTGTCAGGTGAGTAGAAATACAACGATAAGCGATGTGAAAGAGGCAGGAAGAATCATTTCTGAATATCAGCTGCAGCTGATTTACGAAAATGGAAAAGGGTATCACATTAAGGGTGATCTTGTACGAAAAAGAAGTATTTATTTTTCTTATTTTAGTTCAATTGCAGATTTTTATAAGAAAGGAATTCTTCCGTTAGACGCTCCAGAAAAAGTACAAGAATTTTTGGACAGATTAAAAGATATTGAAAACGCGTTGGATGTTCAATATGTACAAGGAACGTTATACACTATTGCAGTGTTCTTTTCAACCATTGATAATCGTACAGATGTTGTTGAATTTTCGAAAAAAGAAAAAATGGAGATTATGGATACGAAAGAGTATGAAATGGTATCTAGAAGATTTTCAGATTTAAAAGAAAGTGAACAATTATATCTGACATTACATTTACTGGGATCAAGAATGCAGAGTATACCGGTAGATTTTATGGAAGAAGAATCTGGGCAAGAATCACAATGGCTTTCCAGGATACTTGTAAAAGCTTTTTCACGAATTGCAGGAGTTGGATTCTCAAAGGAGAGAGAGTTAACAGAGGCACTGGCAGCTCATTTAAAGACATCAATGTATCGATATCGATATGGAGTACAGCTTGCGAATCCTATGTTAGATAATATAAAAAATGAGTATGGAGATCTCTTTGAACTCACAGCAAGAACCTGTAAATATTTGGAAAAAGAAATTGGATTTCCGATTCCGGAAGGTGAAATTGCGTATATAACATTACATTTTGGCGCATTTATCAGTGCAGGACAGGAAAAAGAAAACAGATTAAGAATTTTGATCGTATGTCCCAATGGAGTCAGTACTGCAAATATGATATGGGGTGAGATTCAGACACTTGTCCCAGATGCAGATGTAGTTGACGTGTGTTCATTAAGAGAATATGAGAGAGCACATGATTATAATGTAGTGATTTCGACAGTCGTAATTGAAAATGAAAAAGATCTGATTTTAGTACATCCGATTCTTACAGATAATGATCGAATGAAAGTTTTGCAAAGATGTATGAAGTATAAGCATGAAAATAATGTCAGTATTTCGAACATTACAGAAATTGCATCAAAATATATGACAAATGATAATTTACAAAAATTTAAAGAAGAATTGATTGAGCTATTTTCAAAAAATTCTCTGAAACAATATGTGGAACATAAGAAAAAACCTCAAAAGGGATTGTATGAAATATTGGAGGATCCATATATTCGCATTATAAAAGATAAGTTTAAATGGCAGGATGCGATAAAAGTTTCTGGAGAGGTATTATTAGAAAATAAATTGATCAGACAGTCTTATATAGACAGCATTATTTATAAAACAGACCAATATGGTCCCTATATGTTTATTACAAAACAGGTATTTCTTGCACATTCAGAAATTGAAGATGGAGCACAAAGCATGGGCTTATCAATGACTATTTTTAAAAAGCCTGTGGAATTTATAACATTAGATGGTAAGCAGCGATTTGCAAAAATTATTTTAATGTTATCAGCTCAGGATCAAAAATCGCACATTCGTTTATTGAATGATATAATGACAATTTTTTCAGAACAAAAAAATGAAGAAAAATTATGGGGACAGAAAGAAATTTTGGATGTTAAAAATGTATTGTATGAACTTTTACAGGAGGAAAAATGAAGCAGATATATGACATGTTGAAATTGGAGAATATAAAAATTCTTGCAGGAGTAAAAGACTGGAAAGAAGCAATTTATACAGCAGTTCAACCATTAGTAGATGGTGGATATTGTGAAGCAAGATATAGTGATGAGATCATAAAAAATACAGAAAAACTTGGACCATATTATGTGCTGTGTGAAAATGTGGCATTGATTCATGGGAGTACAGAACAAGGAGTTATCAAACGTCAGATTGCCATTACACTATTAAAAGAACCAGTAAAATTTAAAGAAGACGGATACGATGTAAGAATTCTTGTTACGTTAGCTGCAACAGATGCGGAATCGCATATGGAAGTACTACAGGCGATGTCAGAATTATTTGAAAGCAAAGAAAGTACGCAAAGAGTTTTAGATGCTTCAAATGAAAAAGAAATTTATGACTTGTTTGTTGGGGCAGTGTAGAAATTATATGGAGATACACAAGGAGGATAAAAGATGAGTTTTATTATTAATATATTATCAACACCTGCGATTTTGGTAGGTCTGATTTCATTATTTGGTTTGATTTTGCAGAAAAAACCAGTAGAAGATGTTGTAAAAGGAACAGTAAAAACAATTGTTGGATTCTTGGTACTGACAGCAGGTTCAAGTTTTTTGCAGACAGGGTCTTTAAATGATTTTGGTGTGAGTTTTAATTATGCTTTTAATATGCAGGGAGTTGTGCCAAATAATGAGGCAATCGTATCGTTGGGATTAGCTGATTTTGCAAGTGATACAGCTTATATTATGTGTATTGGAATGATCGCTAATATCGTATTAGCAAGATTTTCAAGATTACATTACATTTTCTTAACAGGACATCACACATTATATATGTCAGCAATGTTAGCAATTATTTTAAATGTTGGAAATCTAACAGGTCCAATGTTATGGATTTCAGGTGGACTGATCCTTGGACTGATCATGGTAATTTCACCAGCACTTTGTCAGCCTACTATGGAAAAAATTACGGGAACAGATGAACTTGGATTTGGACATTTTGGTGGATTTGGTTATTGGTTTTCAGCACAGATCGGAAAGCTATTTAAAGATAAGAGTAAATCTACAGAAGATGTGAATTTCCCACAAAGAATTTCTTTCTTACGTGATACAACAGTAGCAATTGGTTTAACAATGACAATCTTCTTTGTTGTTGTAACATTTGTAGCAGTTGTTGTGAGAGATGGAATGAGTGACCCAACAATTTCTGCTTTCTTTAAAGGTGAAACACAAACACATTGGATTGTATGGGCTATTACAAAAGGATTAAGTTTTGCAGGTGGTGTATATATCATCTTAAGTGGGGTGCGTTTGATCATCGGTGAGATCGTTCCAGCATTCCGTGGTATTGCTGAGAAGATCGTTCCAAATGCTAAACCTGCAATTGACTGCCCGGTAGTATTCCCATATGCACCAAATGCAGTATTAATGGGATTTCTTGTATCATTCTTAGGAGGTATTGTAGGATTATTTGTTCTTGGAGGAATCAATAAGGCATTAATTCCAGTAGCGCTTATTTTACCAGGAGTTATTCCTCATTTCTTCTGTGGAGCAACAGCAGGAGTTTTTGCAAATGCAGAAGGTGGATTAAAGGGATGTCTAGTAGGATCATTTCTGCATGGATTACTAATTACATTTCTGCCAGCAATTTGTATGCCAGTTATGGGATCTTTGAACTTTGCAAACTGTACATTTTCAGATGCAGATTTTTCTATTACAGGAATTATTTTAGGAAATATTGCTCAGTTTGTAAAAGGTGGAGGATTATTTGCGGTATGTGTAGTATTATTCCTTCTGCCAATTATTTATAACGTTATTATGCCAAAGAAAAAAGAAGCTTAAAAATAAGAATTAGATTTTAGGAGGTATTTATTATGATTAAATCAATTATGTGTTGTTGTGGTTCAGGACTCGGATCAAGTATGTTAGTTCGTATGAACGTTGAAAAAACTCTGCAAAAGATTGGAGTATCAGGAGTAAGTGTAACACATTCTTCATTATCAGATGCAGCAGAAGGAGCAGCAGATTTATTTGTTGTAGGAAAAGACTTAGAAAATTTTGTAAAACAATTACCAAGAGTAGTTATTTTAGATAATATTATGGACAAAACAGAGTTAGAAAACAAATTAAGAACAGAGTTTGAAAAATAAAAGGGATTTATGAATATGGAAAAGGATAAATTAGAGGAGTTGAAGCTTTTATCAGCTAAGATTCGTAAAGACGTTTTGGAAATGTTGGAAAAACGTGGTTACGGACACATGGGCGGTTCTTTATCAATTGTAGAGTTGATGAGTGTACTTTATGGAAAGCAGCTTCGATACGATGCAAAGAATCCTGATTGGGAAGAAAGAGATATGGTTGTATTATCCAAAGGACATTCAGGCCCAGCGTGGTATAGTGTACTTGCAGAAAAAGGATTTTTTGACAGAGAATGGCTATTTACATTAAATGATGGTGGAACTAAACTTCCATCGCATCCAGATCGATTGAAAACACCAGGAGTAGATATGACAACTGGATCACTTGGTCAAGGAACATCTGCAGCGGCAGGAATTGCAACGGGATTTAAAATGAATAAAACAGATCAGTATGTATACCTGATCGTTGGAGATGGAGAATTAAATGAAGGTCAATGCTGGGAAGCATTTCAATATATTGCGCATTATAAATTAAATCATTGTGTTGTGATTATTGATGATAACAAAAAACAGTTAGATGGTACAACAAAAGAAGTAATGAATCCATTTAGTATCGAAAATAAAATGAAGGCATTTGGGTTTTATACACAGACTGTAAAAGGAAACGACGAGGAAGCAATTGATGAAGCAATCAACCGGGCCAAAAATGTAAAAGACCAGGCAGTATGTATTATTCTTGATTCCATAAAAGGAGCTGGAGTCCCATATTTTGAACAGTTGGATGCAAATCACTCCGTAAAATTTAATAATGATACGATTAAAAAAGCTACTAAGGATGCAATCAAAGAGTTAGATGAGTTCATTAAGGGAGGTGCCAGGTAAAATGTTTCAATTAGCAGAAAACAGACAGGAGGCAGGAAGAGAATTAAGAGATTGCGTTGTTGAGACATTGCAGGAACTTATGAAGGATGATGACAAAATAACAGCTCTTGAAGCTGATTTGGGTGGAGCAAGTGGATTTACCAAAATTAAAAAGACAAATCCAGAGCGTTTTATTCAGTGTGGAATTGCAGAAGCTAATATGATGGGAGTTGCAGCTGGATTATCTTTGACAGGGTTTAAACCATTTACGCATACATTTGCACCATTTGCGACAAGAAGAGTATTTGATCAGTTATTTTTATCCGGTGCATATGCAGGAAATACAATCAATGTTTATGGCTCAGATCCAGGATTTAGTGTGGCATCCAATGGTGGAACTCATACAGCGTGGGAAGATGTAGCATTGATAAGAGAAATCCCAGGAGCAGTTATCTGCGATCCAGCAGATGATGTACAAATGGAATGGATCATCAAAGAGTTTTTGAAAATGGAAGGAATCCATTATGTAAGGAGTAATCGAAAGGCTGTACGAAATGTATATAAAAAAGGTTCCTCTTTTAAAATTGGACAGGGAAATATTTTAAAAGAAGGAAAAGATATATTAATTATTGCAGCTGGGCAACTAGTTTCTGAGGCATTGGATTGTGCTGAAGAATTAGAAAAAGAAGGATATTCTGTAGAAGTTATAGATATGTTCACAATTAAGCCTTTGGATGAAAAATTATTGATCAAGGAAGCAAAAGGGAAAAGCAAAATTGTAACCATTGAAAATCATTCAATTTATGGCGGACTTGGAAGTGCGGTTTCAGAAGTGATTGCAGAAAATGGAATTTCTGTGCCAGTAAAAAGAATTGGTGTCAAAGAAAAATTTGGACAAGTAGGAACAGCAGAATTTTTACAAGAGGAATTTGGATTGACCGCTAAACAGATAAAGGAAACAATTTGTCAATTTTAAGCTGTGAAGGAGCAGAGTAAAAGTTCTGCTCCTTTTTTGTGATTGTCTCTTCGGACTAGACTCGCTTTGTTTGATAAGGTATACTGTTTAAAGAAGCAAAATCTGAAGAATCATAAAGGAGATACAAAAAATGGATTACAACAAACTGGCATTAGAAATGCACGAACAAAACAAAGGTAAGATCGCAGTACGTTCTAAAGTAACAGTAAAGACAAGAGATGACTTAAGTACAGCTTATACACCAGGAGTCGCAGAACCTTGTCGTAAGATCCGTGATAATAAAGAAGAAGTATATCGTTATACAGCAAAAGGTAATTTAGTAGCTGTCGTATCTGACGGAACAGCTGTATTAGGACTTGGAGATATCGGCCCAGAAGCAGCAATGCCTGTTATGGAAGGAAAAGCCCTTTTATTTAAAGAATTTGCAGATATTGATGCATTCCCAATCTGTCTTGATACAAAAGATACAGAAGAGATCATCAAAACAGTCAAGAATATCGCACCATGTTTCGGTGGTATCAATTTAGAAGATATTTCCGCACCAAGATGTTTTGAGATTGAAAAACGTTTAAAAGAAGAATTAGATATTCCAGTATTCCATGATGATCAGCATGGAACAGCCATCGTTGTAGCAGCAGGATTATTAAATGCCTTAAAATTTGTCGGAAAGAAAATGGAAGATGCAAACATTGTGATCAATGGAGCAGGATCTGCTGGAATCTCTATCTGTAAACTATTATTACAGTTTGGCGCAGGAAATGTTGTCTTAGTTGACCAGAAAGGTGCATTATGTCCAGGAGAAGACTGGATGAATCCAGCACAGAAAGATATGGCAGAGATCACAAACAAAGAGAAACAGACTGGAACATTAACAGAGATCATCAAAGATAAAGACGTATTTATCGGAGTTTCTGCACCAAATATCGTGACAGCCGAAATGGTATCTACTATGGCAGACGATGCGATCATTTTTGCCATGGCAAATCCAACACCAGAGATCATGCCAGATGAAGCGAAGAAAGGTGGAGCAAGAGTTATCGCAACAGGAAGATCCGATTTCCCTAATCAGATCAATAACGTATTAGTATTCCCAGGAATCTTCAGAGGAGCTCTGGATGCAAGAGCTGGACAGATCACAGAAGAGATGAAGATGGCAGCAGCAAGAGCGATCGCAAGTATCATCAGTGATGATGAGTTAAATGAAGAGTATATCATTCCAGGTGCATTTGATGAAAGAGTCTGCAAAGCAGTAGCCAAAGCTGTTGCAGAAGAAAGCCAGAAATAAATGATAGAATTAAATTAAGTACAAGAGCACTTCTGTTCAAGAAGTATGTTTTATGATATACTATATTGAGTCGTGAGAAAATTTTAGGAGATTTTAGGAGAATTCATTCAATGAAAACATGCGGAATATTATTGCCAATTTTTAGTTTACCATCAGATTACGGAATTGGATGCTTTTCAAAGGAAGCATACAAATTTGTAGATTTTTTAGAAGAAGCAGGCCAGAAGTACTGGCAGATCCTTCCATTAGGAACGATCGGTGCGGGAAATTCTCCTTATCTTTCGTTTTCAAGTTTTGCAGGAAGTGCATATTATATCGACTTAGAACAGTTACTGGAAGAAGGACTTCTTAAGAAAAAAGAACTCGAATCAATTAAGGAAGAAAACAAGGGCAAAGTTGACTATGAGAAAATCAGAGAAGATCACAGAAAGCTTTTAAGAAAAGCTTATTTCAGATTTCATCCAGATGAAGATTATAAGAAATTTATCAAAGACAATGAATACTGGATCGGGGAATATGCAGAATATATGAGCGAGAAGAAAAGTAAATTCCCAGAAAGTTATTTCTGCTTCTGCCAGTATTATTTCCATAAACAGTGGCTTGCGCTGAAGAAATATGCGAATGACAAAGGAATTCAGATCGTAGGAGATCTTCCATTTTATGTAGCCTTAGATGGAACAGCATTTACATACCACAAAGAATTATTTAAAGTCGATGAAGAAGGAAAGGCAACGGTTGTAGGTGGATGTCCTCCAGATGCATTTGCAGAAGATGGACAGGTATGGTCCAATCCTGTATATGACTGGGAATATCATAAGAAAACAGATTACGAATGGTGGATGAAACGTTTACGTCATAATTTTATGTTATATGATATTTTAAGATTAGACCATTTCAGAGGATTCGATGAATACTTTGAGATTCCAGCAGAAGACGAGACAGCTGTTAATGGAGAATGGGTCAAAGGTCCAGGAATGGATTTCTTTGAAGCAATGAAGAAAGAACTTGGTGAGAAGAAAGTTATCGCAGAGAACTTAGGATTCTTAACAGACAGCGTGCATAAACTTCTAGATGATACAGGATTCCCAGGAATGAATGTTCTGGAATTTGCATTTGGAGCATATGATGACAGCATCTATCTTCCACATAAATACAAAGAAAATAGTGTTGTATACACAGGAACACATGACAATGATACGGTTGTTGGATGGTACGAAACATTATCAGAAGATGATAAGAAATTCTTAGAGCATTATTTAAAATACAGTACGATCGAGAGAACAGGAACTGTACATTTAGACTTGATTTCTCTTGCATTAGAGAGTCGAAGCGATATGGTGATCATCCCACTTCAGGATTATCTTGGATTAGGAAATGAAGCAAGGATCAACACACCATCTACGGTAGGTGGTAACTGGGAGTGGAGAGTGAAAGAAGAGCAGTTAACAGATGAATTAAAAGAACTGATCAGAACACTGACAATAAAATATCGTACAGTTGCAGAAGAGAATGCGAAGAAAGCAGCCGAAGAAGCACAGCAATAGAAGAAATTGATAGAAGAAAAAGGATGAAAGAATTTGGAAAATCTTTCATCCTTTTTTGCATAGAAATAAAGAAATATGCGTATAAAATAATTGATATTAGATTGTATGGAATATGATGACCATATAAAGCAATAAAATTAGCTTGACGACACAAAATCATAGTGTTACAATTTAGTACATAAAAGCGTTGAAGCTTTAAAGCTCAGAAGTTTAAAGCTAAGGAATGCAATCGGGAACGATATTAAGGAGGAGAAAAATATGAGATTAAAGAAAGTCATGGCAACAGGATTAGTTGCTGCATTAGCATTATCCACAATGGTTGGTTGCTCAAGCAAGAAAGACAGTTCAGACCAGAAGAAGATCGGAGTCGTTCAGTTAGTAGAACATGATGCTTTAGATGCATCTTACAAAGGGTTTAAGGATGGTCTTGAGAAAGCTGGATATAAAGACGGAGACAAGATCAAGATTGAATATAAGAACGCACAGAATGAACAGTCAAATTGCCAGACAATTGCCAAACAATTTGTCACAGATAAGTGCGATCTTGTATTAGCGATCGCAACACCAGCAGCACAGGCAATGGCCAATGAATCAAAAGATATTCCGATTTTAGTAACAGCTGTTACAGATCCAGCCGATGCCAAACTGGTAAAATCAAATAAAAAACCAGGAACAAACGTATCTGGAACATCAGATTTAACACCAGTAGCAAAACAGATGAATCTATTAAAAGAGTTAATTCCAAATGCAAAGAAAGTTGCAATGTTATATTGTTCTGCAGAAGCAAACTCCAAATTCCAGGTAGGACTTGCGAAGAAAGAAGCAAAGAAATTAGGATTAACAACAGTCGATGCAACAGTATCAGAATCCAGTGAGATCCGTCAGGTTGTAGAATCCTTAAAAGGTAAAGTTGATGCAATCTATTCACCAACAGACAACATGATCGCAGCAGGAATCAATACAGTATCCATGGTAGCAAATGAAGCTAAGATTCCATTTATCGTAGCTGAAGAAGGAATGTGTACAGGTGGAGGACTTGCAACATACGGAGTTAACTACTACAAGTTAGGACAGCAGACAGCAAAGCAGGCAGTAAAGATCTTAGAAGGAAAAGCTGAACCAAAAGATATGCCAATTGAATATCAGGAAAATGCGGATCTGATCATCAATAAAGACACAGTAAAGACATTAGGAATTAAGATTCCAGAGAAGTTAAAAAAAGAAGCTAAGATGGTAACAACACAGAAAAAGACAGATAAAGAATAATAAATAAGATTTTCTTGCATATAAGATTACAAGAAGATCAGGAAGTGTCTTCCGATTTGCGGGAGGCACTTCTGTGCATTTAGAAAAGAGGTAGAAAATGGCATTAATTACAAATCTTTATAGTGCATTAGCCCAAGGAACATTATGGGGAATCATGGCACTGGGAGTTTATATTACATTTAGGATCTTAGATATCGCAGACTTATCCTGCGATGGAACATTTGCACTCGGTGGATGTATCAGTGCAATCCTTATTACAAGGGGAGTCAATCCATTTGTAACATTATTATTTGCACTTGTAGGAGGAATGTTAGCAGGACTTGTTACAGGCTGGCTGCACACGAAACTTATGATCCCTGCGATCTTAGCAGGTATTTTAACAATGATCGCATTATGGTCCGTTAATATCAGAGTTATGGGAGGGCCAAATGTTTCATTACTTGGAGAAGACACTGCATTTACAAAGGTAATGGATCTGTTAGGAGTAGATCAGACACTGGCAACATTGGTAGTTGGAGTCATTATTGGAATCATTGTGATCGCAGCTCTGTACTGGTTTTTTGGAACAGAGATCGGATGTGCACTTAGGGCAACAGGAAATAATGAATTTATGGTACGTGCTTTAGGGGGAAATACAGATACATCCAAAGTGTTAGGATTGGTGATTTCTAATGGACTGATCTCAGTATCTGGAGCTTTAGTAGCCCAGAACCAAGGATATGGAGATATCAAAATGGGAACAGGATCTATTGTAATTGGTCTTGCATCCATTGTAATCGGAGAAGTTATCTTTGGAAAACGTTTTAACTTTGCTTATATCCTTGCATCACTGATCGGAGGAGCAATGGTATATCGCATGATCATCTCACTTGTTTTACATTTCGGATTAAGTACCGATGATATGAAATTATTCACAGCGATCATCGTAGCATTAGCACTCGGTATTCCTGCTCTCAAATCAAAATATTCACACCGCAGGACACCAGCATAGAAAGAGGGGCAAAGTTATGTTAGAAATTAAAAATGTACATAAAACATTTAATAAAGGAACGATCAATGAGAAAAAAGCATTAAATGGAGTCAATCTTCACTTAGATCCTGGGGACTTCGTAACGATCATCGGAGGAAATGGGGCCGGAAAATCTACAACTCTCAACATGGTAGCAGGAGTCTATCCGATCGATCAAGGAACGATCATTCTAGATGGCAAGGATATCTCAGATCTTCCAGAATACAAACGTGCCTACATGTTAGGAAGAGTATTCCAGGACCCAATGATGGGAACGGCAGCAGGTATGCAGATTGAAGAAAACATGGCAATGGCAAACCGTAGAGGAAAGAAAAGAGGCCTAAGCTGGGGAATCACAAAAAAAGAAAAAGAAATGTTTAAAGAAAAATTACAAATGCTCGACTTAGGACTAGAAGATCGAATGACATCCAAAGTAGGACTATTATCCGGAGGTCAGAGACAGGCATTGACACTGCTTATGGCAACACTGAAGAAACCAAGCCTGCTATTATTAGACGAACACACAGCAGCCCTTGATCCAAAGACTGCGAAGAAAGTACTAGACATCACAGAGAAGATCGTAGCCAGAGATAATCTTACAACAATGATGGTAACACATAATATGAAAGATGCGATCAATATCGGAAACCGCCTGATCATGATGAGTGATGGAAAGATCATTTATGATGTGAAAGGGGAAGAAAAGAAGAAGCTTAAGGTAGCAGATTTATTGCAGAAATTCGAAGAAGCCAGCGGCGGAGAATTCGCAAACGATAGAATGTTATTATCTTAAATTGTAGTTGGCCAACTGTAGATTTCGAGTATA
>OLOK01002487.1_pt1 | contig 12949 bp, 9 predicted proteins | sample 1672591 | NCBI WGS metagenome assembly OLOK01 (sample SAMEA3136703, study PRJEB25190) | human gut metagenome | biome: human gut; feature: human-associated habitat; material: faeces | place: Austria | collected 2013 | reverse complement strand
AAACAGGAGATGTATCGAAATAATTCACTCCGTGAGCGATAGCATAATCCACCAGTTCATTCACCGCATCCTGATCTATCACATTTCCATCGCTGTCCGGTGCAGGTTTCAACGGCCAGCGCATACATCCATATCCTAAAAGTGAGACACGCTCCCCTTTGGGAGAAACGCGATACGTCATTTTATCCACAGGCACTTCGCCCAACACAGAAGCCTCGGATGAAGCCGGTTTCCCTTCGGATGCACAACCATACAGGGCTGCCGCCGATGCAGCCGCACTGACGCCTACTATCTTCAGAAACTTCCTGCGGCTCATTTCCTCTTTATCTCTCTTTTCCATAACCTTTTTTTATACTTAAGCACTGATTACCAATATTCGCAAAGATAAAAAGATTCCTTGATATTTATTGCGGAAAAGCACCTCATAATTACATAAAATGCGCACATAGTGCCACATGAATAATATTCTATCATAAAATGCCAAAAACTTCTTTCATTTTTGCATAATTCCAAACATACAGATCATTATTCTTCAAAAAAATACCATTCCATGAAAAAACTACTTCCGGCAAACTTATGCCTCTTCTCTTCCTTTCCGCTCCGGGTATAGGAACAAGATATTCTGATAGCTACTCCGAACACCTCCCTGCCGTTGTCCGTTCCCGAAAACGTGAAGCCATTATTACCTACAAGAAAATCCCTCCGATGATACAGCTGGGCAATTTATCATACCGTCTCATCTCGCCTTACAATGATAGAGGTGCTTTCTCACTGATGCTCTACACCCCACAGAAAAAACATGCCGTGTTCTTGCCTGCAAGATTCAGCATTATTGCAATCAGATTATTCCCCGTTTCCGCATGGACAGGCTGAAAGCCGACAAGCAATACCGCATCACGGAACTAAACCGGAAAAGATGCCCGTCCGCTGCCACTGGACAACAAAATGTTCTCCGGAAGAATACTGATGAAACAAGGTGTCGAGCTACCGCTACAACATGAGTACGCCAGCCGCATACTGGAGCCGCCCGAAGTGAGCTAAACCTTCCGGTTGATATTGACAGACAAAAAGAGGATGTCAAAACTCTGTTTTTGAAAATACGAACTTATAATCTGGCATTTGAACATCCTAAAAGGCTAAAGAAAGGGCCATATCATTACTCAATACAGAGCTTAATACGACCCTTTTTTAAGTGTTATAAATACGATCTGTAACTTTGCGAGGTAGCCATTTTAGTTTTGACACATTTACCCTTTTTTGTCTATCAGTCCATTCCGATACGTTTCATCAACTCATCATATTCCTTCTCTTCCCTGCACAACGGCCTGTACCAGGTATATTTCAACACCACGGTGGTCACCACCAGCAGCAACACCGACGCAATGAGTCCCCCCGTACCGCGCACCACCAGATACATGGGCACAATAGTGAGACAGCACTGCCACACGATACCAATCGCCACATTGAACATATCCCGCTTGAAATGGCGGTTGCGCGTCACCTGCGGATAGCGTGCTACCGCCTTGGCCGCCACCGGTTTCCACCACCCCCACGGACGTACCCGGATATAGAAGTTCACCAGCGTCTCCTCGTCAGTAGGAGGTGCCGAGTACGTACCCACGATACAACCCACCAGCGAAATGCCGAACAACACGGGGAAAAAATAAAGTACTAACGAATCGGGTACCGTGAACTTCATCACAATGGCAGCCACCACACCCGAAGTCATTCCCCAGAAATACCCTTCACCATTAAACCGCCACCAGTGCCATTTCAACACATTGGCGGCAATATATCCGCCGAACAACGCGCCCACAATCCACTGGAAAATCTCGTTGATATCCTTCAGAAAAAAGCCCATCACCGTACTGATAACCACCACCAGTACCGAAACGAGGTAACTCGCCCGTATCTGTGTCCTGACGGAAGCCCTTGGGTTGATATACTTCAGATAAATATCATTCACCACATAGGCCGGTGCCGCATTCACCGTAGAAGCGAATGTAGACATGAATGCCGACAGCAATCCTGCCAGTAACAAACCCGCCAGCCCCACCGGCACATACTTCGTAATCAGGTGAGGAAGAATTGTTTCGAAATCCGTGTGGACAGCCGTCATCTGTTCCAGTCCTCCATCCACTTTAAAGAAATAGATAGCCAGCAACGCAAACCCCATAATCATCAGATAACGCGGAATCAGCAGAATGACCGATACCGAACCGCTCATCAGCGCCGCCTCCTTGGGTGACTTGCACGACAGGATCTTCTGCATGTCATAGTTCGGAGCAGGCCCCGCCATGCTCATAAAAATCCCTTTCAGCAACGCCATCATCACAAAGACACCCATCAGGCTGTAAGGCTCGTCCGCCATGCGTTCCGTCAGCAAACTCATCCGTTCACTCCAGTCAATGTCCAGCGTCCAGCCGAAGAAAGGCGACTCCCACCCTGCAGGCACAAATTCCCGGATCATTTCAGGAGCCACCATGTTCATCCCGATAATGGCAATGACCACACCCGCCACCGTCATGATGAGGAACTGCACCACATCCGTCCACACAATGCTGAGCATACCGCCCAGCATCACATAGAAGGTAGCAATGGCCGTAAAGAAAATGCCGTAAAAATGAGGCACATATTGTACCGGAATATCCCAGGGCACATACTGCAACACTACCTCCCACGGAAAAAAGATCTCCATGAACTTGCCGATTCCGATAAACCCGTAGCTCAAGAAGCCCAGCACGCTGAGCAGAGCAAAGACAATGACAATAGTATGCGAGAGCGTAGCCCCCCGCCCCTGCCCGAAACGGGTCTTTATCCATTCGGCGCCCGTCAGCACATTGCTCCGGCGGAGCCACACCGACAGATAGACCATCAGGAAAATTTGATTGAACACGGGCCACAACCATGGAATCCACAGACTTTTGAACCCATAAGCAAAAGCCCAATACACCATCAGCATGGTGCCGGTAATATCAAACATGCCCGATGCATTCGACAGCCCCAACATATAAAACGGCAACGACTTTCCGCCCAAAAAATAAGAATCCATATTCTTTGCCGCCTTCTTTTTCAAAAACAACCCGATGGCGACAATAACCATCAGATAAGCACAAATAATCAGAATATCAACGATATGCAATTTCATAGTATCCGCTTCATCTTTTATTCAAACACCTGTGTCATGGGGCGTCCTATCCACACCTGCGGTTGCTCCAGATTGAAAACAGATGCTATAGTAGACGCACAGTCAAACTGCATCATGCTCTCTTCGAAAGCTCCCCCCTTCTTGATGTTCTTTCCGGCGATAATGAACGGCGTTTCCATCTCCTCCATGGTCTTTCCGCCATGTCCCTTATTGATTCCCCCATGATCAGCGGTGACAATAATGATGCTGTTTTCATAAATACCCGCTTCCTTGATGGCATCCACAATACGGCCCACATAGCCGTCCAGTTCTTTCAGTTTGGCATAATAAGCCGGAGTATCGTGTCCGTCACCGTGCCCTACGTGGTCAGGGTTGTCGAAACAGAAAGCACTCAACACCGGTTTCTTCTGCATAATATACTCACAGGCCATGTCACACAAAGCCGTAGGATGCGTGTTATAGTCGGGTGCCTGCGCATGATGGTTCAAAGCCAGCGTATCTACCAGATACTTGATACCATCCCATTCATACAGTACGCCCATCTCGGCATCGGGAGCCGCCTTGCGCAACTCGCTGAACACGGTGGGGAAAATGCCATGCTCGTTCAGCACACGCGAAGGTAGTTCGGGCGTTCTTGATCCCCACTCCGTGTACCCGTGCAGTTCAGGACCTGCCCCCATAAACATGGAAGCCCAATTTACAGCACTGGATGAAGGAAGTACACTGCGTTTTTTCAACGTGTAGCATCCGGCATCCATCAACGCCTTCACGTTCGGCATATCCGCCTTTGCCACACTGTAGGCGCCCCATCCGTCCAAACCGATGACAAACACATGTTCCGCTTTCCATTCCGGAGCCTTCCGGCAACCCGACAACACCATTACGGCTATGCACATAGCCCATAAAGCAATCTTTTTCATACAATATCTATTTTGGGTTTATAATTACAAAATTAGCCATTTATTCCCTTTCGACAAGAAAATAAATGGCATTATCCACTTCTCTTTCCACCTAAAAAACAGCCATTCCGCATTAAAAACGACTTTATCTTATCAATGCCTTTATATTCCTTCTATTTTACCCGTTCAGAAATGCCTCGTTGCGATCTATCAACGCGTTCACCGCCGCCACTGAAGCTGCGGAACGCAATCCGTCGGCAGGCGTGTGCAGACAGTAGTCCACCAAGCGATCCACCGTAGAAACCGCCACGTGCATCCGCGTGTCGCTGGAGGCATAATAGATGTATACCGTACCGTCGTCATCGGCTATCCATCCGTTCGAGAAAAGCACATTGGACACATCGCCCACCCTTTCCCCCGCCAGCGGAGCCAGCAGATAGCCGGCTGGTTCAGCTATGACGCGCCACGGTTCATCGGCTGCGGTCATATACAGATAGAGCACATAGCGCAGTCCGGCGGCACATCCGCGTACTCCGTGCGCCAGGTGCAGCCACCCTTGGGAGGTGCGGATGGGGTGCGGTCCCTCTCCGTTCTTCACCTCTTTGATCGTGTGATAATAACGGTGGTTTATTATCATTTCGTCCTTCACCTCCGCCCGGGTGATGTCGTCTATCAACGCCCATCCTATTCCTCCCCCATTTCCGGCATTAATAAAATCATCCTGCGGACGGGTGTAGAGGGCATATTTCCCATTCACAAATTCGGGATGCAACACCACATTGCGCTGTTGGCTCGCCGCTTTCAAGTCGGGCAACCGTTCCCAGTCCACCAGATTGCGCGTGCGTACGATTCCCGCCTTTGCCACCGCCGCCGACAGATCTCCCGCCGGTGCCTTGTCATCATGGCGTTCGCTGCAAAAGATACCATAAATCCATCCATCCTGGTGAGCGGTAAGACGCATATCATACACATTGGTTTCCGCCGGATCCACATCGGGCAATACCAGCGGACGTTTCCAAAAGTGGAAATTGTCCACCCCGTTAGGGCTTTCGGCTATGGCAAAGAACGACTTCCGGTCTGCTCCCTCCACACGCACCACCATCAGATACTTTCCGTTCCATTTCAGGGCACCACTGTTCATGGTAGCATTAAAGCCGATACGCTCCATACAACAAGGGTTGGTGGCAGGGTTGAAGTCATAACGCCATTCCAGGGGAATATGCTGGCGTGTCAGTACCGGATAAACATAACGGTGGATGACACCGTTCGTTTCTTCCTGCATTTCATTAGGACGTTGCAACAACGCTTCATGGCGTTGGCGCAATGCTTCTATTTGTTTTTTGAAATATCCGTTCATATCTTATTTTCTTTTCATTGTTATCAATCCATCTTTTACAGTAAAAGAATGCTATCCAAGCATCTAGAATTATACTATTTTATCAAAAATCAATCATATTCTATACAGTGTTGTTATTGGTTCTCAGGATAAAGAGACATACGGTAAACCCGCTGGTAAATCGCATCTTCCAATTCCAACTCAAACACAACATCCTGTGTTTCAGGATCTACTTCTGTCACGCGTGCACCACGATTGCCATTGCTAAGCACATTGCTCATTCCCGGACAAATTAATCTGTTACCCGTTTGTTCCAAATATTGCACCCCGGAACGGGCCGGAGTAAAATACGCGGCACCACGCTCTTTTCCATACTGCCAAACTTGGCGAACCGTACGGTTCACTTCATCCACTTCATATTCTATGCCGCAAGTATAAATATTTTTCCTGTCTGTAAAATCCAGTTTGAAGTTACGCCCATAACCATTATTGAAATAAAGAATGTGTCCATTAGGTAATGGGACAGCTGTATGACATCCCCAAGGCCATTCAAAATCATCACAAGTCTTCGTTCCGGCTATCACCTCAGGATCAGTAATAGGAGTTCCGTCGGCATGAAGAGGATTCAATAATAATTTCAAGTATTTATCTCTCCAATACCCATGAGGCGATATAATCCACTCAATACCTCCAGCTTTATTAAACTTAAAGATTCCTTGATAACGGGCTGTAGCCAGATAATCATCTCCCCACTCTACTATACCATTATTATGCGCCCAATTACTGGCACTTTGTGCAAAAGGGTCTGAGGTTAGATCATAATCGGTCATTCCATAGCGAGCCGAATCCAACATGTGCACCAAATCCCATTCTTGCAATATCTCCCCTTTTTCGGGATCCATCATAATAATAAAATCATTTATCCGTACATCTTTCCCATTGGCGATTTTAGCGGAAGTCTTGCTCACAGTCGCTAATATATTGCCTTGCTTATCTTGAGATATGGCATGATGCATAGTGTATCCCCTTTCCAGCATATCCCAATTATGAATTGTATTTCCCATCATATCCACCTCCACCATCCGATGATGGTTTCCGTCACCGGTCATATAATGTCCGTTCTGCATCCGGATCAATCCGCACCCGATTCCGATATATCGATGTTCATCCGACTTCTCCCAATCAAGAATCCAACGGATTTCTCCGTCAGCATCTATCATATAAGGAATAGATGTGTCTGTTTCATCCTGTCCGGGGGAGTTTACCAAATTCATGCCTGGCTCCATTCGGTCATATTGAGCCTTTACCACTCTGATTTCCTTAGGCAGCCTTCTGCTTTCCAATGTTTTCGTCTGAAGCTTTAGATTGGACCGAGCACGTTCATTTCCTTGCAAATCCGTATAAATTAAAGTGATCTGGTTATTATAATTGGGATAAAGTCCCAATACCGGAATATTCTGTTTTAATCCCACATCTTTAAATGTATATTCCACGTCAGGCGTATGCTTTCCCGGTTTGCTGTGCACAATCAGTTTAATGCGTCCCAATACAGGTAATTTTACAACTACACTGGCCGATAATGGATTGCAACCGGAAGGATTGACTGTAGAACTCAATATCAAGTTGTCAATCGAAGTACCTAAGGTAGGTATAACATAAGTGCTTCCATTGGCAAATGTCAAAGTCGTTTTCCAGTTTTCCGCATCCACATCTACACTTTGGATTAACTCTTGCGGAAAAATTATCTTATTGGACTCAAATAACAAAACACATTGTTCACGTTCTTGAGAAACAGATTTCAATAAATCATTTTCCTTCAACTGGTTTTGTATATCCTGCATAGCTTGGGTACAATCCTGTTCTTCATCACGACATGACAAAAATACAAATATCATAACCAACAAAGAGCATAAATAATATCCTTTCCTTTTCATTTGGCTTCATTGTTTTTATAGAGGGAGAGATCCCCCTCCCTCTCATACTTTTTAATTATCAGTTCAATGCAATCATCTCCATTCCGGCTTTTGCTCCAAATTCAAATTAGCGTCCACCTCTGCCTGAGGTATCGGGAAGTACAAGAATTTAGCTTCAAAATGGTCAAATCCTTGTGTATCCGAAATGCGGTCTGTCGGTTTATATCCTACCAATTCCTTTTCACCACTTTCATTTTCTTCGTAAAGCAATTCATAATGTTGAGAATCGGTCTTGCGTTCGTGCATGATAGCTTTCAACTTAGCAGGATCATTTCCGTACCAACGAACCATATCATCCCAACGTATATTCTCTCCGGCAAATTCCAGCAATTTCTGTTTCTGGAGTTCTGTCATTATAGCATCTTTTCCACTCAAGTTTTTCTCCGGCAGCCCGGCACGTACACGAATCCGGTTAATATCTTTCATTGCTCCGCTTTCATCATTGGTTTCCAGACAAGCCTCAGCGTGGAGCAACAAAACTTCTGCAAAGCGCATAATACGTAAATTGTTGATACGTCCGGCATCGTTAGAATACATCGTACATCCTGTGGGAACCCACCAAGCTGCAAACTTCTTCATCATGAAACGCCCTTGAACACCCTCGATAACCGGATAAGCAGGAGCATATCCTTGCTTGGCAATACCATATTTGCCATCGCCTTCGGGCAGTACCGTCCATTTAAACATATCATCAAATTCCACTTTACCACCATAGAATTTTTCATCCGGCTTCACATCACCGAAATCAGAATATTTAAAGAAGCACGTAGTGTACAAACGCTTATCCCATTTGGAATCAGATCCTTCCGGACGCTGTTCGGAAATGAATTCTTTTATCAAATAGGGAGAAGGCTGCATCTTATACCAACCACCGCCAATATTCTCACCTTTCAGTGTCGGGCCAAAATAATGAGCAAGGTTGTTTCCCATAAACGAGTCGTCACTAGTGCCATTGCCCCAAGCGTCACCCGAATTACCTTTGGCATCATAATTGATTTCCCAAATAGATTCAGCATTAAATTCCGTATCGTCACGGAAGTTGTCCTCATACTTTTGAGTCAAATCGTAACCATAACCATTCATTATAATTTCAAACTCATCCTTAGCGGCCTGATAATCCCCTTTCCAGATATAAGCTTTACCCAACATAGCAATAGCCGCACCTTGAGTTACACGACCGTTCTCATCGCTTGAACGAAGCTTAGGCAAACGAGACTTGGCTTCCTTAAAGTCTGAAATAGCCTGTTCCAGCACTTCATCACCGCTAGACAGTCCATGAGTTTCCGGATCTGCATCCTGCGGGAGAGTACGGATAACCGCATCACGATAATCAGTACGCAAACGGAAGTACCAGAATCCACGTAAGAAATAAGCCTCACCTATCATTTGCTCACGTTTGGTTTCGTCCATATCAACCGTAGCCGCACGATATATGAATTCGTTTGCCATCTGAATGCCTTCATAGATGTTTCCCCAGCTCAAATCCTTTGTATTCGTTGTGTTGACAAACGACAAATATTCCCAAATATAAGGTTCTTCTCCACGAGTGGGGTAAAGGTCGTCACCGCGCATCTGAAGATGCATGATGCCTTCCAACCCACCATAATATCCACTGGTCATACGGCGGAAAGGATTATAAACTGCGGACAAGCCTTTCATCACATTATCCTCGGATGTCCAGAAAGTGGTCGGAGTCTGACGGTTAGGATCAATCTCATTCAGAAAGTCATCACTACAAGAAGACAACAACATTGGAGCTACAGCCAATGCAGCTATGTATTTTATAAAATTCTTTTTCATATTCTGCAAATATTACTTATTCCTAATTAGAAATTTACTTGTAAACCAAAGGTGATAGTACGTGCCATCGGATAACGACCGTCATCACAACCACGGGTCATTACACCCGAACCACCTGATGTACCGGCACCATCGGCATCTACCATACCCAAGTCAGGAGTATATCCTTTATAATCGGTTATAGTGAAAAGGTTTTCCATAGCCGTATAAACACGCACATTCTGCAAACCGGCTTTAGATACCCATACTTTGGGCAACGTATAACCTAATTCCAAAGTCTTCAAGCGCAAGAATGAACCATTTTCCAACCAACGGTCCGTATAGCCCCAGTTTGTACCATTAGGATCGCTAGTACCAAACAAACAGCGAGGAATGTCAGAATGATTGTTTTCAGTCCAGCTGTTCATGCGTTCTGCATATTGGTTTCCCGTTGATTCATTATAAACCGTACTATAATACTGGGCATTGTAAATCTTGTTGCCAAAGTTTCCGTCAAAGAACATATTCAAATCCAAACCTTTCCATTCAGCACCCAGACTTACACCCAAGTTAACTTTCGGGAAAGCAGAGCCTACATCCTGACGGTCATTATTGTCAATCTTACCATCTCCGTTATAATCCACGAAACGCAAGTCACCCGGTTGTGCATTAGGCTGGATCTTATTACCGTTCTTATCCACATACGCATCAATTTCTTGTTGGCTTTGGAATACACCATCCGTCTTTATCAAATTGAAATAACCTATGGAATGACCGGTCTTGGCATAAGTAATCGTTCCTTTGGCATGAGGATTGAATCCCTGCCATTCATCACGACTTCCGTTTACTTCCGTCAGTTCATTCTTGATAAAGGTGGCATTGACACCTACATGATAATACAAATCGCCTACATTATTACGGTGATTCAATGAAATTTCAAATCCTTTGTTTTCTACTGTACCTGCATTTACTGTAGGATTCCCACTCAAGCCAAAACTCAAAGACTGCGGCATAGACAACAACATATCTTCTGTTTTCTGAATAAAATAATCAGCACTGACACTGAACTTATTGTTCAAGAAAGCAAAATCCAAACCCAAGTTCAAGGTCTTCGTCTTTTCCCAAGTCACATTCATGGGTGAAGTCCATTCCTTACCGGTAATGGCACCTTCCCAAAGTTCTGTGCCCATCATGTTATTCATACCTTTATAAACAACAGACTGGGTAGCATAATTGCCAATGCCGCTCAAATTACCCAATACACCATAACTGGCACGAATTTTCAATTCATTCATGGTTTCCTTGATATTTTCAAAGAAATCTTCATTCATCACATTCCAACCCAAAGATACAGACGGGAATGTGCCCCAGCGGTTTCCATCTGCAAATTTGGAAGAACCGTCCCGACGAACAGAAGCAGACAGCATATAACGATCGGCATACGAATACATCACACGCCCAAACATAGAAATCATTGTATTGGCCCACGCGCTACCCGATGTATTTTGTGAAGAAACCGAACCGGCGTCAATCACAGAGAAACCTTCCGGGAAACCCTTACGTCCTGCACCAAAACCACGCGCATTGTTACGCTGGGCAGAATAACCCACCAAAGCAGAAACCGTATGATTGCCAAACGTATTATCATAATTGATTGTATTTTCAATCAACCAATCGTTCTCCCAGTCTGTACTTTCCGACAATTCCGCTTCATTCTTTTGTGAAGTAGAACTGAAATAATAAGGAGAACTATAGGCATAATTACGTCTTGTATATTTGTTTATACCTACATTGAATTTATATTTCAATCCTTTCAAGAACAAATCCACTTCGGCATAGCCATTCAATAAAATATCTATCCCATGTCTTTGGTAATCATAGGCTTCTGTCCAACCTACAGGATTATCTCCTCTGGTCCATTCCGGAGCGACACCCCAAGTGCCATCTTCACCATATACATTCCACATAGGCACAGCTGTCAGAGCGGAGGTATATGAAACATCTTCATACTTCTTTTTATAGAATTTCATCATCAACGTAGTCCCCATACGCAAATGATTATTGAAAAAAGAAAAAGTATTCTTAGCACGAATGTTCCATGCCTCATAACCGGTAGTATTCACAATACCATCCTGGTTAAGATAGCTTCCCGACAGATTATAGGTCGAAGTCTTGTTTCCTCCAGATACATTCAAGCTAACCTTGCTCACCATAGCCGAGTTATAAAGTTCTTTCTACCAGTCTGTTCCAGCACCTCCATTCCAATTCAGCAACCCTTCTGCCGAACTATAACCGGTAGCCTTTGCCAAATCGCGAAGCTGATTACCATCCATTACATCAATGTATTTGGCAACCATCTGAACGCCTGTATAGGCATCCACTGTTACACGGGCAGAAGTTTCCAAACGACCGCCTTTAGTAGTGACCAATACAACACCATTAGCAGCACGAGAACCATAAATAGCAGCAGCCGAAGCATCTTTCAACACTTCAATAGACTGAATGTCAGCGGGATCAACCATATTGATATCACCATACACACCATCAATCACATAAAGCGGACTGGTGGCACTCAATGAACTGATACCACGGACATTAATATTCAAGCCTTCCCCCGGCTGACCGTTGGCAGCCGACACAGTAACACCGGCAACTCTTCCTTGCAAAGCAGCTGAAGCACTACGTGCAACATTTGCCTGTAACTCTTTACCGGAAACAGAAGCGACCGCACCTGTCAAATGGCTTTTCTTCACTGTACCGTAACCGATAACCACCACCTCGTCCAACAATTCACCTTCCGACAATTTCACATTAATCACACTGCGGCCATCAACCTTAACAGTTTGCTCCCGATAACCTACATAAGAGAAATTCAAAGACTGACCGAAAGCGGCCTTAATGGTATATTTGCCATCAAAATCGTACGTACACCAGCCTCATAAGCCTGAATAATTTTTTCCCGTGACTTTTGAATGACAAACTCTTCATTCCATACGCTTGGAAAATTGGAAACTAATCCCTCATCATGTACAAATATATGTTCATGAGATAATGTATAGCCCATTTCTGAGCTGTCTATTGCACCATTAAGTGTCTGAACAACTGACATATTAAACCTCCAATAGCCGTTAGTGTAAAACAATACCTACTGCGAAAATAACCACTGTTACCAGAAGCATAATCACTGTTGTCACTAACTGATAAATAAAAAACTTATTGCGCTCTTCTTCTTTTACAAATGATAACAGCAAGCTTCCGCCGCTTGAGATTGGTGCAAATCCAGTCATCATTGTACCAATACATGCAGCTGAAATAAGCAGTGTTGCACTAAGCTCTGGATTTGCTGTAATAATAGACGGAATCATTGTTGCAAGCAAAGGAATAACTGCACCCAGAGAATCAGAGAACATAGACAAGAAACCACCGATTGCTGCTAAAGCCGGCGCAATCGCTACACCAGGTGCTGATCCTGACAGCATACTTGCAAGATAATCTGCTGCACCTGTCTGACCTAATAAACCAATTAAAATTGCCATACCACTAATTGTCAGTACAAGCGGCCATGGAATTCGACGCATGATCAGTTTCTTCTCTTCTTCATAATTCATAAATACACAGATAACGCCTAAGATCAGATATACAAATCCCGGGTCTGCTTTACTTGAAAGATACGCAAGTACAGGGTTGTGTACGAATGTATTTAATAAACTTGGCACAATAAGATAAATCATTGCTGCTACAGCCATCGTAAGACAGACTTTCTGCTGTCCTTTCATTGCTCCCGGATCATGCAGTTCCGCAACCAGCTCTCCTT
>OLOK01002478.1_pt1 | contig 12995 bp, 14 predicted proteins | sample 1672591 | NCBI WGS metagenome assembly OLOK01 (sample SAMEA3136703, study PRJEB25190) | human gut metagenome | biome: human gut; feature: human-associated habitat; material: faeces | place: Austria | collected 2013 | reverse complement strand
GCCGCCTGTACCTCATAATTGGGGTATATACCGCCTGGCCTTGACCATGTAAGCGCGGCAGCCGGCATACAAACGTCATTTTTGACATGGTTCTGCCGTTTTCCATGGAGAACCGGAAGCAGGAGCTGCGCGAGCTGGTAGAGCGCGAACTGCAGACGGACGGGAAGCAGTACCACGCGGTCATTACCTTCGACATGCAGGCGTTCAACGAGCTGCCGGAAAAGTCCGTATCTCCGGAAAAAACCTGAGCTTCCGGTGGAAATTAGGCTTTACTTTTTGGATGCCGTGTGGTATTCTTAATAAGCTGGCGCAATGCGCCGGAGTCCCTGCGCTCAGTTCCGGGAGACAGCCTGGTTTTTACACGGGCGATTCTGCCATACCTGCAACTTAGGCAGTGGGAAATGATTTTTGAAAGGTGGAAACACACTATGATGCGCAAAGAAGAAAAGACTGCTATCATTGAGCAGTACGCAACCCATCCCGGCGACACCGGTTCTCCCGAGGTCCAGATTGCTGTCCTGACCTCCAGAATCAACGAGCTGACAAATCCGGAATTACAGTTCCGTTATTGCAGCAAATGCGTGGGAAATCGTGAATACTGTCAGGATCATCTGTTTACCCACCAGCATGTAAAATAAAATTTAGTGAGTGGAAAAGAAAAAAATCATGAAGAAAAAGTTTTTAAGTGTTTTGCTTATCGTTGCGGTTCTGATAGGAATGGCAGGTGTCAGCGGAACACAGACAGAATCAGGAGAACAGAAAGCAGACAAAGAACAAAAGCAGCAGGAAAACGAACAGACTGCGGAAACGAAAGTGGAAATTCCACCGGAAAATGAGGAAGAACAAAAGGGATGGATCGGTGTTATCTTAAACGGAGATGAGACAGAAGCCTATACACTGGCACATATTGACGGAATCCGGGCGGCAGCAGAAAATGTCAGTCTTCCGGAGCAGGATATCATCTGGAAAGAGCGTGTCGGTGCGAATGATGGCTGCAAAAGTGCGGTAAAGGATCTTATCAGACAGGGATGTGAGATTATTATTGCAAACAGTGCCATCTATGAAGAAGCAATAAAAAGTGAAGCAGAAAAGAATCCGGAAATTGATTTTGTAGTTATCAACGATTCAAAGACACAGAGTACGGTAACGGAAGACGGAACAGAACTCACAAATCTTTACAATGTACATATGGATACCTACGAAGCTTCTTATGTGGCAGGAGTCACGGCCGGAATGAAAGTAGCAAAGCTGAAGGAAAAGAAAAAGATTCCCGCAAAGAGTTTTGACGAAAAGAAAAATGTAAAACTGGGATATGTGGCGGCAGAGGCAAACGATGATGCACATGCAGATATTAATGCCTATTACCTGGGAGTAAAGGCCGTCTGTAAAAAGGTTGTTTTACAGGTAGAATACATAGATGCCTGGAATAACAGTGATGCGGAGGCAACCGCGGCCGGAGATCTGATCCGGAGCGGGTGTGTGGTTCTTGCATCTAATACCGATCTGGATGCTGTTATGCAGATGGCTGAAAATGCAAAAGAAAGCGGAAAATGTGTATACGCGGTTGGAAGAAACTCTGATATGCGTCAGATGGCAGGAAAGGCCGCGCTGACTTCGGTTGTCAGTGTGTGGTCGGTTTATTATACAGAGCTGTTTGATGCAAAGCTGAATGGCCGCTATATGGAACAGAACTGGAATGGCGGATATGCACAGGGAGCGGTTACAATTTCTACACTGGGAAAAAGTGCATCATCCGGAACCGGTGACAGAGTGAAAAAAACGGAAGAAAAAATAAAAAACGGGAAGAAACAGATTGCATATTTTTCAACACGTGCGCTGGACGGAATTCTGGAATCCGAAAAAGGACAGGAGCAATAGCGTACACAGGCGCGTTCCGGTTGACAAATATCGGGAATATCCTTATAATTATTCTTATTTGAGGAGTGCTGGAGGAATAGACATATGGAAAATGAAGCGGTTTCCAAGAATTTTATTGAACAGATTATTGAAAAGGATCTGGCAGAGGGACATTGTGAGACGGTAAAAACCCGTTTTCCACCGGAGCCAAACGGATATCTGCATATCGGACATGCAAAGTCCATTCTTTTAAATTCAGGGTTAGCAAAAAAGTACGGAGGAGAATTCAATCTCCGTTTTGATGATACAAATCCGACAAAAGAGAAACTTGAGTTTGTAGAGTCTATTAAGGAAGACGTAAAATGGCTTGGAGCAGATTGGGGAGATCGCCTCTTCTTTGCATCAAATTACTTCGATCAGATGTATGAAGCAGCGATTAAACTGATTAAAAAGGGAAAAGCATATGTATCCGATCTGTCTGCAGACGAAATCCGTGAGTATCGCGGTACTCTGACAGAGCCGGGAAAAGAAGACCCATATGCCAAAAGAAGCGTAGAGGAAAATCTTGCGCTGTTTGAAGAAATGAAGGAAGGAAAATGTGAGGATGGAAGTCGTGTACTTCGTGCACGGATTGATATGACTTCTTCCAATATCAATATGAGAGATCCGATCCTTTATCGTGTGGCACATATGACACATCACAATACCGGGGACAAGTGGTGTATTTATCCGATGTACGATTTTGCACATCCGATTGAGGATGCAATCGAGGGAATAACCCATTCCATCTGTACTCTGGAGTTCGAGGATCACAGACCGTTGTATGACTGGGTTGTGACAGAACTTGGATATAAGACCAGTCCGGAAGGGACTCCGAAGCAGATCGAGTTTGCAAAACTGTATCTGACAAATGTTGTAACCGGAAAACGTTATATCAAGCGTCTGGTTGAGGAGAAGATTGTAGATGGATGGGATGATCCACGTCTGGTTTCCATTGCAGCGCTGCGCCGCAGAGGATATACACCGGAATCCATTCAGAAATTTATCGAACTTGGAGGTATTTCCAAGGCAAACAGTTCTACGGATTATGCAATGCTTGAGTACTGCATCCGTGAGGATCTGAAGATGAAACGTCCACGTATGATGGCAGTTTTAGATCCGGTAAAGGTTGTCATTGACAATTATCCGCAGGGCCAGACGGAGGAACTTCCGGTGGACAATAATCTGGAAAATCCGGAACTCGGAAAGAGAACCGTTCCGTTTACCAGGGAAATTTATATTGAACGGGATGATTTTATGGAAGAACCGCCGAAGAAATATTTCCGTATGTTCCCGGGAAATGAAGTACGTCTCATGAATGCATATTTCGTGAAATGTGTCGGATTTGAAAAGGATGAGAGCGGGAAAGTTACGGTTATCCACTGCACATATGACCCGGCATCAAAAGGCGGAAACAGCCCGGATGGAAGAAAAGTAAAGGGAACCATTCACTGGGTATCGGCAGAACACGGAAAGAAAGTAACGGTTCGCTTATATGAGAACCTCATTAATGAAGAACTTGGCGTATATAATGAAGACGGAAGTCTGAATCTGAATCCGAATTCCCTGACTGTCCTGACAGAGAGCATTGTAGAGCCGGCATTGTTAGAGGCAAAACCATATGAGAGTTTTCAGTTTGTAAGAGAAGGATTTTTCTGCGCAGATTATAAGGATTCAAAGCCGGGAGCGCCTGTATTTAACAGAATTGTTTCTTTGAAGAGTTCTTTTAAGCTGCCGAAAAAATAAAGAATAGACAAAAAGAGGCGTAGAATGAATTTATTATCGGGATTGGAAAAATTTGGTCTGGATCAGATGGATACAGACCACCTCTTTGAAGAGGAAAAAAGTGATACACCTGCACGGAAAGCACCGGAACCGGTGCCAAAAAAAGAATCGGTTCACAGCGAAACTGAGTTCTTACTGGATAAATCCATCCGTTGTCCGGTATGTGATAATGTTTTCCGTACAAGAATGGTAAAAACTGGACGGGTAAAGCGCATGGAACCGGATTTTGATCTACGTCCGCGTTTTCAGTACATTGATACAAATAAATATGATGTATCGTCCTGCCCACAGTGCGGATATACGGCGATGAACCGCTATTTTACCCATTTGTCTACCGGTCAGGTCAAGATGATTGAAGAAGGGGTATGCCATAAGTTCAAAGGGCAGAAGCAGCCAAAAGAAGAACCGATGGAGCCGTATTCTTACGAAAAAGCCATTGAGCGGTATAAACTGGCTTTATATAATACACTGGTGAAAAAGGGAAAGAACAGTGAAAAGGCATATGAGTGCCTAAAGATATCCTGGCTGTACCGCGGCTGGATTGAGGAGCTTTCCAAGGCAAAAAAGAAAGATGAAAAAACACTTGCCGAATGCCGGAAAGAAGAAGCCACGTATTATGAACAGGCATATGAGGGATTTTTAAAAGCGATTGCATCCGAAAATTTCCCAATGTGCGGAATGGAAGAAAGTACCGTAAACCTGTTGATGGCGAATATAGCTTATAAACTTGGAAAGGTGGACATTGCATCCAGATTCATTTCCATGATTCTGACTTCACAGGCAGCTTCCCGAGTGGCAAAAGACCGAGCGATGCTTTTAAAAGAAGAGATTATTGCAAAACTGCACGGCAAAGGATAATCTATGGCTGGAAAATTTTATGCGGTAAAAAAGGGAAAAGTTCCGGGAATTTATACCTCATGGGATGCATGTAAAAGTATGGTGCATGGATTTCCGGGAGCTGTCTATAAAGGGTTTGCGACACGCGCAGAAGCGGAACAGTTTCTGGAAGAAAAAAAAGAGGAACAAAAGGAACCGGAAAATTATGCGTTTGTCGACGGTTCGTTTAACAGTGCTACTTCCGTCTATGGATATGGCGGATTTCTCGTGACAAAGGGAGAACGTCACGTGATCAGCGGAAGCGGCAATGATCCCCAGATGGCATCGATGCGCAATGTGGCAGGAGAGGTGTTAGGCAGCATGGCTGCAGTAAAAGAAGCTGTTGCCATGGGACTTACCGACTTAACCATTTATTATGACTATATGGGAATAGAGATGTGGGCAACCGGAGCCTGGAAGCGGAACAAACAGGGAACGATTGCCTATTATGATTTTATACAGTCCGTGAATGATAAAATTTCCCTTCATTTTGTGAAAGTGAAAGGACATTCCGGGGTAGAAGGAAATGAAGAGGCGGACCGGTTGGCAAGACTTGCTGCCGGGGTAGATTAGACAGACAGGGGTGACAAAGTGAGCGTATTTAATGTAGAACTGAAAAAAGTGGTGGATGACAGTTACGATATTGAGATGGGGTATCGTCTGGAGGATCAACTGGTAGAGGATTTAGAGACCGGTCTTCTGGGAAAAATCAAAAAATTTGCCGTGATCACGGATTCCAATGTACTGGATCTGTATGCAAAACCAATCAGTGAAAAGCTGAGCAAGGCTGGATTTAAAGTGGAACTGTTCGTATTTCCCGCAGGAGAAAAAAGTAAGACCAGACAGACGAAGGCGAAGATTGAAGATGCCATGCTGGAAAAAGGGTTCCGCAGAGATTGTGCTGTGATTGCAATCGGCGGAGGTGTTGTTACGGATCTGGCAGGATTTCTGGCAGGAACATATGGCAGAGGCGTACCGTTTATCAATTATGCGACCACACTTCTGGCTGCTGCAGATGCATCCGTGGGCGGAAAGACTGCCGTTGATACACCGCTTGCAACGAATCTGATTGGACTTTTCAATCAGCCGCGCAAGGTCTACATTGATATTGCCGCATGGAAAACCCTTCCGAAACGTCAGATGGCAAGCGGCATGGCAGAGACCATCAAGCATGCATGTCTGGCGAGCCGTGAAATGTTTGAGTTTATCGAGGAAAACTTGGATGATATTATGAGTTTCCAGAAGTTTGCCTGCGAATATATCGCAGAGAACAACTGTAAGATCAAGTATGATGTTGTTATGAAAGACGAGAGAGAAAGCGGACTGCGCGAAGTCCTGAATTTAGGACACACGGTGGGACGCGCCATTGAAACTGTCAGTGACTACCGGCTTCTGCACGGCGAGGCACTTTCCATCGGAATGGCGGCTATGGTACTGCTTTCGGCACGCCTTGGCTATATGTCAGAGGAAGAGGCAGAGCGTGTGACTAAGCTGTATGCGCGTGTGGGACTTCCGACAAGAATTCCGGATTATATTGATCGTGAGGCTCTGGTTAAGAAGCTTTATACCGACAAAAAGGTGCGTGACGGAAAGTTACGCTTTGTGATCGAAAAAGGCATTGGCGATGTAGTGGAGTTTGCACCGAATGTGTATGCCAAGCCGATCGAGGAGAGTCTGGCAAGAGAGATTATTATGGAACTGTAAAGGTTATACGAGGACGATGGGCTGTCGGTATTCGTTTGGTAATTCGGTCTGTATCTGCATGGAAGATGTAGTGCGGTACAGATCAGCACAGGCTACATCGTGTAAAAAACGTTTGTATGCAATTCTATGAAGGATAGAAGAAGCATCTGCAACTTTGGTAATCAAAGGAACGGATGCTTCTTTTTTGATGGCAGAAAGAAGCACAGAGGAATCCCTGCGGAAACCAAGCACACGCAGATATGGAATGCCATCCGGCTGCCAGAGCACAGCATAATCGTCCTGCCGGATGTTGAGCAGGATGTGGAGCAGTGCACGGCAGATGCGTGTGTATGTTGTATTTTTGCTTTTTAAGAGATCGGCAAACTGCGAAAAGCTTAAAAAATGTTCAAGCTGCTGTGTGATCCGGTGGGACAGATCCTTGCCACAGTCTGCAAAGCCAGCATAGCCTCCGTCGTACAGTGCCCATAACCGGGTGTAGAGAGCCTGAGAAAAAGCATCCGTGTCCAGAAGAAGGTTCTGCTGTGCCAAAGTGGCAAGGAGGGAGGCGGAAGTATCGGGAAGCATCTGCGAAAGTTCGAAATCAAAGCTGCCTGTACTTATGAACATGGAATGGTTGTGGTTACCATCATTTTCAGATGGCACAAGCAGTGCGTTTCTTATGGCAGTTGCAGAGGCGTAGGTTACGCCTGTTTTTGTGCTGTGATAGCCTTCCCCGATACGTTGGACCGGCATACTGGAAAAAGTTCTGTCATGTACGCTGTTTATGGAATTCCAGCGGGCGATTGCTTTTTCGTATTCTAAGGCCAGAATATTGTTCGGAGATGCCAGAAAAGAAGAAACCGCATCAGAAGAAAAGGAAGGCAGCAGGGAACACAGTGCGTGGCTTCGTGCGACAGGAAACGGATTTCCCTGCTTCATGTTATAAGAAACCAGCATCTGATAGTCCGAAGCATTTTTGGAAAGAACTTCGACAATTGCCTGCATAAGTTCTTTTTCCGGAGTTTCACAGCCATAGCAGAGCGTGTCAACGACGCCTGTTTTTCCGAGAAGCTGTACGCCTCCGGCAGCAAAATATTCCGCGGAAGCGGTCGCCCATACAGCCGGAAGTTCGAGTACCAGATCGGCACCGCCGAGAAGTGCCATGCGGGTGCGCGTGTATTTGTCGGCAATGGCAGGAACACCGCGCTGTAAGAAATCTCCGCTCATGGCAACGATCACAAAATCTGCTCCTGTAAGGTGGCGTACGGTTTCAATCTGATATTGGTGTCCGTTGTGAAACGGATTGTATTCGGCGATAATTCCTGCTGTTTTCACGTTTGCCTCCTGTTCGGTCGTTTCTTCTGTCTGTTTTTCTGTTAAAATATTAACACAGCTTTTCGAGGATTTCCACTTGTATAAGAAGGAAAATGTGTTTATAATGGAAAAAGATTGTGGATTTCCACAAAATGAATAAGGACAAGGGAGAATTCAAATGAACGTATTAGTAATCAACTGCGGAAGCTCTTCCCTGAAGTACCAGCTGATCAACTCTGATTCAGAAGAGGTACTTGCCAAGGGCTTATGCGAAAGAATCGGAATTGACGGAAGACTGGTATACCAGAAAGAGGGAATGGATAAGGAGATCACGGAAGCTCCGATGCCAACCCACAAAGAGGCCATTCAGATGGTTCTTGATGCACTGCATAATCCAAAGAGTGGAGCAGTAAAGGATCTGAGCGAAATCGACGCAGTTGGACATCGTGTTGTACACGGTGGAGAGAAGTTTGCAAAGTCGGTGGTACTGACAGAAGAAGTGCTTGCAAAGGTAGAAGAGTGTAATGAACTTGCACCGTTACATAACCCGGCAAACCTGATCGGTATCCGTGCGTGTCAGGATCTTATGCCAAATGTACCGATGGTTGGTGTATTTGATACGGCGTTCCATCAGACAATGCCAAGAAAGGCATTCCTGTACGGACTTCCATATGAATATTATGAGAAATATAAAGTAAGAAGATACGGATTCCACGGAACCAGCCACAGTTTTGTATCCAAAGCATGTGCAGAGTATCTGAAACTGGATCTGAAAAACAGCAAGATTATTGTAGCGCATCTTGGAAACGGAGCATCTGTCAGTGCTGTATTAAATGGAGAATGTGTGGATACTTCCATGGGTCTGACTCCACTGGAGGGACTGGTTATGGGAACCCGTTCCGGAGATATTGATCCGGCAATCATGGAATTTATCGCAAAGAAAGAGAACCTCGACATCGATGGTGTCATGAATGTGTTAAATAAAAAATCCGGTGTTGAAGGATTATCCGGTGTATCCAGTGATTTCCGTGATCTGGAAGCTGCTTATAATGAAGGAAATCCACGCGCCATTGATGCCTGTGAGGTATTTGCTTACCGTGTGGCAAAATACATCGGTGCATATGTTGCAGCAATGAATGGTGTGGATGCGATCGCATTTACTGCAGGTATCGGAGAGAATACTTCTTTCATTCGTGAAAAGATCGTTTCTTATCTGGGATATCTGGGAATCAAGCTTGATAAGAAGACAAACGATGTGCGTGGCGTGGAGGAAATTATTTCCACACCGGATTCAAAAGTTACCGTATGTGTCATTCCGACCAACGAGGAGCTTGCAATCTGTCGTGAGACCGTAGCACTGGTAAAATAAATGTTGATAAATTTGTTGATAATTTGTAAAAATTAGTTGACAAAGCAGGACACCCTATGTATAATTGTTTAGGTGTGAATAGGAGAATACTGTGAAAATTGATCTTTCAATCATTACAAAATCCATAAACAAGGAATTGACACAGGAGGCGGACATCTCGCTCACTTCCTTTCGTTCCCGCTTGGGAGATTTTCCTATTGTTCGCAAAGCGCCGGTGACATTGCAGATCCGTAATGAGGAGAATGCAGCGGTATTCGTTAAGGGTACGGTTGATATTGATGTGATGATTCCGTGTGCGCGGTGTCTTGAAGAAGTTCGGACGCCGATCCGTTTTGACATAGATAAGAAACTCACTGTTCAGGAAGAGGGACTTGTCGATGAAGAGATGGAGAAACCGGATTACCTGATTGGGTTTGAACTGGATGTAGATAAACTTGTCTACGCCGAGATTTTGGTGAACTGGCCAATGAGAGTTCTGTGCAAGGACGATTGCAAAGGAATTTGTAAAGTCTGCGGGATGAACTTGAATAAGGGAGCCTGCAGTTGCCAGAGAACAGAGCTTGATCCAAGAATGGCAGCAATCCAAGATATATTTAACAGGTTTAAGGAGGTGTAAACAAATGTCAATTTGTCCAAAGAATAAATCTTCTAAGGGAAGAAGAGATAAGAGAAGAGCAAACTGGAAAATGTCTGCTCCGACCTTAGTAAAGTGCAGCAAGTGCGGCGAATTAATGATGCCACACCGTGTATGCAAGAACTGCGGATCTTATAACAAAAAAGAGATTATCGCGCAGGATTAATAAGGATAGGTCTTTAAAAATCAAGAGTTGGCGGTTTTGCTGACTCTTGATTTTTTTGTGCCTGAAAGAGCCAATTTATCGTTGATTTATGGAATGATATATAGTATATTTTCTAGTAGATGCATAAGGAGGAACAGACCATGCAGACAATCACGAAAGTAGCTCTTGATGCAATGGGCGGTGATAATGCACCGGCAGAAATTGTTAAGGGAGCAGTTGATGCGGTCTCTTCCCGTGAAGATATCAAAGTTTTTCTGGTTGGACAGGAGGACGTGGTAAGGGAAGAATTGCAGAAGTATCCATATCCGCAGGAGCGTATTGAGGTTGTGGATGCGCCTGAAGTAATTGAGATGGCAGAGCCACCCGTTCAGGCAATTCGAAAGAAAAAACAGTCATCCCTCGTTGTAGGTATGAATATGGTAAAACAAAGAGAAGCGGATGCATTTGTTTCCGCAGGAAGTTCCGGAGCGGTTCTGGTTGGCGGACAGACGATTGTCGGACGCATCCGTGGAATCAAACGCCCACCGCTGGCACCGATCATTCCGACGGAGACCGGAATTTCACTGTTGATCGACTGTGGCGCAAATGTAGACGCACGACCGGAACATTTATTACAGTTTGCAAAGATGGGTTCCGTTTATATGGAAAACGTTGTGGGGATCAAGAATCCGAGAGTGGCGATTGTAAATATTGGTGCGGAAGAGGAAAAGGGAAATGCTCTGGTAAAAGAAACATTTCCATTGTTGAAAGAATGTGAGGATATCAATTTTGTCGGAAGTATTGAGGCAAGAGAGATTCCACACGGTGGAGCAGATGTCATTGTGTGCGAGGCATTTGTCGGAAATGTCATTTTAAAATTATATGAAGGTCTCAGTTCAACACTGATCGGTGTGATCAAGGCGGGACTGATGAGCAATTTAAAGAGCAAGATCGGTGCGGCACTGGCATTGCCGTCACTGAAGAAGACACTCAAAGCATTTGATGCGAGCCAGTATGGCGGAGCACCGCTTCTGGGACTGAATGGTCTTGTGGTAAAGACCCATGGAAGTTCCAGGGCAAAGGAAATTACCAATTCCATTTACCAGTGTGTGACATTCCGTGAAGAGAATATTAACGAAATTATCAAAGAAAGAGTTGCAGATTCCAAAAATAATGAAGAAGAATAAGAAAGGAAATGAAGTATTATGGAGTTCGAAAAATTAAAGAAGATTATTGTGGACGTATTAAACGTGGACGAAAATGAGATTACGATGGATACCACATTCATCGATGATCTGGGAGCGGATTCCCTGGATGTATTCCAGATCATTATGGGACTTGAGGAAGAATTTGATATTGAGATTCCAAACGAGCAGGCAGAAAAGATTGTTACAGTAGGGGATGCGGTAGAACAGATCAAAGCTGCAATGAATGAAAACTAAACACAGATACGAAAGGAGTCCGGTGGCGGACTCCTTTATTTCAGAAAGGGGAAAGAAGTGACAGATATTAAAAAATTTCAGGAAGTGATCGGATATCACTTTCATGATGAAAAACTGCTTCGTCAGGCACTGACGCATAGTTCATTTGCCAATGAGAAGCACTTAAAGAAACATTCGGACAATGAGAGACTGGAGTTTTTGGGCGATGCTGTGCTTGAGATTATCTCCAGTGAATTTTTGTACAAAGAGTATCCGGACAAGCCGGAAGGAGAACTGACAAAACTGCGTGCAAGCATTGTCTGTGAACCGACACTGGCACTCTGTACCAAGGATATTGCTTTGGGAGAGTATCTTTTACTCGGAAAAGGAGAGGACCAGACCGGAGGAAGAGGCCGCAAATCTATTTTGTCTGATGCGCTTGAAGCTGTGATCGGGGCAAGTTTCTCCATAATCCTTAAAATACTGCTCATCGTAATACTTTTCCACAAAGTCATACACATCAGGTTTTATAACGTCATCGCAAAGCACGCCGTCCAATATATACATAATATATTCCGCACCGCTCATTTTGCCCTCACGGACCTGCACACAGTATTTCTCGTCGCTTTCATCAATAAGCTCGTTAAAACCCCTGTCAATAAGCCACCTTAAAAATAATCCTATATGATTTGACGCCAACAGCCATATTTCTTCCTGCTGTTCCTCCGTGAGCTTGCCCTCAACATTATTTGTTTTCCTATACAGCTTTTCAGTATCGTCCCAATGCCAATCTGCCTTATCTATAGCCATATGCTCTCCCCCTTTTGTTATATACCTTTATTGTATCACAAACTATCTTCCATGTCAACATTTTCCGAATGCCTCACAAGCACACCCCCTCCCCCCTTGTCAACCCAAACAAAATATGCTATAATATAAGGGATTGTAACCTACAACCATATCAAAATACAGATATATACAGATAACGAAAGGATTAGCTATGGATACTTCCGCACTTCTTTGGTATAAGACCCCTGCAGACGATTGGAACAAAGCACTGCCCCTTGGAAACGGCAGGATAGGCGCAATGGTGTTCTCTCAGCCACTTGAAGAGAGGATTCAGCTCAATGAGGACTCCGTCTGGTCGGGCGGCTTCCGTGAAAGAAATAATAAGTCCGCACTGCCTAATCTCGAAAAAGTGAGAAAACTGCTTTTTGAGGAGAAAATAAACGAGGCTGAAAAAATAATCTATGACGCTTTCTGCGGCACGCCTGTAAATCAAAGGCACTATATGCCCCTTGGCGACATGAACGTTATACATTATAAAGAGAGCGAATGTGACTTCAAGAGCAGAAGCCTTGACCTTAACACCGCTGTCTGCACCACAGAATATGCCATAAACGGCGTTGACTACACAAGAGAAGTGTTTATCTCACAGCCCGATCAGGTGCTTGTTATGCACATAACGGCTTCCGAGAAAAAAGCGATAAGCGTCCGTGTACGCATTGACGGCAGAGATGATTATTTTGACGACAACTCCCCTGTGCATGACAACGATATCCTCTTTTACGGTGGATGTGGTTCAGAGAACGGCATAAACTTTGCCGCTTATATAAAGGTACTCCACAAGGGCGGAAAGGTCTACCCATATGGAAGCTTCATAACCTGTGAGGACTGCGACGAGGTGACTATCCTCCTTGGCGCACAGACAAGTTACCGCTGTGAGGATTACAAGGGACAGGCTGTCTTTGACGTTGAAAGAGCCGAGGAAAAAACCTATGCACAGCTTAAAGCTGACCATATCGCAGACTACAAGTCATACTATGACCGTGCGAATATATGGTCAGCTTTAAGCTGTGCATAGGTTTTTTC
>OLOK01002476.1_pt1 | contig 13000 bp, 9 predicted proteins | sample 1672591 | NCBI WGS metagenome assembly OLOK01 (sample SAMEA3136703, study PRJEB25190) | human gut metagenome | biome: human gut; feature: human-associated habitat; material: faeces | place: Austria | collected 2013 | reverse complement strand
AAAGAAATGCTTGAGAAGGCAAGAAAAGAACATTACGCGGTAGGGGCATTTGATGCAAGCACAATTGAGATGGCAATGGCTATCGTAGAAGCGGCAGAAGAAGAGAAATCGCCGGTTATTGTTATGGGACTGACTCCAGACTTACAGCAGGGCAATGAAAAAATGCTTACCTACTGGACAGAGAGCCTGAAAGATTTGGCGAAGAAAGCGAGTGTTCCTGTATGTCTTCATCTTGATCATGCGAGAGATATGAATTTCTTAAAACGATGTGTGGATGCCGGCTTTACTTCTGTTATGTATGATGCTTCTGAATATCCTTTTGAGGAAAATGTCAGATTGTCAAAAGAAGCAGCAGACTATGCACACAAATATGGGGCAACGGTGGAGGCAGAGCTTGGTCATGTAGGAGACGGCATTGTTTCTGGTGTAATAAAGGAAGACGGCAATTACGACAATCCAGAAGATTATCTGACCAATCCAGAAGAGATGAAGAGGTTTATTGCCGAAACGGGAGTGGACTGTCTGGCGGTTGCTGTTGGAACTTCTCATGGTGTTTATGTTCATGAACCAAAACTTGATTTTGAAAGACTGGAATTATTAAATAGCACTTCAGATATTCCTATGGTAGTGCATGGAGGTTCAGGAACACCAGATGATCAGATTAAAAAAGCGATTTCTCTCGGAGTTACCAAGCTTAATATCTATTCAGAAATGATGGCGGCTTATTTTGGTACAATGAAAGAAGAACTTGAAAAAGCAGGAACGATGGCAATCTGGATGAGCAATGCAAACAGAGAACCACTTAAAGCGGTAAAGAAGGTAGTAAAAGAAAAAATACGGCTTACAGGTTCCGCAGGAAAAGCTTAAAATATACGGAATTTCAGGAGGGTTACACATGGAAAAATATTTAATGGGAATTGATGCGGGAAATACATCAAGTAAAGTTGTTATTTTTGATTTATATGGGAAGATGATTGCCACAGCAGCAACACCGAGTATGCATTTTAAAAGAAGGGGAGAAGGCTTTGAAGAATTCGATGTTACAGAGTTGTGGAATCTTATATCAGTATGTATAAAAGAGGCAGTAGAGAAAGCAGCAGTTGCACCAGAGCAGATTGCCGGTGTCGGAGTTACTTCCTTTGGTAATGGAGTTGTTTTCCTTGATAAAGAGGGATATGCCATTGCGCCAGGCTGTTTTTCACAGGATTATCGTGCCAACAGTATTATTGAAATGTATCAGAGAGAAGGAACATACGAAAAGATTAATGATATTGTAAAAGGTACATTATTTGCGGGAGAACCAGGTCCGATTCTTCGCTGGTATAAGGAAAATTACAGGGAGATTTATGATCAGATTGGTGGAATCCTTCAGTTTAAAGATTATATTATGTATCGCCTTACTAATGTATTTGCTACAGATTTAAATTGTTTTGGCGGAGCCTTTATGGTAGATATGAATACGATGGATTATTCCAGAGAACTGATGGATTTATACGGAATTCCGGAATTATATGATGCATTGCCAAAACTTGCGACAGAGCCGACAGAAATTGTTGGAACAGTAACAAAAGAAGCGTCAGAAATTACAGGACTCGCAGAAGGAACTCCTGTTGCAGCCGGAATGATGGATATACTAGCATGCCTGGTTGGTGCGGGAGCAACGGGAGAGGAGGTATATACTGCCGTTGCCGGTTCCTGGTGTATCAATGAAACACATTCCGATCGAATCATCCCGAATGCATCGTCCAATATGCCGTATCTGAAAAAAGGAGAATATTTAAACTGTTCTTATACCGGAGCTTCTGGTTCTAACTATGAATGGTTTACGAGAATTCTTGGTGGAACAGCAAAACTTGAGGCGCAGGATAGAAACTTGTCTCAATATGCTGTACTTGATGAACTTATTGAGATGGTACCAATTGAGAAGGTAAAAGTATTCTTTAGTCCTTTTGTTGCACAGCCAAGTATTCACATGAATGCAAAAGCGAATTTCTTTAACATTGATATGAGTACGTCTTATGCAGAAATCTGTTATTCTGTTGCAGAAGGAGTTGCTTTTATCCATAAACATCATATTGATTTTTTAAGAAATGCAGGGCTTCCGGTAAAGGAGATTCGATTAACTGGTGGAACAGCAAAAAGCCATGTATGGAATCAGATATTTGCAAATGTTTTACAGGTTCCAATTGTTGGTGTAGATTGTGAAGAAACGGGAGCACAGGGTGTAGCAATCGCAGCAGGTATTGGGGCAGGAGTGTATAAAGACTATGAGGATGCATTTGAAAAAGCTGTAAAAGTAAAAGAACCGGTATTGCCGGATGATAGCACTTTCCCTATTTATGAGAAGAGATATAAAGAGTGGTGTCGATTAAATGAAATTATGAAAACATACTGGGATGAAAAATCGAAAGGATGATAAAGTTGGAGAAACAGGGGTTTTTAGTTGTACCATCTATCCGTGATGTGAAATATTTAAAATATACGCTGGAGTCAGAATGCAGAGAGGTATTGTTATCGAATGCACATATTGGAAATTTAAAACAACTCACAGAGAACTGTCATAGAAATGGACAGAAAGTTATTGTAAATCATGAATTGATTGGAGGACTTGGTAATGACAGAATTGCTTTTGAAATGTTAAAAAAGCTGTATAAAGTAGATGGTGTGATAGGGTCTAGTGTTTCAAAGTTAAATCAGATGCAGCATATGGGACTGGAAACTATTTTTCGTATTTCCCTGATTGATTCTCATTCTGTAGAAATGGCACTACGTTCACTAAAAGGAGTCAATTTTACGGCAGTAGAACTTCGGCCATATTCTCATGCGGTAGAATTTCTTCCAATGTTTAAAGAAATATTTACAGGTAAGTTTTTCGCCGGTGGATTTATAAATTCAGAAGAACGAATAAAGATATGTCAGAAAGCGGGCTTTGACGGAGTTATGACAAGCACTAAGAAATTGTGGAGTTACATAGAATAATTAGAAAACAATGGGAATATTTCTATACTATTTTAAATAACAGGAAAAGAAGGAGTTTTTGAAATATCAAAAACTCCTTCTTTTCTTGCAAAAACCGTTATTTACCTGATTTTTACGAGTTCTTCTAAGGAAGAATTTGCAGAAGCATCCTGTTGAAATTATAATATCAATAAGATATTAAGAAAAGCGTTTTTCGAACTGATAATTTTCAATTTTTTCTAGAATGATAGAAAAATCACATAAAAAAAGTTAGGTGAGTGCGCAAAAAAATAAAATAAAATTAAGCAATATACACAAAATAATTGACAAAATTAATTAAATATTGACAAAAATAATAAAAAACTTGCAATAAATAGTATGAAGAGTTATAATAAACCTAATAAAAATTATTTAGTAATAAAAATAATTTATGTTAGGAGGATATTATGAGTGAAAAAAAACTAACAAGAGAAGCTGACACGAGTACATTGTACGAGTTTAAAGGATCGGTTCCAAAGCCATCCTTACTTGTACCATTATCTCTGCAGCATGTACTAGCAGCGGTTGGTGTAATTACACCATCCATTATCATTGCAGGAGTATGTGGGCTGACAGAGAGTGAGAAAACGATGATGATTCAGGCAGCGTTGCTCCTTACTGCCATTGCAACATTACTACAGTTATTCCCGATTTTTAATCGATTGGGGGCAGGGTTGCCTGTGATCATGGGAACTAGTTTTGCTTACGTTCCGACACTTCAAGCTATTGGTGGTGAATTTGATATGGGAACGATACTTGGTGCTGAAATTATCGGCGGTATCGTTGCAATTATCTTTGGAATTTTTGTAAAAGAGATTAGAAAATTATTTCCGGATGTTGTTACTGGAACTGTAATTTTTACAATTGGTCTTTCTCTTTATCCAACTGCGATAAAATACATGGCTGGGGGAGCCGGATCAAAAGAATTTGGAAGTATGAAGAATTGGGTTGTTGCTCTTTGTACATTTGGAATTGTTCTTATTTTAAGTAATTTTACAAAGGGAATTTTTAAATTAGGGTCATTATTTTTCGGAATGATTGCAGGATATTTACTTGCTTTGGCATTTGGAATGGTAGATTTCTCCAGTGTCACTAATACGACAGCAATTGTGGCTGTGCCACAGTTCATGCACTTCCAGATTAAGTTTGTACCATCTGCATGTATATCACTTGCCATTGTTTATATTGTAAACTCTGTACAGACAATCGGTGATTTAACTTCCACAACAATGGGTGGTATGGATAGAGTTCCAACCAATCGTGAGTTACAGGGTGGTATTCTTACGCAGGGAGTTATGAGTATTTTTGGAGCATTTTTTGGAGGGCTTCCAACTGCGACATACAGTCAGAATGTAGGAATTGTCACAGTAAATAAGGTTATAAATAGAATCGTATTTTTAGTGGCAGCAGTCATTCTTATGATTGCAGGATTTATTCCTGTATTCTCAGCAGCATTAACAACAATTCCACAGAGTGTTATCGGTGGTGCAACATTATCTGTATTTGCACAGATTGCCATGACTGGTGTTCGTATGTTTACAAAAGATGGATTGACAGCAAGAAAGACAACGGTAGTTGGTATGTCTGTAGCTTTAGGTGTCGGAATTACACAGGTTGCGGATTGTTTATCAGGCCCTGGACTTCCGGGATGGATTAACAGTATCTTTGGTTCTTCCTCCGTAGTAGTTGCTACAATCATGGCTATTTTATTAAATTTGATTCTTCCGAAAGAAGAGACAGCAGCAGAAACTACAGAAGAAACGAAAGAATAAAGTAATCTTTCCAGAATCATATAATTTCAATAATGATGATTCTGGAAGATTATAAATATATTAGATTGTATTTTTCGATTTTATTTCATCTAAGTAACTATACAGAGTGTATTTGGAGATTCCTAAGAATTGGCAGACCTTTGGTCCGGATTTGGTGATCAGGAAAGCGCCGGCTTCATTTAAAAGACGGACAACCTGTACCTTATCTTCCTTAGACATTAAGGTAACCGGCTTACCGATATGCTGTACACTCTGTGTGATTAATTCATCTAATAAATCGCCGATATTTACAGCAATAGGTTCTTTGGTAGTATCTTCTTCAATAGTACCAGTGAAGGAAGAAAGCTCTTTTTCCATAGCAAGCATTAAGGAAATGTCGTAATTGATTCCGAAAATTCCAATAATTTTATCGGAGTCATCACGAATAAAAATCGTACTTGATTTTAGAATTTTCCCGTTTTTTGTCTTTGTGAGATAAGCGAGCTTATCTTCCTGTTTTAAGTTTTGCTCACTATTATGAAGAGATTCCAGAACAATCTGAGAAGGTCCATCACCGATTCTTCGTCCAGTTACGTGGCCATTCTCAATGGCGATGATGGAGTGTTCTATGTCTTTTCCCTGCAGGTCATGTACAACAACTTCACAGTTAGAGCCGAACTGTACAGCCAGACCATGAGCAAGCCTTGTGTAAAATTCAATAAGAGATTTTTTCATAATCAATAAAACCTTTCTAAATGGAATATTTTATAACTATTTAAGTCCGTTATCACAGGATAAAGCAGACAAAATCAAAAGAATTTAAATAGTATATTTCATTATATCAGTTAAAAAAAATAAATTCAATTTCTAATCTAAAAAAAATTTAGGAGGACAGCTAAATGTTATTAATAGGAAATGGAAGAGTAATTACACGCGATCAGGAAAATCCGTATTTAGAAGATGGGGCGGTTGTTATTTCTGGAGAAAAGATAAAAGAAGTAGGATCTTTGACAGAAATGAAAGCAAAGTATCCGGAAGCGGAATTTGTAGATGCAAAGGGCGGCGTGATCATGCCAGGTCTTATCAATGCGCACACACATATCTACTCTGGTCTTGCAAGAGGCTTATCTATTGCTGGCAACAATCCAACAAACTTCCTTGAGGTATTAGATGGAACATGGTGGGCAATTGACAGACATCTTACTTTAGATGGAACAAAAGCCTGTGCATATGCAACTGTTCTAGACTGTATCAGAAATGGTGTGACTACTATTTTTGATCATCATGCAAGTTTTGGTGAAATTTCAGGTTCCTTATTTGCCATTAAAGATGTTGTAAAAGAATTAGGTATTCGTTCCTGTCTTTGCTATGAGGTTTCTGAAAGAGATGGCGAGGAGAAAACTTTACAGAGTATCAAAGAGAACGCTGATTTTGCAAAATGGGCAAAAGAAGCAGATGATGATATGGTAAAAGCTATGTTTGGTGGACATGCCTTATTTACAATTTCTGATAAGACCTTCGAAAAAATGGTAGAAGCAAATGATGGAATGACAGGTTTCCATATTCACGTTGCAGAGGGAATGAATGATGTATACGATAGTATTCGCAACTACGGATGCCGTCCAGTAAACAGACTGTTATATAACGGATTACTTGGAGAAAAGACCATGTTAGGACATTGTATCCATGTAAGTCCTGCCGAGATGGATATCATCAAAGAGACAGGAACTATGGTTGTGAACAATCCAGAATCTAATATGGGTAATGCTGTAGGATGTGCACCAGTTCTTAAGATGATGGAAAAGGGTATCACTGTTGGTATGGGAACGGATGCGTATACGCATGATATGTTAGAGAGCATGAAGGTATTTTTAATTATCCAGAGACATCAGCAGGCAATGCCTAATGTTGCATGGTGTGAAGATGTGAAGATGCAGTTCGAGAACAACCGTATCATCGCAGAGAAATACTTCAATCAGCCTCTGGGTATTTTAAAAGAGGGTGCAGCAGCAGACGTTATTGTTATGGATTACAAACCATTTACTCCATTTTCAGACGAAAACATTGATGGGCATATGATTTTCGGAATGATGGGTAAAAACTGTAGAACAACTGTAATTAACGGAAAAGTACTTTATAAAGACCGTGAATTTGTAAACATTGATGAAGATGCAATCAATGCGTGGACAATGGAACAGAGTAAGAAGCTCTGGGGGGAATTAAATCACAGAACTTACTAAAATAAAATGATAATAAAGAGGAGAGTACTATGAGCGATATTATGAGACCGATGTCTATTGGACATCTTATGAACTGGGCATTAAGCGAATACAAAAAGAAAGGAAGTATTTTTGGTATTGATAAGCTTGTACATTACACAAGCGGACAGGTACTTCCTATTTATGAGGAAAAGATTGAATCTCCATTCGGACCAGCAGCAGGTCCAAATACACAGTTAGCACAAAACATCATTGCTTCTTATGTAGCTGGTTCCAGATTCTTTGAATTAAAGACTGTACAGGTAATGGATGGTGCAGAACTTTCTGCCTGCGTTGCAAAACCATGTATTACAGCAGGAGATGAGTGCTATAACTGTGAATGGTCTACTGAGTTATATGTTTCACAGGCATACGCTGAGTATGTAAAAGCATGGGTTGTATGTAAGATTCTTGCCAAAGAATTAGGACTTGGCAATCCAGACGGATTCGTATTTAACATGTCTGTTGGATATGACTTAGAAGGAATTAAGTCCGAAAAGGTAAATACATTCATTGATGATATGATCGAGGCAAAAGATACAGAAGTATTTAAAGAGTGTATCAACTGGGCATTAGAGAATGTAGATTCTTTTGAAAATGTAGATGCAGACTATATTAAGTCTATCAGCTCTAACATTTCCAGTTCCATCACAGAATCTACTCTTCATGGCTGCCCTCCGGATGAAATCGAAAGAATTGCTACTTATCTTATTACAGAGAAACATCTTCATACATTTATCAAATGTAACCCAACTCTTCTTGGATATGAATATGCAAGAAAGAGATTAGACGAGCTTGGATTTGATTATGTTGCATTTGATGACCATCATTTTGTAGAAGACTTACAGTGGGATGATGCGATTCCAATGTTAGAAAGATTAATGGCATTAACAAAAGAAAAGGGATTAGAGTTTGGTGTAAAACTGACAAACACATTCCCTGTTGACGTTGCTGCAAAAGAATTACCTAGCGAAGAGATGTATATGTCCGGACGCTCCCTGTTCCCATTAAGTATTCATCTTGCAAAACTGTTATCCGAACAGTTTGACGGCAAGCTTCGTATTTCTTATTCTGGTGGAGCAACAATCTACAATATCCGTGAAATGTTTGACGCAGGTATCTGGCCAATCACAATGGCAACAAATATCTTAAAACCAGGTGGATATGAAAGATTAAGCCAGATTAGCGAGAAGTTCATGGAATGCGGTACAGAGAGATTCCACGGAACAGATACAAAAGCAATCGCAGCGTTAGATGACGCTGTTACAAGCGATGAATTATATAAGAAACCAGTAAAACCTTTACCAGAAAGACATATGGAAAAAGAACTTCCACTGTTTGACTGTTTCACAGCTCCTTGCCGTAATGGCTGTCCGATTGCACAGGATATCCCAGCTTACCTTGAGGCAATGACAGAGGGCGATGCAACAAAGGCATTAGATATCATTTTAGAAAGAAATGCATTACCATTTATCACAGGAACTATCTGTCCACATCACTGTGGAGATAAATGTATGCGTAACTATTACGAAGAAACATTACATATCCGTGAGACAAAATATGCAGCAGCGGATGCCGCCTATGAAACAGTTCTTAAGAATATTGCAAAACCGGAAGCAAGAACAGATAAGAAGGTTGCTGTTATTGGTGGTGGTCCTGCAGGTCTATCTGCAGCAATGTTCCTTTCAAGAGCAGGTGTCCCTGTTACTGTATTTGAAAAGTCTGAAAATCTCGGTGGTGTTGTAAGAAATGTTATTCCAGACTTCCGAATTAAGAGAGAAGACATTGAGAAAGATGTTGCACTTTGTAAAGCATACGGTGCAGAGTTTGTAACGGGTAAAGAAGTTGCTTCTATTAAAGCACTTAAAGAAGAAGGATATACAGATGTTATCGTTGCCATCGGTGCATGGAAACCTGGTAACGCACATCTTCAGTACGGCGGCGCATTTGATGCAGTAGAGTTCTTAGCAGATGCAAAGAATGAAAAAATTGAAGTTGTTCTTGGTAAAAATGTTGTTGTTCTTGGTGGTGGAAACACAGCAATGGACGTTGCAAGAGCAGCGATTCGCGTAAAAGGTGTAGAAAATGTACGTCTTGTTTACAGAAGAACAAAGAGATATATGCCTGCAGACGAAGAAGAATTAAGAGAAGCTATCGAGGATGGCGTACAGTTCATGGAACTTCTTGCACCGATTGGTGTGGAGAATGGACAGCTTAAATGTTCTGTAATGGAACTTGGTGAGGCAGATGAGTCTGGAAGAAGAGCACCAGTTGACACAGGAAAAGTAGAATATGTTCCAGCAGATACTGTAATTGCAGCTGTTGGAGAAAATATCGACGGTACATTATATGAAGATATGGGTGTGGAACTTGACCGCAAGGGCCGCCCGGTTGTAGATGCAAACATGATGACAAGTGTAGAAGGCGTTTACGCAGCAGGTGATTCCAGAAGAGGACCAGCTACTGTTGTAGAAGCAATCGCAGATGCATCGAAAGCTGCCGCAGCCATTGCAGGTATTTCCTACGAAAAATATGCAGAAGCGAATGTGGCAGAAGATTCAGCAAAATACATCGCCAAGAAGGGATACCAGAGTCCTGACCTTACAGAGATGCCAGATAAGAGATGTCTTGGATGTTCTACTGTATGTGAGACATGTGCAGATGTATGTCCAAACAGAGCAAACGTTGCAATTAAAGTTGCTGGTAAATGTCAGGAACAGGTTATCCATGTAGATGGTATGTGTAATGAATGTGGTAACTGTGCTGTATTCTGTCCATACGCTGGAAGACCTTACAAAGATAAATTTACATTATTCTGGAGTGAAGAAGATTTCACAAACAGCGAAAATGAAGGATTCTACTGTGAAGAAAACGGAGAAATCCATCTTCGTCTTGATGATAAAGTAGAAAAAACGGACATCAATGGCATCCGTACTATTTCCGCAGATGCAGCAGCGGTCATCGAGACAATTCAGAAGGATTATTCCTATCTGATGAAATAGTCAGGCGAGTATTATGGCTGTTAGAAGAAAGAAAGTTGCCGTAATCCATTGTAACGGCAGACCAACCAGAAAAGAAGGATTTGAACAGGTTACTGTCACAGGTAACTGTCAGGAAATATTAACACAGTATTCAGAAGGTATTAACATATGCTCTTATGGATGCCTCGGTGGAGGAAGCTGTGTGGAAGCGTGTCGGTTACACGCAGTGTCAATCGGTGAAAGAGGAATTGCGAAGATTGATGAGGAAAAATGTGTGGGATGTGGGCTTTGTGCAAAAGCCTGCCCACAGCATCTGATTCAGGTAGTTCCAACAGAAAATACCATTCAGCCACAGTGTGCTAACCTTGACAAAGGCCCAAAAGCGATTCAGGGATGTGCAGTAAGCTGTATTGGATGCAGAATCTGTGAGAAATACTGTCCATGTAAGGCAATCAAAGTTGTGGATAACCACGCTGTCATTTGTCAGGAAAAATGCATCGCCTGTGGTATGTGTGCCGTCAAATGTCCACGGGGTGTTATTCACGATAAAAATGGTATTTTATCCATAAGATAAGAGAGGAGGAGAACTATGGCAACAGAATATTGTTTTACTGTCAATGGAATGCGCCGGACAACAACAGAAAAAAAGTCTCTTCTTCGCTATCTTAGAGATGACCTTCATTTATTTTCCGTAAAAGATGGATGTAGTGAAGGTGCCTGCGGAACCTGTACGATTATTGTTGACGGGGTTGCAGTAAAAGCCTGCGTTTTAACGACAGATAAATCTGTGGGAAGAAACATTGTAACGGTAGAGGGACTGACAGAAAGAGAGCAGGATGCATTTGTCTATGCATTTGGTTCGAAAGGTTCTGTACAGTGTGGTTTCTGCATTCCGGGAATGGTTATGGCAGGAAAAGCACTTATTGATCAGAATCCAGACCCAACAGAAGAAGAAATTAAATACGCATTAAGAGGTAATATCTGCCGCTGTACCGGTTATAAAAAGATTATCGAGGGAATTCAGCTTACCGCAGCAATTCTTCGAGGAGATGCAGAGATTGACTATGACCTTGAAAGAGGAGAACAGTACGGTGTCGGACAGAGAGCATTCCGTGTCGATGTGCGAAAGAAAGTGCTTGGATACGGCAAATATCCAGACGATATTGTTATGGATGGTATGGTACATTTATCTGCAGTACGCAGCAAATACCCTCGTGCAAGAGTGTTAAAGATTGATGCGTCAAAAGCAGAGGCACTTCCAGGTGTGCTTGGTGTACTCACAGCAAAAGATGTGCCAAATAATAAAGTGGGACATATTCAGCAGGACTGGGATGTTATGATCGCTGAAGGCGATATTACAAGAATGATTGGGGATACCATCTGTGTTGTTGTAGCAGAGACTGAAGAAATCCTTGAAAAGGCAAAGAAGCTTGTAAAAGTAGATTACGAAAAGCTGGAGCCGATCCGCAATGTCCATGAGGCGATGGCCGAGGATGCCCCACAGATTCATTCAAGTGGAAACTTATGCCAGCAGCGTCACGTTACAAGAGGAGATGCCAAAACTGCTTTAGAGAAGGCAGCCTATAAAGTAACCCGTTCATTTACAACACCATTTACAGAACACGCATTTCTTGAACCAGAATGTGCGGTTTCTTTCCCATATAAAGATGGAATTAAAATATTAAGTACGGATCAGGGAGCATTTGATACAAGAAAAGAAGTATCCATTATGTTTGGCTGGGATCCGGAAAAGATTGTAGTAGAAAATCAGCTTATCGGTGGTGGCTTTGGTGGAAAAGAAGACGTTACCGTACAGCATTTAACTGCACTTGCAGCATATAAATACCAGCGTCCGGTCAAAGCCAAGTTCACAAGACAGGAGTCTCTATTCTTCCACCCGAAACGCCATGCAATGGAAGGAACCTTCACTCTTGGCTGTGATGAAAATGGTATTTTAATGATCTGTGATGAAGTTATGGCGGGATTTGGAAGAACTGGAAAGATGTTTGCGTTTGAACATTGGAATGTAAAACCAGATATCATTACATTTGCAAAAGGTGTGACAAGTGGGTATGTACAACTTGGCGGGATCATGATCTCAAAAGAGATCGCAAAGTTTTATGAAGACAAGGTATTTCAGTATGGGTTAACTTACAGTGGTCATTCCCTTGCATGTGCAGCAGGAGTTGCTTGTGTAAATTATTATAAGAAAGCGGGACTATTAGATAATACACAGAAAGTTGGGAAAGTACTTGGAGAGCTGTTAGAAGAGATCAAACAAAAACACAAATGTGTAGGAGAGGTCCGTTATATTGGCTTATTTGCAGCCGTAGAATTTGTTAAAGATAAAGAAACTAAAGAACCATTGGTTCCATATGCAGACCAGTCAGGAACGATGGGAAAGATTATTGGCTTATTGAAAGAACGAGGCTTTGCAACTTTTGGAAGAGAAAACAATATCAACATTGCACCACCACTGATCATTACAGAAGAACAGTTAAGGGAAGCAATGAAGATCTTTGATGAGGTGCTTGATATTGTAGATGAGACATATTTATAAGGAGAAACAGATGGAACATAAAAAAAATAGCACAAAAACAGAACATCTGATCAGCTTATCCGTTGTACTTGTCATTTTGTTCCTATGGTTTTATACCACATCTATGGGACTTGTTTCAGAAACACTGGTGCCATCCCCAATCAGTGTGTGGGACAGTTTTCTTGATATATTAAAAAACGGATATAAAGGTTCAACCTTGATACAGCATTTGGCAGCCAGTATGGGGAGATTAATTAAGGCATATGTTCTGGCAATGATCACAGCAATTCCACTGGGACTTTTAAGTGGATACAATTCAAAGATCCGGGCATTATTAGAGCCAGTCATTGAATTTTACCGTCCACTCCCACCACTGGCATATTACACATTATTAGTACTGTGGATGGGAATTGGAGACCTGGCTATTTTTTTGCCGGTAACTTGAAATTTTAAATTCCAGTTACCGGCAAAAAA
>OLOK01002470.1_pt1 | contig 13033 bp, 10 predicted proteins | sample 1672591 | NCBI WGS metagenome assembly OLOK01 (sample SAMEA3136703, study PRJEB25190) | human gut metagenome | biome: human gut; feature: human-associated habitat; material: faeces | place: Austria | collected 2013 | reverse complement strand
CCAAGGAGAACGTCTACTCCACCATCCACCTGTGCTGGGGTGCGCTGGCGGGTCTGTACTACCACTTCGGCATCCCCAAGGTGCATCTGGACAAGAAGATGTTCGGCGTGTTTGAGCATCGTGTGACACGACCCTCCAACCCGCTGGTGCGCGGCTTCGACGAGGTATTCTACGCCCCGCACAGCCGCTGGGCCGGGCTGGACCGCGCTGCCATCGACGCCTGCGGCGACCTGCGCATTCTGGCCGAGAGCGACATTGCCGGGCCGATGCTGCTTTCCACCGAGTCCGGGCGGCAGATCTTTGTCATCGGCCACCCAGAGTACGACAAATATACGCTGGACAGGGAGTATAAGCGCGATGTGAAGGCCGGCAAGCCCATCAACATCCCGTGCAACTACTACCCCGACGACGATCCGAGCCGCGACCCGCTGTTCCGCTGGCGCGCCCACGGGTATCTGCTGTACACGAACTGGCTGAACTACTACGTGTATCAGGACACGCCGTATGATCTGAGCCGTCTGGAAGCGTTGGAGAAGTAATAGCCCATTTGCAGGGGCGGATGCTTGCATCGACCCGGGAAATGAACGGCGTCGTTATGTTGACGGGCGAACAAGGCTCGCCCCTACATCCCTTATGTAAAGGAGACCCCCCATGCAGTCTTTTACCGAACTCTACGAGGTCGAGCGCCGCTATGAGGAGCTGGCCCACAGAATGTCCACGCCCGATGCGGCGGCCAACGCCGACGAGTACGCGCGGATGATGCGTGATTACAAAGAGCTTACCCCCCTGATCGAAGAATACCGCCGTTACACCGACCTGCAGCAGCAGGAAGCGGATGCAAAGGAAATGCTGGCCGCAGAGTCAGACCCGGCGTTTGCTGCTATGGTACAGCAGGAGCTGTGCGAAATTGGCCGGAATCTGGCACAGAGCGAAGAGAATCTGCGTCTGCTGCTCATCCCGAAGGACGCCGATGACGAAAAAAGCGTCATTCTGGAGATTCGCGCCGGTGCCGGCGGCGAGGAGGCCGCGCTGTTTGCCCACAGCCTGTGGCGCATGTACACAATGTACGCCGCCAGGCGCGGATGGCAGTGCGAGACGATCAGCGAAAACCCGACGGAGCTCGGCGGCGTGAAGGAAGCGGATTTTGAAATAGACGGCGACGGGGCATACTCGCGGCTCAAATTCGAGTCCGGCGTCCACCGCGTGCAGCGCGTGCCGGAAACCGAGTCCGGCGGCAGAGTCCACACCTCGACCGCGACCGTCGCGGTGCTTCCCGAGATGGAAGAAGCGGAGGTCGATATCCGCCCCGAGGACATCGAAATGCAGGTTTTCCGGTCCTCCGGCGCCGGCGGGCAGCACATCAACAAAACGTCCTCCGCAGTCCGGCTGATTCACAAGCCGTCGGGGATTGTTGTTTCCTGCCAGGAGGAGCGCTCACAGGTCCAGAACCGCGAAAAGTGCATGCAGATGCTCGCCTCCAAATTATACGAAATTGAGCAGGAGCGCATCAACTCCGCCGTCACCAGCGAGCGCCGCAGCCAGGTCGGCACCGGCATGCGCAACGAACGCATCCGCACCTACAATTTCCCGCAGGGCAGAGTCACCGACCACCGCATCGGGCTGACGCTCTATAAGATCGACGCGATCATGGACGGCAATCTCGACGAGCTGATTGACGCGCTCGTCACCGCCGATCAAGCGGAAAAGCTCCAGTCGAGCCAGAGTGACACATAATTTTCCAAAAAGAAGGAATTTCATGAATACGATTTACTTTGATGCGCTGACGCCGGAAACCGTCCGGCAGGCGGCGGAGATTATCACGCGCGGCGGTCTTCTCGGCATTCCGACCGAGACGGTCTACGGGCTGGGCGCAAACGCACTGAACGAAGAGGCAGTGCTTCATATCTTCGAGGCGAAGGGGCGCCCGCAGGATAACCCCCTGATCATCCACATTCCGGACGCTTCGTGGCTGGCGCGCTACTGCGAAGACGTACCGGACGCGGCGTACCGGCTGGCAGAGCGCTTCTGGCCCGGACCTCTGACCATGATTCTGCCGCGCAAGAAACTTGTCCCGCTGCGCACGACGGGCGGTCTGGAAACCGTCGGTGTCCGCTGCCCGGACCATCCGGTGACGCTCGCTGTCATCCGCGAGGCAGACGTTCCCATTGCCGCGCCCTCCGGCAATACCTCCGGCAGACCCAGTCCCACCTGCGCCAGCGATATGCGCGAGGACATGGACGGCAAAATCGACGCGATTTTTGACGGCGGACCCTGCCGCGTGGGCGTGGAATCGACGATTATCGATCTCACATGCCAGCCGCCGCGTCTTCTTCGTCCGGGCGGACTGCCGCTCGAGGCATTGCGGGAGGTTTTGGGCGAGGTCGCGGTCGACAAGGCGGTCGTGAGTTTACTCAAAGACGGGGAAAAGCCCAAAGCGCCCGGCATGAAATACCGCCACTACGCACCCAAAGCGCCCGTCACCGTCTTCACGGGAGACCCCGCAAAAAGCGCGCAGTACATCAAAGACCACCTGCCGGAAACTGCGGGCGTGATCTGTTTTTCCGAGTTTACCGGGCTGTTCCCCGGGCATATCATCCACGACCTCGGTCCGGTCGGCGATAAGGCGGAGCAGGCGCGCCGGGTTTTCGACGCGCTGCGCGAGTTTGACCACGAATCGGTCGCGGAAATTTACGCCCAGTGCCCGGACGCGGCAGGGCTTGGGCTTGCCATCGGAAACCGGCTCAAGAAGGCGGCAGGCTTCCATGTCGTCGAGGTGTAGCATGAAAACGATCGGCATTACCGGTCCCACCGGCTGCGGCAAGACGACGTTTCTGCAGGAAATTGCCGCGCACGGCGGGGTCATCGTCGACTGCGACGCGCTGTATTACGAGCTTCTGAAAACCGACCCGGCGCTGAAAGCCGCGCTGCAAAAAGCGTTCGGCAATGTGTTTCTGCCGGACGGCTCGCTCGACCGGAAGTCGCTTGCCGCGCGGGTGTTCTCGAACAGGCAGGCGCTCGATACGCTCAACGAGATTGTCTTTTTTCACGTCGGCGCCGCCGTCGAGAAGCTGCGCGCGCAGGCGAAAAAAGACGGCAAGCCGCTGTTTGCCATCGACGCGATCAATCTTCTCGAGTCCGGCATGGGAAACGGCTGCGACGTGACGGTCGGCATTCTTGCCCCGAAGCCGGTGCGCCTGGCGCGCATCATGGCGCGCGACCATCTTTCCGAGCAGGCAGCGCGTGCCAGAATCGACGCGCAGAAGCCGGATGAATTTTACCGTACAGGCTGTCAGGTGCTCCTGACAAACGATACATCCCTCGAGGCGTTCCGGGACGCATCCCGCCGCCTCCTGAACGACATCACAAAGGAGGAAACCCCATGACCAAAGAACAAAGAGACGCCCTTCTCTATCAGCCGAAAAACGGCTACGACCGCCTGACGCAGGCGGAAGAACAGGAACTGAATGCCTACTGCGAGGCATACAAATCCTTCCTCGACCGCTCCAAAACTGAGCGCGAATGCGTCTTCACCGCCATCCTGGAAGCGGAAGCGAGAGGCTTCGTCGCGTATCACCCCGGCATGCCCATCAAGACCGGCGACAAGCTCTACTGGAACAACCGCGGCAAGGCGATCATGCTTGCCGTCATCGGCGAAGAGGATCTGTCGCACGGCGCGAACATCGGCGCGGCGCACACCGACGCGCCCCGGCTCGACATCAAGCCGAATCCCCTCTATGAAGACAGCGAGCTTGCCTATCTCAAGACCCACCACTACGGCGGCATCCGCAAGTACCAGTGGGTGACGGTGCCGCTGGAGCTGCACGGCAAAATCGTCCGCCGCGATGGAAGCGAGGTTTACGTCACCATCGGCAATGATCCTTCTGACCCGCAGCTCGTCATCACGGACCTTCTGCCTCATCTCGGGCGTGAGCAGGGCAAAAAGCCCCTCAACGAAGCAATTCCGTCTGAAAGCCTGAATATTTTAATGGGAAGCCGTCCGGAAGCGGACGACGACGGCAAGGACCGCGTGAAGCTCTCGGTGCTGCGGCTTCTGAACGAAAAATACGGCATCGTCGAGGAGGACTTCATCTCCGCCGAGCTGGAAGCGGTTCCTGCCGCGAACGCGCGTGACATCGGTCTGGACCGCAGCATGATCGGCGCGTATGGGCATGACGACAGGGTTTGCGCCTATGCAGAGCTCGCCGCGATCTTCGACGCGAAAAGCCCCAGAAAGACTGCCGTGTGCATCTTTGCGGACAAGGAGGAAATCGGCTCCGAGGGCGTGTCCGGCATGCAGGGTGAGGCGTTCGAGTACTTTATGGAGTGCCTGTGCAAGGCGCAGGGAACGGACCTTCGCACGTGCCTGGCACATTCCTTCTGCCTGTCCGCCGATGTGTGCGCCGCGTTTGACCCGGGCTTCTCCGAGGTCTTCGAGCGCAAGAACGCCGCGTATTTAAACTACGGCGTCGGTCTTTGCAAATACACGGGCGCGGGCGGCAAGTCCGGCGCGTCGGACGCTTCGAGCGAGGTCGTCGGGCGCATCCGCAAGCTCCTGAACGATCATGACGTTGCCTGGCAGATGTGCGAGCTGGGCAAAACCGACGCGGGCGGCGGCGGAACGGTCGCAAAATACATGGCAAAGCGCAACATCGACACGCTGGACGCGGGCGTCCCGGTCCTTTCCATGCACGCGCCGTTTGAGGTCGTCTCCAAATACGACTGCTACATGACCTACCGCGCAGTAAAAGCCATCTTCGAAGAAAACTAAAAGCTCTGTTCTAAACGTATCGCCTCCGCCATAATTTATGACGGAGGCGATTTTCATGTGCTGTATCCTGCCGCCCGGCTATTTGACCTCCGGGCGTCAAAACCGGTATCTCAGGCAGCTGCGGCGCACTGCGCCCTTTGCCTATGTCAAAACGCTCACGCGCACGGCAGGCGGAAGACCCGTCGTTGCCATTCAGCTCGGCTGCGGCAGCCACAAGGTCCTGCTCAGCGGCACGCACCACGCCAACGAGTCGATCACGGGCACACTTCTCTGGGAGCTGCTGCTTGCTTACTGCCGCGCCATCTGCGAAGACGGCTGCTTCGGCGGCAAACCTGCCCGCGCGCTCTACCGCAATTCGATGCTCTACTGCGTGCCGCTTGTCAACCCGGACGGCGCGGACCTCGTCGCGGGCGAAATTCCGAACGCCTCGCCCGAGTATCAGTCTGCCGCGCAGCTTGCCGCCTCGTATCCGCAGCTTCCGTTTCCTTCCGGCTGGAAGGCGAACCTGCGGGGCGTCGATCTGAACCTCAACTATCCGGCAAACTGGGACAAAGCAAAACAAATCAAAGCTTCTCTCGGCTTTGACCGCCCGGCGCCCCGGGACTATCCGGGCGAAAAGCCCCTCGATCAGCGCGAAACAGCGGCGCTTGCCGCCTATACTGCCTGCGTGCGCCCGGGTCTGCTTCTTGCCTATCACACGCAGGGGCGCGTCATTTACCCCGGCGGCGCGGCGCTCGATCCGCCGGGGTCCGCCGCGATTGCCGCAAAGCTTTCCGCCGCGTCCGGCTACGAGGTACAGAACGTTCCGCCAGAGTCGAGCAACGCCGGCTACAAGGACTGGTTCTTAGCGCGCTTTCACCGCCCAGGCTTTACCATCGAGGCAGGACTCGGCGAAAATCCGCTGGAATTGTCCCAATTGCCGCAGCTGCTGCTGGAAAACGAACCGCTGCTCGCCGCAGCCCTTTCTCTATGACGCGCGCAAAAACCCCGCCAGAAAATCTGGCGGGGTGCGTTTTTCGATATCAGCCGGCTGCGTCCTGAGAATTTCCTTCAAAGGTCTCGATGCGGCGGATTTTGCCGCCGATGGCAGCGAATTTGCCGATGATGTCTTCGTAGCCGCGCTCGATATAGTGCGCGTCTTCAATCGTCGTTGTGCCCTCGGCGCAAAGAGCGGCAATCACCATCGCCGCGCCCGCGCGCAGATCGCACGCCCGGACCTCGCAGCCGTGCAGCTGCGTCACGCCGTCGATGACCGCGGTCTTGCTCTCGACCTGAATGCTCGCGCCCATACGGTTCAGTTCCGCCGTGTAGCGGAAGCGGTTATCATAGATGCCCTCGGTGACGAGGCTGGTTCCCTCGGCAAGCGCCATGCACACGGCAATCTGCGGCTGCATGTCGGTCGGGAAGCCCGGATAGGGCATGGTCTTGACATTGGACCGGCGCAGGCGGCGGTCTGCCTCCACGCGGATGGAATCGTCAAATTCCGTAACCCTCGCGCCCATCTCGCGCAGCTTCGCCGTGATGCAGTCGAGATGCTTCGGAATGACGTTTTCCACCGTCACATCGCCGCCGACTGCGGCTGCCGCCGCCATATAGGTGCCGGCTTCAATCTGATCGGGGATGATCGTATAGCTGCCGCCGGCAAGCTTTGCCACGCCGCGGACTTTGATGACGTCGGTGCCGGCGCCGGAGACCTTCGCGCCCATGGCGTTCAGGAAGTTTGCAAGATCGACGATATGCGGCTCTTTGGCGCAGTTTTCGATGATCGTCATGCCGCTGCACAGCACGGCCGCGAGCATGATATTCATCGTTGCACCGACGGAGACGATATCCAGATACACATGTCCGCCCTGCAGACCGCCCTCCGGCGCGTCCGCGCAGACATAGCCGCCGAGCTGCTCGACGCTTGCGCCCATTGCCTCAAAGCCCTTGATGTGCTGGTCGATGGGGCGGACGCCGAAGTTGCAGCCGCCGGGCATTGCCACGCGCGCGTGACCGAATCTGCCGAGCTCGGCTCCGATGAGATAGTATGACGCGCGGATGCGGCGCACCAGATCAATCGGCGCCGTCGCGTTTCTGACGTGCGAGCAGTCGATTTCCAGCGTGTTGCGCCCGAAGCGGCGGATGCCCGCGCCCATATTTCTTAAAATTTCAAGAAGCAGCCGCACATCGGAAATATCCGGTACGTTTTCAATGCGGCACACGCCGTCTACCAGCAGGCTCGCCGGCAGGATCGCAACCGCGGCGTTTTTCGCGCCCGAGATATTCACATGACCGGACAGTCTGCTTCCGCCCTGAACGATATATTTGATCAAAGTTCAAATCCCTCTTTGAAAAGAGTATTTCCTGAAAGCTCAGAAGTTACGATGCCAATTCGTGCAAGCGCAGGAAGGCTTTGTTCGCGCGCTCAAACCACGGCAAGAATAAGAATACCACAAGCCCGCGGCAATGTAAAGGAGAAATGACAATTCGGGAACAAATTTCTTAAGAAACTTTTAAGAAATTTGTTTTGACGTGCTCCGACACGCTACGACGCAAGCTGACGCACTTCGCGCGTGATGCCATTGACATAGAATGTGCCTGCGTCGGTCTCAATCCGCCAGACCGGCACAAAGCGCAGCGCACTCGATGCGGTCTCGGAGTGGACATAGCCCTGCTCGCACGAGACAATCTCGCTTCCGACCCAGCCGAGGCTGTCGCGGCTGGACAGCAGCGCCACCAGCGCGTCCGCGCAGGAGATGCACGCTCTCTGCGACACGCGGACGATCTCGCCCGCGGGGTAATACGTCCCGTCCACGCGCGAAAGGGCGCTGTTGCGATAGGTAAACGTGAGCGCACTTTCAAACACCGGCGCGCCGCAGAGGCTCTGCACCGCCGTGACGCTGTAGACGCCCGCGGACAGCCGCACCGGCTCGAAAATTTCAGCAATGTCAAAGTCCATCGAGCGCAGATACCGTCTGGTTGCGCGCGTCAGATCGTGCGCCGCCGAGGCGTCTGTGAAGCGCCCTTCGAGCTGCCCGGAGCGGCTGAGCTGCAGCGTGCTGCTGCCGGCAGAATACTGCGCCAGCATCCGCGCCGGAGCCTCTTCTTCCGCCGCCTTGCCGCCCAGAAGCGCCTGCGCGGCAGGCTTTGCGTCGGGGTTTTCCAGCTCGATGCTGTAGAGCGTCTGGCTGGCAGGAAGGCTGGAAGCGTCGAGGCTGAGCCCGTAGCTTTCATAGAGCGCTTCGAGCTTTTCATGGACCTTCTTTTCGCTGCCGACTCTTGCCGCCTGCGTCGGAACCACCGCAGGCAGAAGCCCGATAATTGCCAGCGCCAGAATCAGCAGAATCAGATTTTTGATTTTGGAAACAGACATGCGCCACCTCCCGTTACGACTGCCAGCCGGCAGTAATTCCGGCGGACGTGTCGCTGTAGACCAGACGAAGCGCGCTTCCCTCCGGCAGAATCGCCGCCGCCTGCGCGGGCGGAAGAACGGAAAGCGTCTGCGTCGTCAGCGTATAGGCGCGCAGCACCAGCCGGACCTGCACAATGGATGTACCCGAGAAGCGGACCTCCGCGCCGTAGCCGCTGGCGGGCAGAACGGGAATGCCGCTGAGGAAATAATCGAAGGTGCAGACGCTCTCACTGCCGTTTTGTTCAAGGTCTGTCAGGTAGAGGCGAGCATCGGAGTTAACTCCGGCGGTCATGGCGGAAAGAAGGCTCCTAGCGCACTCGACCAGCTCTGCCTGCTCACCCGACGCCGCCTGAAAGCGTGTGGACTGCACGTCGGCGCGCAGAAGAAGCTCGCCCGACGCCGAGATGGACAGCGCGTAGCCGGTTTCGGTGTAGGTGGTGTTTCCGGCGTCGTCGGTGTAGCGGGCGTCGCCGTAGGGATTGAAGCCCAGCGTCGCGGCAAGGGCATCGGAGAAGCGCGCGTCACACGGATTTGCCGCTTCGGCGGCATGAATCTGCGGCGTCTGCCCCGGAAGAAGGCTCAGGGGCTCTACGGAGGAAAAGCGCGCCTGCGCGTCTTCAAAGGCGAAGAAGCTGCCGTCCGGCGTGCAGCTTTGCAGAAGCTGCTCGAGTGCGTCGCCATCGAGCTGCGTCTGGCAGACGAACAGCTCTTCTCCTACCAGATACAGGTTCACCGCCGCATCCTCGTTTGCCAGAATCAGCCACTGCGCGCGGACACTCTCGTCCAGCGCCGTTTCCACCTGCAGCCATGACGCGGCAAGCGCCGGGGAAATTTCGCCCGGATAGCGGAAGGCGACCGAGGTCTTGCCGAGCGCGGTCTGAATACGAAGCGCGGTCGTACGCTGCGGCTCCTGCGCGCCCTCCAGCGCCTGCCCGAGCGCCGCGCCGAACTGCTCGAAGGCGGTATCCAGCGCGGCAGTGTCAAACTGGAAGCTGGTTCTTCCGGCGGGGTTTCGCACGGAGACGGCAACCGGCTGCGCCGCGCCTGTGACGCTTGCGGCGTCTGCCATCGGTGTTGCGGTCAGCTCGCCCTGCGTCAGCCCCATCACGGAGGCAAACGGGCGCACCAGCGCCGCCAGCCACGGCGTATCCGTCACCGTCTTTGCCGGAAGCGCCAGAACCGTCAGCGCCAGAACCGTCAGCGCCAGAACCGCAATAAGCAGGCTTTTTGCCCGTTCGAGCCATTTTCGTCTGCGCATGGTCTGCCTCCTTTCTCAAAACTGTCGTCTTGCTTATTTTTCGGGCGGCGCGGCAGGCAGCGTGATGCGCACGTCGGTGCCTTCGCCGTAGACCGAGTCGATCTTAATTTCGCCCCTGTGCTGCGAGAGAATCTCGCGGGCAATGGACAGTCCGAGACCCGTGCCGCCGGACTCGCGGCTTCGCGCCTTATCGACGCGGTAGAACCGCTCAAACAGCCGCGGCAGGTCTTTTTCGGGAATGCCGATGCCATTGTCGGTCACGCGGACGAAAACGGATTTGCCGCTTGAGCCCGCGTAGATTTCGATCTTGCCGCCGTCTGGCGTATATTTGATCGCATTCGAGACGATGTTCATGACCACCTGCTCGATACGCTCGCGGTCGCCGAGCACGTCGGGGATATTGTCCTCGCAGTGGAACACCATCGTATGGTGGTGGTTCTGCTCGGCGTTCAGGCGCGCCGCCTCGTATACATTCGAAATTGCCTTGGCAAACGAGAAGCGCGAGATGTTCATCTCCATCTTGCCGTAGTCGATCTTGCTGAGTGTGAGAAGGTCCTGCACGATGCGGGTCATGCGGTCGGCTTCATTGATGATGACGCCCATGAAGTTATCGTGAAGCTCGCGCGGCAGCTCGTCTCCGGCGGAGACGATGGTTTCAGCGTAGGATTTGATGTTGGTAAGAGGCGTCCGCAGCTCGTGCGACACGTTCGCAACGAACTCGCGCCTAGACTGCTCGCTTTTTCTCTGCTCGGTCACGTCGTGGATGACGACCAGCGCGCCGCCCTGCGTCTGATCGGAGGAAAACGGCGCCATGAAAAGCTCCAGCTCCCGGTCGCCTGCCGTCTTCTGCGCCTCTAAATACTGCGGGCGCTTCAGGGTCAGCAGCGTGTCGAGCTCCGCCTGATCGGCGAATAATTCGTCGAACGTCGTCGTAGGGTCGAGAGGTCTTGCCAGCATCTGCGTCGCGGCGGGGTTGCAGTGAATGAGATTGCCGGATGCCGAGAAGGCGACGACGCCGTCGGTCATGTGCAGAAACAGCGTCGAGAGCTTGTTTCGCTCGTTCTCGGCTTCTGAAATGGTGTCCTGCAGGACCTTTGCCATGTGGTTGAAGTTCCGCGTCAGAACGCCGATTTCATCCTGACCTTCGACCTCAATGCGCTGGGAAAAGTCGCCCGCAGCGACCTGCCGCGTACCGAGGGTCAGCGCGCGGATGGGCGTGATGAGAATCTGCGCAAGAAGGAACGACAAAACGACACAGATCACAAGACCGAGTCCCAGCGCGCTCAGGATGATGGAAAACAGCTCTCCCGTGAGCGCGTCGACCGTTGCGCGGCTGTCTAAAATATAGACGATGTACGTGCTGTCTGCCGATGCAATCGGAACGGCTAAGTCCATGAAGCTGCTCGTGATCGAGCTCTCCTGACCGACCTCGCCGTTCATCGCCGTCAGCAGGTTCGCTGTCATGGAGACCGAGGTCTGCTGGTTGGAGCTGGCAAGGACATTTCCGGTTTCGTCCAGAATGTAGACGTTTCGCGTCGCAATATCAATGCCGAGACCTGCCTGCGCCATCAAAAGCTCTTTCATCCGCTCGGGCGCATTCTGCTCCTGCGCGGGAATTTCCTGCAGCTGACCGATGAACTCGGGCGAGAAGGTTTTTTCCATCTGCTCGTAGAACTGGGAGATATAGAAGTTGCCGACGCCGTTGATCAGAAACGCGCCGATCACACACATCAGGGCAAGAATCAGGATCACCATGATCATGACCAGCTTGGTGCGCAGAGACCGCATCGTCCCGCCCTCCTTTCAGACTCTTATCATTTCTGCCTCTTATTTCTGCCTCGCAGAGTTTTGCGCCCGCAGGCGCAAAATGGAATAGAAATCCGTTTTTTCCGGCGGCGTGTACGTCGGAAAAAACTCTTTACGGCTTGCAAGTGTGGAATTTTTGCCCTTTGGGCCAAAATTATGCGCGCAGTCAAGACGCATTCTATTCGGGAAAGACTGGTCTTTCCCGAAACTTCTAGGGCGCGAAGTAATATCCCGCGCCGCGCTTGGTGAGAATATACTGCGGCTTTCCGGGGTCGTCCTCGATCTTTTCGCGCAGGCGCCGGACCGTCACATCCACGGTGCGCATGTCGCCAAAATAATCGTAGTTCCAGACCTTCTGCATGAGATCCTCGCGCGTGAAGACCTTGCCCCGCTCGCGAATCAGGTGCATGAGAAGATCGTATTCCTTCTGCGTCAGGTCCACCGGCTCGCCGGATTTTGTCACCGAGAACGTCGACGGCTCGATGGTCAGCGCGCCCGCGGTCAGAAGCGTCCCGACGGAGGCTCTGGCATTTAAGTCCAGGCTTCTTCTTCGGATGTTCGCCCGCACGCGCGCCATCAGCTCACGCATGGAAAAGGGCTTCGTCATATAATCGTCCGCGCCCGCTTCGAGCCCGAAGACCTTGTCCGTCTCCTCCTCGCGCGCGGTCAGCATGATGATGGGCACGCTGCTTCCCGCCTCGCGCAGATTCTTGCAGATGTCAAACCCGTTCATCTTGGGCAGCATCACGTCAAGTAAAATCAGGTCCGGGTCTTCGGTGCGCGCCAGCTCGAGCCCCGCTTCGCCGTCGAGCGCCTCTAACGTATCATAGCCCTCGCGCTTGAGATTGAATTTCAGAATTTCCACAATTGCCCGCTCGTCCTCGACGATCAGGATGCACTTTTTTTCTTCCATGGAGCCTTCCTCCTTTTATACGCAGCGCCGCAGCGCCTTTGGATAGTGATTTTTGAGCGTCCGCCCGTCGCCCTTTGCCCAGCCGAGGCTTATACGCTCGACCTGCACCAGCGTCCAGCCGCGCGCGTCTCCGGCAAGCACGTCTCCGGCAAGAAAGCGGCGAATCTCTTCGCTTTCCGCCGGGAATGAAACGCAGCTCGGAAGCTCTTTCAGCCACAGCGCCCAGGCGTGCGCGGGTCCAAAGCGGTTTTTGAGCACCTCTCCGAGCTCCAGCCCCGCACGCAGCACATGAAGCCCCTTGAGGCTCGGAAGATCTTCCGGCGCAAGATACACGTTCTGCCCGAACAGGACAAGCTTGCCCTCCGGCAGCGCCGCGCCGGTCTGCTTGCAAAAATCGTCCAGTTCCTTCGGGCGCTTCGCCGCAGGCTCCAAAGGAACCTCGCTCCCCGGCGTATCGCCGGCTTTACGCAGCACCGCGCAGTAGTGCCCCTCGCCGAGAAGCCGGTGCGGCATCAGCCGGAAGGTCTTTTCCAGACCCGGCATGGGATCGGAAATCCAGTCGGGACGCCCGGGAGAAAACCACGGCGCGAAGGTCTCTTCCACGGAAAAGTCCGGGTGCGCGCGCAAAAATGCGCTGACGCTCGCCTCATTTTCCTCGGGCGCAAACGTGCAGGTCGAATAGACGAGCCTGCCGCCCGGGCGGAGCATGACGGACGCCGAATGCAGGATTTCCGCCTGCCGCCGGGCGCACATGAGGACCGTCTCCTCTGACCAGTCGGTCACTGCCGCCTCTTCTTTTCGGAACATGCCCTCGCCGGAGCAGGGCGCGTCGACGAGAATTTTATCGAACCAGCCCGCAAAGCGCGCCTCCAGCCGCTGCGGATGCTCGTTCAG
>OLOK01002468.1_pt1 | contig 13040 bp, 9 predicted proteins | sample 1672591 | NCBI WGS metagenome assembly OLOK01 (sample SAMEA3136703, study PRJEB25190) | human gut metagenome | biome: human gut; feature: human-associated habitat; material: faeces | place: Austria | collected 2013 | reverse complement strand
CTGTATTGTATGCATGAGTCGCTGCGGAGATCACGCTTTCTTTTGCCGGATCAAGCACTACGATATCTGCGTCGCTTCCTGCTGTGATCGCGCCTTTGTTTGGATATACACCGTACAGTTTGGCCGGGTTTTCACAGAGGACTTTGCACATCTGTTCCTGGGTGATCTTTCCGGTCTTAACTCCATAAGTATAGAGAAGAGTTCCTCTTGTCTGTACACCCGGAAGTCCTCCCGGGATCTTGGTGAAGTCATCTTTTCCGAGGGCTTTCTGTGCCAGAGTAAAGCTGCACTGGTCTGTTGCCACCGTCTGGATCTCCTCGTCTGCCAGAGCTTTCCACAGGCAGTCCTGATCTTCTTTCTTGCGGATCGGCGGTGCACATACATAAACAGCACCTCCAAAGTCCGGCTTGGAGTATACGCTGTCTTCCAGAAGGAGATACTGCGGGCAGGTCTCTGCATAGACTTCCTGTCCATTTTTCCTTGCGTTCATAACCTCTTCGTAAGCTTTCTTGTTGGTCAGGTGAACGACCATGACTGGTGCATTGGCTTCTTTGGCGATCACGAGAAGACGGTGGACAGCCTCTGCTTCCATGGTATCTGGTCTTACGAGTGGATGATTTTCCGGTCCGAGGCGTCCTTCTTTCTTTGCTTCAGAGATCAGGGCATCGATCACGCCCGCATTTTCACAGTGAACTCCGGCGAAGCAGCCGCATTCCCCAAGTTTCTTGAGAATCTTGTACATATCGCAGTCATTTACGATCATTGCCGGATAAGTCATGTAAAGTTTGAAGCTGGTGATTCCATGGTCGATCATATCCTGCACTTCTGCCTCTGTCTCATCGTTCCATTCTACGATAGACATATGGAAAGAATAATCGCAGGAGCATTTACCATCGGCTTTTTTGTGCCATTTATCGAGACCTTCTTTCAGTGTATGGCCGCCTTTGTCCTGTGATGCATAATCAATGACAAGTGTCGTTCCGCCGAGAAGTGCAGCCCTTGTTCCTGTCTCAAAGTCATCTGCTGTGACAGTCCCTGCCACTTCCAGGTCAAAATGTGTATGACCGTCGATAAATCCCGGAAACAGAAGCTTTCCTTCGACATCGATCACTTCTGCATCGCCTGCTTCAAGGTCCTTTCCTACGTTTACGATCTTTTCTCCATCCACCAGGACATCGAGTTTCTCAGATTTATCTCCGGATACTACCGTTCCGTTTTTGAGTAAATATTTCATAGTATACCCTCCTTTGTCATTCATAAGCTGATGTACCCCTGCACTTTTTCTGACGAATCCTTCAGCAGAACCTACTTATTACAACAAATATATCACCAATTTGCCCTCTCAGCAACCACTATCTGATTCCTTTATACAATAATATTTAGGTATGGCAAAAAAAACTTTATATTAAAAAAAAATTGTGATATAGTATTTATAACATCAAAATTTTAAAAAGAGGAGGAAGAACAATGGGACGACTTACTGTACTCAAACAGATCGCGCGGGATCTGGCTTTTCAGTTTGGTCCGGAATGTGAGATTGTGATCCATGACCTTAAAACAAACGATCCGGAACATTCCATCGTCCATATTGAAAACGGACATGTGACAGGCCGCGGAATCGGAGATGGACCTTCCAATGCCGTTTTTGATGTGATCCGTCACAACAACAAGAAAAAGAAACCTGAGCAGGAAGAAGAATTAAGGGATCACGCCGGTTATCTGATGAAAACTGCCGATGGCAAGATCCTGAAATGCAGCACTTCCTATATCAGAGATGATGACGGAAGCCTTCATTATGTATTCGGCATCAACTATGATATCACCAAGCTGACCATGATCGAAAGCGCACTCCACTCTCTGATCACACCGGTCAACAAGGAAGAAAAGCCAAAGGAGATCACACACAGTGTCAACGATCTACTGGAGCATCTGATCGAGGAATCTGTTGCTCTGGTTGGCAAACCGGTCGCACTTATGAATAAAGAGGACAAGGTCACTGCGATCCAGTTTCTCAATGATTCCGGTGCTTTCCTCATCACCAAGTCCGGGGATAAAGTTGCCAATTATTTCGGCATTTCCAAGTACACCCTGTACAGCTATATTGATGTAAACAAATAAAAAAAGCCTGTAATGTCTGCCACATTTCATGACAGCATTACAGGTTTTTTGTTTACTGTGTCTGCTGGTTCAGGAGTCGTTTGATCACGTCGATCGTCTCTTTGATACCGTAATTCGCGCTGTTGATACAGAGGTCGTAGTTCTCTGGTTTTCCCCACTTCTCTCCGGTGTAGAATTCGTAGTATTTGCGGTGCTGCTTGTCCATTTTTTTGAGGAAGCGCACAGCCTGTTTCATGTCCATATTCCGGACATCCATGACACGCTGTGTACGCACCTGAAGCGGAGCGCTGATAAAAATGCTAATGTGCGGGATGTGATTATTCTTGAGGATCGCATCTGCACAGCGTCCCATGATCAAACAGTCCTCTGTCCGGGCGAGTTCGCAGATCAGGTCACTCATATTGAAGAAAACTGCGTCCTGCTTGTTCAGTCCGTGATAACGGTTCAGCTCTTTGAGCTTCGTCCGGAAACTTTCATGTGATTTCTTTCCGTATTTGTTGAATTCGGTAAAGTTTTCTTTATCCTGTACATCGCCCTTCTCTGCTTCAAGGCGTTTCAGTACCTGATCAAAAATCTCCACATCATAATAGTTAATATGAAGATTATCTGCAAGTTCGAATCCGATATCATTTCCCGCACTTCCCTGTGTACGGCTGATACAGATCACGAGATGGTCATTCTCGGAAATTTTTTCCCTTCTCGCTGCAAGGTTCAGTGCCACACGTTCAGCATCAATGATATCTGTGGAACCGAACATATTCGGAAGCTGCTCGATCTCCTTAAGAATCTCATCATACTCTGTCATCAACCGGCTTCTCTCGCTCTCATCCTTGATGGTACGTGCCATGTTGCTGATCAGGGCAAGTTCGCTTCGGAGCAGATGTCCATCCGGTTTCGTGTACATCATCATGCTTAAGGTACGGATCGTTGTATCACGGTTTCCGGTAAAGGTACGTCCAAGAGAAGAACCAAGGACTCTGTAGACTTCACCGTCCAGGTCGTAGATACGGTTTGCAAGTTTTGTATAAATTTCTTTGTTGATTTTATCTGACATTCTTCCCCCTCCTTACATAAAGAACACAAGCATGTCCAGAATAAATACCGGAACAAGGAATACCAGTGACCACAGGATGTATCCGAAGAAGGACGGCATGTTGACACCGTTCTCGTCAGAAATGGACTTGACCATAAAGTTCGGTGCATTTCCGATATAAGTGTTCGCGCCCATGAATACCGCACCACAGGAAATCGCGGATAAAAGTTTCACTGGCACAGTACCAAGTGTTGTTGCGATCCCACTCGTAAATCCAAGTGTTCCTGCTGTTGTAAGGAATACAAGGTAAGTCGGCGTATTGTCCAGAAAACTGGACAGCGCACCAGTCGCCCAGAACATTTCAAGCGGCTTGGTGATACCAAGGTTCGGTCCGACTGCCTTAAGAAGCATCAATGCCGGCTGCATGGTAATAAAGATACCGATAAACAGTACAGCAACCTCCTGGATCGCACCCCAGGTAAAATGGTTTCTCCTGCGCACACTCTTGTCCGTTGTCTTGAAGGATAAGAACGCCGCAAGAAGGATCAGCACGATCTCGATCAGTGCCGGGAAGGTCAGTGTCACTTCGCCAAAGAGATGAATTCCTCTTACTGCACCTTCTGCATTCTGGAATGCGGAAAGTCCCGGAAGTACACCACTTAAGATAACCGCCACAACGATCATCACCAGGAAAATAATATTATGAAGTCCGTCAATATGGAACTCCGTACCCGGTTTGCTGATGTCCGGTTTACGTCCCTGTGCGATATCTTTGCGATATGCAAGTTTATCTACATGGTAGAACACAAACAGCAGTACCACCATATTAAAGATCAGCACCGGAAACAGATGCAGACTCCAGAAGAACGGCACGCCTCGCATGAATCCCATCAAAAGCGGCGGGTCTCCGATCGGAGGCAGGCAGCCGCCCATGTTGGATACCATGAAGATAAAGAATACCATGATATGGCTTTTTCTTTTTCTCCAGGAATTCATCTTGATCACTGGACGGACCATCAGCATACTGGCACCTGTTGTTCCGATACAGCTGGATAACAGTGTACCGAATGCCAGAAGGCAGACGTTAACTCGTGGAGAACCTGCAAAATCGCCCTCCATGGTAATGTTACCGGATACACAGAACAGTCCAAAAAGGAGGATAATAAAAGTAAGATAGTCATTTATGATACAGTCAAGGACTGTCTCAGCGGCATCGCCCACACCATAAACGACGGCAAAAGGAATCACCATCAGAAGGATCCACATAGCTACCACATGCGGCTGATGTGCTTCCCACCACTCTGCTTTGACAAGCGGCATGATCGCAATGCAGAGCAGAAGTCCCGCAAAAGGAATGCAGAGCCAGATCGGCACCGATGCTGTTGTTTCCCCGCCGGCAGCCCATACACCTGTCGGCCAGGCAAGCAGCATCGTCAGCAGCATTCCCAAAAATGTTACTAATTTCTTCAAAGCTGTCGCCCCCTCGTTTAAGTTTTTAACCAGTTGCAATTATAACATAAGCACTTCAAAATACAATTGCACTTTTCTTCAATAAATTTGCACATCTCCTATATCTTTTTGTGCATTTTCCCTATATATTGTATTTTTGCCTGTACATTGTCAAAATTCTGACAATATTTTATCATTTTTGTTGTTTCTTTTTGTTATATTTTTAACATTTAATTTATTTTTTGCATAATTATGAGCGCAAAAAAAAGCAGCTTCTTTATTTCGCTGCTTTTTTTGTCCTTTTTAATAATCACTGCTCGACCCGGAAAAGCTCTCTCCGCCGCTGGAAAAACTTCCGGAACTGCCGTCATTCTTGTCATCATTCTTTGGCTTGGCAGTCTGGGATATCGTACTGTACAGAAACAGATCTCTCTTCTCCTTAAGTTCCAAACCTCCATCTGCAGTATAAGCATTTGCATTTGCCTGCTGCATTCTTGTCTTCATCTTGCGCATCTGCATCCAGGTCATAAATCCCGTTGGGATCGCCATCACCAGGAAACATAGCAGCAGATCGACTGCAAATGTTCCCGCAAAAGAACCTTCTCTGATATCCATCGGGCGTACTTTCTTACCCTCGCAGATCCGGTCAAGGCCGGTCCGAAGGTCTGTGATCAGCGACTGATAGCCTCTCACCGGATCATCTGCCTTGAGATATTCCTTGCACTTGTCGAGCATTTCTTCCTGGACATTTGAAGGAAAATCATCCTGCGTGTCCCCGCGGAAGACGATCGTGATATTTCTGGCATCCGGCTGATGGAAAATACACATTCCCTCATAAGTGTCGCCGTATCCGATATCATTTTCCTGCATAAATTCTGCCGCATATTTCCGGTAATCCTGGTCTTCCCCGATATCCGGCGAGATCAGAAGCACGGCATCATAACCATACTCCTCATAAATATCCCCCAGTTCCTGATCCAGCTGTGCCTGCTCTGTCTCATCCAGGAGTCCATAATCGTCAAATACCCAAGAGATCTCTTCCGTGCCTGCCGCATCGTTCTCAGAGGATGCCGGCACAGAAAGTGGCATCAGAAGTCCCAGTCCAAGACACAGCATCGTTCCTTTTAATATCCACCCTGATCTGTTCATCTATATCACCCCCAGAAGACGCAGAGCCGTAACTACTGCTGTCGCTGCAATGGTCAGCGGGATATGACGTTTGAACCAGTATTTGACTGCCAGATCCTTCGCCACAGGAAGATCCCCGATCAGATGTCCCGTCTGTCCATTCATCGCAAAAGAATAATTTTTGCCATTCCATTTCGTATTCAGGAACCAGACCGGAAACAAGGCGTATCTGACCTTGCCTTTCCCGGTCACTGTGACCTTCTCCTGCTTTGGAGTTACCGTTGCATATCCATGGACAGTCCTCTCAAAACTGTCCTTCACACTCCTCTCCATGCGCTCATAAACACGTTCTGTGAGGGCATCCGGCTCCTGGTCGTATTTGTCTGCCATATAACCGGAAAGATAGGAAAAGTTAAATTCTGTCAGATCCTTGTAATCATACGGCTCAATTGCCTCCATCGTGGTATCGTCAATAGCTTTCGAGCCATCGACAGGGATCTTTTCAAATTTCATGCTGCCTGAGCGCACAACATGATAAAATTTCGTCTCTGTATACCGGTAATCAGAATCTTCCCAGAAACGGTTTCTGGTGGCCTCATAGCGGAAACGCCCTGCCGCATCCAGATCAAATAACCAGAACGGGACATAAACCGCCTTGATCTCTTTGAGATGGTTCTGGTCTTTGAACACCTTTGGAAGCAGTGGTTTCCCTTCGTAGTGTTTCTTAAGTGCCTCAACTGCTTCTTTTTTGGATTTCTGAAACGGAATGATATAATCCGGACGATAGCTGTCCACAAACTGCTCCGGCATGATCATTGGATTGTCGCAATAAGGACACACAGTCGCACCTGTCGTCTTTTCTGCAAGGATCTCCGCGCCGCAGGACGGGCAGCTCCAGACAGCCATATTGGATTTCTCGTCTGACTGCCACTGCTCCGGCTCAAATCCTTCCCAGTGATCCCCCTTAACTTCCTTTACTTCTTCCGCCTGCTCTGCGATCTTATCCAGTTCATCCAGAGAATAGGTACTTCCACAGTACTCACATTTCATCTTCTGTGACTTGCTGTCAAAAGTAAGACCGGCTGAACAGTTGGGGCACTTGTAGTTCAAAGTATCTGCCATCGCATCTGCCCCCTTCCTCCTATGGTCTCGGTTTGCCGCATTCCTGGCAGAATTTACCCGTATTTACAGTTCCACAGCTGCAGGTCCATGGTCCCGCCGGACGCGGACTTCCACACTCAGAGCAGAATTTACCGGTATTTACTGCACCGCAGGCACAGGTCCATTCTGTCTTTGGTGCTGTCTGGGAAGGCTGCTGGTACTGTGGCTGCATCTGCGGTGTCGCCTGCTGCTGTCCCATCGCAAATAAATTCTGTGCATTCGCTCCACCGACATTTGCCGCCATGTTCATTGCCGCAAATGCCATCGCAGGTCCCGTCTTCTGATTGGAAGCTGCTGACTGCATCGCACTCGCCTGTGCACCCACCATCTGGGCTGCCGCCATCGTAGGATTGCGGAAAACAGCATTCCTCTGCAGTTCCTTGATCATGGCTTCGTCTTCCTCAGAGGCCTTTACACTGGATACACCGAGAGACACGATACGGATGCCGCGAAGATTATCCCATTTATCGGACAGAACCTTATTTAACACATCTGAAAGTTCCTGTGTATGTCCCGGAAGTGCACTGTAGCGGATCCCCATCTCTGAGATCCTGGCAAAAGCCGGCTGCAGGGCTGTCATCAGTTCGCTCTTGAGCTGTCCATCGATCTCATCTCTCGTATAATCCTGCTCCACATTTCCGCAGACATTTGTATAGAAGAGAACCGGATTGGCGATCTGATAGCTGTATTCGCCAAAACACTTGATCGTGATGTCCATATCCAGCCCGATATTCATATCCACCACACGGAACGGAACCGGATTCGGTGTGCCATATTTATTACCGACAAGTTCCTTGGTATTTACAAAATATACTCTCTGATCCTTCGGCGGCTCTCCTCCAAAGGTAAAACGTTTGCCGATCTGCTGGAATGCTTCCTTCACGCCCTTTCCAAGCCCTCCGCAGAAAATAGATGGCTCCGAGGAGGTGTCATATGTATACTCTCCTGGCTCTGCACATACATCCACGACCTTTCCCTGCTCTACGATCAGCATGCACTGTCCGTCACTGACTGCAATCACAGAACCATTGGAGATGATATTCTCAGAACCGTGTCTGTTTGATGACCTTCCGGATACTTTCTTGTGTGCCTTGGTGACCAGCACATCTGCCGGCATGGATTCACAGTAAAAATATTCCTTCCACTGGTCCGCCAGAACACCGCCTGCTGAACCAAGAGCTGCTTTAATAAGTCCCATAAAAAATCCTCCTCTTTCTTGTTTTACCTTAAATAGTTTCTTGTCATCTTATTCGACTGTTTCAGGCTGTTTTTCAGAAAAGCTTGTGGATAAACAGACCGCTTCTCAGTTTCGGCTCAAACCAGGTGGATTTCGGCGGCATCAGTTTGCCTTCATCCGCGATCTGCATCAGATCCTCCATTACTGTCGGATACATGGCAAAAGCCACTCCGCCTGTTCTGTCCGCGATCTCTGCCAGTTCTTTAAGTTTGTGGCTTCCTCCTACGAAACGGATCCTCTGATCTGTCCGCGGATCTCCGATCCCCAGGATCGGAGAAAGAACCTTCTCCTGAAGGATGGAGACATCAAGCTGTCCTACTACATCCTTCTTCACATAGACATCCTCCCAGGCTTTGAGATGATACCAGTTTCCTCCGACATACATTCCCATGCAGTGCTTCTCAACCGGTTTGCACGGGAATCCCGGCATGATCATCAGCTCAAAGTTAAATTTGAGGCTGGCAATAAACGCATGCTCATCCATTCCATTCAGATCGCGTACCACTCTGTTATAAGAAAGGATCGTAAGCTGGTCATACGGAAAGACAACAGAAAGGAAATAATTAAATTCCTCACTTCCATCGTAATCCGGGTGTTCCTCTCTCCTCTTGAGTCCTACTTTGACTGCAGAGGCAGCTCTGTGGTGTCCATCTGCAATATATATATACGGAATATTTCCAAACTGTTCTGCGATCACTTTCTTCTCTGCTTCCCCGTCGATCACCCACACGCGGTGTCCGATCTCATCCTCTGCCACAAAATCATAAACGGCATCATGGGATGCTTTCCAGGTTTCCATCAGATCAAGAAGTTCCTGTGGGTACTTGCAGGCAAGATAGATCGGACCTGTGTTTGCATCACATACATCCACATGATGGATACGATCCTGCTCCTTATCCTCTCTGGTAAGCTCATGTTTCTTGACAACGCCATTCATATAGTCATCAATAGAGCAGCAGCCGACCAGACCGGTCTGCGTTTTACCCTTGCGGGTCAGCTCATAGATGTAATAACACGGTGCTCCGTCCTGAACCAAAATTCCATTCTTCTCCATATTGATGAGGTTTTCACGTGCACGGTCATAGACTTTCTGATCGTAAAGATCCGTATCTGCCGGAAGGTCCATCTCTGCACGATCCACATGCAGGAAAGAATCCGGATTCTGATCTCCGATCTCCTTTGCCTCCTCCCTCGTCACTACATCATATGGAAGTGCCGCTACTGCCTCTGCCTTGTCAGGAACGGGTCTGAGGGCACGGAATGCCTGAAAAATAGCCATTTTTATATCTCCTTTGCACTTTCATTTTTCTTATGTAAAATGTATTTTTATTTTATCACATCCCCCAGTACGTTGCAATGAACATCACTTTTTTTATTATGTGCTAACTTTTTTTGTAAAAACCTAAAAAATTTTGTATTTCCTCTTGCAAAATCTTTTATTTATGGTATGATAGAGATATAAAAGACAAGCAATAATTATGAGTTCAAAATAAATTTTTTAAGGAGGGTTTTTATAATGACGGAAGGTTTAAAATGGACTGTCAATCACGTTGCAAAGTCTGACGACAAACATCTCGAGTTAATGTCAGAGGAAAACGTGAAAAAAGCCAATGAATTTCACAAAAGTTTCCCACAGTATACAGTAACTCCTCTTCAGGATCTTGCTGAACTGGCATCCTACCTGGGTGTTAAGAGCATCCACTGCAAGGATGAATCCTATCGTTTCGGACTGAACGCTTTTAAGGTTCTTGGCGGTTCCTACGCAATGGGACGTTACATAGCTAAAGAAGTTGGTAAGGATATCAGCGAACTTCCATATGCTGTTCTCTCTTCCGAGGAATTAAGAAAAGAATTCGGACAGGCTACCTTCTTCACAGCAACAGATGGAAACCACGGACGCGGAGTTGCATGGGCTGCCAAACGTCTTGGACAGAAAGCAGTTGTTCGTATGCCAAAAGGCACAACCAAGACACGTTTTGACAACATCGCCAAAGAAGGCGCTACTGTTACCATCGAAGAAGTCAACTATGATGACTGCGTAAGAATGGCTGCAGCTGAGGCTGCCAAGACAGAGCACGGCATCATCGTTCAGGATACTGCATGGGATGGATACGAAGAGATCCCGTCATGGATCATGCAGGGTTACGGAACTATGGTCATGGAAGCTGACCAGCAGCTCAAAGAAGCCGGCATCGACCGCCCGACACACGTATTCGTTCAGGCAGGTGTTGGTTCTCTTGCAGGAGCAGTTGTTGGATACTTCGCTCACAAATACAAAGAAAACCCGCCGGTTATGGTTGTCTGCGAAGCAAGTGCTGCTGACTGCCTGTACCGTTCCGCTATGAAAGAATCCGGAGATCTTGTAAATGTAGGCGGCGACCTTCAGACGATCATGGCTGGTCTCGCATGCGGCGAAGCAAACACCATCGGATGGGATATCTTAAGGAACCATGTTTCTGTATTTGCATCCTGCCCTGACTGGATGAGTGCCAAGGCAACAAGAATCTATGCTAACCCGCTCGGCAATGACCCGCACATCGTTTCCGGTGAATCCGGATCTGTTCCGCTTGGTCTGTGCTTCACTGCTCTTCACGACGAAGATGCAAAAGATCTCAAAGAAGCCCTGAAACTGGATGAGAACTCCAACGTTCTTGTAATCTCCACAGAGGGTGACACTGATCCGGTTCGTTACCGCGAGATCGTATGGGATGGTCTGTACGGAACAAACGAGTCTTTAAGCAAATGATGATACCAGGGTCAAAAATTTCAAATGATGTTCGTGCTTGCACGATAAAGCATTTGAATTTGGAACCCGCCAAACATGAGGAAGCAGCGATTTACATAGTAAATCAGCGAATTCCGAATGTTTGAAGGATTGTGGGAGCAGTTTACTGCGGAACAATCCGTAAGTATCATCAAATAATTAAGAACTTTAAAACAATTTCTATATACACATGGGAGGAATTTTAAAATGGATTACGGCAAAATCAAAGAAGTTGCTCAGAATTATCAGGAGGATATGACCAAATTCTTAAGGGCGATCGTTAAGAATCCTGGAGAAAGCTGCGACGAAAGAAAACATATCGAGACAATCGAAGCTGAAATGAAAAAACTGAACTTCGACGAAGTTACGATCGACCCACAGGGTAACGTGATCGGTTACATGGGAACCGGCGACAAGATCATCGCTTTTGATGCTCATATCGACACTGTTGGTATCGGTAACATTGAAAACTGGAACTTTGATCCATACGAAGGATACGAAACAGAAGAAGAAATCGGTGGACGTGGCGTATCTGACCAGTGCGGCGGTCTCGTATCTGCTGTATACGGTGCAAAGATCATGAAAGACATGGATCTGATTCCGGAAGGATGCAAGATCATGGTAGTCGGAACTGTTCAGGAAGAAGACTGTGACGGTCTCTGCTGGCAGTACATCATCAACGAAGACAAGATCCGTCCGGAATTCGTAGTTTCCACAGAGCCGACAGACGGTGGTATCTACAGAGGACAGCGTGGACGTATGGAGATCCGTATCGATGTGAAAGGTGTTTCCTGCCATGGTTCTGCTCCGGAACGTGGTGACAACGCTATCTACAAAATGGCTGACATCCTTCAGGATGTACGTTCCCTCAACGAGAACGATGACGCTGATGAGACAGAAATCAAAGGTCTTGTTAAAATGCTCAACCCGAAATTCAACCCTGACTGGGAAGAGGCTCGTTTCCTTGGACGCGGTACTGTAACTGTATCCCAGATCTTCTACACCTCTCCTAGCCGTTGTGCAGTAGCTGACTCCTGTGCAGTATCTCTTGACCGTCGTATGACATTCGGAGAAACATGGGAAAGCTGCCTGGATGAGATCCGTGCTCTTCCGAGCGTTAAGAAATATGGCGATGATGTAGTTGTTTCTATGTACAACTACGACAGACCGTCTTATACAGGATGCAAATATGAGATCGAGTGCTACTTCCCGACATGGGCTATTCCGAAGGATCATAAGGTAACTAAGGCTCTTGAGGATGCTTATAAGAACCTTTATGGGGAAACTCGTCTTGGAAACGCAGAAACAGAGGAAATGAGAAAAGCTCGTCCGCTTACTGATAAATGGACATTCTCTACAAATGGTGTTTCTATTATGGGACGTAATGGAATTCCTTGTATTGGATTTGGACCTGGTGCTGAGGCTCAGGCACATGCTCCGAATGAGAAAACTTGGAAGGTCGATCTCGTGAGATGCGCAGCTGTTTATGCAGCTTTACCTACTTCTTATTGCAAATAAAAAACCGCAAAGGGAGCAGCGCCCTGCTCCCTCTGCACACCCTTCGGGCTTTTTGTTAAGTAGTTCTTCTTGTTTCAGATATGAAGTTGGCTGACTTTACTTTGATTGGAAGAACGGAAATTGATGTTGTGGGGATATGCATTGATTTCTTTATTGGATTTTTTGAGGAAGGTTTTGTTGGTTGTATTTGGGGACAGGAATCGTAGTGTGGCTGCTGCGATTCCGCTAAAATAAAAAATATTTTTAAAGGAGAATTTTCGAATGAAAACTTTACAGGATTATATTGATAAACTTAACAGCTTAAACTTTAAGGAAATGTACAATAATGACTTTTTCTGGACATGGGATAAGACTGATGAGGAACTTGAGGCTGTATTTACTGTAGCTGATGCTCTTCGTTTTATGAGAGAGAACAACATCTCTACTAAGGTATTCGAGAGTGGTCTTGGTATTTCTATTTTCCGTGATAACTCTACCCGTACTCGTTTCTCTTTCGCTTCTGCCTGCAACCTGCTTGGTCTTGAGGTTCAGGATCTGGATGAGAAGAAATCTCAGATCGCTCATGGTGAGACTGTTCGTGAGACAGCTAACATGGTATCCTTTATGGCTGATGTAATCGGTATCCGTGATGA
>OLOK01002464.1_pt1 | contig 13064 bp, 14 predicted proteins | sample 1672591 | NCBI WGS metagenome assembly OLOK01 (sample SAMEA3136703, study PRJEB25190) | human gut metagenome | biome: human gut; feature: human-associated habitat; material: faeces | place: Austria | collected 2013 | reverse complement strand
AAAATCTTCTCTGTCTTTTTTGGAGCTGATAGTCGGACTCGAACCGACGACCTGCGCATTACGAAACAGAAGAAGAAATATAAAACACACTCAAAACAACGAAAAACAGCCATTTCTTTTATACCTTGAAATGACTGTTTTTTAATTTAGCGCTGTGTTTTTATCCCGTTTTCCGTTTGTAAGTGGTCAATAAATGGTCGTGTTAGAAGAAAATTTTTTGGATTTGTATTCTTCGATTGTGTTTCTAAATATGCACAATTCCGCATAGTTTATCTGTTTATAACCGCTTTCTGTGTGTATAAAACAAATGTTGTTTTGTTTATCCTGTTTTTAAATATTTTTTGTAATCTCTTATTTTTAAAGTTTGATTTGTTCTTAAAAATGCAGAGATTACTAATATACCGCAATCCAAAGACTGTATTTCGTGTAATGCAGAAATGCAACTTGTTGTCTTTAGTTCGCAGAAAGAAATTTCATTATTGTAGTCAGCACTTAAACAGATATCCAAATCTTTTGAACAGAGAATTCAATGCTGAAAGACCTAATCAAAAGTGGGTAACGGATATATCATATATCAAAACTGCTCAAGGCTTTCTGTATTTATCAATCATCAGAGATTTGTATGATAACAGCATCGTTGCGTACAAAATGGATAAAGAACAAAGTATTAAATTGGTACTTGATACGATCAAAGCTGCAAAGAGGAAAGAAAAAATCACTGCGGAGGTGCAACTCCACAGTGACCAAAGATTTCAGCATACATCGCAAGCATACTTCAATCTAACACAATCATACGGCATAACGCTGTCAATGTCAAGGCGTGGTAATCCTTATAACAACGCTTTAGCAGAATTTATATTTGTTTAAATACCTTATGAATTTACACTATTCTCAAACAGGCAGCGCAAAGAGCCTCACTGCGTTTTGGTTTAAATACCTTATGAATTTACACTATTCTCAAACGCAAGATATTCAGACCTTTCGTTGTGTAATGTTTAAATACCTTATGAATTTACACTATTCTCAAACACAAAAACAAGGTTGCGTATTTAATATATTGTTTAAATACCTTATGAATTTACACTATTCTCAAACCTCAAATAAACTGCACCACTATTATGTACAGGGTAATTCACAAGATATAGTATATTATATCTCTAATTGTCACAGGTGTCAATTAAACACAAATCATAATCAATTATATGTATTTCTTCAAATCCGGAAATTTTTTTCGGCTTTGATGATGTAATAACCAAAACATTGATATGATAAAGCTTTAAAGTTTTATATATTTTTTCAATTTCGTCGTAATCGAAATAATCATAAATACTGTGAAGAACAAACAAATCAAAATCTCCGTTGATATTGCCGAAAAAGCAATACTGTGTATGTCAATGCCCGGATAAGGAAGTAATTTAGAAACTACATCTGATATGCTGAATTATCCGGCATTGACAAAGAAAACCGAAAGAAAAATACCGAGAAGAATGTGTGATGTCCTTAGGGGAGAAAACAAAAAAACGAATAGGATACTAAAAAGTGCAGTGAGATAAACCCACTGCACTTTTTTAATTTTGTATTGTAGCGCTAAAAATTACTAAATAACAACAACAATGCCGCAGATGCTGTAGCACCATCAGGTCCGCAGTATGTTCCTATTTGTTTTTTGTTCCAACCATAACCAAAATAAATGCATCCGTCGGTATAACTGCCTACTTGTATCTTATTCCAACCATAACCCTTATAAACAATACCATCCCTGCAACTTCCTATAAAATTTCGGTTCCAGCCATAGCCGGAATAAACAGAATTATCTTCATAACAGCCGACATATTTTTGACTTAATCCATATCCGCTGTAGATAGTTCCGTTTTCGCAAGAACCTACGAATTCTTTGTTCCATCCATAGCCTTTGTATATATTAGTTTTCATTGAATCAATATATTAAGCATTTTTCTTTTGTTCTTTTTTCTCTTTTATTGAACGTTTGTAAAACTGTATACGTGCTTTCAAGAACCAAAATTGGTCTTTTAAAAGACCAGACCAAATCGAATCACTTGAGCCACCAGCACTATCCCAGCCTTCCTTTGCTCCATCTGCCATAGCTTTTAAGGTATCATGATTTGAATAAAAAGAATCTCTGGAATATTTCAATGGATCATCCGAGCCGGTACACCAAACATAGTTGTAAACATATCTAGGGAATTTGTCTGCTTTTACAGTGAAAATTGCAGCGGCTATTCCGAGCGGAGCACCCCAAATCAATGTGATCAGTGTATAGAATATGAATACAATTATTGAATGAAACACTGTATATCCTTTTTTATGACAAGCCTCCAGTTCACAATCTTCATCACATACGCCTAACAAAATATCTGCCATTTCAAGATCGTCTTTATATCTGTCAAGAGTTAATAAAGATTTTGCCTTATTGCAATAGTTTCGCACATCATTAATATCCTCTAGCGAAACAAATCCTGGCGTAGTTTCACATCCTGGATCTTGAAAATCATCTGGTACATCAACAACATATAGACGAGCTTTATCAACATAAAGTTTGCCGAGCAAATTCTGCAATTCAATTTTCTCATCTGCCATATCTATGTATTCGGTACATTTGGCGATAGCACTTTCTATACCTTCTAAGTCGTAAAGGCTTCTAACAACACAATCCATTGCTTCAACATTCGTGGGCGAAATTTCCAAAGCTTTTTGAGCATATTTTATCGCTACATCAGACTGCTCGTTTTCGCCATAGCACCAAGCTAATTCAATATATCCCTGAACAAATTCGGGATTAATCGCAATAGCTTGTTCAAATCCTTTAACAGCTAAAGCAGAATCGCCCCATTCTTTTTTTGCGTGCGCATATGCAAACCATGCAGCTTCATTGGACATGTTTGCATCAACTAATTTTTGCGCAATATCCATAGCTTCTGCTGTTCTGCCTTTGCCAATCAAGTCAAATACTTGATCGTACATTTCTTCAAATTGTTTTTCCATCGTTTTATCCTCCTTATTTCAATGCATAATGCATTATTTACAGTGACTTTGACCCATAAGATTTTGAGCCATTTTCATCAGGATTTATTTGAGCACTTACGTATTCCATTCCTTGATTTACGCCTTCTAAGCATTTTTCAATTGCAACGGCTGTATTGATATAATTATCCATAGCCTGTAAATAGAGATTCGCTACATCACCTTGCCAATTGCCTGCAATGAAATCGCGCTCTTTTTTTAAATCCTTAATTGTATCGAGAATTGTAAAATTATACATAAATCAAATTCTCCTATATCCGAACAATGTTGATTTAAAATGTTTTAATTCTTCAGTAGCTTTTTCACAGCCTTTTTCAGATGCCTTTTTGTACCAATTAACAGCTTCAGCTAGATTCTTTTGCCTTGCAGCAGTTCCTGTTTACAAACTTTTCCTGCTTTATATGCGGACTCTGCATCTCCCAATTCAAAACACTTAACATAATAATCAAACGCTCTGTCCATATTGTTTATTGACTCGAAATAATCGCCGAGCTTTTGATATGCAGCCGTATACCCTTTTGCTCCGGCACCTTCAAAATACAAAATGCATCGATTACTGCTGATACTCGATGTCGGGTCAAGAGCAATACACCCCAATTGATATTTTGCATAAGCATTTGAGTATTCAATTAAGTCATAGTATTTTGCGGCTTTTTCTAAATTTTGGGGAACTCCATTACCGTAAAAGTAACAATCGGCAACATATGAAATATCAAGCTCTGAAGCTTCTTTATTCTCAATAAGAATCTCATAACATTTTATTGCTTTACTTATATCTTTTTCACATTGAAGACCGTCTTTATAAATTTGTGCCAATGTAGAACCATTGATAAGGATATCGTTTTCCAAAAACGATTTTTCGAGTTCAATTCTGGCTAAAAAATAATTTTCTTGTTCAAAATAAATCTGTCCTAAAAATGCGCAAGCCTGCCAAATTTCTTCATCTTTAGCATTCTTAAAATAGTTTAAAGCAGTATAATAATCCTTATTAACGCCTTCGCCAAAATAATACATCAAGCCTAAAAAATATGCGGCTCTTGCGTTTCCTTGGTTATATGCCAAAGTTAAATAATATTTTGCCTTTTCTAAATCAGTTTCCAATTTGAACTCGTCTGATATGTAATAGTCCTTACCCAACCAAAATTGTGCAGAATCACATCCAAGACTTGCAGATTCAAAGCAATATTGAAATGCTCTTTCTGTGTTTTGCTCAATACCTTCACCATAAAAATATGCTGAAGCAACTCGGAATTTTGCATAAGGCATATTGTATTTATCTGCAGCAATAATCAAATATTCAAAGCCTTTTTTATAATCCGAATTATCGATCGAAAAATACAGGCTACCAAGGTTCTCATAAACCTCGCCTTTATCAATATCGTCGCAATTTAAACACTGCTGCCAATAATATAATGCTTTTTGATCATCAAAAGTATAGTAATTGGCTAAAAATTTCAAAGCCTTGCCATAGTTTAATGATGCTGCTTTTTCAATAAGCGATATGCCAAAGCTATTGTTTTCAGATAAAATTGCATATCCGCAATTAAACATACAAGAAGCATTATTTTTCTGTACACCGATAAAGCTTAGCAATAAACCAACGCTTTTTTCGATATCGTTACACTGATTATAATTTTTACATAACCAATCAGATAACTTTATTATGCTGTTGTTATCGTTGGAAATTAAATAATCATTAATATATATGTCTATTTGTTTATCTATAGTTGTCTCCATATTCTCACCCCCGATTACTTTGCCTCTTTATAATATTTCATTGTATCTACAAAGGCTCTGTTTGTAATCTGCACATTTTCTTTGAGAACCTCAACGGTCTTTTGCATTTGCACGCATTGTTGTGCTATATCGTCTAACTGCCTTTGACTTTTGTCCAAATTATTAAATTTATTTTCGCAGTGCCTTTTACGATTATTCAAATCGTTCATCTGCTCATTGCTGTCCTCGGGAGCATATCTTTTGACCTCTTGAATTCTGTCGTTGGCTTCTGCAGCCATTTGCTCACATTCTTCTTTACGCTCCAAAATGACAGAATACATTTCATAACCTTCAGCACGAATATCCTCAATTACTTTTATAATATCATTTATATATTTGGTCATATTTGAAGGGTGTGAATCAAAAAGCGAAATATCGCTGATAACCTCATTGTTCATATAGCATCCATGAGCCTCGTTTTATAATCGCTTAATGCTTTATGTATTTCTCGTAAATCGGCAATTATTTTTGACATAGTTCTGTCAGCTGCATTAAAATCGCTTTGAAACTCATCATACGCCTTATCCTTAAAAGTTTCGTGTAATGCAATAAAATTGTTTTGTATTTTTTGATTTTCACTTTCCATAGTTTCTGCCGCTGTCTTTAACAATTCGCACAAATCATTTGCTGTTTCGAAATCGAATTTATTACCCATTACAAAATCTCCTTAATAATCAAAATCTAATAGAATTTCTAACTTCGTCAAGTTTGTTTGCTTTTTTCTCAATTTGATTTGCAAGCTGATGATAAGCATCAACCTGTCTCAAAAAATCATTGCAATCCGTATTTAATTTTGCAATGCAGCTTTTACATTTATCATCAAGTTCTGATTCATAAAAAGCTAATGAACCTTGAGTAGCACGAATCAATTGCGTCATATTTGCCGCATATTCATTTACAGATTTGGCATAAGCTCTCATATCCTCAGAATTTCTGTCAATAAAATTAGCCATTTTCTTCCTCCATGTTTTCATTGAATTTTTGAATAATCAACTCGTCGGGCATAAGATACGGTCTTATAGTTTTCGGAGTTTTACTGCCGTTATAAAAGACAGCTGTCTTATCGTCGGCTTTCGTAATAAAACTTGAAGAACCAAACAAATCATATGAATCATCGGTCGACATTTGCAGTCCGATACGATATTCATAATCATCCAATTTTATTATTCCGGTTTTTTTCATACCCTTCAGCGTATTATAAACGGATATGTTGTATCTGTTATTCTCCGGCCCGTATTCGGCAAGTTGCTTTAAAATTGTTTTATAATCTTCAAAGTTCAGTTTTTCGCCTATTTTGGTAATTGTTTTTGATTCCGAGCTGCTGTTGATTTGCGTCAAAGCATTTCGCATAGCTGCTAACGGGTCAAACTCCGCCGAAGATGCAGTTTTTGCTTCTTGTCTTTCTTCCGTCTCTTGCTCATTGAGGAAAATTAGATTTTTCAGTTTGTTTAAGCCATACCAAATATAAACCGTTTTTCCGTTTACTGATGGCTTTAGCTTTTTCAGCGACTTTAAGCAAGAAGCGACCTCATCAAATCCGTAATTTATACGCAATCTGTTTGATTGTATTTGTTTAATTTCAGAATAAAGTCTGATATTATCAGCATTTTCCGTATCCAAAACAGATATGACAACTTTATTGGAATTATCCATAAGCAAACCGAGTAAAATATGAAAAATTATCGATTCGCGAAGGTCATCATTTTCTCCAATCAGCAAAAGGTTATTGCCGGCTTCTTCGTCGAGCTCTATTATAAAACTATCTTCCAAAGTGGTCGGAGCACCCGGAAATAATGTAAGCAATTCGAACTCTGTAAATTTCGAATTTTCAATAAATTTTGAGATCGGGTGTCTTTCTTTTTCCGTAACAACATAGCGATTATTGCTTTTGCAAATAATTTCCTCGCGTTTAATATAATCGTCATTTATACGGTTGTTAATATTGTCAACAATCGATATTCTGGTTTCATCGGAAATAAAAAGGACATTAAGCTTTTTAAATTCAAACGCACTACCGCTTTCGGTCCTTTCAATAACTGCTTTTTTATATACAACTTGTCCTTTGTGCAAATTCTTTATATCTTCCAAATTAAAATCTGCATTCAACGACAAAGACAGCGTTTCTCTTATTTCCGAAATATCTTCATGTTTCATTGAAAGTCTGCATCCGATTTGATTTCTTGCAGCTTCTGTTAGACCGTTTAAGCCCGCTGCAATTGTTTGCGAACAAAAAAGAAAGGACATACCCATTGCACGCATTTCTCTTAAAAGGTTTTCAAGAATTGTTTTGTAATTTTTCTCACCGTTGTAATTTTGTATCGCCTGCGTCAAATTGTGGAATTCATCAATTACAATAAGGATTCTCGACATTGAATGTTTGCCGAACAGCTTTCTGTATGCTTCTAAATCCTTTGTATTGTTTTGAACAAACAAATTTTTTCTGCGATTATATTCTTTTTGAATTAAATCAATCAGGCTGAGTGAAAAATCTTCCGAATTATCTTGTCCTATAACAGTTATGTGGGGTGGTTTATTGACTACATAGCAGCCGAATTCAACCGCCTTATAGTCTATCGCCCAAATTTCAACATCATTCGGATGATAGTTAAGCATCGTCTGTTCAATTATAGTGTGTAACAAAACAGATTTACCGGAACCTGTAGAGCCGGAAAGCAATGCGTGAGGCGGTGCTTCTCCTCCGATTTCCAAATTTACTATTTCCTTGTTCTCATCAAAAGCGAAAGGTATAACGAGCTTGTTTGTTGAATCCATTGAAAAGTAATTAAACGACTCTAAATCATAGAAGCTGTCAAAATGTGTATCGATATTTTCTACTTGATTCATCTTATCCTCTATTTCTTTTATACCTTCGCGTGAAATACAGGAGTTTATATCTATTTCGAATTTTGAATCGCCGTAAATTATATACGGCTGTCCATTCACAAACTCGATAATTACAGTATTTTCGTTTGAATTTTCGGCAACTGTGAAATCACTTTTTTCCGTAAGGAAGACAGTTGATATACCGGTGTTAACAGAATTTTCAATTATTTTCTCTAATTGTTTTAAAGAGCTTCCGTATCCAAAGTCATCAACGTCACAAAACGAAACAACCGAAATCGGTATTTTATTTTCATTTCTTTTGTTATATTCAAAAACAGAAGAATTTATTCCTTTTAATTTTGCAACATTTTCCGTCGCTGTCTTTTCCAATTCATTTATTAAATCAGAAATATCGGAATCGCTTTTAAATATTTTTTTACCGAAAAACTTGTTTTCACTGATAAGTCCAATCAATTCGCCGTAACTTAATCCACTCTTATTTTTATCGGCGCATTTAAACAGCACATTCCCCTTATCGTTTTTATAAGCAATATTAAATATTATCGACTGTAAAAGAGATTCTGCAGCTAAACGAGACGATGCATCCGTTTTAATAAGAACTGAAAACGATTCTTCTGTTCCGAGTTCAATAGGCAAAGAAATTTTACCTTTTATTGTAAGCTTATTCATCAACGAGTTCGAAAGCTCACTCAAAATACTGTCATTTATCTTATAATCCGCAAACATAAAAGATTCGTCACTGTTTAAAGTGAAATCTTTAAAAATCTTCTCCGCCATTAAATTTAAACTTTCTTTAAGTGTTGCTTGGTTAAAAAATGAATTTCTGACTTTTAAATATGATTTCGATATTTCATCGAATTTTTTAATTTTTAATAATGCATTATTTAGATTAGTCATGTCAATCGTCCTATTTAAAGTTAAAATTATAGTAATAAAATTATTTTATTAGATTAGGTGAATAATTTCTATACTCTAAAAGCATACACTTCTATTTATTTTATGCTTTCTTTTGAATACTCCGATTTATTAATGAAAAAAATACATAATTCTCATTTCGTTATGCTGATTAGAGGCGGTGTGAACGCCAAGTCTGCAATCCTTATCAGACTTAGGCTGAGCGTTCTTTGAAAATTTATTAGGGACAAAGGATTTTGGATTATTGAATTTTGTATTTGCATTTACTGGTGTTGAGTCGAGAGTGATAAATGAGGCATCAACCACACCTGCTTCAGCAAGCTTGACTACACTTTTTGTTTCTAATATCAATTAAAGAGAGTAGCTCATCGGCAGCAGAAGAAGCAAGTTCATAGTTTTCGTTTTTGACTGCATTTTTAAAATCAGCAAAGTTATTTTGAATTTCATCTTCAACTTCAACAAGCGCTACGTTTGACATTGGATCAGAATAGCGAACTGTTTCGTGAACTTTTTTGCAATCGCTTTCAATTCAGTAGTCTTTGCAGTATTCATTAGATACTCGGTGTCCACTGTAAAAGATTTTTAAGCATTGAAAGCAGAAATTGTATTTCATCACTTACAATTTGTATTTCCTTGGCTAATGTCTGATTATCCATCTTTTATTTCCTCCAAATCATCAAAACATAACATAATCCACATTATGTTGTGCATAGAGCAATAAAAAAGCCTGCCACATAATTGACAGACTAAAAAAGAACATAGAAAATTAAGCCTTTTCAAATTTGCCAAAAAAGATAAGCAGAAAGGGCTTTGTTGTCATGTTCAATTTTCGACAAATTTCAGTTTTTCATGCTTTTCGCAAGCAAAGTGCTTTACAATCTGTCCTTGTTATGATATAATTTGATATGTAAAATTAGGTTAATGTATCAGTTATGGAATTCAATACAACATAATGTGGATTATGTTATTCGCCGCCGATTTTGGCGGATTTTTTATTTTTATGCTAAATTATCAAGTGCACATTTTCCATTCTTTTGCGGTGTTCCGTACCGGTTGAAATGATATAAATTCGAGTTGTGTTGATACTGCTGTGACCGAGAATATCCGCAAGCTTCGCAATGTCTTTTTCAATACCATAAAATGTGCGTGCAAACAGATGGCGAAGATTATGCGGAAACACCTTTTGCGGATTGACATTTGCATCTTTGCACAAGGCTTTCATCTCTCGCCAAATGTTCGTACGGTTTATGGGTTTGCCGTTTTTCGTTACAAAAATCATACCGTTTTTTATTTCTTGCTCTGCTGCATAGCGGAGCAATTTTTGTTTCAGTTCTTTCACGATAAAAACCGAGCGTGTTTTTGCCTTGCAGTTTACGATTGCCTCGCCGCATTTTACCGCCTCAACCGTGACATATTGCAACTCGCTGACACGAATGCCTGTTGCACAAATCGTTTGAATAATTAAATTCAATCGTTCATTTTTCTTTTGCTTTGCCGCTTGACACAAGCGTTTGTATTCTGCTCTTGTCAGTTCTTTTTCTTCCGAGCAAAATACTTGCTGTTGAAGTTTTAGCGATTTCACTCTCAAATCAAACCAATTCAAAAACGCAAACAAGCTGTTTATACTTGCAAGCATTGAGTTCACACTGCGTACAGCATAGTTTTCCTGCAAATGATTTTTGTAGGCAATCACGGTTTCTTTTGTAATGACCTCGTTTTGTGCATAAACCGAAAACGCTTTCACATCACGAATATATTTTTCAATCGTTGCCGTGCTTTTCTCTTGCAACTCTAAATTCTTTCTAAAATCATCAATAATATCTGTCGTTAAAATTCGTCCTTCCATTGTATTTACCTCCGAGTAAGTGTTAATCATATTGTACCCGAAAAGTATGAAAACAAAATTGTCACCCTAAAAGGTTGTGGTATGTTACCTTGAACAGAGCGACATTGCAAGTACGATTTTCTATATTTACCTTTGCATTTTTGTTGGATAAACAATATAAAAGATGAGGTTTGCCTTATAAATGGGGCGAACCTCTTTTTGCGTGAAAATAATTTGTAAATTTTTTTTGAAAACACATCAACAAAACTTGAATTTTTCTCCGTATTATAGAGGGGTATTTTTTTCTAAGGTGAAATTAAATGTAAACAAGGTGTAAAGAATTTTGCAAAACACCCGAACAAAATGAGGATTTTTCTCTGTATAGTAGAGGGAGTTTTTTGAATGGTGTTTTTCTTTTTGGTTTTCACTTAGCAAAATATTCTTTCGAATAATTTGGAAGGAGGTTTTTGCATGCGTAAAAATTGCAGCGGGCAATTTTTTCTTTTGCCGAACAGAATTTTTGATGAACGGTTATCGCCCAACGAGTTCATTGTTTATTCTTTTCTCGTTCGGGCAAAGGACTCGGCAGGGCAAAGTTTTTGGTCGGTGCCGATGATTGCAAAAAGCTGTTCGATGTGTGCTTCCACTTGCAGAAAAGTTTTGCATTCGCTGGAAAGCGGTGGGTACATAACGATCTCGAAGCGATTTATCGGCGGCGAGCAAAAGAGCAATCTATACACGGTCAACAAGATTTAGTGCACCGTGCTTTAGGGTTTATCGACAAAGAATATGAAAGGCTTTGATTTGGAAATTTTATGATTTTTGAAACGAAAATTGATGGTTTTTGAGTGAATTTTTGAGCAAATTTCAAGCCGTCGATTTTAAAGCAGGATAAAGGAGTATGATTTTCGGGCATTGAAATGCCCGAAAACGCCGTCCGGCAAAGCCTGTCGGCTTTTCGATTCGTAATACTTTTGCGTATGATTCCAAATTCGTATGCAGTTGAGGGCGTTTTTCGCAGAAAATCAAGACTTTTGCGTATTCACTTGAGTATTGCGGTATGATGATTGGAAATCAAAAAACCTTTTGCAACGCTGTAAGCAAAAATTGACGAGTTCGATCAAAAATAGAGTAACTCGTCAGACTAAAGCTAAAAACGGCTTACAGGCGATTTGTGCAAGCCTGTGAGCAAAGAAACGGAGGTGATAAAGTGTATAAAAACTTTGATGAAATGCCCGTAATGCTTTCAGTCAATCAAGCATCAGAGGTGCTTGGCATATCCAATGTCAGTTTGTATAAACTGATTGAAAAAGATAAATCGTTCCCTGTTGTTCAGTTAGGCAGAAGAAAATCCATTCCAAAAGAACAACTTAAGGAATGGATTGATGAAAAATCTAAAAGATAATTATCTGGCTATTGAAAAAAGCTTGTGGTAATGTTTGAGTTGCCAAAAGCAGAAAGGAGGCTATAGAATGGCAAGAAGAACAAAAGGCGAAGGAACACTTCGCAAAAGAAAAGACGGAAGATGGGAAGGTTGGTTTAACATCGGTAAAGATGAAAACGGCAAGACAAAACGAAAAAGTGTTACCGCAAAAACCAAATCCGAATGTCAAGAAAAGCTGAACAAAGCCAAAGAAGAATATCTGAAAGAACAGTCTGTTTTATCTTCTCATACTTACTTGACCAATTCCGATCCCACGCTTAATGAATGGTATGAAATATGGATAAACACATTTTGCAGAAATGTGATAAAGGACTATACCGTAAACGGTTACGAGCAAAGGTTCAAAACCAATATCTTACCTGCGTTGGGTGATATGAAATTAAGCGAGCTGTCTACCGTAAACTGTCAACAGTTCTTGGTAGGATTATTCAGTAACGGCAGGCAACGAGGCAGAGAAAAACACGGTAACGGATTGGCATATTACTCGGTAAAAGGGATAGAGAGAACACTCAGTTCTTGCCTTCAAAAAGCGGTGGATGAAGATTTAATTCTAAAGAATCCAATATCAAAAGTGAAGTTGCCGAACTGCACAAAGCCTGAAATGAAAACGCTGAAGAAAGAAGAATTAACAGCATTTCTTGAAGAAACAAAGCGTTCGGGTTGTTATGAATTTTACTATCTTGAACTGACAACAGGAATGAGATTAGGTGAAATCTGTGCGTTGGAATGGAATGATTTAAGCCTGGAAAACAAAACGATAACAGTAAATAAAGCGGTACAAAAAATCAAAGGTGAGGTAAAAATCAACACACCGAAAACAAAAAGCTCTATCAGAACGATAAGATTATGCGATGAGTGTATTCGGTTATTAAGTGAGTTGAAAAAAAATCAAATACCGAAATCAAAATACATATTCCCGTCATCTGTAACAGGAAAGATACGAGATACCTCAGCCGTAACAAGAAGATTACACAGAATACAAGACAGGGCAGGTGTGCCGAGAATACGCTTCCATGATTTACGACACAGCTTTGCAACCTTATCCCTTGAACAAGGAATGGATATTAAAACAGTATCGCATATGCTTGGACACACAGACGCAGGTTTTACAATGAATACCTATATGCATGTGACGGATTCCATGCAAGAAAATGTTGCAAACGCAATGGGAAATTTACTCGGCGAAAATGCGGCAAATTCATAAATGGTCAATAGATG